>JAABUK010011136.1_pt1 | contig 11798 bp, 13 predicted proteins | sample 5559141 | NCBI WGS metagenome assembly JAABUK01 (sample SAMN10711869, study PRJNA513367) | rock metagenome | isolation source: Antarctica rocks | place: Antarctica: Victoria Land, Pudding Butte nord | collected 2016-01-03 | reverse complement strand
CAAAGCATGTCCACACTCTCGACAACCCAATGGACCATGTACATCACCATATCAGCCAGAGAGTGTCAGCCAGGCTACTTGCATGCACAAATGCTGTTGCCACAGTCTGCCCTGCCATATGGTGACAACACAGGTCATACTCAGGTAGCCTTATTGACACACGCGCTAAAGCGTCAATTATGATGAGAGCTTGGTGATGATGGATGAGAGGAGGTGGTCACAATGGTGCTCAGTCTGGGAGAGACTAGCAAATGCAGTGCGTCAGCCTTAGTAAGAGGCTTGTGACTGCAGATGTTTACTTGCACTCAAAAGGAGGTGACAGACCTGCTGCGCCTGCTGGGCAGTGGCAGTGGCTTCTTGAAGCATAAGCCTGGTGTTGGTGAGCTCCTCAGACCGGCTGCCAGCTTCAGCCTCAAGCGCTGAGGCATGCTGCTGCAAGGAAGCCAGGCCCTGTTGGACACTGATCGTCTCATGCTGCTTGCTCTGAAGATCCTGTCAAAAAGTTGGGGAGTGAGTGAGTGAGTGAGTGAGTGAGTGAGTGAGTGAGTGAGTGAGTGAGTGAGTGAGTGAGTGAGTGAGTGCATTGGTGAGCAAGTGATGACAAAACTCTCCTTGATGACACAGCTGTATAGTCATGTGTTGTCTTTGGACACAAAGAAGGAAGAAATAAAGAGTAGTAAGATGTGTACAGACTAAAGCTTCTGATAGTCCAGCAAATGGCAGGAGCAGGCATAGGTTTGTGACCATGGCATGCTACAGAAGAACGCAGCACCTAAACAAAGACGCAGAAGCAGCAGGCAACAGCAAGCTGGTTGGATTGGGAAGCAGCAAGCCATGTGAGAGGTTGATTCATGAGGCAGAGCAAGGTGTATCACGGCGTACCATACGAGCCTGTCTGTGGGTGGCTTCCTCTTCTGCCAGGGTCTCGTGCAGAGAGGACAGCTGGCGGCGCAGCTCACCAGCCTCCTTCTCTGAGGTGTTCAGCAAGCCAGACTGGAGTGACAGATCACTATGGCACACCTGCTCTTCATGTGCCTGCACCACAAGCAGGCACTATGACAACAGGGTCTGGTAACAATCATTGGCGACATGCAGGAAAGTAAGGCAGAGCTATTTGATGATTGCAGCTATTCAATGCTGACTGTGCTGACAGCAGAGTTGCCATGTGCAGTTTCAGTGTTTAACCCCCCCGCCCCCCTTGATTCCTGAAAACCTGCAAATGCAAAAAATCAAGCCTACCACCGGCAAAGAGTATTTCACAAGCCGCGATCAAGCAGGTGTTGAAGATTGAGCAAAATGAGTGGCTGTGCAACACCTTCGAATCCTGAGTCTGGTATCAGATTAATCCTCATTGGTGACTGCAAACGTCGCAAGTCTGCTTGGTCATGTGGAAAGACCAGCTTGCTCTTGCTGTTACAATGAGGATGCGAGAGTGGGAACTTGCACAATGTGTGCAACCTTGGAATACTGAACGCCATCCAGTCTCAAGGCAACACAGCCATGCACTCAAGACCACCAGCTACTCTAAATGTAATGCCTGAGCACAGTGCACAGGCCACAGCAAACCATTGTCATTGGCGCGGTTAATGCTCACACTGGGGCAATAAAGTGTAGCTGAGTCTGCTGACTGGACACCTGAAAAGAAAAGGCAATAAAAGAAGAGCAAAAGAGACTCGAAAGGCAAATCGCACGCAGTAGCCAGGAACAAAGTGTATGTGGCTACCTGGGAAGCTTGGGTGATGGCCAGGCTTGTGGCCTGCAGCTGCTCCTTCAGGCCTGGCGCACGCTCTGCCTGTCTCTGCAGGCGTGCCTTGTCTTCACGGAGGCTGCTCACTTCTGTGTTGAGTCTCTGCTGCTCAATTGTGTGTGCAGCTGCTGCCTGCATCCAGTCGTTGAAAGATTCAGCACATTGTGGTCAAGCTACTTGTCATTTCTCTAAGTACTCAAGCAAAAGGCACTCATTGCTCTAAGTGTGCTGCAAATGCAAGAAGACGGCATCTCACTGAAAACCTTTGATGCAATGGAATCCTGCACCATCAGTTTGCAGATGTCAGATGATGAAGTAGGCAATCAGGTACGGGAATCTCTCCCAGAATACATCGTGGCAGGTAGGTGTTCAATGTCTTGAACAGAATGCTCAAACTGCAGCTGGGACCTGACAGATCAAGTTTGCACCAGTAAACAAGTCATATGAGGCGCCAAAAGAATGATCAATCTTCTGCCAGAGTGCCAGTTGAGGTATGTCACTTGAGCGTGACCCTGTGATATGAACCCTGTGATACACCCAAGTGACAAAAAAGACCTCACCAGGTCAAACACCAGAAGGTCTCAGCAACTTCAACGGCTACAAGCCAGAAGCCTGAAATATGTCACTGACGTGTTTAGGCACTGCAAGGCTGTATGCAAGACCTGGAGGTGCGGAAGGGGATCCTGGAAGGGCAGGTCTCTGGATGACAAGCTCACCTGTTTAGCATGCTGCTGCTGTTCCAGGACCTGCTGCTGCAACTGGTGACAAAACTGTTGAGCAGCTGCCAGCTGCCGCGCAGGCTCTTCAGCCATCCACACCTGCACCAGAAAGTCTTTCAAGGGCCAGCAATGGCATTTTGGCGAGTAATGCCACTGCTATGTGGACACAACACGAGCTTGCAGCCTGGCTGTATCGTCAGCATAAATGCAACTATGGCTTGTGCAGCAAAATAGACTTTCAGGTGAACAGCACTAGGAATGGTCCACAGGTTCTTAGCTTGCGCATGTCAGTCAGATTCCGACGTCTTCATGAGTATCCTCTGCACAAGGTATTGACCTGATACCCTCTGCAGCAGCTGCTTCTGAAGAAATCTGCCTTGCTGCCTCAAGTTTGTTGCAGGACTGACTTTGCTTGGATCTTTAACGTTCACTGTGCAGGACAACATCGCAAGGACTAAGCGTGTGTCTGCTTGCTGACTCAGAGAAGTTTTAGATAGCAGCGCTGAAGCACCTCTGGTTGCAGCAAGCAGATGCATGTTCAGCCCTTTTTGAGTTGTTCTGTACAGTCAGTATCAGTGCCATAGATAGGTAAGGCTGAGCTGCTGCTATGCTTGCTTTTCGAGCAGCTACCAGGAAGGTGTTTGCTTACTTTCGTTCCTTGCTGACATGTGTCACGGATTACCTGATGCCGCAGCTCATCCAGGGACAACTTGGAGGCTGCAAAGCTGACGCCTGCCTCAATGTATGCCCCCTCCAGGTCAGCTTGGGAGAGGTCTGCCAGGACGTCACCCTGCACACAAGCAAGGTTGAGCTTATGATGGTAACTTGCGCCGGAGCTGTGCTCGAAGTGCTGTGTGCAATTCCGTACCCCTTGCACCGACAGCACTTCTGGCACAAAGCCACATGCGAGGTCCAAACCCAGCTCCGCCACTGACACGGCTGTCTGGTTGACCCTTCTTGCACAGGCCACTGGACCGGTATATGGCAGGCAAGCCACCCGCACCGCCATGCCAAAGCATGCTCTGCCTGTTCTAGAGATGGTTTTCCTTGCGGCCGGAAGCCTCGGCCCAATGAAGCTGTGGAGGCCTAACATCTCAGCCTATGCCGTGCATCTAGTGTTGTCATCAAGGCGTACAGTCCACATCAAAGGACACCGACTTGTAAGCTGAACACGTTGCTCTAAACACGCCAGGCTTGTATCAGCAGAACGCAGGTGCAGACGCAAGTGCTAGGCTGTAGAATTTGGTGTGCCGCTGTTCGCCTGAACTAATTCGAAGGCAAGTGCCCTGCTTGCCCTCGAAAATCGGCCTGTCCATATGTCTGTGCATGGCCCCTCAAGTCTGTTCATGAGATGTTTTGAGGCCGTCCCACAAAGCTGTGCTGCGCATTTTCCGGATGTATCGGTTTGTGCGACACGAGCGCGGTCTGCACAAGACGTCGTGCTGCAAGTAGTGCTGCCAAACAGGCGAAAGTGTTTCCGGCAGAGAAGCAACCTGTTGCACATAACTTCTGAGACCACGTCGAGGCGCGGCAACGTGAGCAACGCGCGTCAATGTCCCGAATCGCCGGGGAATTGATGAGCAGTTGAACGCAGCTCGTCTCCCAAGGTGAGCATTCGTCGGCAGAAACCGCAGGACTGTTTGAGTCGCAAAGATCATATGGATCTGCCTGCTGCACTGTCGTACCGGCATATACTCTCAATTGACAACAAATGTGATGAAGCAAGCTACTCATGCGTATGCTTTTTGTGATATTGAGCAGCACTGACGACACTGCATATCTTCTTGGAGGTACTTATTCTAGTCTACGCACTTATTTCAGCTTTCTGCCTGCACACTTTTTGTGTTGATGCTTGTCCTACACCACTGGTTGCAGAGGAGAGTGCGAGAATGACCGAGCTCGAGACTTGATGCTTGTTGGTTGTCACTGAGGCAATGTTGTCAGAGTGGCTCCAGCAGCTCAGGTATCTATTGGGCATAGTATTGCTTGTTGCTTGATACTTCAACATGCAGATTGGAAGCATGTACCCCGAACTTTCAGCATGACAGCATGGCTGCAGGCAAGAGTGACAAATTCTCTATCAGCAGCCTCAAGGAGCCCAAGTCACTGCTGCGGCACAAAGACTGTGAAAAGAAAGACACACCAGCTGTGTAGCTCATCTTCATCAGGCATCTAAAAATGCCGCTAGGAGGTGTTCATGCCTCAGTGACATTGCAGATTTTGCTCTGAGAACGGCAGAGCAAAACCTGCCGCTCCCGACGCTCCTGAAATCAACTGTGTCTCATCAGCCTGAAGGTAGCTGCACTTACGTGTGACTGGTGCCCATCAGGTTGCAAACTACAGCTCACACTGCACCCTAGCAGTCTTAGGCAAGCTGTTGCAAGTGCTGGCTTGCTTTATACAGGTGACGCCACAGCGATGCCGGATGTGTGCCTGTTTGTGAGGGTGAGCAAGCTTGTACAGGTGGACACCTCTTCAGATGGTTTGCTGCAAGCACTCAAGTCTGTGTTGTAACAGACGCATCAAAGCACACAGTGCAGTTCCCACTGGCTTTGCTCAGCTCTCTTTTCAGTCGCCTCATGACAAGGTAGGCTGATCGACAAACTGACTGATAACAGGGCAGCACAGACAGGTCTGAGATGCGTATTTCAGCACCAAATCTAGTGGAAAGCCTGACCTGCTGTGGTATTCTGGCAAGCATGGATGTACCATGTTGCCTTTGGTTGACAGTCATGCCTCTTGTATGCTTGATCTTTGCTGCAGCTATCTTGGCTTAGCACTATATCCCATGTGTACAGGACGTCGGTGCAGCTCAAATCCAAGAAAGCTCACAGTGGATCATTGTGACACCAGTGCTAGCCCCTCGGCGATGATTTGGAGATCAGTGTACAAACCTGTGTTGCTTCATTGCTGCTGGAGCAGTGAGCGGCATTGAAGTGGGTACAGTAGCTATTCTTGAGGCGCTTAGTTCAAAGACAGGCTCATGTTACTTGCAGCAACAGCCTTTGCAAGTATGGCAATCTGCAATGGCAGGTCTGACGTGGAACAGTTGTATCATTAACGTTTGAACGTGTTTCGGTGTTTATGGTTCCCGCATGGCTGTTGCTGTAGCTATATATGTACTATATGGACAACCTCTTGTCTGCTGTTTGATGCGGTGTTCTAGACATGTGCATACACTGCACTAGTGCTGCTTCTGGTGTTGGCAATACTGATGGCCAGCTGCTTTGGAAGCTGACAACCAAGTTTTGTATCAATAAGTGCTTGCCTGCTTGTTTGTGTTTATACTTCCCGTGTGATTGTCGTATGGCTAGTTGACGCGTGCATTCTTGACAACTCTGGACAACTTCCTGAACATGTGTGATCAGGAATCTGGAGTTGTACTGATGCCTGTTCACTGCATTTGTGCTGCTTTTGGTTCTTGTAATGCTAGTCATGCTGTTGTTTATTGTGACAAAACAGGTAAACGATCATGTAAATTCCTGAGTAAAACTTTAGTCAGCACGTGTCACTGTACCTCATCAATACCAACATAGCCTGACGCATTGCGTCTGTCTCTGATTCTACATATCAGAATGACACAAGACCTGACTCCCTATGAGTCATGCATCACAAGGTATATACACAATCAAGATTGGACCCCGCACAGTTCAACTTTTAATTGCCATCCATACTTAGAAGCTAGTCTTCAATCCTCCCCGTATCCTGCCTGGTCATTCTCATCTGATCTCACTCTCATCTGATCATCTGATTCAGTGCCCCAAAAACCCCCCTCGAAGGCTTCGTCTGTGCTAGGATTCCAGTCTCCTTCTGTGGCCTGCTCTGTATCCCTCTGCACGTCTAGCTCATGAGGGGCCAGATCCTGATGCTCAGACACACCTCCAAGATGCTGCCTGATCTCACGCACCGCCCACAGGTTCTCCTCTGTGACAGCGATGATCATGACGTGGAAAGCCAGTGGGACCAGCATGCCAATCAGGGAGTCATTGCTGTTTTTGAAGTTGTACCATGCCTCTGCATGGGCCTTCAAGAACCTGTTGGTCAAAGTATAGCATGCCCCATTGACCAGACTGATGGTAAGTGTGGCACCTTGTAGCCGCTCCATGGCCTGCACCACATCGTGTGTATGTCAAACAAGGATTCGCAACAATACAGCAATGTCAGGACAAATGCGGCATCGACAGAAGTTTGACAAATTGCTTGATGCTAGCTCTTTGCTACAGAGACATGTTTGTGAGCTGCCTACACTGCAAGGATTGATTGCACAGCAAGTGTGGATTGCACGAATGCGTGTTTGAAAGTGTCAGCTGCAAGTAACGCCAGCAACACCAGAATTTGAGCCGTGTTGTGGACAGCATCAAGGCCTGAGCGCATCAAATTAGATGAGTGTGCATTGTAGCAAAGGTTGGCCATACCTCTAGTGCTGGGTCGCCCATGAGAGCCCCCACCCCCTCCAGCTCACCCACAAAGCTGTTGCCAGGCAAGCAAGCCTTGTCCGGATGACACAACATTGTCAGCTTGTTACGGGCTGTGTTCACCTATGCAACAGGCACACAAGCAGTGTTTGGACAGGTCATGAAACCCCATATGCGGTGCCAAAGCTTTGCAGCATGAACTTAGCTTAAGCGTGGTTCAGAAATCAAGCACTGCGAAAATGTACAATGTGGAAATGTGCATCACAGCAGACCTAGGCCAAATCTCACAGTTGTTCTTGCCCAGCCCACGCCTGTAGATCTACTCTGACAGTGACTCATTGAGACAATGGAAGAGTGTTACGGAATGAAGACTGTTATGTCATGATAGGCAGCACTTGTGGGCTGCATTAATTTGTGATATAATTATGCAGAGCCAGTACATGCTGATTGCTTACAACACTGCAAGCCCAGGTTGTGCGTCAGACAGACGTTATACTCACAATCTGAGTGAAAGTGTGAAACACTGTGAGGCTTATGGGAGATGAATATCTGCTAAGCACATGGAAGTGTTTACTGTCATTCCTTCTTTCAGTTCTAGTGTCATCTGGTTCTGAAATGCTGCCATGCCACAGTCCATACAGAGCTGAGCTTGCATGCCAACCCCAGACACATGTGTACAGACTCACCTGCTCTGGGGTGGCATCAAAGGTGACCCCAAGCAACTGGGCAGGGTTCAGGGGGGGCTTATGTGCGGCATCACACAGCTCGCAGAGGCCCGGAAGGGTGTCTGCTGTAAAGCGCAATGCAGTGTAGTCCTCGCGCTCCTCAGCAGTGATGTCAGGCTCATCCAGAACGGCGCTGTACAGCTCATACAGCGCCCCTCCAGACCCCAGCATGCTGAGCAGATACGCCTGCATCGGCACTGCCTGCACGCATGCACACACCCGGTCTTGTTGGTGCATGGGGTGTAAATGCAGAACAGAACTTATAGCGAGAAACTAACATGTTCTGCTGCTGCTTTGATTGAGCGTCCCACAGGGTGCAAGCATCCTGAGATCTTAACACATTGAGCCAGGAATACCGACAGTTTGGAGGAATTTCAGGGAGAGGAGATGGGAGGGGGCAGTATGTTGGGGGGAGGCAATATTGGGGGGGGGCATGGGGTAGAACTTTGGGGGAAGGGGGGGGGCATGGGGGGGGGGCACTGGGGTAGTACTTTGGGGGAGGGGGAGGCATTTGCGGGGGAGGGGGGGGGGAGTGCTGACCAACAGCTTACCTCTCTCCAGCATGACGGACCCAGAGCCCTTGCGCGGTCACAGGCCACCAAGGCCTTGACTACATCTTGCACTGCTGGCTGCCCGGTGTTGAGGGCACAGCAGGCCCTGCCATAGTGAAGCTGGGCCCACAGCAGCAACTGCCTGGAGCGCAACAGGGGGGACATCAACCCCCTGCAGGAGGCCTCCACCTGCTTCAACACCTCCTCAGCACTGTCCACATCCCCACACCTACAGAGGCAGAAAAGACTGTTGCCATACAACTTGAATCTACCATTCCAGCAGTGTGAGTTTTGCATGATGAGTCTGCAATAGTGCATGAGGACTACAGGCAAATCCCTTTACACAGGACAAGCAGCTGCATGTCATGCTTCACAAGAAGTAGTGTGTCCACAAATTTCCTGACCTGCATGTATTTGATCTCCCATCAATCCCAAAGCAATGCACATTTTCCTTTGATCAGAAGATCTGGCAAAGCAAAGCAAGGACTTGTGTTGCAAACTGGTGCACGTGTTCCAAATAGTGACAGATGTCAGTGCTGACCTGTCCACTTGTGCCCACAGAGCCTGAAGGGCCTCCAGCTGAGTCAGCAGAGGGGCCAGAACAGTGCTGTCCGGCACAGTGTACTCCACACTGCCCTCCAAAGGGCTGCATTCTGTCCTTAGCAGCTTTCGGAGAGCAACCACCATCTGCAACAGCGCAAGCAATTGATGATCAATAGATCATCACTATATCTGGCTTATCAAGGTATGATGTGCAAGGGGGGTGAGGACATCTTGAGCACATCAATACTACACATGAGCAGCACCTATTTGTGAAGCTGTCTGCAGAATTGCAAGCAAACAGTCTGAGTACATGGCGCACACAGTGTGGACTTCATGCTTGACTCAGTCTGGATTGAAACAGAATTTGATGCCGGGGAACTAAGTGCATCTTAGACTCTACATATTATTAAGCTAAGGCTGGTCAGCAAACTGTCATATGACACCAGCAAAAGCAGTATGTGATCTGTAATCTGGCAACAATGCAAGGGGCCACTGCATTCCAAAACACTCCACTGATACACCGATCATGGTGATGATTGCAAGAGAAGTTCTACAGACAATCTCAACATAGACAACATGTGCAGCTTACAGGTTTCCAAGCTTGGAGATGCTCAGTCAGAATGGATACAATGCAAAACTTGCAAGAATGTATTGCAACATTGGTCAGCAAGTGAGAGCCAGTCTCTGCCAGCTGTTCTGGTTGTGAGTGAGAGCCAGTCTCTGCCATCTGTTGTGATTGGAAGTGAGGGCATACCTGGGCAGCCCGGTATAATACTTGGCTTCTCATTAAATTGACGCCGAAAGGCGTAGTATTTTCTTTTCTTTTTCTTCTGGTTGAGAGTGAGGGCATACCTGGTCCAGGCCTCCAGTCAGCCAGTGGGCGTGCACAGTGAGGTGGAGGGCCCATCTGGAAGGGGCCAGGTCATTACCACACCCCAGGCAGGGAGCCACTGCCAGCAGTGCCTCCTGGAACCTGCCCAGGTGCAGCAGCTGCCGTGCTTGCAGGCACAGGAGGGCCTGGTTGTGGGGGAAGCGAAGCACCAAGGGGGTGAACTCTTCCAAGAGTGCTTCTCCTCCAGACTTTTTTGGGGCGGGGGCCTTAGTCAGGACCTGTAACATAGAATAGCGATGCATTGATGGTGAATCTCTGAGATATGCTTGATGGGTTACTGCATCAAGCCTTGGGTAGGGCAAAGTTGGAGAGAGAAGAAATTATTTGGCAAAAGGGCTTCTCCTGAAAGCCCTAGGCAGGGCTCCAGAGCCTGCAGCATGAAGCAGCATGAACGCATGAGTCATGTGCAAGAGAGCTCCTCCAGCAATACACATGTACAGTCTGCACACCAGCAAAGGTGGATCGGCCCTAAGGGCTTTCCCAGGCAGCCCCAGGCCTTGCCCTTCCATCAAAAACTTAGAGAAGCAACAGTTTTGACAGGTCCAAACTATGTGCCCCAAATGCATTTCATTGTGCTATAGAATGTAGCCAAGCAGCTCCTGACTTAGCAGACCAAGGCCGGCAACAGATATGAATCAAATACACTGTTCATGCATTACATGGTCAGCATATTGAGCAATGTTGTCAAGCTTATCACCATATACTACTAGCTGCCTAACAGCTTACCTCCCAAACCCACACCTGTACATGTCATGCATGAATGACAGGTATGGTGGCAGTGGTGACATGTAACAGGCACCTGGTCATCTAAGCAGGTCTGACAGAGCGAACTCGACAGCTGTTTACACTTCATGTTGACACTTCATGTTGACGCTTACCTGAGCAAGGGAGTCTCTAGCAGACAGCCAGAAGTCCACCCTGGCCTGCAGACCATCACTGCAGGCCACACCACCACCCCTCAAGCAGGCCTGAATGGCCTTAAAGAAGAGGACCAGTCATAGTTGCCCCAGTGCCCCAGCTGGTTGACCACCTCCTCAGCAGCTGAAGAGGAAGAACTCAGCTGCACAGCACCACACTAGTCAGCAACAGCAACTTTGCACAACAGAAGGCATTACAGTAAAGCACCGAACAAAATGCACGGCTGAGACAGCAACTCACAGTTCCAGCAGAGATATCCTGTTTAAACACACCAACTCACATTCTGCAGCAGCTGAACCTGCTGTTTTAGACACAAACATTCAGGTGGACTGCAATGCAACCCATTTCGGCAATCTTTCGAGCGTTCAGGAGACTACGTCTTTGCTGGGTGCCGGTTGCTGGTCAACAACATGATGGAGGAAAGCAGTACCTGGGTGGCATGAAGCCAGTCTGCAAAGGAGGCTGCAGGCTGGTTGGCCGCCCTTGACAGCAGGGCACGCCTGCCATACACTTCTGCCAGCTTCCCAGCAGGCAAAGAGGCCCAGTGGGCCACACCCACCACCTGCAACCAACAGCACACCCTGAACCACACTGTGCAGTCAATCATAATAGCATGCAGTTGTGCATGCAACAGTAGCTGAGGGGTACAGCAAACTAGCAGGGGGTTGATCTGTAGGTGCGGCTTGTCCCAGAAACACCTGCTGCATTTGAAGATATGTGAGTTCAGCATGATCTGGCAGATTCAGGCTCAGTGACTGCATTTCATGAGACTGATAGCCCAGCTGAACAGCTGACAAGCTCAGATGATGGTTGACTAGCAAAGTCTCATGCCAGCATGAGCAACTGAGCTGAGCTTGCCAAAGCATGCGCAAAACCACTCTACATGACATTCTCATGCATGTGCTGATTTGCCTGCCTCGTAACTCACCTTAGCCATGAGAGCAATGGCTGCTGTGAATTTCCCCTCCTGTTGGAAGACATCCACGGAAATCAGAAAAGCGTCAATGCTCATCGCAGCAAGCTCAGCTCCCAGGTCACCGGGTAGCAGGCACTGGTTGATGTTGACACCGATGCTGATAAGGTGGAAGTGGGTCCCTTGAGTAGGGTTAGCAGCTGTCTCCACCATCTTCAGCAGCTGCTGGATGACCACAGTCAGCCTGTTCTTTTCAATGTGCACGTTGGACACTGGGATGATCTCTTCAATGATCTCTGCTGGCGTCTCTCCTGTGGCCACTTCTGTGTTGGGGGTGGGGGTGATGGGGTTGGCCTGAGCATCTGTGGGGGTCTT
>JAABUK010011135.1_pt1 | contig 11798 bp, 15 predicted proteins | sample 5559141 | NCBI WGS metagenome assembly JAABUK01 (sample SAMN10711869, study PRJNA513367) | rock metagenome | isolation source: Antarctica rocks | place: Antarctica: Victoria Land, Pudding Butte nord | collected 2016-01-03 | reverse complement strand
TGCTGCTGTTGATGACTCTGGTTTGATGTCTTCAGCGGTGCTGCTGTTGGGCCCCTTGCAGGGGTGTTAAGCCCAGGACCAGTTACCGGCCTGCCAACATACATATTGTGAAAGTGCACACCAAGTTTGACTGTATTCCACACATGTTCAGCAGCAGGAGACTTACAAAGTAACAGGACAAGTGACCTGCAATACCAGGTGGTGTTCTGGGCCTGCTTGACGTACAGTATGCCTGATCTCAGCAAAAAAACAGCCAAGAATCTGCACAAGCAGACAAGCACACAGGCTTTGCTGACAAAGTAGTGGGAGGTGTTACCTCTGGTTGTCCAGGGAGCCCCGAGAGGTGTGGGGTGCCCGGGGGGAGCTGGCAGGGGTATCATGGACAGAGGCTGTGCCCTGCCTAGACCGTCGGCTGTGGCCACCGCCACCGCCACCACTTCTCTTTGTGCTGCCAGCCAGAGACCTCAAAGCAGCCTGCACATCAATGCTCTAGCCTCGCTCGGCACAGCACGGCACGGCACGGCACAGCACAGCACGGCACAGCACAGCACAGCGCAGCACAGCGCAGCACAGCACAGCACAGCACAGCACAGCATGCTGCACTGAGTTGTGGGGCATAGCAGGTGAGTTGACTTTGCGCATGTCAGCACCACAACGTACAATGCATGAAGCATAGGGTTGCCTACCGGGCTAATGCGACAGCAGAGGCTGGCACAGATTCAAACCAATCAATCAATCAATCAATAGGGTTACCTGCAGGATGACAGCAGCAGCAAGGGGGGTGGTGGGGGTGAGGCTGGTGGAGGATGCCTCCATGGGGTCAGCACTGGCTGATGATGCCATGGCATTCAGTGCAGCCTGTACCATGGCAGCTGATGCATACGAGCTGTTGCTCTTGGCCTTCTCTGCGTTGCCTGCACCAACAGTAGCCAGACATCACAGTCAAACTTGAGCACAGTCAAAATTATTCTTTACCGCCATGAAGTGAATGACAGCCATGAAATCACTCCATCAGTGAAGACTAGCAGTCATGAGTCACTCTGCCAATAAAGTGTAGCAGCATGAAGACAGAGTGTGATAAGTGATGAAAAGGGCACAAAGCAGCAACACAAGCATGAGACAGCTTTTGTTGCAGTCATGCACAAGCTGCTGCAGACATAGCTGTGGAGTACCTTCCATGGCATATGATGCATTGAGCATGGCAGCAGCTGGCAGCTCATCCAGAGCTCCAAGCAGCCTCAGTATACTGCTGGCGGGCTTAGCAGTAGGACCGCCCTTACGCCACGCCTCACTACATTCCAGCACCTCTGCTGCAGCCTGTTCAACCTACAGGCAATGTTGCAACAGTGGACACTCTCCTCATTATGGATCACCTGATTATGAGGCACCTCATTATGCAGTGCACTGGCATACCATCAAACTGCCATCTGTACAATTGCAGGAGACAGCACACATGTTGAGAAGGTCCATGGACCGCCATCCCTGAGCAGCACTTGGTCTTGTGACAATAGGCCAGCACATCAGCTGGTGCAGCACGCTTGCAATGCAGTAATGCATATGCTGCATGGTGTTTTGACACATAGCCTGCTGGGCTTGCAGCTGCGCCTGTTTCAAGGTACAGCAAAGAAGTCACATGACTGCGTGCTTACCTTGCTCTCCTGTGACTGTCCATTGGTACAGACAGCCAGCAGGCTCATGCCACCAGGCAACCCCTTTGCAGGTGCAGAGCTCATAGCTTTCAGCGTCAACAGCAGCTTTGCTCGCTGCAGCACAACATGCAAAGATCAGACTCAATAATCAAACCAAACAAAGGAGTGAGCTTGATGTATGCGTTGCTGAGGACACTGCGCCCACAAGAAGGTGGATTGAATAACACACAGCCAGAGGACAATCTTACAACAATCAACCGACTGAGTGTGAGCTAGATGTACTGATAGACTATGTTCTTGCGTTGACAGGACATACCTGTATCAGCATAGTCAAAAGCGCTTCTGGAGTGGTAGCTTTCCGGCTGCCACCAGCAGCCCCACCCCCGCCCCCACCCTCTGCGTCTCTGTGTCGGCGTACTCGCGGAGCTCTTCTGGGGTGTGTGTCGCACAGCTGGCGGGCAATGGAGCTGTGCCCATTGGCCCTTGCTAGCTGGAAAGGCTTCAAGCCTCTGTGGTTACGTATACGACGCAGATCCAAGCCTGCAAATGCATGCTCAATACAGATACCTTCCACACAATTTATGAAATGGATGTCTTTGGGTTGCTCAGCACACTTCCAGGATGGCAGACTGTAGATTGCAGTAACGTGTGACAGGCATGCAGCTGGGTATGCACAGGGCTCTATGACACTCTGAGAGGCACTAGCACACAAGGCTGAGTATGGTAGAATGGCCAAAGGACAGTGCCAGTTTCCACTGCCACTGCATACAGAAGCGCATACACAGCTGTTGCTCCACAAACACAGATACTTGCAACAAGCTCGATACGCTGTTGTGCACATGCACTTACCTGAATCTGGTGTTTGTGCTGCAAGAAGGACGTCCACCACTGCATGAAAGCCTCTGGCTGCTGCAATGTGCAGCGCAGTTGAGCCTCGCGACAGCCAGGGTGTCAGGTTACTGCCAGTGATCTGGGCATCTACTGATGCGCCATTGGCCATCACAGCCTGCACCGTTGCTGCACTGCCATTCAGAGCCGCCACATGTAGCGCTGTCATGCCTGCTAGGTTGTGTAGGTCCATATACTTCACTTCCTCCATGCCCTCTGTGAAGACTAAATCTGCCAGCCTGGTAGCTGCGCCTGGTGTGTTGATGCGGCTGCTGAGAAGGCGAACGACGCAGCTGCTATGACCATTCTTTGCTGCTATGTGGAGGCAAGTCTCACCCTTGGGGTTTGTTGCCATGACGTCTGCCCCCTTACTCAGGAGGTAAGTGACACATTCAAGGTGCCTGTAGCCACATTGTGAGTGCATCAAAGAGTGCACTTCTGTCATTGCACATGTGGGGTGACCCCAGACAAGCTGTTTGGGCTTTGGTTGAGGTTGCAAGGCTTACTGATACCCAGCATAGGTTGCTATACAGAGTGTGATGAAGGCTTTGTTGAAATCTTGAGTGCCACTCACCCATTGCAACATGATGTCATGAGCAGAGTCTGCCCCTTGCTCCCGGGTGCATTCAGAAAGTCCTGGCGTGTCTGCCAACTGCCTTTCGCCTGTTCAGCTGATTCATAAACAGAAGCTAAAAGCTGACAGTTTCCGCGCTCTGCACAAGCAGACTCAGCTGGAGGCATGCGCTTGCATCACAATGCATGTCGTGGTGTAACACAAGTGGGTAAAGCTTGCGGGCTGCAGATCAGCAAAGTTTCAGCCTGCAGCACAACGTGTAAATACCTGCAGCAACAGCCAGGGCTGCTCTTCGGCCCTTGCTGGTGCGGAAGTACCCTGCTTTTGCATCTTCGACCTGAGATGCAGTAACACAAGGGTAGGCAGGCTACCCACAAAGCACTGTGACTTTCGTGTGCTTGCACGGGTTGCCGGTGCATTCACGACTCATGTACCAGCGGAACAAGCAGCTGCCAACATGAAGCTGCTCGTGTAAAATTGGCATCTCGCGCAATTGAGTCGTCCCCTTGCTTGCACCGCTCTCACCTGCTGAGCTGCTCGTGCGTCTCCTCTGGCTACCTTCGCAAGGACTTTCGTTCCGGACGACGTAGACTGGCCGTTGCCCATCTGATGATTGCCAGATGGCTAGCTATTCGGTGCTGCCGAAAGGCCACAGGGCTTGCAACTTGTCGCCTCACTTGCCAGCAGCCAAAGCAGCTATTCTTTGCAGAATGTTTTCTGCCCTGTGTGTCACAGCTACTTGCAGACTAAGCTCCGCAAAGACCCATTTCGGTGTCGCTGCTCCATACCGCAGCCATGATGTTGTCTGAAATTGAGTGCACTGTCGTCAGTCTGTCTCAGTGTAATCTCTCAGGAGCACACTCGAGGTCGACTCACAAGAGCGCGTGAATAAGCATCGACTCCGGTCACTAATGAGTCACCTTTTTACGTGGTCTCTGATTATGTCATATACCACCAGCTGATTTCTCTTGGAATGATAGCAGTTTAGCACGCAGCTGTCACCAGCCCAATCGTTTCGAGAACGTGCCACATGTCAAGAGCTGTTGCTGCTCGAGCCGCAAGGAGCGTTGCCTGAGCCCAGCATTTGTTGCACCTATGCACTGACATGGCATGCAACCGAGGCTCGGGCTTGCTTGCCCACTGTCGGGCAATCACACGGGATGCCGTTGCTTATCAAGTCGCTTGCAGCGGAGGCTCACCTGCAGGTCTTGCGGTGCGCCCGAAGGTGACCTGTCGCTCGACGGCTGGAGAAGCAGAAAGTCACTGAGATGGGTCAGCACGCCTTGAACGCTGTGGCTTGTGACAGTCGTTCCTTCACTCATGTTTGAGGATCTGTTGATTGGTCCTATGCAGACACCGAGGCATGATGCTGTGCCAGTCAATGATCAGACAGCTGGTGAGATGTGTCCCCTTACCGGCCTGCTGTGTTGAGTGGGTGGCGCGAGATGCTTCAGAACGTCTTTTGCTGTACCTGTAGAGCCAAAGGCCTTCCTGGCAGCCCCTCTAGGAGTGGATTTTGGCCAAGCCAGAATCGGCTTGGCAGTCTGTCCTGGTGGCCTAATGTCAGTGCCTTTGGAAATCTTGGTGACCAGACGGCGACCTTGGCTAGATCTGGCCAGGGAACTGATCAAGACTGCCAAGCAGCATGGTGATAAGATGCAATATCATCCAATGCTGGACAGCGTGTTTGAGAGTGTGGACATGTAAGGTCGTCTGTTTGCAGGTCTGGATGGATTTGTTGTTGGTCTGCCTGTCACCAGTCGAGGCAACATCCATGATCAGAACACTGACTCTATTCAGGTCACTACCTGCTTCTGTAGTCTGGCTCCAGCAGTTCAACTCAATGCATCTAGTAATGGAGGACTCCACAAAACTATGACAACAGGATGCAAAAGTAATTTTAGCATGCTTTGTCATGATGGATGTTGTACGCAACCACTGTTGCTCATGTTCTGTGCTCTCACTGAATGCTGCTGGTTTGTAGGGTAGACAGTGCAGGAATTTTGCACAGACACTCCATGCTGTAGCCAGTCACCAAAGGTTGCCTGTCTACCTCTTTGGTAATGGTCTACATCCATGCTGTCTTGTGCTTTGATGCAGTCAGCAGCCACCTTCACTTGTCCTTCTGGATCTGTGTCAAGCTTTGCACTGTTTCAGGATGCCTTTGAACAGCTCATGTGCTTGTTGCCTGTAGATGAGAGTCGGACAAGCACAGAAGCTGCAGCTGCACTTGGGCTCCAGAACACCAGTCGCTTGAAACAACAGGTATGTATCCTGTTTTCCGAATCCAGCCTGAGAGTCATGTATACTGGAGCTGGATGTCGTGTTTGCTTGCTTTCACAGAATCAAGGTCTGACTACAGTCATGCTTGCTCAGGGAAAGCTGGATGCTGTGGCAGCTGCTTTGTTGCTCACTGCCTACTATGAGCGCCCAGAGGCAGCTGTCAAAGTCAAGTCTATCAGGCGCTCTCAGTGAACAGATATGCTTATCTGCGGGCACGAGGAGTCTGGTCTTGTCTGCACCGTCTACGTTCCAGCGCATGAGCAGCGCAACATTGCTGCGCAAAGCAGCTGTAGTTTCAAAGATTCTTCTGAAGCCATTCCTAGTTGATACATGCAAATGCGTTGGAGCTAACATTTTTTGCGGTACCCTGTCGTGCAATGCTGAGGCATGTGTTTGAACCAGCTATGCTTCTTGGAGGGCTGAAGTGTTTGCTGGAAAGTCATACAGTCAAGCTCTGCTGACACAGCAAGAATTCCTGACACTGGAAGAAACGTTTCATCTTCTTTGCTCTAAGTCGGTGCTGCAAGTGCTTGCGCACAGTGTTCGCGGTAGCAAAGAACCGGTTGCAAGCGTGTTGGCAAATATGCTGAGAAGGCGCTACATATTTGTCAGCTGTTCTGACAAGGTGGGCCACTAGGCTGCTGCAAATATGCCTTCTGTACCTGCGCGAGGATATATGCTTGACCTGGGACCTCTGTCCCCGAATATGAAACACGTCAAGAAGGACAGCATGTTGGCAACCCTGAGCAAACTTGGCGAACGTGACACACAGCAGAAGGCGATTGATGAGCTTCGACGTGTGATCACGGTGTGATCTGAGCTGTTTCCTATGCAGCGTCAAACACCCAGGAGCAACCCACACAGCATGACAAACATAGAAGTTCTTGCGTAGGTTCTGAACGAAGACAGCTTGGGCGTTTTAGTGAGCTGCTTATGTGCCACTGGAACAGAACAGAAGGTCCTAGCTCGCAAGGTACGTGCTGCTGGTTGTAAGCAAGACCTCATATACCTCATCTTCTGAGCTCTGCACAGTGCTCCCAGGAGTGCGCTCGAGCCCTGGGTCTGCTCGCAAGCCCTGTTTGCCCTGTGCAAGCTCAGTACTTGCAGCAGCCTTTCCTGGGCAAGGTCGTCAACTACCTCAAGAGCCGCTTGAAGGTACGCTGGTAGAGTTTGTGTCCATATGCAAATTCTGCCAAAGTTCTGACGGTAGCATGAGCAACGATTCACCATCTGCTCAACCCAGTCAAGATGACAGCATATGCCACCTGGCTGCACAGGACCCAGACAACACAGTACGTGAGGCAGCTGGAGATGCTCTGGGACAGGTTGCTGAGCACTTATATGTTCAGCACAGCGTATATTCTGCTGGAGACATCATGTCCAATTCTGTGCTGAGGGCAGCACATGACACCATGTTGGAGCACAAGAAGGAAGTGCAACAAGCTGGAGCATACGCCTTGTCAAAGGTAGATTAACATTTCGGCCTATGTATAATCAATGCTGTTCATGCAGTTTGATGTAGATCAGGAGCAACATGCAGACAAAAGATGGTCAGTGATGAGGAAGACCGCACATGATTGATGCTCTGACAACAGCTGCAGCAGCTCCGGGCTGCCGCCTTACGAGGCTCCAGTCATGATCGCTGAAAAGCGTATACTTTTCTTTTCTTTTCTAACAGCTGCAGCATAGAAGTGTCAGCCAGATGCCTGATGTGATAGCATAGTCCATAGTTGAGCAATAGTGAGTTTGCAGTATCAGTCCCAGCTGTCACTGCTTTCTGAGGGCATCCATTACCATGACCTGAAGTCCTTTTACATACATGGAATGCAGCATGTGCATCTTCATCACCACTTGCTTGTTACAGCTCCAACCGATCCTGTTCTGATCTTTCATATGCAAGTGCAAGCAAACTGCACAAGCTGCCAAGCAGCATCACTGGCCAAACATTGCTTCACGTGGGTGGCAATGGACTCAGGCTGTCACCTGCAGGTCGTCTGCCACACACAACCATTGGTACCCAGCCTCTGGAAGACTTTGCTGAAGCTGCTGAACAGCAACATGTTCCCAGGCAAGGCAAGCCTCATTGCAGCCATGGCACGCTGTGATGGTGACACCTGGCAGCCCAGGGGGCTGGTGCAAGGAGGCCTGCCAGCCCTGCAGCCTCATTTGGGCTTGCTGATTGGTCAACCTCATACTGCCAAAACCAATAGGTAGGGCACAACTCAGCGAACCTTCCTATGAATGGAGCTCTCAGCAGATTGTATCTAAGAAGTATCTGTTGGATACTTCAGTGCACACATCAATGATTGTTGTCTGTGCAAGTAATGCAACTGTACAACATTGCCTCTACAGCCTAAACTGATCCTGCTGGACTTCGACACAATCTGCTCTGCCATATGCAACTCAACTCCCATGCGTGGCATCAAGTGTGCCTGCAATCAAGGGGAAGCTCATCCCTGTTGTCAGGCTATAGCTTGATCAGCTCTACAGCAGCAGGTATGAACAGCGCCAAACCTGTACCAAACATGCTGTAAATACAGCCTAAGGTACACATGCATAGTCATTGTGCTAACCACACAAAACATGCTTGTTTGCTTACCTGCAGCTCAGGATTGGTATCTGCTTTGTCAAATCCAGACTGGCCAATCAGACGGGCAGCAGCTGATGCCATCAAGGCGCTGGCAATTGCCTTGGGGCCTGACCTGGACAGCCCTAGTCAAGCTGCCCTGACTTCTGGTGTTCAGTCAGTCAGCTGCAGGGCTGCAGAGGCCTTGGAGAGATGCCGCTTTGATAAAGTTCGGCCTGTCAGAGAAGTTGTGCAGGAGGCTCAGGCTGTTCTGTTGGACCTTCAGGTAATCTGCGCTTCAGCACACAAAGCGTTACACTGCCATCTTCATTACGGCGATAGCATGTTGGCTAGCAAGCTGCCAATGACAAAGCTACAAGCTAGTGTCAAAGGATTGGCTGTTGGGCTTTGCGCGGCTATCATGCACATCTTCTGTAGTGCAACATTCCACATGCTGCTCCATTTGTTGGCAGTGCTAGTGCAGGAGTATGCAGGCAGTGGCAGCAGCAGCTCTGGCTGGAGTGCCTGGTTGGCACCTAGGCTACTAGCTAGGGGCATCACCATGAGCTCACCCCCCCACCATCGCCCGCTCAGCCCCGGCAGACAGTCTCCCACACCCCGCCCCACCTCCGCCCTCAGGCGTGCTGCCAGCCACAACAGGTGTGATTGTCATCTTCACTTTGCCTCTCTGCTTCAGGAACATGACACTGGTCTGCATGCTATGCTGATGGGGGCACAGCAGGATCTGATTTAGATGAGCCAAGTGACACCTTGGTGATAATGTCTGCCATCTTTTCAGCTCAGACATTGAGTGTGGTACAAGATTGTGTTCTGAGACAAGTGTCTCTGACTGTAGCAGAGCCATAATGTGTGGTGTTAGCAGGATCCACACCATGACATGGCCAACTCACCTGCTGTTCTTCTTAGCTGCCCTAATAAGAGTTTATTTATTTCTGCACTACATTGTCGGACTGGCAGAGGTCTGCAGTGCCTTTCAAGCAATGCACACCTTCTGAATTTGTTGTGTGACATAATGCATGCACTGTTCTCAGCTTGCTTCATACACATTCGGATCATATATCAGCTCATGCTAATATTGACCAACAAATGCACAGACAGCCATTCAGAGCTGCACCCACCTGGCATGAGAGGCAGACACTTGCTCAATGAGAAAGCACGTGAATGCTTGAATTGCAGTGTGCATGAGCGCTTCTGTATGGCAGCAGCCAAGGCAGACCAGGTTGCAGACACAGCAACAATCAGACAGCAGGCCACAAGCCTGCAGCCTGCAGCAGAAGACTCACGCAGCAGCACAGTCATCTTTCACACACCTGCTCCTGAACAGCCTCGGCAAGCAGCCTCTCAAGGGCAGACTGAAGCAGCCTCTGAGAAGGATGAAAGTGGTCCACAAGGTAGGGGCAGCACTGAGCAGTCGTCCACTTCAGAGCAGGCTGAGCAGAGCGCAAACAGTGCAGCTGGTGAGTCACCAGACGCTGCCGGGGAAGAAGAGGGTGCACCATGCAGGCAGGATGCAGCAGGGGCTGAAGCAAGACAAAATAAAATCAGCGGGGAGGATACAGCAGGGACTGAGCAGGCCCCACGGACACAGACAGTGTCCCAAAGTGACATGCCTGCCTCTGCTAGTGATCTTGGGAGGGTCAAGCCCCTAAGACCTCCACTCGCAGCAGTTCAGGAGGGGTCAGCACCCATGCTGGGCTCCCTGTCCTTCAAGCCCACCTCCATGCAGCGGGTGCATGATGAAGGTACAACAAGCTATAGCTCCGGGCTGCTGCCTTAGGAGGCTCCCATTATGATCGCTGAAAAGCGTAAACTTACTACAAGAAGCTATCACAGCTTCAGTGTCAGCCCCCAGTTGCATGTCCAGGCAGCAGTACACATTTGCATAACAGCATATCACTCAATGCTGGTGATAATGAAAGTGATGCTGCATGCCAATGTTGCAGACAAACATAACACCATGCATCAGCACAGTTGCATTCTGTCTCCCCATGCAAGCCAGCAGTTACGACTTCAGCACGGCACAGACAGGCTTCACAGCTCAGCCGTGAGTCCACGCTCTGCGTGTCAAGGCTTGCGATGTGGGACAGCAGGAAGACAGTAATTACAGGAGATACATGGTCAGCAATCTTCAGGGTGGTAGCACGGTAAGGCCTGTTGTTCTGTGCAGGCCTTGAGGGCGTGTCGCAGAACCAAGCACAAGCCAGTGAGCCTAGCAAGAGCAGAGGGCGGCGCCTGATGAAGCACACAAGCCTGGAGGAGCGACATCAGCAGCAGCCAAACCAGCAAGCTTATCCTGCATCTGGCGCCCAGCAGGATAAGGCAGATGTGACTCTGCAAATGCAGAAGCTTCAGGTTAGTTGACCCAAGGTCCCTTTCAGGTTGAGGTTTGAAGGTGAACGTGCACTTGACAGCACATTGACAAAGTCCCTGAGTGCTGCACAAAGTGTCAAACACAGCTGTTCAGCAGATCAGCAGCGCCTCTGTACAGTTGTAATTAGTTTACCAGCAGCACAATGTGCACATGGTGCAGGAGCAGCAGGGGCGGGTGCTGGGCATGCTGGACACCTTGTCACTCTCCACTCAGGCAGCCCTAGCAGGCCTGGAGGCCCGACTGCTAGCCCTGGAGGCTAAAGCTGACGCCTGCTTACCAGGTGGCGTCACAGCATGCTCCCTCCTAGTTGAGCACAGTATTTGATGCAGCAGGATCATGCAGTCTGTTGCCATGTGACATGCTGTGACAGCACACCATGCAAGGGCTGGTGTGAGTTTTACTCTGCCATGGGCACTTTACAGTATGTCAGCTTTTGTTTGCACCAAGTTCAGTTTGAATACAATGCATTTAAACACAACGCAGTTGAACACAGGCATTGGCAGCACTGTGTGAGCACAATTACTAGCAACAGTTGACACAAACCATTTAATATAAGCCAGGCTGACACAGTGCCAACATTGCCTGTAGGGCCTGTCGGCGTCACGAGAACTCCTGGCCAATCAAGTTTGTCTGCTGCAGACAGCTCTGTGCAGGGCCACATGCCCACGTCAGGTGTACTGGGAGCATCACCTCTTGACCAGGCTTTCTCCCAAGCAATGGCAGCAGCCAATGGTAATCCAGTACATGTGCAAGTCTGTGTCTGCTGCACTCATGCCCAAACCTTGTATTGACTGCTGTTTGGCCCTTTGGCATACCATGCTCAGAGGGTGCAAGGTGCAAGTGTTGTTCAGAGAAAGCAGTTGGCTTCTGAGGTTTGGCCTGTGTTGCATGTCCACAGTCAGCTTGAATTGCCTCTCCCTGAGTGTTGCTGCAGCATTCTTAGTGCTCAGACTGGCTGCTGTACCCAGTTGTGACGTTATTGAGACATTCTCTTCTGCACCAAACTCTGCTTGTTGAAAGTGCTTCCTTTGTCATGCATTTGCATGTGCTTTTTTATGGTCCTTTGCCCTGTTGATCTGCATTGCACCACGGCGTCACTCACACGTCCTCCATCCCATCATAGCAACAGTAACAGCCAGTCTTTGAGCAGCCTTGATGCCCTGGCAGGTGATCAGCAACTGATTCAGCTGCTGACAGCCAACAGCCCAGCTTGGCAGAGTCTGTCTGGTGACACATCAAGTCAGCTGCTGCTGCATCTAGTGATGCTGATTGAGAGGCAGGCTGGCCTGGCTGAAGTGCTGCCTTGGCTGTGGCCCTTGGCAGACGAGGACAGTGGCTGCACTGTACATGCTGCACCCAGTTTGCAGACGCGTTTGCTGGCAGCATTGATTGCTGTGCCAGAGGGCATGGACAATGCTTTGGGAGGCAAGGTCAGCCTGGTTGATA
>JAABUK010011134.1_pt1 | contig 11798 bp, 8 predicted proteins | sample 5559141 | NCBI WGS metagenome assembly JAABUK01 (sample SAMN10711869, study PRJNA513367) | rock metagenome | isolation source: Antarctica rocks | place: Antarctica: Victoria Land, Pudding Butte nord | collected 2016-01-03 | reverse complement strand
AGGACCGCATCCTGCCCGACCCGGCGCCGGTCGCCGCCGCGCTGGCCGCCTACGGCGAGAGCGACCTGCTGTGCTACCGCGCCGAGCATCCGGAGGAGCTGGTGCGGCGTCAGGTCCAGGCGTGGGATCCCTGGCTGGACTGGGCCGCCGAAATCCGTGGTGCACGGCTGCGGGTGGCGCCTGGCGTGATGCACATGAAGCAGGACTTGGCAGCGCTGCAGGCCATCCGGGACGCCTATGCCCATCAGCCCGTCCCGGTGCTGGCCGCACTCGGCATCGCCGTGCCCGCCCTGGGCAGCGCGGTGCTGGGCCTGGCGCTGGCTGATGGAGCGTTGGATGCGGCGGAGGCGCACCGTGTCGCCGGGCTGGACGAGGCGTTCCAGGTGGAGAAGTGGGGCGAGGACAGCGAATCGGCGATCCGGCGGCAGCGGACGGCGGACGACATCGCTTTGGCGGAGCAGTTCATCCGCCTGAGCCGGGTGAATTAGCGCTGCGGCGGCTCCCTCTCCCTGCGGGAGAGGGTTGGGGTGAGGGAAACCGCAAGCGCTGCCTTTGCCCATTTGTGAACAGCGCCGCCCAGATCATAGTGCGGCTCTTGGCCACTTTCGATGATTCAGGGCTGGACCCGCAGGGAGCGTCGTAGGGCGGTGCCACGTTCTCGCTGGCGCCATCATCTAAAGTGGCCAAGAGCCGATCGGTGATCGCAGGCGCGGGCTGCGTGACACGGACTTGCACTCGTCGGCCCTGGCTCACGCTCGTTGGGATGACCAGGACTGGCAAGGAAACGAGGAGTTTTCTTCCAGCCACGCCATACCTGCGCTGCCTCCCGTAGCGACCATTCCAGCGGGCAATGAACCCGTGTAGGACTTCAACGTGTTCCAACCGAATGCCTGCACGGCTTTCTTGCCTTGTGCGTCTTGCAGCGTTGGGCACAGCCGGACACGCGCCGCACTTGGCACCGCGGACGCCCGTTGGCATAGCACCCGCCCGAGGAGACATGATGCCCCGCCTGCCCTTGCTCGCCACCCTGTTGCTGATGCTGCCGGCAACCACTTGGGCGCAAGTCACCGGCGTCCCGGCGTGCGAGGCCTTTCTGCAGGCCTACGCTCAGTGCGCCGCCACTGCCAAAGGGCCTGAACTCATGCGATCCAGCATCGCGCAGGGGGTGGACGCCATGCGGTCCAGCTACCTGGAAGATGCCAAGCGCGGCAACGCCGGCCTCCGCCGCCTGGCTGCACGCTGCCCCATGGAGCACGACCTCGTCCGCACGAGCATCACCAAGAACATCCAGTGCGACTTCCCCGCCGCAGCGGCCGCCCCGCCGCCCGCCCTGGACCCGGAGGAGCTGGTGACCGAGAAGGTCAACGCCTGGGTGGACGCGCAGAACTTCATCGTCCAGTGGGAGAAGTTCGGCGAGCAGCTAGCGGACTACCAGGAGGGCTACGCCCGGCTGCCCAAACCCGGTGCCAAGGTGGGGGCCGGTGCGGGCTACAGCTTTTCGCTCAGCGACTACGACCAGCTCATTGAGCGCCTGCGCAAGGCCGACGCGATGTCGGCCAGCGTGCCCGGCGTGGACGAGGCCGGCGCCCGCTTGCTGGCGGTGCTGGAAACCCTCAACCCCATCGCCAAACGCCTGAAGCGCTACCGGGACACCCGCGAGTTCCAGGAGGACGGCTATGCCCTGGCCCGTGAGCAGCATCCAGCCGTCCTGCGCGGCTTGCAGGCCGCCACTAAGGCCAGCGTCCTGTTCTCGACCGCCCTGTCCGAGCGGGAGCTGGCCCGCGACGAGCGGTTGGTGGCCACATTGCCCGGAGGCTCGATCCCCAAGCTGATGCTGCAAGCCAGCCTGGCCGCCCGCCGCGTGCTGCGCGAGCAGGAGGCGCTGGAGCCGAAGGGCGACACCAAGGCGCTGGCCACCGCCGTGGTCGCGCTGCAGGCCGGCAACACCGCCCTGCACGACAAGCTGGACGCCACCCAGCCCAAGCCGGACCACAACTGCATGAGGACCGCCGAGGACATGGATGCCATGGTCGGCAAGGGGCGCGAGATTGCCCGCGGCGGCAAGCGGACCGACACGGGCAACGAGCTTATCCGTGCCTACAACAATGCCGTGGACCACATGGGCGACTGCCGGAAAGCATTGGCGGGGCAGGACGGGTAGCTCGTTTCCTTGTTCGGCCTGCTCAGTCCCAGCGAGCGTGGGCCGGGGCCGATGATTGCAAGCCCATCCCACCGAGCCTGCGCCCGAAGCCATGCAGCGGCTCTTGGCCACTTTAGATGATGGCGCCAGCGAGAACGTGGCACCGCCCTACGACGCTCCCTGCGGGTCCAGCCCTGAATCATCGAAAGTGGCCAAGAGCCCATAGTGCATGAGTGTGGCCTCCCTCACCCCGACCCTCTCCCGGAGGGAGAGGGAGCGAAGCGTCCTCCCCAAACACCTCCCCCCAAGCTCCCCGCAACGCCACGTCGGCGTCGGCCATCGTCACCGGCAGGCCCAGCGCGGCCAGGCTGGTCACGCCATGATCCGGGATGCCACAAGGGACGATGCCGGCGAAGTGCGCCAGGTCAGGCTCCACGTTCAGCGACACGCCGTGCCAGCTCACCCACCGGGTCACCCGCACGCCGATGGCGGCGATCTTCGCTTCTGTCCCGGCGGCACGGTCCGCGACCCAGATGCCGACCCGGCCTGCCCGACGCTCCCCGCGCACGTTGAACCGGTCCAGGGCGCGGATCAGCCATTCCTCCAGCCCCTCCACGAACCGCCGGATGTCACGCGGCGGCACCGTGCCGTGCTGGCGCTGCAAGTCCAGCATCACATAGGCCACGCGCTGCCCCGGCCCGTGATAGGTCCATTGCCCGCCGCGCCCGGCGGCATAGGTCGGAAAGCGTCCGGGGTCGGCCAGGTCCTCGGGACGCGCAGAGGTTCCCGCGGTGTAGAGGGACGGATGCTCGACCAGCCAAACCCGCTCCGCAGCCGTGCCCGCACGTATCGCGTCCGCACGGGCCTGCATCGCGGCCAGCGCCGCCGGATAGGGCAGGGGAGCATCCTCCACCCGCCACTCCACAGCCAGGCCAGAAGGCGGGCCAGAAGACGGGCCAGAAGACGGGCCAGAAGACGGGATTGAAGCGGCCTCCGCCATCCGCTATACCGCCCACGGCACGATGCGGTCGTGGCGAAATGGTAGACGCGCAAGCTTGAGGTGCTTGTGGGGGAAACCCTGTGGAAGTTCGAGTCTTCTCGACCGCATACCCGCCGATCCCCTAATTCCCGCTGAACCCGGGCCGTTGCCGCCGCCGGCGGCGCGCCTGCAATGCGTCCAGCGCTGCCGCCCGTTCCTCGACTGACGTCCGCACGTCGGACAAGGTATTCAGCACGTTGCCCCAGAACCCCTCGCCGTCCTCCCGGGCCAGCTCGTCGGAATTGCCCGGCCGGCCCTCGGAGAAGCCGTGGGCGGAATAGTGGCCATAGGCCGTGATCTGCCCGGCAGCGACGGCATGCCTCACATCCGGGTTGACTGACATATACCACTCCGCATCGAAGTCCTCCGGTCCCAGCACCCGGCGCCGCAGCGTCGTGCGGTTCAGCGCCACGGCCTGCTCCAGATGGGACAGGCGCATCGGATGGCGCAGCCGCACCCGGTCCAGCGCCTCCGCCCAACCCGACAGGCCCGGGCCGCTGGCGATCCGGCTCGCCGGCAGCTCGCGCCGTGGCCCGCCTTGCAGGCACGTCTGCCGCGCCTGCTCCAGCCCGGCCAGCCAGCCCGCATAGTCGTTACGGCACAGGATCGGCGCCGGCAGGTCGGTGTCCCGGTAGGCCCAGGCGTCGCTGAACACGCCGATCAGACCGGTGATGAGCGCCTCCAGCACTTTGATGTCGCTCTTGCCATCTATGAAGTCCTGCGTCACCGGGTCGGCGCCGGTGTCCAGCGGCGCGACCAGGATGGCCGGCGCCAGGGCGCGCAGGTGCGACAGGTAGGCGGCATAGGGCATCAGGCCCAAATGCTCGGTGGCGACCCCGCCTTCCAGCGCCAGGCCCGGCGGCGGCGCGCCGATGCAGACCAGGCTCAGCCCGTGCGCCAGGCAGAAGTCGCGTACGGCGCGAACGATGCCGGCGTAGCTGCCGGTCAGGGCCGGCACGTCGCTGGATGCCCAAACCACGCAGCTCGGCGCACCGGCCGCGACCCAGGGCGGCTGCTCCGCCGCCAGGTTGCGGCAGGTCACGGCGCGGTCCACCAGAATCGTGCGGGCATGCTCCTGCAGCAGCCCAGCCAGCCGGTCGCTGGCGGTCGTGATGGCCGTGCAGCCCCGCACCAGGCTGCGCACCGATTGCAGTTGCGCTGGCGGCAGCGGCGCGCGGTAGGCGGGGGACACCAGCAGGTTGTCATCAATGTCCAGCAAATAGGGCCGGTTCAGCGCGCCCAGCGCCAGCACCAGGTCGGGCGGCAGGTCCCGCTGCACCCAGATCGCGTCGAACGCCGGGTCAGCCTCCCTGCCGCGGGTGCTGAATCCCAGGCGGCCCTTGCTCCAAACCGCGTAGCCTCCGATCCCTCCCTCCCGATGCAAAGCGCCCAAGGGAAGGTCCACGCGCAGGCGGCGCATGTAGCTTTCGTATTCCGTCAGCACCAGCACTTGCGGCGGCCCGGCGGACGGCCCGGGGCGCCGTCCGGCGCGGCGCCTCCCGGCCCCGTCCAGCGCATCCAGCAGGACGGCCTGGGCGTCCGCGGCGTCGAACCAGCCGGCGGCGCAAGTGCGGGCGGCGGCGGACATGGCGGCCAGGCCCTCGGCCGGCAGCGCGGCCACCCCGTCGAGTGCCGCCTCCAGCACGCCATCTCCGGGCGCTGCACTGGGCGGAAGCGTGACGGCCGCGTTGGCCCGCAGCAGCCGGCGGGCCAGGTCGCCGCCGCAGTTGGTCAGCAGCGGCACGCCGTGGGTCAACGCATCCACCACCGCCGCCGGGCTGACCAGCCGGCGCTCCGCGCTGTCATCCGCGAGGTCGAGCAGTAGGCTGCCGGGGCCATAGCCGCCCAGCACCGTTCGCAGGTCCGGTGCGTGGAGCAGGTGGACCCCGGGCATGGCCTCCAGGGCACATAGCTCCTGCATCGCCGCCAGGTCTGTCACGCTGTCCGGCGGCGGGGCGATGTGCAGGCCGATCCCGTGTGAGGCGCACCACGCCGCGGCCCGCGCCAGCCAGGCCAGCCCGCCCGGGCGCAGGTGTAGGCCGCCCGGAACATGCAGGCGGCGCAGGACCGACGTACCGGGCCGGGGCGGCAGAATAAGGACGGGCGGAGTCGCATAGGGCACGATCGCTGGCACTCCGGCGGACTGCCCCAGCGCCGCAGCCCAGAACCCGTCCTGGCCGGCCGACCCCGTCAGCACCAGCCCGGCGCCGGCCACATGCCGCGCGATCATGCCGCGCAGCTCGGCCTTGGGCGCACCCAAGCCATGCAGGTCGCAGACGTGCAGCGCGCCGGCGCTGAATGGGGTGTTGCGGAGCAGCGGGTCCATCCAGGCCACCACGCCGGGCCGCAGCCGATGCAGCAGGTCCAGGTAGCTGCGCCGGTCGTGCAGGAGCGGCGGTTCTGCCGAAGCCCGGTCCGGCGCGGTTCCGACGGGGATGGACATGCTAACCTCGTGGCCGCCCGCCCGCAGTGCCGCCAGCAGTTGGGCACTGCGCAGCCCGGCGGTGCTGGCGGCACGGTCCAGCAACGCCGGCGCCTCGGCCGCAAACACGTGGATGCGCACCATGATGCCGCCTTAGGTCAGTTCGGCCAGTGCAGTCTGCAACTCGGCCAACTGGCCGTCCTGCAGGCGCAACAGGGCGAGCAGCTCGGTGAAGGCCGCCACGCCGCGTTCGTTGGCGCGCGGCAGCCGGCGGGGGGCGTCGTGCAACGGCTGGAGGCCGGCCAGTGCCGTCTGATAGGCGCGCAGGACCGTGGCGGCGGCAGCGGCCTCCTGGTCGCCGGCGCGGCGGTCCAGTGCCGCCATCGCCAGGCCCGCCGCAACGTCCAGCCTGCCTGCCTCGATCAGGACGGCGGCTTCGCTGGGTCCGAAGGGTGGGGGAGGGGGTGCTTCGGCCTGGGCCTGCGTCCCCGTGGGCAGGGGTGCGTCTTCAACGCGGATGCTGGTCTTCTTCCTGGCCACTGGCGGTCCTGTCACGCACCCGGCCCCCCTGTCGCCCGGGACGGCCGCAACGCACATTCATCCGTAACGGCCGTTCCGGCAAGTCTGGCATCCGTAACAGCCGTTCCGGCAAGTCCGGCCGCGGTTTGCCCTCCTCGCGCACCGGGGGCACCATATCGGGCGCAAGAGGGATGAGGCATCTGCCATGGACGAAGACTTCCGCAAGGCCGCGTTGGACTACCATCGCCTGCCGCGCCCGGGGAAGCTGGCTATCGAGGCCACGAAGCGTATGGCGACCCAGCGCGACCTGGCGCTGGCGTATTCACCCGGCGTCGCCGCAGCCTGCGAGGCGATCAAGGCCGACCCTGACGCCGCCTTGGACCTGACGGCCCGCGGCAACCTGGTCGCCGTCATCAGCAACGGCACCGCCGTGCTCGGCCTGGGCAACATCGGCGCGCTCGCCGGCAAGCCGGTGATGGAGGGCAAGGCCGTCCTGTTCAAGAAGTTCGCCGGCATAGACGTGTTCGACATTGAGGTGGACGCCGCCAACCCCGACCTGTTCGTGAACGTGGTCGCCGCGCTGGAGCCGACCTTCGGTGCGATCAACCTGGAGGACATCAAGGCGCCCGAGTGCTTCGAGATCGAGCGCCGGCTGCGCGCCCGAATGGGCATCCCCGTGTTCCACGACGACCAGCACGGCACCGCCATCATTGTCGCCGCGGCCATACGCAACGGGCTGATGCTGCAGGGCAAGACGCTGGAGACGGCGCGGCTGGTGACATCCGGCGCCGGGGCGGCGGCGCTGGCCTGCGTGGACCTGCTGGTGGCGATGGGCATGCCGGCCGGCAACGTCACGCTGACCGACATCAAGGGCGTGGTCTATGAGGGGCGCGATGAGAACATGCCGCCCAACATGGCCCGCTATGCCCGGCAGACCGACGCCCGCCGCCTGCCGGACGCGCTGCCCGGCGCCGACATCTTCCTGGGCCTGTCCGCGCCCAACGTGCTGAAGCCCGAGTGGCTGGCGGACATGGCCGACAAGCCCCTGATCCTGGCGCTGGCCAACCCCGACCCGGAGATCACGCCCGACGCCGCCCGTGCCGCCCGGCCCGACGCGATCATCGCCACCGGGCGCAGCGACTTCCCGAACCAGGTCAACAACGTCCTGTGCTTCCCCTTCATCTTCCGCGGCGCGCTGGACGTGGGCGCCACCGAGATCAACGAGGAGATGAAGGTCGCCTGCGTCGAGGCCATCGCCGTGCTGGCGCGGGTGGAGGCGAGCGAGGTCGTGGCCGCGGCCTATGGCGGCGCCGCCCCGGTGTTCGGGCCGGAATATATCATCCCCAAGCCGTTCGACCCTCGCCTGATCCTGCAGATCGCCCCCGCCGTCGCCAAGGCGGCCATGCGGAGCGGTGTTGCCAAGCGCCCCATCGCCGACTTTGACGCCTACCGGCGCGAGCTGGAGCGGTTCGTGTTCCGCTCGGGACAGCTCATGCGCCCGGTGTTCGAGGCGGCGAAGGCGTCGCCGCAGCGCATCGTCTATGCCGAGGGCGAGGACCCGCGCGTGCTGCGCGCCGTGCAGACGCTGGTGGACGACGGCATCGCCCGGCCGATCCTGCTGGGACGGCGGGAGCACATCACGGCGCGGGTGCGGGAGATGGGCCTGCGCCTGGACCTGGGCGGCGCGGTCCAGATCCTGGACCCCTCGGCGGATGCCGCGGTGTTCGATCCGCTGGTGGCGCAATACCAGCACTTGGTCGGGCGCCGGGGCACGCCGGCGGATGCGGCGTCCCGCCGGATCGTGCGCCGCCCCACGGTGGCCGCGGCGATGCTGCTGCAATCCGGCCAGTGCGATGCCGCCATCTGCGGCGGCACCGGCGACTGGTGGCGTCACATGCAGTATGTCATGCCGATCATCCCCCGCCGGCCAGACGTGTCGCGTATCTACGCCCTGTCCTGCCTGATCCTGCAAGCCGGTGCGCTGTTCGTCTGCGACACCCACATGAACGTGGAGCCGACCGCGGCGCAGGTGGCGGAGATGACCGGGCTGGCCGCCAACGCCGTGCGCGCCTTCGGCATCGTGCCCAAGGCGGCGCTGATGTCGCATTCCTCGTTCGGGTCCAGCAACTCGGACAGCGCACGGCGGATGCGGCAGGCGCTGGCGCTGGTGCGGGCCGCACACCCGGAACTGGAGGTGGATGGCGAGATGCACCCGGATGCCGCGCTGGTCGAAACGCTCAGGGACCGTGCGGTTCCGGATAGCCGGCTATCAGGCACGGCGAACCTGCTGGTGATGCCGGGGCTGGATGCGGCCAACATTGCCTACAACCTACTGAAGGCAGGTGCGGACGGGCTGCCGATTGGCCCGCTGCTCCTGGGCATGAGCAAGCCGATCCACGTCCTGATCCCCAGCGTGACGGCGCGCGGCATCGTGAACATCAGCGCCGTGGCCGCCATGGAGGGTGCGCTCGGCGTGGACCCGGCGGTGGCCTTCCCGCCCGAGACCCCGGGAGCATAGGCATGTCCGCATGATCCCCGTTGCCCTTGGTCTCCTGTCGCTGGCGGTGCTGCTCTGGGCGGCGCGCGGCTTTGCCCGGGCGCGGGTGGCGAACCTGAAGGCGATGCTGGGCTGGCTGGCAGCGCTGGCCGGCCTCGCCATCGGCGCCGGGCTGCTGCTGACCGGGCGGGGCGCGTCGGCGCTGTTCGCCGCCGTGCCGCTCGGGCTGATGGCGCTGAGCTGGTGGCAGGAAGGCCGGCTGCCGGCACCGGGCCGCCCAGGCGCATCGCCGCCGCGGGCCGGGCGGATGCCGCGGTCGGAGGCGCTCGCGGTGCTTGGCCTGCACGACCCGGTGTCGGACGCTGACGTGCGGGCGGCCTGGGTCCGGCTGATGCGGGTGGCGCATCCGGACGGCGGCGGATCGGACTGGCTGGCCGCACGGGTGAACCAGGCCCGCGACACCCTGCTGTGCCGATAAGATCACTGCTCCCTCTCCCTCCGGGAGAGGGTCGGGGTGAGGGGGTCTTGAGGCGATGAGAGCAGCCGGTGATGAGCTGTGTAGCCCCGCACCACCGGCGTCCCGCTCCGCCTTCAACGCCCACTGACTCCCACCCTCGCACGAGGGGGAGGACGCAGCATAACCCTTCCAAACTTGCCGCACCCCGCCGGGCATGGCACGGTCGTCCGCACTCGATGGGGCAGCCGCCCCCAACATGTATATGGAACGCCCCACGTATGAAGAAGCTGCGAAAGGCGGTGCTGCCGGTTGCCGGTCTCGGCACCCGGTTCCTGCCCGCGACCAAGGCGATGGCAAAGGAAATGCTGCCCGTCGTGGACAAGCCGCTCATCCAATACGCCATCGAGGAGGCGCTGGATGCAGGCATTGACCAATTCTGCCTCGTCACCGGGCGCGGCAAGACTGCGATCATCGACCACTTCGACGTGGCGGTGGAGCTTGAGGCCAACCTGCGGGAGCGCGGCAAGACCGAGCTGATTGCCATGCTCGACACCATGAAGGTGCAGCCCGGCAGCATCACCACCGTCCGCCAGCAGGTTCCGCTGGGTCTGGGCCACGCCATCTGGTGCGCCCGCGCCTTCATCGGCGACGACCCCTTCGCCATCCTGCTGCCCGACGACCTGGTGCTGAGCGACACGTCCTGTCTCAAGCAGCTTGCCGACGCCTATGCGCAGACCGGCGGCAACGTGGTGGCGGTGGCCGAGGTGCCGCGGGACCAGACCAACCGCTACGGCATCCTGCGTATCGGCAAGGATGACGGCCGTATGGTGGAGGTGCTCGGCCTGGTCGAGAAGCCGAACCCGGCGGACGCGCCCAGCAACCTGTCGGTGATCGGCCGCTACGTGCTGCTGCCGGAGGTCATCACCCACCTGTCTCTGATGGAGCGCGGCGCCGGCAACGAGGTGCAGCTCACCGACGCAATGGCCAAGATGATCGGGCACGCGCCGTTCCACGGCCTGCGCTACGAGGGCAAGCGGTTCGACTGCGGTGACAAGATCGGCTTCCTGGAAGCGCAGATCGCATTCGCGCTCAAGCGGCCGGACCTGGCGGACGAGGTACGGGCGTTCCTGCGGCACTACACGGATGGACAGGGCTGATGGCAACGGTAACCGCGTTCCGGCACGACTTCGACCCGACCAGCCTGCGGGAATACGACATACGCGGTGTCGTCGGGCGCACCCTGCATCCAGCGGACGCCTTTGCGATCGGGCGCACGTTCGGCACCGTCGTCGCGCGGGCGGGCGGGCGCCGGGTGGCGGTGGGCTATGACGGGCGCCTGTCCTCGCCGGAGCTGGCCGGGGCATTGACCGAGGGGTTGAAGGCCAGCGGCATGGAGGTGCTGCGCGTGGGCCGCGGGCCAACGCCGCTGCTTTACTTCGCCGCGACCACGCTGGAAACCGATGGGGCGGTGATGGTCACCGGCAGCCACAACCCGCCGGACTACAACGGCTTCAAGATGATGCTGGGCCGCAGGGCGTTCTTCGGCTCCGACATCCAGATGCTGGGCCAGCTGGCGGCGGCTGGGGACGTCGTGGACGAGGCTGCAGGCAGCGACGCCCCGGTTGATGTGGTGGACGCCTACGTGGCCCGGCTGGTGCAGGACTGGGACGGCGGCGACCGCAAGCTGCGGGTCGTGTGGGACAATGCCAACGGCGCCGCCGGCGAGGTGCTGACCCGGCTGCTGAAGGTTCTCCCCGGCGAGCACACCGTGCTCAACGAGAAGATTGACGGCCGCTTCCCCGCCCACCATCCCGACCCCACCATCGCCAAGAACCAGGAGCAGTTGATCGCCGCCGTGCGGGAGCATGGGGCGGACTTGGGCATCGGCTTCGACGGCGACGCCGACCGGATCGGCGTGGTGGACGACGGCGGCGGGATGCTGGCGGGCGATCAGCTCATGGTCGTGCTGGCGCGCGACGTGCTGCGGACCCATCCCGGCGCGACCATCATCGCCGACGTGAAGGCGAGCCAGGTCCTGTATGATGAGATCGGCCATGCCGGTGGCAAGCCGATGATGTTCAAGACCGGGCACAGCCTCATCAAGGCGAAGATGGCGGAGATCAAGTCGCCCTTCGCCGGCGAGATGTCGGGGCATATCTTCTATGCCGACCGCTGGTATGGCTTCGACGATGCCTTGTATGTCGCCGTGCGCCTGCTCGGCATCGTGGCCCGGATGGACGGCAAGCTGTCCGCCGTCCGCCTGGCCCTGCCGCAGGTCGTGAACACGCCGGAGCTGCGGTTCAATTGCGACGACACCCGCAAGTTCCAGGTGGTGCAGGAGGTCGCGGCCCGGCTGCGCGCCGCCCGCGCCGACGTGAACGACATTGATGGGGTCCGGGTGCTGACGCCCGATGGATGGTGGCTGCTTCGCGCCAGCAACACCCAGGCAGTGCTGGTGGCGCGGGCCGAGGCGCGGGACGATGCCGGGCTGGACCGCCTGAAGGCGGCGCTCAGCGAGCAGTTGATGGCGTCGGGGCTGCAGGCGCCTGACTTCTCGGGCGAGAACGCCGGGCACTAGAGCAGGTTTGGTGCAGATGGAAGTTACTCCCAACCACCTTCCGGATAGCTGGCGGTGAGTCCCAAGGGCCACAGATAGCGGGTTCTTCTCTGGAGCGCGCTGATTCTGCTGGCGTGTCTGGTCCGGCCATGAGTCAAGACTGGGGT
>JAABUK010011131.1_pt1 | contig 11799 bp, 14 predicted proteins | sample 5559141 | NCBI WGS metagenome assembly JAABUK01 (sample SAMN10711869, study PRJNA513367) | rock metagenome | isolation source: Antarctica rocks | place: Antarctica: Victoria Land, Pudding Butte nord | collected 2016-01-03 | reverse complement strand
GGGACACCGGTACTGATATGTACGCACTTACCCTGGACGTAACCGAGAGTGCCTTCATCAGTGACCCGCCACGTACCCGAATCGTGATGAACAGCCTCAAAGAACTCGGGATGTCACTAGCACTCGACAACTTCGGCACCGGGTATTCATCGTTGCGCTTTCTTCGTCAGTTTCCGCTCGAGGTGTTGAAGATGGATCGCGGACTTGTCGCTGGCTTGGGCCACGACCGCGCCGGCGAATCGATGGTTGGTGCCGTTTCTCAAGTCGCTCACGCGCACGGCATGAATGTGATCGCCGAGGGTGTCGAAACCGCCGAACAGCGCTCGCATGCCGGCCGGCTCGGGTGCGACCTGAGTCAGGGGTACTACTTTGCCGCACCCATGTCGGCAGACGATGTCACCTCGTTACTGGCACGCCACGACCCGGAGGGCGCGCCACGCTTACCGTTGCCTGCGCTGCCCGGGCGATGAGGTAGGCGCCGCGGCGAAGCGATCTGCACAAACCACTAAGGAAGGCTCTCACCGAGCGGATGCCGGTTACCGGTCGAGGCGGTCGCACGGTGGCGATCTGCAGGTGGCGTCTGTGAGACTTGTGCGATGACGGCGTACCTGGTCACCGGCAATCCAGGCTCAGGCAAGTCGATGATGGCGGCCGAGCTGACTCGTCGTGGCTTTCGGGCCCTCGACACCGACGCCCTCGCTGGCTGGGTTGACGACTCCGGCGCCACCGCCGCGCAGCCACTGAACGTGACAGCGACGTGGTTGGCGTCCCATCACTGGGAGTGGACCCGAGCAGCATTCGAGCGAATCCTCCAGAAGGCTGACGCGCCGCCCGTGTTCTTTTGCGGGATCGCCACGAACCAACTCGACATGCTGGATCTGTTCGACGTGGTCTTCCTCCTCACTCTTGACGAACAGACTCAGATCGATCGGCTCGACGCCGCCAGCAATGCCGATCGCAACAGCGCTCAGCGGGCTGAGATCCTCGAGGGTCGGCCCGTGTTCGAAGCACAGATGCAGAAGGCGGGTGCTGTGATCCTTGATGGACGACAACCCACCGCGACGCTGGCCGATGCGATCCTTCGTGCAGTCTGCTGAAATGCACGGGGCTAGGGACGCCGGCTGACCCGAACAGGCCGATCACGTGCCGGTGGCCCCGTCCGTCGCCTCACGCAACAAATCGAGATGGCCGCAGTGACGTGCGGTCTCCTCGATCATGTGCAGCATCGCGAAGCGGAGCGTGAAGTCCATGTTCTCGCCGCGAGCAGAATCGTCAAGGTCGGCATCCACGATCGCGTGCCGAGAGTTCGCGCACTCCTCGGCGTAGTCCGCCACGATCGAGGCGAGCGTGTCGCCGGGCTGGATCCGGAAATTCCCGTGCGGGTCGTCGTCGGTCCAGGGCCAGGTCACGTCGAGGGCCGCGAAGTCGATGCTGAACCAGAACCGCTCCGTTCCGGCCAGGTGCCTGACCACGGTGGCAGGCGTCAGCGGGGACGGGGCGACCGCCGCGGCGAACGCCTGGGCGTCGGTCAGACCGGCCACCTTGTTCACCACCGTCGCACGGTAGAAGTCGAGCATGCTCTCCAGCATCGCCCGTTCGGAGCCGCGCTCGATCGGTCGGGAACGCGCCATCGGCATCACATCGGTCATCCCGAAAGCCTAAGCAGCCCAGACGGTGGCGTCACGGGTCACTGCTGGCAGCGGATCTCGGATCGTCAACTGGGCAGCCTCGCGTTACTAGCAACCGATGGTTGCTCGTAGGCGCGGAGTCGTGTTAGCTTCAGTGAAACCAGCGCAACCAAAGGTTGCACGACAGGAGATCGAGATGGAAACCGCCATGAGTACCGCAGATCCGACGACCACCGGGCGCGACTATTCGACGTCCTTCACCGTCGAGCAGTCACCGGAAGTGGTCTACGCCGCTATCGTGAACGTCGCCGCCTGGTGGACGGGTCAGGTCGAGGGGCGGGCCGACGAACCGGGTGCCCAGTTCAGCTACCGACACCTTCCTCAGCACTTCAGCCGCCAGCAAGTGGTCGAGCTCGACCCGAGTCGTCGCGTGGTCTGGCGGGTTGTCGACAGCGACCTGGCGTTCACCTCGGAGCCAGGCGAGTGGACCGGCAGCCGGATCGTGTTCGACATCGTGCCTGCGGCAGACGGCACCGAGCTCCGGTTCACTCACATCAGCCTGATGCCGAATGTCGAGTGCTTCGGCGCCTGCTCAACGGCATGGCGGCACTACATCAACGGCAGTCTGCACAACCTGATCACGGCAGGTGAGGGGCTACCCGATCCGTGGTGACCGCCGCTCTTGCGCGGGCCAGCAATTCAATGAGCACCTTTTCGTTCCGTTGAGATTAGGAGAAAATCGCATGGAGTGCGAAAGCATCGAACGCCAGCTCCGCATAGATGCATCCCCGGCTGTGGTCTATGAGGTCATCAGCTCTTCTGAGCATCTGCGCGAGTGGTGGCCGGACGAGGCTGAGCTCGACCCGGTCGCCGGCGCCAGCGGTTCAATAACCTTCGGCGATCCAGCGGCGCCCGACGCAAAGACCCAGACGCTCACCGTCGTGGAGGCCGACGCCCCCCACCGGTTTGCGTTCCGCTGGCTACACGACTCGAGTCAGACGCCGTCGCCGGACAATTCCCTGCTCGTCACCTTCGACCTCGCACCATCCGGCGAGGGCACGCTGCTGCGATTCACCGAGACCGGCTTCCGTGAGCGCGGGTGGGAGGCGACCACTCTGGAGGAGACCTACCTCGATCACGCCCGCGGGTGGGACCTTTTTCTACCCCGCCTGGTCACGTATGCCGATCGGCTGGCCGTGCGACCGTGAGCGTCGCGATCGATGACGACCTCTGGTCAGCTGTCGGCAATCCGACGCGCCGACAGCTGCTCGATCTGCTGCTTGCCGACAGCGGCGGTACGGCGACCGCGCTCAGCGCACGGTTACCGGTCACCCGGCAGGCGGTGGCCAAGCACCTCGGCGTGCTGGACCGTGTCGGCCTGGTCGTCGGAGTGACACCGGCGGGGCGCGAGCGTCGCTACGAGGTGGACGAGGCGCAGCTGACACGTGCGGTCGCCCAGCTGTCCGCTGTCAGCACGACGTGGGACGCCCGACTCCAGCGGATCAAGGGGATCGCCGAGCGGATACAGAGCGACATGCAGCGCTGACTGCCAGCCAAGCCGGAGCCCGGTTGACGCTGTCGGACGCTTGACCTCCTCGCCCCGTGAGGAAATCCGCTGCGGTGACGTTGACGCTGTCTTCGACAGGCTCGGTGACCGTGATGACGACTGTCGTGAGCGGCCGCACCCGTTGTCATTTCAGGTCGCTGGTGGGAGCGTGGAACCGTCGCGTGCAGCCCGGCCAGCGGCGCAAGGGGAGGCGTGATGTCCGTTCGCACCGAGGTCAGCGACAAGTGGGTGCGGGCGTACGTCGCTGACGTGGCGGTCGTAGACAGCCGGGAGGCGCTGCTGTTCTGGGAGGAACATTTTCCCATACCGACGTACGCCTTCCCCCGGCGTGACGTTCGGACCGACCTCCTGGGGGAGGCGCGAGACGACCCGCCCCGCGAGCCGTTCTTCTTCCTGCCCAAGGGGCCGGTCTCCGAGTGGTTCGACCTGACGGTCGGTGCGCGCACGATCCCGCATGCTGCTTGGGTCAGAGACACCCCGGAGCTCCGAGACATGATCGTTCTCAGCTGGCAGCCGGGCCTCCTGGACCGCTGGCTGGAGGAGGACGAGCCTGTCGCGGGGCACCCGCGCGACCCACACAATCGCGTCGAGGCAATCGCCAGCAGTCGGCATATCGTCGTCGAGCTCGACGGTGTTCGACTCGCCGACAGCATGCGACCGGTGCTGCTCTTCGAGACAGACCTCCCAACGCGCTATTACCTGCCCCGCGAAGACGTTGACGGAGCCGTCCTGGAGCCGACGTCGAACAAAAGTCTCTGTCCGTACAAGGGCGTCGCCGACCAGTACTGGAGCGTGACGGGACACCCTGACGCCGCCGACGTGGCCTGGTCATACTCCGCGCCGTTGCCTGCGGTCGGAAAGGTCGCCAATCTGATCGCGTTCTACAACGAGTTGGTCGACATCACTGTCGACGGCGTCCGTCAGCCACGGCCGAAGTCGCCGTTCAGCGTCAAGGCGAACCGCCCCGCCTCCTGATCAGCGCCCCCGAGCGCGGGATATGACGCTTGGCGTGGAGGCCGGCGACCCGAGGTGGATGGCATGAGTGATGCGGCGACGCGCTTCCGGACGCGCGAGCTGTCGGCGGGGACGTTTCCTGACTTCGAGCAGGGGCGTGGCGGTGGCCGCGATCAAAGAGGCGTGGCGGCGGGTGGATCGAGGCCGTGCCGATGGCGTTTCCGCACGACGACCCGACCGTGCGCAAACTCCGACGGACGTTCGGTTGGCGATCAGGTGAGGTCGCCGACTACCTGCGAGATACCTGCCGAGCAAGTTCGTGTGGAGCGGACGACGGGGATCGAACCCGCATTCTGAGCTTGGGAAGCCGATGTTGTGAGCCACCTCAAGGCTGTTGTAAGCGTGAACCGTGGACTGGGGACGCCAGGTGTGGACTGGTTGGGACGTGGTGAGTGGCCCGTGTGTGGCCCGCGTCCGCGGCTGCTGGATCCGGACACCGGGTTAGGGATCGGTGAGCGCGGGATGCACGCCGATGCGAGTGGAGCACGCCGCGCGGTTGGGCACCCGAAGGACCTGGATGTCGGGCAGTTCGCCGACCGGGAAGGTAAGGCACCTGAGGAGCAGACCTGCGTTGTCGGTGATGCCGATCTGGCCGCCACCACACATCACGTACTGAAGATCGGTCTGGTGTTCCGCGGGTGACCGGTCCCCATAGCTCATCGCGGTCGCATGAGTCGTCGTCGCAGAAGAACGGGTTGACGGTTGCGGTGGCGTCGGTGAGCACAGGCATGACGCCGACGTCTCTCGGCGGCGGATCGAACGCGCATGGTCGGGAGTTAGTCAGAACGGCTGTACAGCTGCCTACAACGGCGACCGCCACGACGACCGCAGGTGATCGGAGTTCACCGGCGCGACAACCGCCACCGCAAGAAGGCCGAAGCTCATCCGATCACTCAGCTGGACCCGGCCGTCGGAGACAGTGTTCGCCCGTTTGCGCACGTAGAGGGCACACGAGAATTTTTTGAGCGGCCGCTGTGGAAGTGGTGCCGCACGCCCGGTCGCGGTAGGAAGTGCTGAGTCTTCGTCGGCCGTGCTGCTGGCTTCGGACGGCGCCGACGCAAACGCCCCGCCCCAACATCACGGCTGGAGCGGGGGGCATTCACTTTTACCACCCGTTAGGCAGTTCGCGTCGTTCCCGCAGGCGTTCTTCCCGCCGATCTCGCCGTTGAGGTTCGCGATCACGTGCTCGGTTTCCGAGCGATCGCCATGTCGTCGCTGGATTGAGGTAAGTGCGGCGCCGGGTTGGCGCTTTGTGGGCGGACGGGTTGAGGTGGCGGCCGATCTTGACGGCCGCCTGTCGCGTCCGTGGGTGGTTCAGTCGCCGTCGTAGTCGAAGTCGCCGCTCGTGTGGATTGTGCCGTTGACGCCGTGGGGGAAGAACCCACCTCGGCTGGCGGCTTCGCTGGTGAGGTAGACGACGTTGAGGACCTGGGCCGCGGAGCGGCCGTATGCAAGCCCGTTGCTGTCGGTCGGGACGAGGTTCGCGACCCCGCGGTTCCCAATTCCTTGATCGTCGTCGGAGCGGCCGTCGACGCTGTCCCGGACGTTGGAGATCTTCTTCACGGCAGCGTAAAGCGAGGGCGCCTGGATGCCCTCCGCATACAGCGTGGTGCGGATGATGCCAGCGTGGTAGGCCTCGACTGCCAGGATGCCCGCTGCCGCGTCGAGGTAGGTCTTGTTGCTGATGAACGGCGCCGCGCCCTTGTAAGCCGTCACCCCGACGTCTTCGAAGATGAACGCTGCGAGCAGGAAGTTGACCTCATTGGCATACGGGTCGAAGGTCGCGCCCTTCTTGATCAGGCCCGCTGCGGTGGCCGCGGCGGTGAAGCTCGCGTTCAGCGAGATCGATGGTCGGGCAACCTTCGCGGTACCGAGGGCGGATCGAAGAAACTCGACATGTGACTTCTCGTCTGAAGCGATCTCGCGGGCGTAGTTCCGGATCGCCGGCGTCTTGAATGGCACCTTCCGGCCACCGGACACCCCGCCGTGGCTACCCTTGCCCGTCGTCATGCTGTCCGGCAGTCCCTCTCCGGTGACCGCTCTGAGGTAGAACTCGGCCTCGAGGTACTCCAAATTGAGGGCGAAGTTCAGGATCGAGGCATCACTCGGCCCGCTGCTCCCAGTCGCAGCTAGAGCGGGTGTCCCAGTGGTGAGTATCGCTGCCCCGGCCCCGGCGCCGGCCAGGCCAGCGAGCGTCAGTAACTTGCGGCGGTCGAGTGCCGTCTCGGCGCTGCGATCGATCGCGTCACGAATGAACTTTGTTTCGAACACCTAGGTCTCCTGCCATCGGGATAGTGGCGAAACGTTCCCCCGGCCGCCAACGCCCACGCCGTAGGACCGGCGTGTCAATACGGAGATTATGGCCTCCCCGGAATTTGTCAAGGCAACTGAGACAGCTGTTGGCTCCCTATTTTTGTCATTCCGCCCATTTTTGTCATCTCACTGGTATCGCTCCGTGGCTCGTTGATCACAGACCTCTCGCCGGATGCGGGCTTAGCCGCCAGGCAGCCGGTTGCCGATACCCCGAAGCTCGTTGCAGCCTTCGACTTTTCACCTTGCAGAGTGGGCTGTCGAGCCGGGCGAGATCGGTACGCCGAGCACGTGCAGATTCGTCAGTCACGGGTGCTCGGGTGTTTCGTCAGTCACGGGTGCTCGGGTGTTCGCGACGGCGGCTGACTCGTCGCGCTCCGTAGTACGAAGGTCCAGAATTGGCGAGGTAAGCCGATTGTCTGGTGTATCCCTAGCATCGTGATATTGCCGTAGCGCTCACGGGCCGGATTGGAATGATCACCCTCCGCCGACCCGTGGGCCATGTCGAAGATAGGGCTGTCTGAAATTCTCGGAAAGTGGTAACAATCTGCTCATAGAGGTTTCGTTTATTGTCGATGATGTGGGGAGTCGGGATGGTTATTCTCGGAGTGATCCTGGTGATCTTGGGCCTGGTGGTGGCATCGCTGCACGTGTTGCTGTGGATCGGCATCGTGCTCGTGGTCGTTGGAATCTTGTTGAACCTGATCCCCATCGGTGGCACGCGCCGCCGCGTCTTCTGATTGGCCGCCCGGCAATCGATCAAGCGGGTGCAGAGGCCGGCGTACATCTCGGTCGCCCGCTGAGCCCCACAACCTGCAACGGGTGATATCACTGAGTGATCATGAGTACGAGCGAGTGGATCGCGATTGTTGCGGGCGTCCTCGGCCGGCTGCAGGATGAAGCCGGGCGACTGGATGAAGACCGGATCATGCTTGACGAACGCACCGGTGCGTGCGCGAGCGAGGTCGGCTCGAGGGCCTGAGGCAGGGTGGCCGAAATCAGTAGGCGGCCAGGCCGGACGCTCCGTCGGCGACGGGAAGGCCGCCGGTGGTCACGCCCAGCCGATGCAGAGAACCATCCGTGCTGACCTTGAAAGCTGCCACGGCGCCGCTGCCTCGAAGCAGCAGGTACAGGTAGTGGCTGTTGGCGGTCTGGGCGAGGTCCACCGGCTGGCTGAGCGCTCCGAGGAACGCCGCCTCACCCTTAATAAGGTGGGTTGTGCCGTTGGGGTTGATGGCGTAGCTCACTGGACCTTCAGGTGCTTTGGGACCCTCGTGAGAAGTGGGAGTCGGAACAGTAGACGTGCGTGCCGCCCTCCGAGTTCGTAGGTCGTCGAGTCGTCGGCGCCGCTCGTCGTCATCGCCGTAGCGAGCGGCGGCGGAGCCTGGAAGTGACTTGTGCATGGCTGACTTACCGGTGTAGCCGAGATGTCGATAGAAAGGACGGGCCTCAGGGACCGCACCGAGGACGATGCCGGTGATGTTCTCCTCGGTGCAGGTGGCTTCGATGTGTTCCATGAGTCGACGCCCCAGTCCTGTGCCGCGATGGGCGGCGACCACGCCGATTGTGGCGAGCAGCGCGCCGTCGCTTCCGGATCGGAGTGCAAACGCGGCGCCGCAGATCTCCCCCGCTGCTGTTGTCGCGATGACGAACAGCGGGTTCTCCCTGGTGGGCTCAGCAAGGATGCGTTGCATACGGGGATCCGTGTGGTCGAACGGCAGGGTGAAGTCGGCGCCGATGACATCCAACGCCGAGAGGACCTCGTCTGCATCGCTCGGTTCGCGCAGCTCGACCTTGACGTCCACCTAGCCTCCTGATCTGCGCCCGTGCCTGGGTCGACATTCTGCTGCCGGCTCGAGGGTGGCGCCTCCGACTTTCGTTCAGGCGCGCGCACTTCGATGCCGGTGCGCTCTGCTTGCAAACAACAGGCGGGAGCATCGATCGGCAGTGTCCACGCCTGCGAGTCCACGATGGTCGTCGTTGCTCACCTACAAGCAACGATGTCACTGCAGTACATCTGAGCAGTACTTTCCCTTTCGTCAGCGCTCGAAGGTTGTCATCGTGGCGGCTGTTCAGTTGGTGCAGGTCGTTGTGGCCGCAGGGTGTGGGAGGTGCGGCCGCCGTCGGGCCATTGCTAGTCAATGAGAGCGTCGGTCAGGCGGCGGAGACGGTCGTCATGCTCGGCGAACCCGGCGCGGGATGCGACGGTCAGGGCGATGCCTTTGACCCTCGCGCAGAGCTGGTCCAACCCTGTGATTACGGTGGCCTAGCCGCGACGTTCTGGGCATTGAAGCCTAGGACGACTGACTCGCTGCTGGTTGGATGCCACCGCCTGTGTTACTGATGTGACCGGTGAGACACGGCGGATCGGAGTCGCGGCGCTCGTCGCAAGGCTAGGCTGCTAAAAGTAGAGGGGTGATGTCGTGGCCACAAGTACCGCGATCGAATGGACCGACGTCACATGGAACCCCGTCACGGGTTGCGACCGAATCGCGGCCGGCTGTGACAACTGCTACGCACTCGCGCTTGCGAAGCGTCTCAAGGCGATGGGTGCAGAGAAGTATCAGAACGACGGCGACCCCAGGACGTCCGGGCCAGGCTTCGGGGTCACGATGCATCCAAACTCGCTGCAGCAGCCGCTGAGGTGGCGCACGTCCAAGGTCGTGTTCGTCAACTCGATGAGCGATCTCTTCCACGCCAAGGTCCCGGTCGGCTTCATCCGCGACGTCTTCGACGTCATCCGCGCGACGCCGCAGCACACCTACCAGGTGCTGACCAAGCGCGCCCATCGGACCGCGAGGATCGCCGACAAGCTCGACTGGCCTGAGAACCTGTGGATGGGAGTCTCGGTGGAGTCGTTCGATGCCATGGACCGAATCGATCACCTCCGGGCAGTCCCGGCTGCCACGCGGTTCTTGTCGTGCGAACCGCTCCTCACGGCTCTGCCCGCGCTGAACCTCGACGGCATCGACTGGGTAATCGCCGGTGGTGAGTCGGGGCCGCGGGCACGACCGATGGACCCGGTCTGGGTGGAAGACATCCGCGATCAGTGCGTCGAAGGCGACGTGGCGTTTTTCTTCAAGCAGTGGGGCGGCCGGACGCCAAAGGCGAACGGTCGAGCGCTGGATGGTCGTACCTGGGACGACATGCCGGAGCTTGCCGAAGCCCTCTGACCAGGCCGCCCTCAGCCGTTCAGCGCCGGAAACTCGATGAGGGTGCCGTTAGGGAACGTTCCTTTCCGAACCTGGTTCGGCGACAAGATGCGCCCGGCCTGCTGCATCGGCTTCAGCGTCTTGACCTTGACCTGACCGCTGTGGAACGGCGTCTCCCTGATGACGTACTGCCTGACGTCCTGGACGAGCACCGTGCGCCCGGCGAACTTCTGTGTCAACTCGTCCTGGAGCGGGCCCGTGTTGGCCTCGTCCTCGAAGAGCACCGGTTGACCAGCGAGCCGGTCACTGAACTCGTAGCCGCCCCCAGGGGCCAGGGCCCACATGGCCTGCTTCATCTTGTCGTACGCCTGATCGTCCCGCGTGCAGAAGAAGAGATAGCTCCCAGTGTGGCCGCTCTTGTTGACCATCTTGAAGCTGCAGATGTGGGCGAAGGCGCACTCCTGGCGCAGCTGTCGCTCGTACAGATCGTGGATGAACTGTCCGCGCTCCTGACTCTCGGCTGGTGCGTTCTTGTACTCATCGCACCCGAAGAGCGCAGTGAAGTGCTGGTCGACATTTCCCGCGCTCGCGAACCGATTGACGCTATTGAAGTCGAAGTAGATGAACAGCTCGAACGACCGATGGCTGACCAGATCTCGGATCAGCGCCATCGGCACGTCTCGGTACCCGAACGGATCCACGAACGCGAATGTGGGCGCGAACTGCTGACCCGTGGGGATGGAGTCCAGGATGCCTCGGGCGAGCTGCTGGAAGTTCTCGTTGCGGGTGACGACCCGCACGGTCTTTGGCCATGGCGCCTGACTCGTCTTGACGTCTTCAAGAACGGTCTGCAGCGACGCGAAACGCCCGTCGTTCCACTCGTTGAAGATGAATGTGAATTCGGTGTCGCCGAAGTGGGCAAATGACTGGTGGTCAAGGAGCGTGCTCAGCGTCAAGACAGGTGATCCAGGTTCGTCATTCTGGTAACGGCCGGGCCCAGCAAAGCCGTCCAGCACATTGACTCGTGGGTGGTACTTGCTCCGCCCAAAGATGCCGAACCACGCACCGAGGTAACGCGTGAGGATGTCGTGCTTGGCCTTCGTGTGCGGTGGTCGCACCCAAATGGCCGGCAGCTTGTCGCCCTTTGGCAAGGTCGCCTCCTCGGTCGTGGACGAAGTCGAGCAGAGCTGGCAGTCAGCGGTGTCCGGGGCTGATCTTCCTGCGTGTCCAGGACAGCTAGACGTCCCACTTCTTGCGGTTGCAAGGGGCGCAGAGCATGACGCAGTTCTCCGCGACCGTTTTGCCTCCCTTGCTCCACGGCGTCTTGTGGTCGGCCTGCATCTGCTCGATCTCGAAGTGCTCCCCGCAGCCCGGGCAGATGCCCTTCTGCTGCTCATAGGCGGTGCGGCGCATCCGGTCATCGAAGGCCCGAATGCTGAGGTGCTTCTCGTCGCCGGTCAGGAGGTATGTGTAGACGCCCTTGCTGCTGGTGACATCGGGGTCGCCCATGAGCTCGGCGACCTGCGCTTCGAGCTTGGTAGGGTCGAGGTTGGCGTCCTTGAACTCGTTGTACAGCGGGCCCCAATTGACCGACCGCATGTCCGAGCGCTTCTTCGGAAAGGTCGTCTCGACCCAGTCGATGACCTTCTTGAAGTAGAGCCAAAGCGGGTTGGCGTTCGAGTCGTGCTGATGGGCGGCCATGTAGCCGTCGACATCGCCCTCGTTGATCCACTCGATGGCGGTCTCGAGGTACTCCTGACGGATCGACGAGCCGGACATGTAGTCGGAGCCGATCGCGTACGCGGGGCACCCGGTCTTCGAGAAGTACTTCTTGGCCGCGGACACCCATGAGCCGTGGTACACGGCGTTGCGCAGCTCCTGGTTGGTGAGCTTCTCGCCGGCGATGTTGATGGTCTTGAACCATTCCAGCTTCTCCGAGTCGGTCCCCTCACACAGGTAGACCATGAGCTCGTAGTGTCGTGCGCCTGAAATTCGCTGGTTAAGTGGTAGGGTGGGGCATGCCAAGAACCGGACGCCCGAAGACCGAATTGACGCTGACCGAGGACGAGCGGGAACAGCTCCTGCGGTGGTCGCGACGAGCGAAGTCGTCACAGGCGTTGGCGTTGCG
>JAABUK010011130.1_pt1 | contig 11800 bp, 7 predicted proteins | sample 5559141 | NCBI WGS metagenome assembly JAABUK01 (sample SAMN10711869, study PRJNA513367) | rock metagenome | isolation source: Antarctica rocks | place: Antarctica: Victoria Land, Pudding Butte nord | collected 2016-01-03 | reverse complement strand
GTCAAGCACGACATAGACGGTTACAATCAGCGTGTCGTTCATCGGTCGCTCCTCCACGAATGGTCGGTCTCAGCAACCCCATTCTCGGCTTGCGCGCCGATGAACGCCAACTAGCAATCAGGGTAATGCATGATCAGACAACATGGTAGGGAATAACTTTCACATGCATCCTTGCCTAATGCATGATCAGGAGACCTCTTCGGGATTGGCCACGAGGGCCTCCATGGCTCATCACAAATCGGCGTACGCGACCATTACTGTTCACATCAATCGGGCTGGTTTGACTGCGGAAGCGCCTGCTATGCAATCAGATCAACAATCCCGATGACCTCCTTTGATCAAGCACTAAGTCCGCCCGAACACCGATGATCCCGGCCGCCGCGAGAGCCGTGGTGCGCCGAACATGGGCCTCTCCCGATCGCCTCCATCGCCGTAGTGGCAGTTCGCACACAGGGTAACGTCGAAAATTATGGCATAACGACTGTGCTCGCGAAGCGTGCGGCGGAGAGGAAAGAAATGGGATGCGTAGTCGTCCCTTTGATCGATAGGTCGGCCAGCGTCTCGCCGATCACGCTGGCGAACTTGAAACCGTGACCCGAAAACCCGCAGCCGAACGCGACCTGTTCATGCTGCGGATGGCGGTCGATGACGAAGTTCTGGTCGGGGGTATTTGTGTAGAGACATGTGACGGACGCCCGCACCGTTCCGGCCGCTCCCGGCATGTACCGGTCGAGCATCTCCCGGTGCATCGCAATCTCGGCGTCGTCTACGGCGCGGTGGACCGTCTCCAGTGTGCACGCCGCCCAACGTGCGCTCGCGCCGCCGACATCGTGTCGGCCGATCTTCAGACCTTGGTCGGGTAGCGACGGGAAGCCATAGTAATGTCCCTCCGGCACGCTCCATGAGTAGATGGGGCAATGCGCGGGATCGAATCGCCCCGGCTCCGCAGGCGCGAAATAGATGTTCACAACGCGCTGGATCGTGAGAGGCAGCCCCAAGGAGGCGAGTAACTCGCTCGTCCACGGGCCGGCCGTGACGACCAACCGGTCGGCGTGGTATTCCCCGGTTTCCGTTGTGACGCGCACACCGCCACCGTCGGCGTGCCAGGATTCGACGCACTCGTTATCGCGCAGGGTCGCGCCATGCATGGCGGCACGGGTGCGATACGCGCGTAGGCACGCCTCCGGCCGGAGGATACCGGCGACCGGGTCGAAGACCGCAGCGAAGTCGCCCGGGAGATGGAACCCCGGATAACGGGCCGCAACCTCCGTCGGCGTCAGTCGCTCATAGGAGAGACCATGCTCGCGGGCGCTTTCGATGAACCCGGCGATGATGCGGGCATCGGGCCGACCGATGCCCAACCAGCCTGTCTGCATGAAGAGGTCAACGCCCGACTCGGCTTCCAGCTCGCGCCACAGGGCGAGCGCTCGCTGGACCAGGGGGACGTATTCAGGCGCTTGGTAGTACGTCTGGCGGAGCATCCGACTGTGGCCGTGCGACGAGCCGCGTGTGTGACCGGGGCTAAACATGTCGAGGGCGAGCACCTGGTGGCCGCGCCGCGCCAGATGATACGCGGTCGCGCTCCCCATCGCGCCGAGCCCGACGATGATGACGTCATAGCTCTTGCTCATCTGCTTTCCCTTTCACCCATCGTCACGGCCCCCAACGCCGAGGATCACACCGCATACCGCGAAGAACTGAAAACGTTTCCGGTCACGTTTACCCACGATAAGCGCCGCCGTCCGCGTCGTCAAGCAATGGCCCAGTATCCCGCCGTCCCTCATTCATTTGACATCGCTATTTCGGCGTGATAAGGTTCGTGTCGTCAGCCGAAAACGTTTCCGAATCCCCTTACTTGCCCTTTTATCTCTTATACGATGTTCCGGAAACGTTTCCGGTCTTTTGGTGGAGGCAATATGCGCACAACGATCCACGATGTGGCGCGCGAGGCGGGAGTATCCCTTGCGGCGGTCTCCCGCGCGATGAACGAACGGGGTGAGGTGAGCCCTTCGCAGCGCGCGCGCATCCTGGAAGTGGCGCGGCGGCTCCAATACGTCCCGAACTCGATCGCGCAATCGCTCGTCCTCGGCAAGACCAAAACGCTCGGGGTAATGGTGACTGACAACGCGAGCCCGATCTACGCGGAAATCCTTAAGGGGATCGAGGGCGTGGCCGTGGCGGCGGGGTTTAGCGTGCTCTTGTGCAACTCGGCAGACTCGCCGGAGCGCGCCAAGCTAGGCATTGAGATGCTGACAGCGAAGCGGGTGGACGCGGTGCTCCTCACGCCGGTGCAGGCAGATCAGGAGGAAGTCCGCTATCTGGAAGCCTCCGGCATCCCCTTTGTCCTCCTCCTCCGCCATTTCCATGATGAGTCTACGGATTACGTCATCACCGACAATTTTGCTGCGGGGCACGTCGCGACCGCGCACCTCCTCGATCTTGGTCACCGCCGCATCGCTCATGTCGGCGGCCCGGTCGGTGCATCGAGCGCCGAGGGTCGCCTCGCGGGCTACCGTCGCGCCCTGGCAGGGTGCGATATCCCCTTTGACGGTGATCTCGTGACGCACGGCTTCTTTACCGTCGCGGGCGGCGCCGATAGCGCGCACCACCTGCTCGACCGGCCGGATCCGCCGACCGCAATCTTCGCCGCGACGGATCTGCAAGCGGTCGGCGTGCTGAAGGCTGCACGCGAACGCGGACTTCGTATCCCAACCGATCTCGCCCTCGTCGGCGGTGACGACATCGAGCTGGCGGCATTCCTGGAACCGCCTCTCACGACGTTTCATCAGCCGTCCCGCGAGATCGGTGCGCGGGGCGCGGAGATCCTGCTCGAAAAGTTGAGCGGCGTCGCAACCCAGCCGCAGCATGTCGTCTTTCAACCCGAGCTCATCATCAGGAGGTCATCGGGATGCAAGCAGTAAGCCGGACTGACCCGATCATCTTCGAAGTCGTCCGCAATGCCCTGAACGAGGCGACCGAGGAGATGGCGGCGGCACTCAAGCGCAGCGCCTATTCGACGAATATCAAGACGCGCGCCGACTTCTCCTGCGCGTTCTTCGACCGTCACCTGCGATCCGTGGCGCAGGCATTCGCCCAACCGAACCATCTCGGCTCCCTGGTCGAGTTCGTGCCCCGTGTCGTCAAAGCGTACGGCGTCGAGAATTTCGGCCCTGGGGACGCGATCCTCGCCAATGATCCGTATCTCGGCGGTGTGCACCTGAACGACATCACGCTCATCTCACCAGTTTTCCATAACGACGAGATTTTCGGGTACGTCGCCAGCCTCGCGCATCATGTCGATGTCGGCGGCGGCGCGCCCGCGAGCATCGGCGCATTTCGCGAGGTCTATCAGGAAGGGATCATCATCCCCCCCGTCAAACTGGTGCAGGGTGGCACCATCGTCCCGGATATCTTCCGTCTCGTGCTCGCGCAGCTACGCGCGAAGCACGAGACGGCGGGCGACTTCCGGGCGCAAATCGCGGCGAACGTCACGGGCGCGCGCCGTCTCCGGGCGCTCCTCGACAAAGTTGGCCCCGACCGGGTCGACATCGACGCGTTGATCGATTACACCGAGCGGCGCGCGCGCGCGGCGATCGGCAGATTGCCGCGCGGCACATTCACTGCGGATGGATACGTCGACACCGACGGCTTCACGGATGATCCCGTGCGTCTCGCCGCGACAGTCGTGATCGACGATGCGGGCATCCTCTTCGACTTCACCGGCTCCGATCCGCAGCGACGCGCCCCTGTCAATTCCACCTATGCCCAGACCTTCTCCGCCTGCGCGTATGTCGTCAAGGCGCTCATCGATCCCGATGTCCCGGCGAACGCGGGGCTGTATCGTCTCGTGCGCGTCGTCGCGCCGGAGGGCACTGTCGTCAATTGCACCGCGCCCGCGCCGGTTGTGGGTGGATGGGAGACGCAGACGCGCCTGACGGAGGTCATCCTGAAAGCGCTCGCCCCCGCCATCCCGGACCGCGTCCCGGCGGGCACGAAGGGCATGATCTGCCATGCCGGGTTCGGCGGGACCGACCCGCGCAGCGGCTCGTACTATTGTTTCCTCGAGACACTCGCGGGCGGCTACGGGGGCCGCCTGGGGAGCGACGGGCCGGACGCGGTGCAAGTGCACGGGCAGAACACGGAGAACGCGCCGATCGAGGAGACCGAGCTCGGCTACCCGGTACGCATCGCGCGCTACGAACTCATCCCTGACTCCGACGGGGCGGGGCGGTATCGCGGTGGATTGGGCCTCCGGCGCGATTACTACTTCCCGGATCACGAAGTCTCGTTCACGGTCCTGGCCGACCGCAATCGCTGGGGGCCATGGGGTCTGTTCGGCGGCCTATCCGGGGAGAAGGCCCGCTACATCCTCCGCCCGGACGGCGACGCCGTCGAACTCGGCGCGAAGGTGACGCTGCAACTGCAACCCGGCGATGTCGTCAGCTATCGCACCTGCGGCGGCGGCGGGTACGGACGCCCCGAGGAGCGGGATCCGGCGATGGTGCTCGCGGACGTTCACGCCGGGAAGGTGAGCGCGGAGCGCGCGCGCGCGGTCTACGGTGTCGCGGTTGACACCACAATGTGGACCATCGACCAAACCGCCACGACCGATTTGCGCCGAGCGCGCGAAGGAGTGCGCGAATGAGAGAGCCGGGAACGCCAACGCGGCGATATCGTCTGGGCATCGACATCGGCGGCACCTTCACCGATGTGACCCTCCTCGACAGCGTGACCGGCGCGGTCCGGATCGGCAAGGTCTCGTCGACGCCCAGCGATCCGTCCCGCAGCTTCATCGCCGCGACCGAGCGGATGCTGAACCAAGCGACCATCGCGCCCGCAGATGTGGAGTATCTCGTCCACGCCACGACGGTCGCGACGAACGCGATTATCGAGGGCAAGATGGCCCGCACTGGCTTCATCACAACGGACGGCTTCCGCGATATGCTGGAAATCGCCCGGCAGACACGGCCAACGCTCTATGACCTGCGGTTTGAGAAAGCGCCGCCGCTGGTTCCGCGCTATCGCTGCATCGGCGTACCGGAGCGGCTTGACGCGCGCGGGCAGGTGCTGCTCGACCTCGATGAGGCCGCCGTGCGCGCGGCGGCCACCACGCTCCGTGCCGATAGCGTGGATTCTGTGGCGGTCTGTTTCCTCCACGCATACGTGAACCCTCGGCATGAGCAGCGGGCACGGGCCATCCTGCGCGAGTCCTTCCCGGATGTCGCGATCTCCATTTCCTCCGACATCGCGCCGGAGTTTCGCGAATACTTCCGGGCGAGTACGACCGTCATCAATGCCGGCATCCGCCCGATCGTCGCGCGCTATCTCCGGCGCATCGAGGAGCGCTTACGCGAAGCGGGGTTCGAGGCCGAGTTGCTCATCATGCAGAGCAACGGTGGCGTCCTTTCCTTCGCGTCGGCCAGCGAACGACCCGTCTTCATGGTCGAGTCCGGCCCCGCCGCCGGTGTGGTCGCTGCCGCGCACCTCAGCATCCTGCTCAACGAGCCGAAGGTCGTCTCCTTTGATATGGGTGGCACGACCGCGAAAGTCGGCCTCATCCTCGACAGCCAGCCCCATGTGACGCGCGACTACGAAGTCGGCGCGACCGCGAAGGCGAGTGGTGGCGGGGCACGGGGCGGTTACCCGATCCGCACGCCGGTCATCGACCTCGTGGAGATCGGCGCGGGCGGCGGTTCGATTGCCTGGATCGACTCGGGCGGCGGGTTGCGCGTCGGACCGAGGAGCGCGGGCGCGGACCCGGGCCCTGTCTGCTACGGCAATGGCGGGACGGAACCCACCGTTACCGACGCGAACCTCGTCCTCGGTCGCCTCAATGCCGACTACTTCCTCGGCGGCGAGATCGCGCTGGACGTGGGCCGCGCGCGCGAGGCGATCCGACTCCATTGCGCCGAGCCGCTCGGCATGGATGTCGTCGAGACGGCGCACGCGATTGTCGAGATTGCGAACGCCGCGATGGTCAATGCGCTCCGCCTTGTCCTGGTGCAACGCGGCTATGACCCGCGCGATTTCGCACTCATCGCCTTCGGCGGCGCCGGCCCGGTGCATGCCAACCGCCTGGCTGCCGAGACGGAGATCCCGACCGTCATCATCCCGATGAGCCCGGGGACGACATCGGCACTCGGGCTACTCGTGACCGATCTGCGTCACGATTTCTCCGTGACGTTGATGCGGCGCATGGACGGCCTCGACCCGGCGGAGGCCGACGCGGCATATGAGCTGTTGGAGACGCGCGGGCGTGCGGACCTCGCGCGCGAAGGCGTTGCCCCGGACGCGATGTCCTTCACTCGGCAAATGGATCTGCGCTACGTCGGGCAGGGCTACGAACTGACGCTTCCGCTGCCCGCGCAGTCGCTCGATGTCGCGACGTGCGCGCGGATGTGCGAGCAGTTCCATCGGGAGCACGATCGGGCATATGGCCACAGCGCGCCGGAGGAACCGGTCGAGCTGGTCACGCTCCGGGTCGCCGCCATCGGGGCGATCGCAAAACCGCGCCCGCGCGATCTCGCACCCGCAGCCAGCGACGATCCAGCGGCGGCGAACACGTCGACGCGGGATGTCTACTTCGCGGAATCGGGCGGCTATGTCGCCTGCGCCGTCTACGATCGCTACCGCATCGGCGCGGGCATGGTGATCGTCGGGCCGGCGATCGTCGAGGAACTCGACTCCACCACGGTAATCCATCCCGGGTATCGGGCTGTCGCCGATCGGTACGGCGACCTCATCCTGCGCGCGTGCCAGCGTAGAGGATAAACGGACGCGATAGGGCGCGGGGAAGGAGCGAGCACATGGCAACCTATACCATCCGGCGGGCCGTACAGGGGCTTATTGTCGTCGTTGTCGTCTCCCTGATCGTCTTCTTCGCACTCAACCTCCTGCCGGGCGACCCGGTGATCGCACGACTGGGCACCTCGACCGGGACCGACGATACGGTGATCGCCCAGCTGAAACATGAGCTCGGGTTGGACCGGCCCGTCGGTATCCGTTATTTCATCTGGGTCGGGGGGGCGCTCCGCGCCGATCTCGGTGTCTCGTATATTACGCAGCAGCCTGTGGGGCGGTTGATCGCGCAAAAATTCCCGGCGACGGTCGAACTCGCGCTCGCCGCATTCCTCTTCGCGCTCGTGATCGCGGTCCCGGCCGCGCTGCTCGCGGCCATCCGTCGCGATTCGTGGATCGACTGGGCGGTCACGGGCTTCGTCACAATCGGCATCGCCGTCCCCGGATTCTGGCTCGGGATCATGCTGATCATGCTCTTCGCGGTGCGCCTGCACTGGCTGCCCGCCGTGGGCTACGAGCCGCTCGCGCGCGATCCGATCGGGAACCTCCGTCACCTCATCCTCCCGGCGATCACGCTCGGCGTCATCCTCGCCGCGCCGATCATGCGCTTCCTCCGCTCAAGCCTCCTCGACGCGATGCGCCAGGAGTACGTGACGGTGGCGCGTGCCAAGGGGCTGCGCGAGCGCGTGGTCGTCCTGCGACATATCTTGCGCAATGCGCTGCTCCCGACGATTACCCTGGTCGGGCTTCAGTTCGGCAATCTCCTCGGCGGGGTCGTGATCATCGAGTGGGTCTTCTCGTGGCCCGGGATGGGCTGGTTGACCGTGGATGCCGTCTTCAAACGAGACTACTCCGTCGTCCAGGGTACGGTGACATTGATCGCGGTCGGGCTCGTCGCGCTTAATATCGCGATTGATCTGCTCTATGCCGCGCTCGATCCGCGCATCCGCCTCGCTGGGGATTAACAGCGCTCATGTGGAAGGGTTGGAGGGCGCATCATGGTAGTCGCGGAACGTGACCGACTTCCCGACCCGGTCGCCGGTGTGGCGAAGATCCCCGGTGCAGGTTCGGCGCGCGCGATGCGCGTGGAGGTGCTGCGCGCGTTCGGCCATCGTCGCATCGCGCTTGTTGGGCTGGTTATTCTCACGGTCGCGGCGCTCACGGCGGTCGCCGCGCCGCTCATCGCCCCGTACGACCCGACCGCCTTCCACCCGACGGACCGCTTCGCGCCGCCCGGCAGTGCCTATCTCCTCGGGACCGACGATACCGGACGCGATTTGCTCAGTCGCATGCTCTACGGTGCGCGGATATCCCTCTCCGTCGCGGTGATCGCGACCCTGATCGCGCTCGCCGTCGGCGTATCGCTGGGCTTGCTCGCGGGCTACATCGGCGGCCCCGTTGACACCGTGGTGATGCGCGTGCTCGATGGCTTTCTAGCGATCCCGCCAATCCTGCTCGCCCTCACGCTCGTCACCGCGCTCGGCCCCGGCGTGACGAAGGTGACGATTGCCATCGGCGTCCAGGGCATCCCACTCGCCGCTCGCCTCGCCCGCGCGCTCGCGCTCGTGGAAAAGAATAAAGACTACGTGCTGGCCGCTCGTTCCATCGGCGGGCGCGATGTCTACATTCTGCGGCGCGCCATCCTGCCGAATTGCTTCTCCCCAATTATCGTCATGGCGTCGCTCCTCGCGGCAAACGCGATCCTTCAAGAGGCTGCCCTCTCCTTCCTCGGCTTCGGCCCTCGCCCACCGGCAGCGTCGTGGGGATCGCTCCTCCAGAGCGGCTACAACTTCATGTCCCACAGTATCTGGTTCGTGACATTTCCGGGGATCGCGATCTTCCTCGTCGTCTGGTCGCTGAATGTCGTCGGCGACGCATTGCGCGACGGGCTCGATCCGCGACTGCGAGGGATGTAAGCCACAACGGCGGGTGCGATCGGTGGAGAGCGAGAAACGAGGATGGGTATGGTGCAAGGATCAGAACCGGAGTACGGCATCGTCATTGCCAAGGATGTGATGGTCCCGATGCGCGACGGTGTTCGGCTCGCCACCGACATCTACCGGCCCGCCGTGAACGGCGAACCCGCGCCGGGGCGCTTCCCCACGCTCCTCGGCCGAACATCGTATAACAAGGACTCCGATTGGCTCTGGGGAGCGCTGCCGCGCTTTTTCACGTCCCGCGGCTACGTTGTCGCGATTCAAGATCTGCGCGGCCGTCAGCACTCGGAGGGCGTCGGCCAATATTTCCACGTCGCCAATCCGACGGAGGGGCCGGACGGCTACGACACCGTCGAGTGGCTCGCGGCGCAGCCCTGGTCGGACGGGCGCATCGGCACGACCGGCAGTTCGCACGGCGCGATCGTCCAGCAGGTGATGGCCCTCTATCGCCCACCGCACCTGACGGCAATCTGGCCGGATGTCGGCCCGACCAACAGCTACGCGCATCAGGCACGCGAGGGCGGCGCGATGCAGCTGCATATGTTCGGGGCGCAGTTCCTCCATGCACAGGATGCCCAGGAAATTGCCAACGATCCGGTAGCGAAACAGGCGATCGTGGACGCGATGCACCACTTGCGGGAATGGGTGTATCGGACGCCCTTTAAGCCCGGCCACACGCCGCTACGCGTCGTGCCGAACCTGGAAAAGACCCTATTCGACTACTACTATCGCGGTGCGTACGATGAGTACTGGCAGCAGGACTGCAACGACCAGGAGCGCTACTTCGACCGTCATGCCGACATTCCCGGCGTCTTTAGCGGTGGCTGGTTCGACCCCTACTCGGTCGCCACAACGTACTACTACTACGCGATGTCCCGGCAGAATGCCACGCCCCAGCGGCTCGTGATGGGTCCGTGGACGCATGAGGGGATGCGGCAGCAATTCTCGGTGATGGGCGATGTGGACTTCGGCCGCAATGCGGTCTGGGGTCAGCAGCGGTACGACGCGGAGCGCTTGCGCTGGTTCGATCGCTGGCTCAAGGATATCCCGACCGGGGTGGAGGAGGATCCTCCCGTCCGCATCTTCGTCATGGGCGGTGGCGACGGGCACCGGACGGCCGCAGGCCACATGTATCATGGGGGGGCCTGGCGCGAGGAGAACGAATGGCCGCTGGCCCGCGCGCACGATACAGATTTTTACCTGCGCAGCGACGGTGGTCTCACCCCGTCCGCACCGGATGGATCGGATGCGGTCGCGCGCTTCGCGTACGACCCCGCCCATCCGGTCCCGACGATCTCAGCGAATGTCACTGGTTTCTTCGAGATGGTGCCGGTCGCCGAGGGCGTCGAGCCCCACTTCGTCAACTTCATCCCGCCGCGCGTGCGGATGCGCACGATTGTCCGGGCGGGCGCGACACACCAGAAGGAGGAACCGGGCATCATCGGCGCGCGATTCCCGTACCCAACGCTCGCTGAGCGCGCCGATGTCCTCGTCTTCCAGACAGCGCCGCTCACCGACGACATCGAGGTCACCGGCGCGTGTGAGGTCGCGCTCTGGGTCTCGTCATCCGCAGTCGACACGGACTTCACGGCGAAGCTGATCGACGTCCATCCGCCGAATCCGGACTACCCGGACGGCTACCACATGAACCTCGTCGATTCGATCATCCGCGCGCGATACCGCGACGATTGGGAGCAGGAGGAACTGATGACGCCGGGCGAGATCTACCAGGTGCGCATCCGCCTGCCGCCCACGAGCAACCTCTTTGCTGCTGGTCATCGCATTCGCGTGGACATCTCCAGCAGCAACTTCCCGCGATTCGATCTCAACCCGAATACGGGCGAACCAATGGGCCGACACACCCATACCATGGTGGCGCACAACATCGTCCATCTCGATCGCGAGCACCCCTCGAAGGTGGTGCTGCCGATCATCCCGCAGTGATGCCTATGACGCATTGACGATCCGACGGGACAGAGAGCGACGCCACACCATCGCAACCATCGGGTGTGACATTGCTAGAGTAACAGATCATTGGGAGGGGCAACGTATGCGGTCGGCACCGTGCCAACCGAGACGAAGAGGTGAAATCATGGACGACGCAAAAACGTTTCCGGTTTCCAACATGCTCGATCGTCGCGCCTTTCTCCGGCGAGCGCTCGTCGCCAGCGGCGGCTTGGCGGGCGCGAGCCTGCTCGCGGCCTGCGGCGGTTCGAGCCAGAGTGCCCCGACGACCGCACCCGTCGCGGCGACGACGGTTGCGGCGACCGGCGCGCCGAGCGTGGCGACACGACCGGCCGGGTCCGCATCGACGGGCGCGACCGTGCCTGCCGCAGCGGGGGCGCCGAAGCGGGGAGGCAAGTACACCTTCGGAACGGGTCAGGGGATCACGACGCTCGATCCGCACAAGACGAGCCTGTTGAACGATCAGAACGCCTTTGCGGGACTCTGGAGTGGACTGGTCGTCATGAACGAAGACATGGAGCCGCAGCCCTCGTTGGCGGAGAAGTGGGACGTTGTCGACCCGATCACCTATCTTTTCCATCTGCGCAAGGGCGTGAAGTTCCACAACGGGCGGGAGGTGACAGCGGACGACGTGAAATTCAGCCTCGATCTCGTCGCGGATCCCGCGACAGCGTCCCAACTTCGCGGACAGTCTCTCCCGCTCTATGACCATGCCGAGGTCGTCGATCCCTTGACGGTGAAACTCATCAACAAAAGCCCGTTCGGGCCGCAGATCGACGCGCTGGCGAAGGTGATGATCATCGCGAAGGAAAACCTGACGGACATCGGGAACAAGCCGATCGGCACCGGACCCTTCCAGTTCGGCGAATTCGTGCAGGACGACCGCCTGGTAATGAAGCGCTTCCCGGACTACTGGAACAAGGACAATGTCTACCTCGATCAGGTCGTCATTAAGACCATCAAGGATGCGACCGCGCTCGTCCAGGCGCTCAAGAGCGGCGACGTCGATTCGATCTGGCAACTCTCGACGCCGAAAGCGCAAGAAGTACAGAGCGATCCGAAGTTGACGATCTATCGCCCGAAAAAGAACGCCATCGTGC
>JAABUK010011129.1_pt1 | contig 11801 bp, 13 predicted proteins | sample 5559141 | NCBI WGS metagenome assembly JAABUK01 (sample SAMN10711869, study PRJNA513367) | rock metagenome | isolation source: Antarctica rocks | place: Antarctica: Victoria Land, Pudding Butte nord | collected 2016-01-03 | reverse complement strand
CCCCATCGCAGAGGTAGGTGGCTGGTCTATCTGATTTGGAGAGCGGGGTGCTAATGTTTGTGCAGAAGGAGAAGAGCTTCTACGCGAGGATAAGGCGGTTCAGGGCTGATCCGTCGAGTTCGAGTCCGCAGAACCCGCTTCCGGATTACTATGGGGAGAAGATTGCAAGTGTGAAGGATTATCGGCGGTGGTTGAAGGATCAGCGGGCGTTCAATTTGAAGAAAAATAAGAATATGATTTGAGCGAGGCTGGAAAGGAGGCACCACCAGGTTCCGGCATTGCGAGGGCGTTGAAAGGCATCGGAGAGGCGTTCCAGTAAGCAGCATCAGAGGCTAAGTCGATGTCGAGCATGCATATATGTACAACAGCTACACGAACCCAACCCTCCTCCCCCAGCCCTCCCCTCCATCTAACATCCTGATTTGCTCTAGTACTTCGCCCCAATCTTCTTCTCATCCTCAACCTGCTGCTCATCAATCACAATCGCCGCCTTCCCCTTGATCTTCCCACTATGCACCATCTTCACCAAATCCTCAATCTTATCCAACCCGTAAAACGGATTACTCGTCACAGTAATCCCATGCTTCGCAATCGTCTCCAACATCCTTACGCTCTCTTCCGCAGAACAAATCAAGGAGCCGTGGATCTTGATGTCCCGGAATATTATCTCCATAAATGGAATCTTGATCTCGTCTGGCTGCGCGATCTGGACAGCAACGCCGTGCATTTTTGTGCAGCCACAGGCGATGGAGGTCGCGTCTTCGTGGTCGGAGAGGACGATGGAGCTGTCTGCGCCTTCGCCGCCTGTCACGTCTTGGACTTCTTTTACGACGGCTTCTTTGCCTTTGCGGGCGTCGACTACGACGTCTGCGCCGTAGTGTTTGGAGAGTTCGAGGCCTTCGTCGCGGGCGTCGACGCCGATGACTTTTAGGCCGAGCGCCTTGGCGAATTGGTTGCCTAGATGTCTGTCCCGTTGTCAGCACTCGCCGCAGGCAATACCCACTCCTGCCGCAGGCAATCGACCTCTACTCACCCCAGTCCGCCTCCACTGCCAACAATACACACCCACTCCCCCGCCTTCAACTCCGTCTGCAGCACCGCCCTCCACACCGTCCGTCCCGCACACGCCAGCGGCGCCGCGCTCATGAACGTAACCTCATTCGGCAAAGGCGTGGAGGAGGCTGAATCCGCGATCACGTACTCCGCAAAACATCCATCGGTCGTAACACCAATATGGCCCTTAATATTCATGCAATACTGGCGATGAGACTCCGGCCCCTTACAGTCGTGGCATTTGCCGCATGGATGCAAAGGGATGCCACACATCACCCGCATGCCTTCCTTAAACCCTCGCTCCTTGGCCAGCGAGCCGAGGGCGACGACAGTGCCGGAGCCTTCGTGGGAGGCGATTTGGGGGAGGGCGGATTTCATTACGCCCTGCTGGACCATGCCGTCGGTGTGGCAGTTGGAGGCTACGGCGACTTTGATGAGGAGGTCGGTGGGTTGGAGTTTGGTGGGGACGTCGACTTCGTTGATTTGGTAGGGTTGCTTGAACTCGACGACCTGGATGGCCTTCATTTTTTTGGGGAGGTCTTCGATGCCCATGTTGCCGGTTGTCCTGGGTGAGGATATGGGAAAGGTGGAATGTGAGTTGTAGTTGAGATGGACAGAAAGGTAAGCGGCGGTATGAAAGGGAGTGAAGTCGATGTAGGAGAAGAATTGAAGGGTAACTTTTTCTTACCTTTTCCACCTACGAAGCCATTTAGTACTTCTGACGTCTGGTTCTTTCGAAATCGCTGGACCTAACTCCGTCAACGGACCTCGAACATAGGAGGGGCTAATGTTTTGGTGGGGTTGACTGTCCGTCTGATGTCATGTTCGAGGTGGGAGTAGGCTATATGGAGATCATTGCCCGAGAATGCTAAATGTAGTTGAAGTTTTCGAGGATTCGAGGAAGGAAGAAGGAACAAGAAGAGCTGGACGATGAAGTGAAGTATCGAGGAAGTCGCGTTATGGCAATCATGCTAACCCATCTAAGGTATATTGTTGTAGCTCGTACCTTGATGGCACTTGCTTCAATAAGGGTTTTCAGCAGAACCAATAACAGGGAAAGTCAGCCTGAAAGTCAGCCTGACCGCGTTTCTGCTCTGCGTACTTCCTATGTCTATAAAAGAATCAACAATAACCGGGACATTGTTGTGTTCAACTTATGCTGTAATCCTACTTATTTGGAGACCAGCCTCAACATGGAATTCAAATTGTACAAACTAGTTTTACTATCAATTCTTGCAACACAAGCATATGCGGTCACCCAAGCAACGAGAGTTGCAGCGAAGCATGATAAAATTTTGGTCTTTATCGAATGTCTCGAGGCGACAGGGCAAGGTTACAAGTGGTATGCAGATGCGAATGGAGACATGATTGTTGCACCGGAACAAGGAGACTTTGAACCCAAGGGGAAAGACGAAGGGTTACTGTTATGCATCGAGAGATATGGCAAGGATGTCCCGATCGCAGTACAGCATATAACAAACGCTGAAGGTGCTGGCAAATGGCAAGATGTTAGTTCCGAGCATGCAGCAAAGGTGGTAGAAGAAGGTGTTACGGGACTTGAGCACGTGGAAACTGTCAGCAAGAAACGTGCAGCAGCCAACGACGTAGCATACGACATGTTCCTCAACCAGTTGACTGGAGACAACCCGCCGAGCAAATGCAAGGATGAGGAACACAAAATATATGCATCACAGTGGAAGCAATTTCAAGTGGAAAACACTTCAAGCAGCAACATCATTGTAACGACCTCACCACACCATGATTGTAGGAAGAAAAGTATAGGCGATACCAGCGGCGGAGATGACAGAACAAACTATGTAGCGTTCTTCAATGCCATAACGACGCCATGATAAGGTCGTCCAAGACGTCGTCTTCGTCGCGAACCTCTGAAGATCCCCGTGCGACAAGGCGTGACAGTGCATTGGGCACAACGTGCTCTCGACCAGGCACGTATATAATCTTCAGATTTCCGAAATCGTGACAGGTATTAAGTCGCTCGTATCAACCCTTGGTTCAGTTTGTCAATGTATGTAGAGCTGAGGGCCGTTCGCTGTGCTATGCCGCTAGTTGCAGCGTGATGCGTAAGTACATGGACGGTCTGATCGGATGCTTCAATCATTCAACGCACGCGTTTGATTTTCCATACAAAGGCATGCCACTTCGAGTTCTGTAGGCCAACACCGTCTCTCGGCGGACGACAATGTCTTCGACAGAAATAACACAGGTTCCAGCTTGGTGCGGACAGGTACTCCTGATGTTGGATCGCCTTTCACGAGTGCCACGCACACGCTATCAATCGTTTTGTCGGACAAGGAAGGACAGTGTTTCTTGTACAGATCCGATAGAGCATTGTTGAATGCACAGGTAGGAAGTTGGACTGGCCATAAACTGTCGTTGCAGCCTCATAACACTTGAAGAAGAGGCAAGTTTGGGATTGGCTGCGCAGCATTGAGCAAACGAATTAATTCGCGGATGGGTATATACGGCAATCGCTAAAGCGCAGAAGATGTAACGCTCGCTAAAATCTCAATCAACATCCTGCTCATCACCTGTTCTAATACGCCGCCATCGTCATCGTCCGGACGGCAGGCACGTTCTGCGCAAATTGATCGATTCCTCTAGATCGCTGTCGTCCTCTTGACTCCGTTTCTTCGATATCAGCAGCCTGATTGCTCGTTTCTGGGTAGTTCGAGCTTGCATTCGACGTGATCGTGTCACCACTCAGCGCTCGATTATGATGCGCAAATCTCGATACTGGCGGCGCGATCAGGCCGGTCGGGGTGTAGCAGCCGGCATTCACACTCCAGCACATGGCAGTGAGGCCAAGGTTTTGCTTGCTGGGCCGATAGCATAATTGTTGCTTGGACATGGTCTCAGCTGGAAGCTTGAAGATGGCGATGAGAGAGTCCGAATCGCTGGCAGCGCTGTGTCGAGAGACATCGCCGTCCACGGACGAAGCATCAGTGTCCGACGAGTCATCATCGTTGAGGTACGACGAACGATTCGAGTCGATAATGACGCTCTCGCACGGGCTGCTGGCTTCGGGACGTGGAGTCTCAAGGCCCATGTTCTGAACTTCTAGCTGGCTGTCGTCTAGGACTAGCTCGCTGTTCGGAACACTGAAGCCGAAGTCGAATTCGAACTGGGGGAGCGCATCAGCAGGCGGGGTGATGGGTTCGTCGGCATTGAACGCTGTTTGCGGTCTCGAATCGTCCTTCGCTTCTTTTTCGCGAACGAACGTCCCATTGCCATAGTCTTCTACCACAATCTCACAGTACGATGGTATCCTCCTAGGTGCCAGAGGCAGACTAGCCCTTCGACTGCTCCTTTTGTTCAAGCTGCCCACAAGCGATCGTACGGAGACTTGCATGCTGTTCCTGAACGAGTCCGTTCTTGATAGTGGCGGAGGAGGTCGCGATTGCAATCCAAGCTGGTTAAGGCTGACCGACGAGTCTGATCGCGACACCGTGTTGGATGCAAAGTAATCCTCAGCGCTGTCTGCCTCACAGTCGGGATGTATCGAGATCCGAGACGGTGGACGTCCTTCGCGAGCATCGAAGGCATCCGGAACCAACACCCGCTTGGGCGTAGATAGTAGTGAGTTTGACACGATATCTTCAAGCTTGTCATTGATGTCCTCAAATGCTGGACAGCCGGTCGTCAGGACACAGACAGGGTACGATGTAGCATCCGCGTCCTTGACCTCCTTCGGGCCTTTCATGATGCTACTGAGCATTTGTAGGACGGCGTAGACTAACAGCCACCGGACTTTGCGAGCCTCAATAATGTCGAGCTTTGGTTCTAGTCTCACGCATTCGAAGCCTTTGTATTGCTGTACTAGCGGACGCCGAATGTGGTGATCGTCGAGACTGTTTGTTGCTATCGTCAGAGCTTGATACGGCGTGAGGTTGGCTTCAGGGACCGAAGGCATCTTGCCTAATGTGAAATTCCTAAGCGCCGTTTGTGAACCGATACTGCGTCGTCCTGTCGATGTGGGTGCATGGGGTAGTAAGGCCAAGGGATGCGGTAGCGATTCGTACCCGTGGCGTTCGTCGAACGCCTGCACGTTCTGCAGCATACAGATGCCGCCTGTCGCCCCTCGATTGCTTGTCCAGTCCCGTGAAGACTCACGATCAACCAGGTATTCATATAGAGCCTGGAAGTCCTCGTACATCTCTTGCCAAGGACGCTTGTCCCATGTATTGCGGTGCGGCGGTGGGAACCAGCCGAGACTATCCACGTAATGAGAGTGTAAGAAACTCCGGAAGTGGTCCAGATGATCTCGCGCTGGCTTCGAAAGTCCGAGATGCTCAGACCCGAGCTCTGCTTCCAAGAATCCACCAAGTGCTTTGACTACACGATTGATGTGCAGATCCATTTCTAGTGAGGCTCGAGTTATACGTGCAGCAGTAGTCCTACTGAGTCCACCAAACTCCGGACTCAAATCCAGACGTGCATGCATGCCAGCACAATGTGCAAAGGCATCAACCCATATTTCTCGAAACCCTGCCTCTTCTGCGAATTTCAGGCAAGCCAAGGCATGCTCAGCATTCTCTCCGAAAGCCAGGTAGCCTTGCTCTCTCAAATATGCCTGGAACTCGCATCGAAGTGCTCTTCCTGGAAGCCACGCCTGCAAGCGCTTCCACAAAGCGATCAGCGCGAGGCTCAGCTTCTCTCCAACGACAGGCTTTCCGACCGCGTATGCAAACACATTCCGAGTAGTGAGGTGGTATGCGAATGCCTCATCTCTCGATATGTTCGCTGGCGTGGTGATGTAGAGGTTGTGATTGTGATAGTGGTCGTCTTCCGATATTGTGGACAGAGATGATGAGTATCCGCTATCTCGACTGTCGTCGCTCGGCGAGGGAGCAGCAGCAGCACTGTTGTCTTGAAAACAGTTGTCGGTAAGGTAGGCACAGCCCAGCTTTTGGACAGCCGCGTAAGGTACCTTTAAGCTTGGTCCTCTCTGAGAAGTACCCTGAGCATAGAGATGTACCTGTACGAGAGAATTGGCACCGTCCGACCACAGTTGGGTATCCTGCTTCGTGTCAGTAATGGATACCGCGGATCTTAGACAGTTGCTTCCTTACCTTCCTCAGGCCATCCCAATCTGCTGTCCTTCGCGAACGGCCGTCGAATCGTCGTATCATCGTGGAGCCGCCACGAGCAGGTAGACGAGGTGCCTTGTCCAATACGGACATACCAGATGTAGGTCGAATGTCGTTCATTGCAATAGTTTTGCGGAATTCGACGCGGCCAGCGCTCATTCGGAACCAGAGGGGCTCGAGGTAGTAGCTCTGATATAGTGCTGGGTCCGATCACAAGCAAAGCAAGTGGACTCGAGTGTTGCAAGTACTCATTCAAGGTCGTTCATACAGGCATTGTCCGGAATGCAGCTGAGATTTCTGCAAGTCCTACAGGGTAGAAGGTGGAGAGTATCGAGTGATGTCTATGCGGGTACAGAGTATGCAACTGGCGGACTAGAAAGGAAGTCGCGAAAGCCACAGATGATGATATGGGGAGAGCACGCTGTTGATCCTCACAAGGCTAATGAGATCGTCATCCGAGCGTTTAACTTCCGCCTATCACGGACGGGACGAGTCGAGGATGTTCGAACGTGGCTGGCGTGAGCAGGGAGCGGATAGCAGGCGATGTTGCGCACTGGCGATAAGGTGCTCCACGACAGCACGCATTGCCGAGATGCTCGTCAATTGACGAGATATCTCCTCACTCACCGTGACCCTCGCCAGCGAGTGGAAAAAGCTGGTATCGGCACGAGCTCTGCATGATGTTGGCATGCCCGAGCTCTGAAACAGGTTGTAGTGGAGAGCCGAATGCATTCTACTAGCGCGACCACGGCAAACTCAAAGCACGCGTCAACACTTTTCCCTTGCTGCAGGTCGAGGCTGTATAACAATGCCATTGGAGCGCAGTTAAATCCCCGATCTCTTGTGTTGCTTGTGTTCAAGCTGTGGCGGGGAGCTGGACAGGGCTCCGCGCAGCTTACGACGCTTGCAGCGACTCACGTTGCATGCATACCTCATATAGCGAGAGATTTTCGCAATGCCTTGCAGCTGCCAGATACAGGATGTGCCGAGGGTCTTCTTGACACCGTCGAGGTTGAAGTAGCAGAGTGCCTGGTAACAAGAATAACCGCACAGTGCTCAGCATATAGAACGTGTCATCGAACGTTGATTGCTGCAGAGCCTGAGAGCACTATTTGTTCACCTGAACGAGAAGTGTTGACAAATCGTGGTCGTCATGACCCGGTATAGCGGGGAACTTGTCCGTGGACCAGTTTGCCGGAGCAGCTCCCGTCCCATCTCGATAATGGATCGACAGTAGCACGATAAGAGGTGAACTTGTACATGCCGTCTTATGAGAGCTTTGGATCCACATTTGCCCTGCCTCCGGAAGGCGTAACGCCCCCAGCGCTGATCCGGAACTTCTGGGCCGGGACATGCACAGGAAAGCCATTTCAATCCCTGGTGAACGTGCAATACTAATATAACTCGAATGGCTTCGTGGGATATATGAGTAATGGACGTCTTGCGTATTTATCCTCCCAAGTGGAAAGAAGATGTATCGTTGTGAAGGGGATACTTATATCTATCGCGAAACCCTTACGGCGAACTTGAGCCACAGCGGCGAGAAGTGCTCCGACGGTGCATGGGCGTGGGTCCATCATCAATCCACAACAGCTCCGTCTTCCCTGGTTGGAAAGACGACTCAGCGAACTCTCCAAGCTTCTGTGGACTTCATCTCAATCGACTCAGCGAACTCTCCGAGCTTCTGTGGACTTCATCTCAATCAACTCCAGAGCCAAGATACTCTGCAATGTCAGCATTTGTTCGAATATGTGCTTGCACCACCGGGCACTTGCGTTGATGCATCCACTCCACTGCAGGTGTACTGTAGATTGCCTTGCGGCTCAACCAAGATGCTGTACAATCTCCGACAAGGTAACCCTGGCCGGCTGTTGAGCGAGATCTTAGTTGCGTTCCGGCGTGCAATCACCATTCCGATCGGGTACGTCATGCAACTACTTCATCCGGGATGTGCATGGTGGATCAAGACTTCATAGACTCGCCAATACCGCTTGTCTTGGTGCCTGACCATGCCTACCTACCGTTCTATGGCTGCCAGCTGTTCTTGAAGCACTGCAGGGTACAAGATCAGAGTGTGAATCCACAGAAAGATTGATCAACGTGTGCTGCACCTCCAACCCACCCACAAAGTGACCTAAACTTTGTCAAGAGGCCTTACCAATGTGCCATCCCTGATAGCCATTCTCTAGCGACTTCGCCAGTGCGTCGAGATATGCTGGCATCCCACCAGCCCTGTTTCAACATCGTTAGTCCCAGATCCACAAAAAAGGTAAGACAGCGAACAAGAGAACGAAGCCAGGCATACCAGTTCAAAGGTTCAACCTTCTTCCCGGGGATGTTGTTCCCTGCCGCGACATCAGCATACGCCTCACGAGATGCACTCGGTGCAGCAGAGGCGATCAGTACCTTGGTACCAGGACTTGGCTTTCGGGAAGAGCGAAATGTCCCATGCGTGCTGCATCCTCTTCTTCCAGTCCTCCTCCGTTTCGAGCGTCGTTTCGATCCTGTCGATGCTTTCCTTTCGCGCCTTCACTAGGAAATCGACCAGCCACTGGGCCTGGTGCTGCGTACACGAAGGTCCATTCGCAAAAGCAGTCGGAGCCTGAGGTCTGCTCTGAGGTCAGCGAACGACAGTCCCGCGAAATAGCAAGACTTGCCCATAAAGATAGAACATGTTAGGATACCCATGGATGGCTATGCCTAGACCAGTGCGGACTCCATCTTTCCAGTGGACCGCAATTGGGTTGCCGTCGGTCCCTCGGATATCAATTTGAGACAGCGAGCCAGAAACAGAGTCAAAGCCGGTTGCGAGAATTATGACATCCACATCGACAACGCCCTCGTCCTTGGTGCGGACACCGTTCTCCTCGACACCTTCGATTGGTGAGGTGTTGACGTCGATGAAATCGATATGCGGCTGATCGATTACTTCATAGAACCTCTGCTCGAGCGACGGCCGCTTGGTACCCCACGGATGCGGTGGGTGTTCGGGGGCAAGGAGCTCTCGCTTCTTTGGATCCTTGATGCGCTTTCGAACGCTCTCTCGCCAGAATTTATATGCTTCCTGGGGCAAGAGGTCGAGTCAGAAGCCATGATTGTAGGCATAAGCTTTATCCACTTACATCATTGGCTTCCTGTACAAAGAGCATGTCCTGGTACGTATTCAGCCAGAAGTGGAAGCCACCTTCCTCGTGCATCAGACGGTGGTAAGTTTTCTCTCGCTCTTCGGCAGTATCGTCAAAAGTATTCTTCCCCATGAAATCGTAAGCAAAGCCAGCAAATGTGTTCTTGGTCTGCTTCATCATCTCCTCATACTCGCCACTATCCTTCTTCTTCTGCTCCTCCTTGGGGTCAAGCTTGACCTGCTTCATTGGAAGGCAGAGATTGGGGGTGCGCTGATAGATGGTCAAGTGCTTCGCATCGTCGCCAATCTCCTGGATGACCTGAATACCCGACGCACCAGTCCCGATCTGAGCTATTCGTTTCCTGCGAAGATTCACTCCGTACTGCGGCCATACTCCAGTGTGGTAGACCTCGCCCTTGAAGTTGCTGAGGCCAGGCATCGGTGGGGTATACTTCTTCGCGGCGAAGCCGATGCATGGTAAGAACCACTTGCACCATGTTTGACTGCCTACCAGCTCGTAAGCCATGACAAAGATTCAACGAGTGCGGAGGCTGTACCGTCTGAGCATTCGACGAGCCACTTCTTCTGCTCCTCGTCGAAGATCGCTGACTCAACGTTCTTGTTCCATTCTGAGCCACAGGTCAGCGCTCTCCAAACGTGCTATAAACCATGAACCGACCAAAGTACTGCGAGACCTGCCACTTCTGGTCTACATGAGCAAAGTACCGCCTGAGCTCTTGCCACCCGGCATATCGCTCCCGGAAGGTGAAATCTTCCCAAAGCTCCTTGTCGAATAGTTGATATATGGGAGTATCAGTATCTACTCGTGCGCCAGGGTAGCAGTTCCAGCTGAAGAGCAGCGGGGTAGTAGGGTCAGCGGTGTCCCGGCCATGAGCAGCCCTCAAGCATGAGGAGTCCCGATGTCCCTCGGTACTTACTGCCAGATACCACCGAATCCTGATCCCTTCTCGTAGACTCTAGCGTCGAAACCTTCTTTGAGAAGTCGATGAAGAAGGGTTATCGCACCGAAGCCGGCTCCAATGATGAGACACTCGACCTCCTTGATTTCAAGTCCCGCGGAGCCCATATTGGAAAGATATTGTTGAAGGACTGGCACTAGTTGGAGCGGTCTCCAAAGACATTGCAGGCTACATATACAAGTATTTGGTCAAGCCGAGTATTTCGTGCTTTTTGAGGGGTACGAATATGCAACACCCTACCTTTGCAAGACCGATGGATCTCGGCTCATATCCCTTCGTCCGTTTGGACACCTAATTGGCGCTGACGTTCCTGGGGCGCTGAAAGGTTATGTAGGAACGGACGGCTACTAGATACTTCGATGCGCCAACGAAGCTCGAGAGCTGCGATTCCCGAGGATAAACTCATGATGTGCATAAGCTACCCCACGAGTGGTACGGACCAGCGTATAGGCGTCGCGGACCGACACACTGGATCTTCAGATCGTGGACGCAAATCTACGGTCTGCTGGTGTAGCAAGATCGATTCGGTGTATTTCGAGGGAGGGAAGTGAGCAGCAGTCTCTCTTCCCCTGCCCGGGAGTGCGTCCAGTCTGTCGGAGTGAAGTGCGGTGCCAAGCGTCGTGATGCATATGGGTCAGGCTGGCAGCTTGCAGCTTGCAGCTGTGGCCAACGGTCACTGTTTACTCCTCTGGATCTAGATCTCTATCGAGGCCACAGAACAGGAATGGGAGACAGATTAGAGCTGGTGTGCTGGACGCAGCGGTAACTGGATGGCACCCTGTATCTTGATCTCACAGGTGGACGTATCGCTGGCATTATGTTGCTGATTGCCCCGTGGTGCTCGCTGGTGGTCCGCTGGGTTCTGCAATATCCTGCGTCTGACAGATCTTCGTGTGAGAGTCTCTGGTCTCTGTGATGCGCTTTTGTGTATGTTGTGATCGAAAAGCGAGACAGGCGAGCCCTCGGAGGTGAAGTGGTAATGTACTTTTGACTTCACCTCGAGCCTCCATGGCACAAGTCGAGGCTTACACCAGCTCATAGCTAATTTATCCGATCGCGAATTCATCTTTGCGACCAAATCGATGGCGACACACCTACCTCGATCATCCGTGGACAGGACATTATGACCGGCCCAGGAAAGACGTCTGCGTTCGGGAAGGCATATAAGAGAGAGCGACATCAGGCAAGATGTTCGAGAAGGATATCGCACAGCTGATCCGCGGGCTGCGAGCGCATAAAGGCAATGAACGGGAATACATACAGGAGGCCTTGAAAGAATGCAGAAAGGAAGTCAAGGGACAGGATATGGACCAGAAGGCTGCGGCCTTGCTGAAGTTGGTATATCTCGAGATGTTCGGGCACGATATGTCTTGGGCATCTTTCAACGTCCTGGAAGTTATGTCTTCGCAGAAGTACTTGCAGAAGAGGGTTGGCTATCTCGCTGCGGTACAGAGTTTTCGGCCGGATACAGAGGTGTTGATGTTGGCCGAGAATCTGTTGAAGAAGGATCTCAAGTCTGCGGACAAGGCAACCATG
>JAABUK010011128.1_pt1 | contig 11801 bp, 12 predicted proteins | sample 5559141 | NCBI WGS metagenome assembly JAABUK01 (sample SAMN10711869, study PRJNA513367) | rock metagenome | isolation source: Antarctica rocks | place: Antarctica: Victoria Land, Pudding Butte nord | collected 2016-01-03 | reverse complement strand
CAGCAAGCGGAAGGTCGCGTTGTCGAGCACTAGCTCATGCCCTAGTATCCGCTCCGGATCGCCCGGCGCACGCTCTGGGGCGGACAGCACGCGGCGGGTCCAGCGGCCCTGATCGCCCAGCAGCACACCGAAACGATCGAGCCAGTCGCCCTCGATCCCGACCCGCCGGGCTGACAGCAATTGGGCCGGGCCGAAGGCCAGGCGGCACATCTCGTCGACCTGCAAGGCCTGCTGCACCGCAGGCGGGGCAAGCACCTCCAGGCCCTCGGGCTCGAACGGGTCGACCAGCGCACCGGAGTGCCGCAACAATGCCGCGGCGAATGTCTGCATCCGGCCCGGTTCGTGGGATCCAGCGTCAGGCCGCATCGAACTCATTTCCAAACAGCGCCTCGTCGAACTGCTTGACGCCCTCATAGTGCTCGCGTGCGGCCAGTAATTGGTTCTCCAGCGCGGTGAACGCCTGCTCGCGCGCCTGCTCGGTGCCCTGCAACCAGGCCTCCAGCACGAGCGTGGAGAAATCCTGCTGCTCGTCGATCTCGCCCAAGATGGCGCCGACCTCGCCCACCACCAGTTCGAACATGTTGATCTTCTCGTCCAGAATGCGCAGCACCGCGTCCTCGATCGTGCCCGCGGTGACCAGGTTGAAGATGAACACCTCGCGGGTTTGGCCGATGCGGTCGATGCGCCCGACGCGCTGCTCGATCGTCATCGGGTTCCACGGGATATCGAAGTTGATGAGCGTGTTGCAAAATTGCAGGTTACGGCCCTCGCCGCCCGATTCGCTGCATAAAAGCAGCGGCACACTGTCGCGGAACGCTTCCACTGCGGCGTCCTTCTGCGGGCCCGACATGTCGCCCGCAAACAGCGCGAACGGCATCTTCTCGCAGCGCAGTCGTTCGGCCAGATGGGTCATTGTGTCACGGTGGTGGACGAACACAAGCTTCTTCTCCGCCGGGTTCTGCGCCAACAGCCGAAGGAGAGCGGCCTTCTTGGCCCCGGTGGCGATGGCGCGAACGCGGGCGAGCAATCCGGCCCAGCGTGCATCACCCGGCGCGCGCTCGATGGCGCGGGCGACGGCGGCGGCGCAGGCGGCAGGCGAAGATCCCGCGGCCGTCAGCAGATGCTGCAACGACAGCCGGTGCGGCGCCTTTGCCCCATCCGCCGACGCCGCGGCTGCCGACGCCTCGCGCACCAACGCGGTCAGCTCTTCGTAGCACGCCGCCTCCGCCGCGTCCGGCACGGCGCGCAAGGTACTGGCGTGGCGCCGCGGCATGCGCAGGGCAGCGAGGGCGCGCGTGTTGCGCACCATCACGCCGCGCATGAGGTCGCGCAGCCGCTCCCGGTTGGCTGGCTCGCGCGGCCGGCCGGCCACCATGTAGACCGACCGAAATTCCTTCTGCGTCTTGAAGATGCCGGGCTGCAGCAAGGTGAGCAGGTTGTAGAGTTCCAGCAGGCTGTTCTGCACCGGCGTCGCCGACAACAGCAGCAGGAATCGCTTCTGTAGGGCATTCAGCAGCCGATAGCTGGCGCTCGCCTGGTCGCGCAGGTGATGCGCCTCGTCCACGATCACCACGTCATAGGTCAGCCCGGCCAGCAACTCCGCGTGCTCCTTGCGTCGGGCGGTGGCGATGGAAGCGATCACCAGCTTCTGGGCCCAGAAGCGCGCCGGGTCGCTGCGCAGCGCCGGGTCATGGCTGGTCGCGCACTCGATGCCGAACTTTGCGGCCATCTCGTCCTGCCACTGGCCGACCAGCGAGGCCGGGGTCAGGATGAGCACCCGCTCGGCCATGCCGCGCAGGATGTATTCCTTCAGCACCATCCCGGCTTCGACCGTCTTGCCGAGGCCGACCTCGTCGGCCAGCAGGACCCGGCCGCGATACTGCTTGAGCACCTTGCGAACGGTCTCGATCTGGTACCAATGCGCCTCCACCCCCCGGAGCGCCGGCAAGCAGAGCAACTCGTCGAAGCCCTCGAACAGGCTGAGCCGCACCAGTTCGGCACGTAGGCGGAAGGACGCGTCAGCGGCCAGTGCGCCGTCGATCTCGATGCCGTTGGGATCGGCGAGGTCGAACGTTATGTCGAACCTCGCCTGTAGCCGCGGCAGGTCGGCGACAGTGGGCAGCACCGGCTCCGCAGGGCTGACGGCACGGGTCGCTGCAGGGCGAGGGATGGGGACCCGGGTAGGGGCCGGCTTGGCTGGCCGGGCGGCGCGTTGCGACGCGACATTCGGCCGCCTGCCGAGCCGCCGAATGTCGCGGAGCTGGCTGAGGAGCCAGTCCTCCATCACGTCGTCGCCGACGAACCAGCCGATGGCGGCACGGTCGGTCTCCAATTGCGCAGCCTGCAGCAACGCCCAAGCCTGATCCGGCTTGCCCTGCTGCGCCAGGGCCAGGGCTGTCAGCAGGGTGACGGGTTTGCCGGGGGTGTGGCGCTTGCCATAACGCTTGAGCAAGGCGAGCGCCCGTTCCGGCTGCCCGCTGGCCAGCGCGGTGAGCGCCGCCAGCAGCAGCAGTTCGGGGTCAACCGGCCACGTCCGCAGAGCCATCTCGGCGATCTCGGCGGCCCGGGAGGACCGCGCCTGCAAGGCGCTACGCACCCGATCGACGCAAAGAGCGCGATCCGCTCGGGCCGGCTCCGCCGAGCGCTCGTCCGTGCCGCCATTGCGCGATGCAGCCCCGGCTGGCTCGGAGGTCAGCGGCACGGCACGCGGCCGGCGTTATCGACGCCGCGAATCGATCTCTGTTTCAGAGCCCGTGATTATCCCGCATTGTCGGCAGGCAGGCCAAGCGATTCGACCGAGATCTCCTGCCGCGGATCGTGCGCGTGGTGGACTCTTTGCCGCTGCTGGGCGCCGGCAATATCGACCAGAGCAACGTCGCCCAGACTGGAATCGCGCCAGCTATCCCAGTCATGCGACAAAGTTGCTCGTGCACCATAACTGGACCGCCGCCCTGACACAGTCAGGGCGATGGCAGTCTACCTCGCCGCCAAGGGATCTGCCGAGATCGGACCATGGCAAGGATTCGTGTTTATGCCGAACTCGGGATACGAACGAACCCTTGCCGTCGTCCATCATCGCGCGTCCATTCGGCAGCTTGAGATAACGTCGGGCGCCCGGATGGACGTGGCGGGATCTGGCCGATGACGGCTCGGTAGCTTTGGAGAACGATGTGCGGGAAGCGGACGATCACCATCGTCCCCCGCTTTCGCCGGCGACACTCCCAGCCTTCTGACTACGACGCAGCAGGCTTTGCGTGCGGGCCCGAGGCGAGCCGGACGAAAAGCCGCTCCTCCCGCCGGATGAATTGCTCACGGCGAGCAAAGGCGTAGTTTTCCTGTCCGAGCGGGTGTGCTTTCAGCCGGGCACGATAGGTCTCATAGGCGGCGAGATCCGCGACGGAATAGATGCCGTAGGCTGTCGTCGCGGAGCCTTCGTGCGGCGCGAAATAGCCGATCAGCTCGGCGCCGCATTGCGGGATCGCCTGGCCCCAGCGGCGGGCGTACTCGCCGAAGGCTTCGACGTTGTAGGGATCGATCTCGTATTTGATGACGCAGGTGATCATGGCCGCTTCTCCTGTTGCAGCCGCGATGGTGTGCCGATCCCGAAGCGGGATGCTTCGGCCCCGGCCGAAGTCACGGTTTGGGCCGCATCAGGTTTTGGATGACGTTATGCGCGACGATGCCGCTCATGGCGGCCGGTAGGTCTCCGGCACGAAGCAGGCCGGCGACACGCAGCATCTCGCCGTACGCCGCCCGCGCCAGCGCTCCACCCACGCTGATGCGGCGCACACCAGCGGCGGCTAAGCTCTCGGCGCTCAGCAGGCCGTCGCGAGGTCCGATCAGCACGTTGACCGGTAGCGGCGCGACCGCCGCGACGACGGTACGGATGCATGCCATGTCCGGCAGTGCCGGCGCATAGAGGCAGTCCGCACCCGCCTCCGCGAAGGCAACCAGGCGGCGCACGGTGTCGTCGAGGTCTGGCCGGCCGTGCAGATAGTTCTCGGCCCGTGCGGTCAGCACGAACGGGGTGGGCGCGGCCCGCGCCGCCTGAGCCGCAGCGCGGACCCGAGCCACCGCGGTCTCGAAGGCGTGGATCGGGCTCGCCGGGTCGGCGGTCGTGTCCTCGATCGTGCAACCGCACAGCCCGGCGGCCGCGGCCATCTGCACGGTCGCCGCGCAATCCTCCGGCGTAGGACCGTAGCCGTCCTCGAGATCGGCAGAGACGGGCAGGTCCGTAGCCGCGACGATATCCCGGGCGTTTGCCAACGCGTCGACCCTCGACACGGCGGCCACGCCGTCTTGGCGGCCACGCCGTCTTGGCGGCCAAGCATGAAGGCCAACCCGGCCGAGGTCGTCGCGATGGCCGGGAAACCTAAGCTCGCCAGCAAGCGCGCGCTGCCGGCATCCCACGCATTGGGCAAAGTGAAACAGCCGTCCCGGTGCAAGGAACGGAACTGCTCGGCCTTGAGGGCGAGGGTCATGGCATTGTCTCCGATCGCAGCTCGTGGAAATGGCGCGTTCCTTCATGGTGATCCGGTCCGCTGTCATGGCCAAGCCGGCATCACCCGGGGTCCGGATCGGCTACGGTTGGACCTGACCACGAGGTGACCCATGCTCAGCACCGCCGCCCTGGCCGAGACGGCTTCCCTGATCGGCGAGCCCGCCCGCGCCGCCATGCTCACATCGCTGATGGACGGCCGTGCGCTGACCGCGGCCGAGTTGGCCCGGGCCGCCGGCATCACGGCGCAGACCGCGAGCGGTCACCTCGCCCGGCTGACGGAGGCCGGGCTGCTGGCGATGGAGCGGCAGGGGCGGCATCGATATCATCGGCTCGGCTCCCCGGCGGTGGCGCAGATGCTGGAGCACATGATGTCGGTTTCGGCCGACCACTCCGGGCGGCGGCCACGCACGGTGGTCACCGGCCCGCGGCAGGTGGCGCTCCGGCAGGCCCGGACGTGTTTTGACCATCTGGCCGGCGTGCTCGCCGTCGCCATCGCTGACCGAATGGTAGCCCGCGGACACGTCGAGTTGTCCGCCGACGGTGGCCGACTGACCGACGCCGGCGCCGCGTTCCTGGCCGACCTCGACATCGATCCACAGCCCGGCGGCAAACGAAGCGGCGCGGTATTCTGTCGGCCGTGCCTGGACTGGAGCGAGCGGCGGCCGCACATCGCGGGACAGGTTGGTGCGGCGCTATGCCGTGCGTGCCTCGATCGGGATTGGGTGCGCCGGGTCGAGGGCAGCCGAGCGTTGACGATCAGCCCGGCCGGACGATTGGCGCTGGATCACGCGTTCGGGGGCCACCTGCTTGGCTGAAAGGAGGTACCTCCAGCCCCGCGATCTTAACAAACCTTGCGGATGGACTGGCCGAGAGCGACCTGGCGGTAGAGGAGCAGTTGTTCTAGGAAAGCGGACATCCCGGGGGCGACATGGCGTCGGCGGCTTTCGACCAACTCGGTCACTGAACCAGCAGGTCCCCGATCACTGAAGCGGACATCACTTAACCACATCTGAGTGCAGCTCGCGCTCGTGTCAGTCGCTAACGCGCGGAAGTCCGTTCTCTCGAAGCGGACCTATACCGCCGTCTCGAGACGCAAGGCGGAGGTCGGGCTGAGACGGACGTTGCTGATGTGCTAACTTACCGACCGACCACAGCCGCCGCCGCCCGCCCGGTGCTGCTGGTTTGAGCGGCCGCCGGTCAAAGTGCGATGCGCGTGTCGAAATCCGCTTCCGCCGTTCGACCAGAGGTGGAGACTGTGTTGTCTCAGAGAACGAGGGAGACCGACATGCGGGTCATGGTATTGGTGAAGGCGACAAAGGAGTCCGAGGCTGGCGTGATGCCGAGCGCGGAGTTAATGACGGCGATGGGCCGCTTCAACGACGAGCTGGCTAAGGCTGGCATTCTAGAAGCCGCCGCCGGATTAAAGCCGAGTTCGCAGGGCGTGCGCGTGCGCTTCTCCGGGAGTGACCGCACCGTCTTCGATGGCCCGTTTGCCGAGACGAAGGAACTCGTTGCCGGCTATTGGATCTGGAATGTCGGCTCGCTAGCGGAAGCCATTGAGTGGGTCCGGCGTTGCCCAAACCCGATGATGAGCGATTCCGATATCGAGCTCCGGCCGCTGTTCGGCATGGAGGATTTCGGCGAGGCCCTTACGCCCGAGGCGCGGGCGCTGCACGAAGACGCACTCGCATGCGGCAAGGAAAACTGATCTCCGAAAGCGTTGCCCCGCTCGAGGCGGTCTATCGCCACGACGGGCGGCGCATCTTCGCGACGCTCGTCCGGCTGCTCGGCAGCTTCGAGTTGGCCGAGGAAGCCGAACATGACGCGTTCATCGCGGCCGCGGAGCAATGGCCGCGTGACGGCGTGCCGGCCAACCCGGTCGCCTGGCTTGTATCCGTCGGCCGCTTCAAGGCCATCGACCGGCTTCGCCGCGACGCGCGCTTCGCCCGCATGGAGGACCACGTCGACACGATCGAGCAGATCCCGGGCACCGCCGCCGACCACGACGAGCAAGAGACAATCGGGGACGACCGCCTGCGCCTCATTTTCACCTGCTGCCATCCGAGCCTATCGGAAGAGGCGCGCATCGCCCTGACGCTGCGCGAGGTCTGCGGCCTCACGACCGAGGAGATCGCCCGAGCGTTCCTCACCACGCCCACGACGCTCGCCCAGCGTATCGTCCGTGCCAAGGCGAAGATCCGCGACGCCCGCATCCCCTATGAGGTCCCGGATCCGGACCAGTTCGCCCCGCGCGTCGACAGCGTGCTGCGCGTGGTCTACCTCGTCTTCAACGAGGGATATTCGGCCAGCAGCGGCGATCATGCGCTGCGCCTCGACCTCGCAGCCGAAGCGATCCGGCTCGGGTGGCTGCTGGTCCGGCTCTGCCCCGAGGCCGAGGTGCGCGGCTTGCTGGCCCTCATGCTCCTGCACCACGCGCGCCGCGATGCCCGCACCGACCGCGCCGGCGACCTCGTTCCACTGGAGGAGCAGGATCGCTCCCTTTGGGACAAGCGCGGGCTCGAAGTTGGCAGCGCCATGGCGCTCGACGCGTTGCGCGCGCCGGGTTACGGGCTCTATGCCCTACAAGCTGCGATCGTTGCCGTCCATTCCGAGGCCAGGACCGCGTCGGAGACCGACTGGGCGCAGATCGCGGGCCTCTACGACCGGCTGCTGCGATGCGCACCCTCGGCCGTCGTTGCACTCAACCGCGCGGTCGCCATCGCCATGCGCGACGGTCCCCAGGCCGGGCTTGCGATCATCGAACCGATGCTGACCGAACCGCCGCTCGCGACCTACCACCTGACGCATGCTGCGCATGCCGATCTCTGCCGCCGCGCGGGCCGGAATGCCGACGCGCGGGTCTCCTTCGCGCGGGCGCTCGATCTCGCACGCCAGGAACCGGAGCGCCGCTTCCTACGCCGCCGACTCGCCGAACTCGGCGCCTGAAGAAATTTTCGACGCGCCTGTCGAAACCCCGCACCGCCGTTCGATAGGGGAATGCGGGGTCGTTCGACCCCGGGGAGAAATGTATCCATGTTGCAGCTCTTCGGCCACCCGTTCTCGTCCTACACCTGGAAGGCACTGATTCCGCTCTACGCCGCAGGGCTGCCGTTCACCTTCCGGATGCTCGGGCCCGAGCATCCGGAGAACCATGCGGTCGTGCAGGAGCTTACGCCTGCCGGCAAATTCCCCTTGCTGCTCGATGGCGAAAAAGCCGTGTTCGAAGCCACCGGCATCATCGAATACCTGGCAGCGACCCGGCAGGACTGCAGCACGCTGATTGCCGCCGACCCCGTGGCCGCTGCGCACATGCGCATGCTCGACCGCGTGTTCGACAATTACGTCATGGCAAACCTGTTCCGTGTGGTGCAGGCGCATCTCGGCGTTCCCGCTGCACCCGACCAGGCAGAAATCACCGCCGCGCGACAGGCGCTCGCCCGCGCTTACCGATGGCTCGAGGCATGGCTGGACGCGCAAGGCGAGCCCCCTTCGGTCACGCTCGTCACCTGCGCTGCGGCGCCGTCGCTGTTCTACGCCGACTGGGTGCTGCCGATCGCGGCGGAGGACTGCCCCCGCCTTGCCGCCTGGCGTGCGGTGCTCCTCGCACTCTCCCCGGTCGCGCGCTGCGTCGACGACGCCCGTCCCTACCGCCAGCTATTCCCGCCCGGCGCGCCGGACCGGGACTGAACACGACCGACACAGGAAATCCATGATGCCCGTTCGAAGCGACGCCACCATAGAGATCACTGCCTTTGCATGGGTCCCGCCGTTCGCCCGTGGGTTCGTGCGGGACCTGCGTGTCCGGTGGGCGCTGGAGGAGATCTGCCTGCCATACCGCACCCGTCTGATCGGCGGCGCCGGTGACACGGGTTTAGGCCCACTACGGCCCGAGAACTATTACCTGGAACAGCCTTTCGGCCAGGTTCCCGTCTACAAGGAAAGTGGGCTTTGCCTCTTCGAGTCCGGCGCGATCGTTCTGCATATCGGCGAAAAGGACGCCCGCCTGCTACCGCGCGAAGATCCCGGCCGCGCCCGGGCGATCGCGTGGATGATGGCAGCACTCAACAGCATCGAACCACAAACGATGATGTTGGCCATGCTGGGCTTCGCATTCCCGAACCAGGGCTGGACGGAGCCGGCGCGCCAGGCCCTGGCCCCAATGATCGGCACGCGTCTCGCAAGGCTTTCAGAGGCGCTCGGCTGCAAGGACTGGCTCGAAGACGGCTTCACGGTCGGCGACCTAGTGATGATCGACACCCTGCGCGCGATCCCGGATGCAGCTCTGGTCGCCGCTCATGCAAATCTCGCAGCTTATATCGAGCGCGGTATGTCCCGTCCGGCATTCCAGCGCGCATTCGCCGCACAGTGGGCCGACTTCATCCCAGATCGGCAAGACGCCTGACACCACAGGAGAGAACCATGCACCAGCCCGTCCCCTGGATCATCAACGGCGAGCTTGTCGACCTACGCCTGACGGCCTGAACCCGGAGAACGGAGCGACAGATGAAATACCTCTGCCTAGTTTATCTCGATGAGGCGAACTGGAGCGCGTGTCCCGATCGGGACTGCTTCGAATTTGCGAGCGAGCTTGCAAGCAGCGCCCGCCTCGTCGCCGCCGAACCGCTGCACCCGGCGGACACTGCCACGACGGTGCGCGTGCGCAATGGCAAGGCCACGTTCTTCGATGGTCCTTTCGCCGAGACGAAGGAGTTGCTGGCCGGGTTCTATCTGATCGAGGCCAAGGACCTGAACGAGGCGCTCGCCGTTGCGGCGCGCATCCCGCCGGCCAAATACGGCAGCGTTGAAGTGCGCCCGGTACGTGCGCTGGATATGGAGGAATACCGGTCCTTCACTCCCGTCGCAGCCGACGGGCAGCCTGGGCATTGACGTGTTTCACCTTGCTCCGGACAAAGGGCCCCCAGTGGGGGCGTCCTCTAAGCTCGCCATACCGCCGACATGCGCTTCGATCATCCGCGCCGCCATATCGAACGGTTGTTTGGTTTGCAGTCACAAACGAAGGGCATCCGCATGACCACGAACGACACCTATCTCGCCATCTTCCTCGGCAGCAAGACCAGTCTGCGCATGAAGGCGTGGATGGCGCTGCCCGAAGCCGAACGGCGCGCAAAGGAACAAGACGGCATGGCCGCCTGGAAAGCCTGGGTCGAAAAGCACCAAGCGGCGGTATCCGCCATGGGCGGCCCACTTGGCAAAACGAAGACGATCACCACACGCGGCATTGAGGACGTGAGCAACGAGATGGGCGCCTTCGTCGTTGTCCGGGCGGAATCGCACGAGGAAGCCGCCAAATTGTTCGACAAGCATCCGCATTTCACGATCTTTCCAGGCGATGCCGTCGAGATCATGCCTGTATTACCCATACCAGGCGTTTGATCGGCAGCAGCGTCCGTCCCGTCACCGGGCAAGTTGGGTCGGAGGCGCCCAAGGCATGAGCCTGATCCGAACGGCGGCTGCGCCGAGGTAAATGCCCAAGAAAAGCCGCCAGTCCGCGACCAGCCCCGGTCAACGCGCCTCCTCGCCCGAGTGTCCGTTTCGGAGACGCAGCCTAAAGCGGCGGAACGACCAAGAATGGCGCATAGCCGTCGCAAACCGCCACGAAACGCAATGTCCGGTTCGGAGCACGCGAGCTAAGTAGCTGTACCTACTGGAAGAGGTCGGGTGCAGACCCTGGAGGCTGCCATGCCGATGCTGACTGTTTGGCGATGAGTGACCTTCGCGATCTGGGCCCCGAGAACAATTGAAACCTCTTCCTCGGCTTCGAAGTCAATGCGGTGACACGCACCGCGGAGCTGATCACCTTCGACCATACAAAGACCGAAATACGATAGCGGAGTCAGAGAGCGCCTCAATGGCGCGGTCGCCTCTGAACGAACCCTCGGCCGCGAACCGCCGCCGTCTCCAGCACAAAGATGATGACGCAGGCGGAATGGACCGAACGAAGCATGAAGCTTCGCCGCCGCGAAACGCGTCGCATCAGGCCTGGCGGCAGGCGCGATGATTAGGGAGATCTGATCGACAGCCACGGCCGTTTCGCCGCTAGGAGCATGTGTCACCCCCGGAGTTCCATTCGAATTGGCGCGACTGGCGCTGAGAAGGGGAGGGGACCTGCTGGAGGGAGCGATGCCGTTACCGCTTGCGCCACAGTCGCCGCAAGGGGTCGCGCGCGCTATCTATCTTGTCCAAATTCCAAGGCGGCGGGAGCCTCTCCAGCAATGCTGCGCAGCTCACCTCCCGCTTCGTCGAGGATGCTGCGCCAGGCTGCTTCGCTCTCCCCGCCCATATTCTTGATCGACAGCAGCACCTTCTGCCCGTCGCGGCGCACCCCCAGCACGACCAGCAGCGAGATGCTGGTCGCCTTGCGGTCCAGCCGCACCCGCACGACCGTGCCGTCCAGGATCAGGCGCACCACGTCCTCGCCCGCCAGGTCGCGCCCGCTCCACGCCTCCCAGTCCGTGCGCACCTTGCGCCAGGTGCGGCTGACGATGTCCTTGCCCACCGCGCCGCCGAACAGGGCCGCAAGCGCGCGTTTGACCCGGCGCGTGTTGGTGCCGGCCAGGTAGGCGCCCGCGATCAGGGCCTGCACCTGGCAGGTCATCCGGGCGTAGCGCGGCAGCGCCGGGCTGCGCCATTCCCGTGTCCCACTCCCATCGGCGTTAGCCATGCGGGGCGGGGCACGCTGATCTCGACAGGACCAAAGCTGCCCAGCAGCTGACGCTCCCGCCGTCCGTTTCGGTAGCCCTTCGGCTCTCCTGCCACCCGCTCGGAGCGGCTGCGGCCCAGGACTGCCGTGAGCTCCTGCTCCAGCAGTTCCTCGATGAACCCGCGCACCCGCCCTCTAATGCTCGTCTCGATCGGGTCGAACCAGGCCTCCCCGGCAAACAGTGTCGTGTCGGCCGCTTCTGCTGTCGTGCTATTCCGTTCCATGGCGTGGTCTCGCGTCAACGCCGGTCATGGCTCGTTGCAACAAGCCGGAGACTACGCCACCAGACGATTCCACCACATCCGCGACGGCACCTGCATAATCTTGCGTCCGTCTTAAAGACCGAGCGTTGAGTCTCAGATCGCGTGCGTCGAACTACCGCTTCATTCTCAGCCAATGTGAACCGGAAATCGGTGTTGACGCGCGTCGGACCGATCATCATTGCGGTTCGCTAGTGCGTCGGGAGACCGGCAAGGAGTAGATGGTGCAAGTCCATTACGGTGAAGGAGTAGCGATCCACACTGGCCCCGAGCCGTGCGTTGTCGCCCGCGAGGACGGCAGCGAAGCGTCGGCAGGGGA
>JAABUK010011126.1_pt1 | contig 11802 bp, 10 predicted proteins | sample 5559141 | NCBI WGS metagenome assembly JAABUK01 (sample SAMN10711869, study PRJNA513367) | rock metagenome | isolation source: Antarctica rocks | place: Antarctica: Victoria Land, Pudding Butte nord | collected 2016-01-03 | reverse complement strand
CCGGGCGAGCCACCGGCGGGCCGGCGTCGGCGTTGCTCGGGTTGAGCAGCAGACGCCAGAAGGGATTCCCGGTGTCGATGCCCTTCTTCTTGGCCTTGATCTTCTGCTTCTTCAGGCGATGCTTCTCGTTGACACGGCGCTTGGCCGCATTGGCCGCTGGCACGTTCTTCCTCCTCAATCATTCTCGCGGTGGGCGCACCACCTGACCGACCACGTCGGCATTGCGCGCCTATTGTACCCCCTACAGCGGTCCGCCGCCAGTGATGCGGCGTGGCAAGCGCCTTGCAATGCGGAAATCGCCCCGCCGGAACGGCCGCCCGGTCGGCCTATACGCCAGCACGCAACGCGCGGAGGAAGCGATGTCGGAACCGAGCACGAGTCACTACCCACCGATCGGCGATTATGCGCTGATCAGCGATTGCCACGCCGCCGCGCTCGTCTCACGCGCCGGTTCGATCGACTGGTGCTGTCTCCCCCGCTTCGATCGGGGGAGTTGCTTCGGTCGCCTCCTCGACTGGCACAAGGGCGGCTTCTGCTCGATTGTCGCCGAGGGCGAGGGCCACCACACGCACCGTCGTTATGTCGACAACACCCTCGTGCTGGAGACCACTTTCCGCACCAACGGCGGCGAGGCCCGCCTCCTCGACTGTTTCGCGATGCGCGAGGGGGGCAAACTCGCACCCTACCTCCAGATCATCCGCATCGTCGAGGGGGTGCGCGGCAAGGTCGATCTGCTGCTGCACGTCGCGCCACGCTTCGACTACGGCGCGCTCCGTCCGTGGATCCGTCACAAGGATGTCCGCCTCTTCAGCGCCATCGGCGGCGACAATGGGCTGGTCATCGCCTCCAACGCCGATCTCAAGCTAGACGGCCGCCATGACCTGACCGCGCGGTTCACGGTCCGCGCGGGGGAGCGCGTCCGCACCACGATCGCCTATGCCGATCCGGCGGCGCTCGACCGCGAACACCCGGTCGCCCTCGACGACCAGGAGATCGACGCGCGCTTCGAGACGACGCTCGCCTGGTGGCGCGACTGGGCCGCGCAGGCGCACCTCGAAGGGCCGGACGGCCCGGCGGCGATCCGCTCGGCGATCACCCTCAAGGCGCTCACCAACGCCCCCACCGGCGCGATCATCGCCGCGCCGACGACCTCCCTGCCGGAGCAGATCGGGGGCGCGCGCAACTGGGACTATCGCTACAGCTGGATCCGCGATTCCGCCCTCAGCGTCCGCTCCCTCACCGACATCGGCTGCGTCGCCGAGGCCGACGGCTTTCGCCGCTTCATCCAGCGCAGCGCCGCCGGTGCCGCCGAGAGCTTGCAGATCATGTATGGGCCGGGGGGCGAGCGGACGCTGACCGAGATCGAGCTGCCCCATCTGGAGGGGTATCGCGGCGCGCGTCCGGTCCGCGTCGGGAATGGCGCGGCCCAGCAGACGCAACTCGACGCCTACGGCGAACTCCTCGATCTCAGCTGGCGCTGGTTCGAGCGCGGCCACTCGATCGACGACGACTACTGGCGCTTCCTCCTCGATCTGGTGGACATGGCGGCGGCACGCTGGCAGGAGGCCGATCGCGGCATCTGGGAGATTCGCGGGGAACCGCAGCACTTCGTGCATTCCAAGGTCTACTGCTGGGCGGCGCTCGATCGCGGCATCCGCCTCGCCGAGGCGAGCCTGCGCCAGGCGCCGCTACGCCGCTGGAAGGCGGCTCGCACGGCCATCCGCGCGGCGATCGAGCGCGACGGGTACGACGAGGAGCGCGGCATCTTCGTGCAAGCGTTCGGCTCCAAGGCGCTCGATGCGGCCCTCCTCCTGCTACCGAGCGTCGATTTCGTCGCCTACGACGATGAGCGGATGGTCCGAACGACCGAGGCGATCCGGCAAGAGTTGCTGCAAGACGATCTCCTCCTCCGTTACCGCGTGGAGCAGACCGCCGACGGCCTGGCGGGCGAGGAGGGGGTCTTCCTGGCCTGCTCGTTCTGGCTGGTGGAATGCCTCGCCCATCAGGGGCGCACGGAGGACGCGCGGCAACTCTTCGACCGGGTCTCCGCGACGGGCAACGATCTCGGCCTCTTCGCCGAGGAATGGGATCCGCGCACCAGCGAGATGCTCGGCAACTTCCCACAGGGCTTGACGCACCTCTCCCACATCGCTGCGGCGGTCGCTATCGCCGCGCGACAGCCACACACCATCAGGACGACCGACTGAGTCGACAGCGGGTGCGGTGTGGCCTCGCACTCAATGGATCGTGGCGGTCGCGCCAGGAACAGGGGTCGGCGACAGCTGCGGCGCGATATTCGGATGCCAAAGCAAACCAAGCAACACCGCGAAAACGATGATCAACAGCGCATAGCGCAGCAACCGCCCGACGGTGAAGAGATCGGTCACCGGGCGGGCAGCGACGGGCGGCGCGGTCGTCCACTCGATGTCGAGCGACTCGCCCCCCACCCGGTGTGCGGTGCGCGCCACGACCGGACGGGGCAATGGCGCGCGCACCGGTCGCGCGCCAGTCGATGCGGCGTGGCGCGCATCTGGCGGCGTAGGGCGCGCGCCGGATAGCGTCTGCCGCCGCTCGCGGTCGCCGAGGCTATGGTGGGCGCGATTGATCGCCTTCAGCCGCTCCTCCGCCGCGTGCCGCTCCGCCGCCGGAGCGTGGCGAAGAAGATCCGGGTGCGAGGCACGGGCGAGGCGCCGATAGGCGCGCTCGATCTCCGCGTCGCTCGCCGTCGCGGCCACCCCCGGGGTCGCGTAGAGATCCTCGTTCAAGCGGCACGACCGATCACGGCCACAGCACGGACCTCATTCCTCGTCGGCCAGCGGTTCGGTGATCTCGACCAGCTCGGTCAGGACGCCGCCACAGGCGCTCGGATGGAGGAACGCCACCCGCCAGCCCGCGTGCAGGCCGGGCCGCGCCGCCGCATCGATCAGGCGGACATCGTGCGCGCGGCAATGCGCCAGCGCCGCGTCGATGTCCGTCACCTCGTAGCAGACATGGTGCAGCCCCGGTCCCCGTTTCGCCAGCGCCCGCGCGATCGGCCCATCGGCGCGCAACGGCGCGAAGAGTTCGATCGCGCTCCCACCCCCCTGCAACAGGACGGCGCGGATATCGTGTTCCGGGGCGTCGTGCGGCTCGCCACCGCGCAGCCCGAGCACCTCGCGGTAGAACGGCAGGGTCGCGTCGAGATCCGCCGCGAGGATACCGAGATGGTGCAGGCGACGTACGAGCACTCCGGTGGTCGCGATCATCATGCCCCTCCACACGCTCGGGTCATTGCCCCGCGCCGATCGCCGTGTTATCGTCCGCAGTATCAGCGCCTGCCGACGCCACACGTTCGGCGACGGCAGCGACAAAGGTCGAAGCCGATTGTACACCCGCATCCCGACATCCGGCCCGACATATTACCCGAACGATACGCGCTATGGAGGAGGAACTGCATGACCGCCACCTGGGATACCGCCACGCTGATGGAGCAAGACATCGCCCACATGCTCCACCCGGTCACCAATCTGCTCCGCCACCGCGAGAATGGTCCGCTGATCATCGCGCGCGGCGAGGGTTCGACCGTGTGGGACACCGACAACCGGGCCTATATCGACGGTTTCGCCGGGCTCTGGAACGTCAATGTCGGCCACGGGCGCGCGGTGCTCGGCGAGGTGGCGAGCGAGCAGATGACGCGCCTCGCCTTCCAGCCGACCTTCTTCGGCCTCGCCACGCCACCGGCGATCAATCTGGCGACGAAACTTGCCAGCCTCTATCCGGGCGCGATCAACCATTTCCAATTCACCTCGGGCGGCGCGGAGTCGAACGAGACGGCGATCAAGATCGCGCGCTACTACTGGGCGATCGGTGGTCAGCCGAACAAGGTCAAGATCATCTCCCGGCTGATGGGCTATCACGGGATCGCGCTCGGCGCGCTGGCCGCCACCGGCATCCCCGCCTACTGGCAGGACTTCGGTCCGCTCGCGCCCGGCTTTGTCCACGTCAGCGCCCCGCACGTCTATCGGCTCGGCGCGGGACTGACAGATGAGGAATTCGTCGCGAAGCTGGTCGCGGAACTCGAAGAGACGATCGCCCGCGAAGGAGCTGAGACCATCGCCGCCTTCCTCGGCGAGCCGGTGCAGGGGGCGGGCGGGGTCGTGCCGCCACCGCCCGGCTACTGGCCCGCGATCAAGGCGGTCCTGGAACGCCACGACATCCTCTTCATCGCGGACGAGGTAATCACCGGCTTCGGGCGCACCGGCACGATGTTCGGCGTGGAGAACTACGACGTCCAGCCGGACATCGTCTCCCTCGCCAAGGGGATCACCTCCGGGTACATCCCGCTCGGCGCGGTCGGCATCAGCGACGCGGTCGACGACCGGCTGGCGACCCCCGACCGGATGTTCATGCACGGCTTCACCTATTCCGGCCACCCCGTCGCCTGCGCCGTCGCCCTCCGCAACATCGCGATCATCGAGGAGGAAGGACTCCCCGCCAACGCCGCCGCGCGCGGCACGGAGCTGCTCGCCGGGCTGCACACGCTGGACAACCATCCGCACGTCGGCAACGTGCGCGGCAAAGGGTTGATGGCGATCGTCGAGGTGGTGGCCGACAAGGAGCAGAAGACTGCGTACGCCGCCAGCGCGGGGATCGGCGGGGAGTTGCAGGCGGCGACCCGCCGACGCGGCCTGATCGTCCGCTGCAACGACACCGGCATCGCCGTCTCGCCGCCGCTGATCATCACGGCGGACGAGATCGCGCGCCTGGTCGAGGGGATCAGCGCGTCGATCCGCGAGGTGCTGGGTCGCTGACGCCGGGGCGAGGGCGGATACCGCGAACGAGGGCGGTACACACGTCCCAGCTGGCGCGATAGCACCCTATCGAACAACGGATGCGGCGACGGCGGGACACAGATCGCCGCCGCATCCGAGAGCAGTGCTGCTGCAAGGACAGCGCGGACGACGGATGAAGATCGGCGCGATCGTGCGGACATCCGAGCGCGGAGGAGCCGATCAGCCCCGCCGCTTCAGCGACATCAAGGAGCTGGCGCTGACCGCAGAGGCCGTCGGCTTCGATTCTTTCTGGCTCCCGGATCACCTGATCTATCGACCCCACGAAGCGGACGAACTCGGCTGCTGGGAGGTTTTTACCTTCCTCGGTGCGCTCGCCAGCGTCACCACGACGCTGACGCTCGGGACGCTCGTGGCCTCTTCCCTCTTCCGCAATCCGGCCCTCCTCGCCAAGATGGCGGACTCGCTGGACGAGATCTCGGGCGGTCGTTTCATCTTGGTCTCGGCGCGGGGAACTGGGAGGCGGAACACCGCATGTTCGGGCTCCCATTCGATCACCACGTCGGTCGCTTCGAGGAGGCGTTGCAGATCGTCGCCCCCTTGTTGCATGAAAGTGCGGTCGATTTCCAAGGCCGGTATTACGAGGCGGACCGGCGTGTCCTCCGCCCGCGCGGGCCGTCCCTAGCCGGGCCACCACTCTGGGTGGGGACGCGGGGCGAGCGGATGCTGCGGATCGCCGCCCGGTACGCGGATGCCTATAACGCGATCTGGCCGATCACGCTGGCGCAGGTGACAGCACAGCGGGCGCAGATGCTCGCCGCCTGCGCGGAGGTCGGGCGTGACCCCGCGACCTTCGACCTGACCATCGGAACGTTCGTCCAACTCCCCGAGAATGGTCGACCGATCGCCGACGACACGGCGATCTCCGGCACCTACGCGGCGATCGCGGCGACGTTACAATCGTTCGCCGCTGCGGGCGTACGCCGCCTGAACATCACCTTCCGCCCGGACGTCGGCGTGCAGACCCTGGAAACGTTCGGACACGTCCTCGAACTCATGCACAACCGTGAGGGCACCTGAAACCCGCCCCGACCGTGGGGCAGGAGCCCGACCGCCGTTCATTGATACGCCGACACCACGATGAGCGGTCAGCCCCTTGGAAACGACCGCCACGACCGCAGCGCCGACCCTGGCGCTGATCGCCCATGATCAGAAGAAAGACGATCTCCAGGCGTTCTGCCTGGCGCGGCGCGCGGTCCTCGCCCGCTTCGCACTGATCGCCACCGGCACCACCGGTCGTCTCATCGCCGAGGCGACCGGCCTGCCGGTCCACCGCTACCGCTCCGGCCCATTCGGGGGTGACGCACAGATCGCCGCGCGCGTGGCGGTCGGCGAGGTCGCGGGGGTCATCTTCCTGGTCGATCCCCTCTTCGCGCATCCGCATGAATCGGACATCCAGAGCCTGCTGCGTGTCTGCAACGTCCACAACGTCCCGGTCGCCACGAATCAGACGAGCGGCGATTACCTCCTGCGCGGCCTGATCGCGGACCTGGACGCTACCACGTAACCTGGCATCGAGCCGACCGGGTTACGCCTTGACCGACCACCACAAAAAACCCCATCGCTGCGCCATGCTGCGGCGATGAACGCACACTGAGGGTTCTCTCGCGCACGACAAAAAAGCGGGGGCGGCTCTCGCCACCCCCGCTGGATCTCGCTATTGCTGGCCCACGCCTCCCCGCTGGACGAGCGCCACCCCATTGACGGGGCGGACGCGATGATCGCTTAGTACCGCCCGCCGCCGTAGCTGCCGCCGCCGTAGCTCGCCGGCTGGCGGCGCGACGCGAAGCAGTCGGAGCAGTACACCGGCTTGTCGCCGCGCGGCTGGAAGGGGACCTGGGTCTCCTTGCCACACTCGCTGCAGACCGCCGAGAACATCTGGCGCTGCGGGCGGTCGTAACCACCACCGGCGCTGTAGCCGCCGCCGGAGCCGCCGCTGGAGTAGCTGCTGCCGCCGCCACCCTGCTGCGCCTTGCGCGCGCGGCGGCAGTCCGGGCAGCGCCCCGGCTGGTTGGTCAGCCCGCGCTGCTCGTAGAACTCCTGCTCACCGGCGGTCCACACGAAATCCTGGTTACAATCACGGCAGACGAGGGTCTTGTCCTGAAAGCTCAACTCCGCACCCTTTCGAGAGATACATGGTATCCGAATATCTATACTGGAATAGCTGCATTGCGGAACGATTCAGGCAAGACGGGGGAGAGTCCGCCAGGCGGTTGCGTGCGCGCAAATTTGACTAATCCGGTCGTTACCGTACCATATCATGTCGTATTCCGCAATAGGTTGACCGCGTGTTCGGTGCGTAATCGGACACCGTGCGCTTTTCTGGTTACGGCAGGGTGAATTGCCCCACCATCGCCCCCTCCGCCGGGAGCGGCGCGCCCGCACTATCGACCCCGCCCAGGAGCGCCCTGGTCGTCTTCTCCTCCCAGGAGAGCCAGATCGTATACGCACCATCGGGGAGCGCGGCGGGGAGGGCGAGGGGCGCGATGTCCCGCACGCGATCCCCGGTCTGCCAGAGGCGCGGCGCGGCGATCCCGCCGAACGGATACTCGCGCCGTTCCCCGACGATCGCGCCGCTCGCGTCGCGCACCCGCAGCACGGGCAGCACATCGCCGGGCGGCGGCGCGAGGACATCCCAGGTGACATCGGCCCGCAAGCCCCCCGGCGCGAAGGTGATCGCGGCGGTCCGCAACGCGATCGCCCCGCCCCAGCGCGTGCCGGGCGCTTGCGGGTCGGCCCCGTTCGGGGTCAGCGTGCCGAGCTGGCGGATGCGCGCCCCTTGCGGGCGCATATCCACCGCATAGACCGCATCGACCTGCCGAACGAGCGTCGCGAACTCAGCGAGGGTGGCGGGGCCGCCGTGCGTGTTGAAGTCGTATTTCCAGCCGTTCACGTCGGGGTAGAAGCCGCGCGACTCGAGCGGCGGCTGGATGCCACGATGGATGTAGACCGAGCGCCCCAACCCCACGTAGCCGGGGAGCGCGGTCAGCCCGACGTGGCCGACCGGATACTCCGGGTCTTTCGGCGCGAACCACGCCGGGACATTCAGGAAGAGGAGCGGACGATCCCCCCAGGCGACGGCGGTATCGGCGACGCCGTGGATCAGGGTCGTCCCCTCGGCCCACATGTCGCGCCGCACGCCGATAAAGTTCAGGCTCTGCACCGTCACGGCCAGTAAGATGAGGAGCGAGACGCCACGCCAGGCCCAGGTGACCGCGCGATTGGGGAACCGCAGTGAGGGGAGCAGCCCCCAGAGCGCGGCGATCGCCGGGGCCGCCGGATAGAGCAGGCGCGGCGCATCCTCGACATAGACCCAGCTCAAGACCAGCCAGGCCGGGAAGAGGATGGCCGCCGTCCCTGCGAGGGCCAGCAGCGGCACCCACGGACGCCGCCCGACGACGTAGAGGGCGATCAGCACGATCAGCGTGAGCGCGATCGCGAGCGGGAGCGCGCCCACCGGATCGAAGCCGAAGCGCCCGCCGAGGCGATTCAATTGGGCCGCGACCGGCCAGATCGTCCCTTCCAGGAAGAAGCGCGCGTTCGCGCCGAGCGAGGCGGGCGACCAGGGGTCGGGGCGAGCGAACTTCGGCACGACCGCCCAGGTGAAGAGGAAGAGCGCGGTCACGACGACGAACGGCAGGACGCGCCGCGCCACCGCTACCGGCACGAGGGCGCGCTCGCGCAGACTGAAGAAGAGTTCCAGGCCGAGCACGAGCGGCAGGATGATCACGCCGCTCTCGTGCGTCCACAGCCCGACGACCGCCGCGCCGACCGCCGCCGCCCAGAGCGCAGGAGCAGCCGCCCCGCGATGGTCGCGCGCGGCGCAGTAGCGGAGCAGCGCCAGGAGGAGCGCGGCGGTCATCAGCGGGTGGAAGAGGGTATGCGCCCCGAACGCGGCCTGATAGCTGAACGGGTAGGTGATGAAGAGGATCGATGCGACGATCCCCCACCAGTTCCCGGTCAGGCGGCGCAGGAGCAGGGCGAGGAACCAGGCGGCGAGGAGATGGCAGACGAGGGTCAGGCCGTGCAGCGTCGCCTCATCATACGAGCCCTGGATCGCTCGGAAGAACTTCCAGATGACGAACGGGATCGGGCGGTAGTAGGCGTAGCCCGCCGACGAAGTGAAGAGCGACCAGACCGAACGCCCCTCGGCGCGCGGCAGATCGAGCGGATCGTCGAAGGTGAAGGCGAACCGTAGCGCGGCACCGTAGACCGCGAAGGTGAGGATGGCGCAAAGGATCAGCGCGCCGCCCGCGATCAGCCGATCCAGCAGCTTCGGCGTGGCCCAGGGCGGTAGGGGCGAGCGCGCGGGCGCGGCGGCGGGGCCGGTCTCCGTTGCGGACGGGGTACGCCACTGCTCGACCGCCACAGCTCTCCCTCTTCATCAGACACGCCGGACACGCCGCTCGCCGTTCAGGCACGCCCTTCGGCTGCACGGATGATACCCTATTCGCGCTGCGCGTCATCGTCAGCAGCTATAACGCACGGGGTGGGCGCACGGTGCCGCGCGGCATAGTAGTCGCAGAGATCTTGCAACGGGCATTGCGCGCAACGCGGCACCCCATAGACACAGGGGTTCTGGCCGTGCTTGAGGAGCGCGCGGTGGTAATCGTAGATCGCCTGCGGATCATCCGGCAGGAGCGCGCCGAGCAGCGTGTGTGCCGCTTCAGCGGTGACTTTCGCGCCGATCAGGCCGAGGCGGATCGAGACCCGATGGACATGCGTATCGACCGGCAGGATCGGCTTGCGGCAGGTGAAGAGGAGCACGCAGGCGATCGTCTTCGGCCCCACCCCGGCGAGTCGTCCCAACCACGCCGCCCCTTCTTCGGTCGAGAGATCGCAGAGGAAATCGAGGGAGAGTTCGCCGCGTTCGGCGGTGATCTGGCGCAGGATCGCCTGGAGTCGTGGGGCCTTCAACTCCGGCCAGTTGACCATCGCGATCGTCGCCTCCACCTCTGCGGTCGGCGCATCGCGCACCCCGGCCCAGTCGCCGTAGCGCGCCAGCAGCGCCTTGTAGCCGGCGTAGGTCTGCTCGTTGCGTGTACGGTGCGAGAGGAGGATGTCGACGAGCATACTGAGCGGGTCGTTGTCGGAGAAACGGGCGTGGCCGTGGCGCGCCACGAGGCGCTCCGTCACGATCCGCGCCCGTTCGGCCAGCGCCGCGCGATCGTCGTGCGGATAGCCATAATCGCGCGGATCGCGCTGTCGTCCCGCTCGTGTCGCCATATCCGCCCCTCACTATACCCCGTTCGCGCGCTTGCGCCCTCCTCCCTTTGCAAACCCCATTCCCCTGGGGCCGGGCCGCCCGCCTGCCGACCTTTCCCGCTGCCTGCTTCGCCGCGCACGACGATAGGCTATCATTGCGCGGGCGAGCGGATGGGGAGGCACGAACGAGGGGCGATGGCGGCGGGGCTGAGGCGGTGGGCGGGGTTCGGTGGCGGCACAACCGGCGAGGCCACCACGTCCCATACCTTGCAGACGCTCTACGAGGCGGCGTTCATCGCCTCGTGTCCGGTCGGGCTCTTCCTCTTCTTCCTGCCGCCCTATTCACGGGCGCTCGGCGCGTCGGTGACCGAGATCGGCGTACTCTTCGCCGTCTTCGCGCTGGTGCCGATCCTGGCGCGTCCGCTCGTCGGGCGCGGGGCGGATCGCTACGGACGCCGCCCCTTCATCCTGGCCGGGCTCGGCTGCTTCGTCGTCGCCTGGGCGCTCTACGCCATCTCGGCGCGCGTCGACATCCTCTTCATGGCGCGCATCGTGGAGGGGGCCAGTTCCGCCTTCTTGCTGATCCCGGCCTACGCGCTGCTGGCCGATCTCGTGCCGACCGACGGGCGTGGCGCGGCGGTAGGGCGCTTCCAGAGCATGATCAACCTGGGCGCATTCATCGGCGGCGGGGTCGGCTTCCCGCTCCTCTTCGCGGCGGAACAGCTGGGACACGGCATCATCGCCGGCTGGCGACTCGCCTTCTGCTTCTACACCGTCGCGACGCTGATCATGTTCGTGCGCGCGGCCCGGCGACTCCGCGAGGCCCCACGTCGCGCCCGCAACGAGCCCCCGGCGCTCGAGGTCGGGCAGACGCCGCGCGCCAGCCTGCGCGCCCTCGTGCCGCTCCTGCTGATCTGCCTCGGCACCTCCCTCGCCAACGGGGTCACGCAGCCGATCCTGACGCTGTACATCCAGGGACATTTCACTGTCAGCCTGATCGGTATCCTCCTCACCTTCACCCCGGCTGGCCTGGCCTATGGGGTCGCGCCCGCGCTGCTCGGACGCCTCAGCGACCGGGTCGGGCGCAAGCGACTTATAGTGGCGGGGTTGTCGTTGGCGGGGCTGATCGCCGTGATCTTCCCCTTCCTCCCGCACCTCGTCTTAATCGGCACCTTCTGGGTGTTGGAGGCGATCTGCATCTCGGCGGCCCTCCCGGCGGAGGGGGCGATGGTGGCCGACATCACCGGCGGCGCGCAACGCGGCACCGCCTACGGCCTCTACAGCTTCGCGGTGGGGACCGGCGCGACGATCGGGCCGCTGCTCGGCGGCTGGGTCTACGACCACATCAGCCCCTCCGCACCCTTCTTCGCCAACGCGATCATCCTGCCGCTCAGCGCGTTACTGGTCCTCCTCCTGCCGCCCGAGATTCATCGCGCTTCAGCACCACACGAAACCATTTCAGCGACGGTGGAACGTTAAGCACCCATATGCGGGTGTGCGTCAAACCATGTGGACCATAACTCGCGCCCGGCCTTCGTCGGTCGAAACCAATACGTCGCCATTCTATCAGCGGTGAAATATGGCGCTTCTACCCACTGATATACGGACTGTCCTGACACTGGACCATATGCCTCGACGAGATCGTCTTTGAGTAGCGAGATAATGGTCCCGATGACAGTCTCTTCGGGGACTTGTAAGCAAAGGCGATGTACGTGGCGCATGATGGAGGCTACATCCTCGATGTCATCCATCATCGCGTCAAGGACCG
>JAABUK010011125.1_pt1 | contig 11805 bp, 13 predicted proteins | sample 5559141 | NCBI WGS metagenome assembly JAABUK01 (sample SAMN10711869, study PRJNA513367) | rock metagenome | isolation source: Antarctica rocks | place: Antarctica: Victoria Land, Pudding Butte nord | collected 2016-01-03 | reverse complement strand
CCATTCTTTAAGAAAGCTCGGCAGCTTTTGACATCTTCAGTGTCGAACACTTGAGCTTTTCAGGGGTACTGAGTACCTGCAGAATGTCTGGAAGGCCTTTGGGCTCATCGATACGAGCTATATCGTTCGAAACATCATTCCAGAGGAAGTAGTCCTCTCCGCACTCCATTAAGAAATTCGATTGCTCCCGATCAACAAGAATTGCTTTGGCAGACGGGAGCCCGTAATCCTCGTTCGGGAAACACTCGGCGGCGTGTTTGAGGCGATGGTGGGTAGATGACCAGCCGTCAGGAACGGACGTTGCTGCCAGACCGCGAGGACTTGTATCGGACTTTTCGAGAGGGGTTAGCGGTATTGATCATCAGCGCGCCTACTGGGAAGTGATGTTTACCATTGAAGCGGATTTGATAGAAGGTGCGTGACGATTGATTGAACTATGCATCATGTTAGCATGTCTGGTGAACACTTGTCGCCCACCCACGCAAGCACAATATGTCTCACCGAATGGACTGTCGCGCGAGGATATGGTGATTCCAGCTGGGAGATGAACGAAGATGGCACTCGGAGAAGTGAGAGGCGCGAGTTTTCTAGGCCCCGGAACAGTGTATCAACAAGTCGACATTTGTTGGATGACAGCAAACGTGTGGACATGCTGATGATTTGGTGAATCAGGATTTAGTAGACGAAACCATGGAGAACAATCTCGCAATGAGGAAAATGAAAATGTATGGACCGAGAGCCATGAAAACGCTAGAAAGCTTCGAGAGTAGCAACCTCAACATCGAGAAGCGCAGACGACGAGAGCTATTACGACAACGCCGAATCATATGCTAATAGCGCCACGGACGGTGAAGCTGAGGCTACTCGAGAAGCCCCAGGCCCTACTCGTAGGACCATGTATCCGCCACTTCTCGCCCTTACAGGTTCGACACATTGAACCTCGGGAAAAGCAAGGGTCAGTTTTCGCTCAACACCTTGAGTTTCAAATATACAGCTGAGCAGAAGCTGGCCTGAGCTGGACTACGGCAATCCCCTGGTTTTCATTCCATCATGCGGGGATCCTGGATGGGGAATTCGTAAAAAAATGGAGAAAATTGGTCACGTCTCCGAGGAAGTTTCAGAGGAATAAAATTAATCGCACCAGTATGTAAAGAGAACTGAGGTTCGCTGGTAAACATCACACCATGTATCTCAGACCAAAATCCTGTACCTATATGCACGTCCTTCAGCTCAAGGATCTAAATTGTCACAGCCCAAACAAAACACGGTTCCTATCACGGAAGTCCTGCAGCTACATATCAACAACCAGATCTAGATTTCTAACAATAATACCACGACCCCAAACCCACACTTTTGTACAATAGACCCTCCTTCCAAGTAAATTCTCAATAATTGTTGCAAACTGACCTCGAACCCAGTAGGCTAGATGCAGCGATATTCAACTAAAGCCGAGAAAACTACAAAGTGCGCAGTAGTACACTATGGGGTGGTGTTATCACTCCTACACATCCAAGAGGGTTGCAGAAATTCGTAAAGGAGAAATCATAGAGATCGCTAAGTGAACATATAGACTCCTTGACTTTTTTTTTTTGGACTAGTGTAACCGTTTGTTGATCTTGATTCCGAAGCCGTGCAATTAAGTAGGATTGGACACTGAGACGTATGGAATTACTTATAGTAACAATATCATGGGAGATATGATCGAAGGATGTTAGACATTCGAATACCTTTCTATTGCTTTTTTTTCTTTCTTTTCAAAAATGCCGCTCTAAAAACTAATGGATACTGGTTCTGTAAAATGCATAGGAAGAGACAAGAGAATAAAAACTTAAATTGGAAGATTCGGGGATGGAATAATGGGAGGAGGAGTTGAAAGTTGAGAGAGAAGAATGGAGAGAAATTTTCACCCCACGAGGAAAATCAGCCCAAAAACACGGTAGATTTATCAGATAAGAGTCCGAGAGTTTTCGCGTCCCTACTATCTTCACCATGAGGACTCCTGATACTCAAACATGTCCGAAAGAGAATAGCGTCCATGCTCCCGAAAATTCCCCAGGGCCCATCCCCAAACTCCGAGAATGCTTCGTCACCAAAGCTCAACCCTTCCGAAAAAACGACCCATAGAAAGCCCGATTCCAGCCCATCGCCAGCACAAACGCAATAAATGCAAAACTCGCCAATACCGCAAAAATATGCGAAATCTCATACCAATGCGCCAGCTTCACTTCCGTCTCAATAAACCCACACCCCTGCTTCACCTGCTCCCCGCCGCCCCCGTTCATCGCTGGCTCATTCCCATTCGCTGCTGGCTCGCCCTCGGAATCGTGGCCCTCATCGGCGGGGAAGCGGCCGTTTTGGACATAGTGCTCGATGAGATTTTCTTTCTCTTGCCAGCGGTCACGCAGCCAGCGGTCAAAGGATGACGGGGGAGTGAGGGGGATAGAGGACACGGGGAAGCGGCGCCAGAACATATTGACGGATTTGGGGGGGCGGCCTTGGAAGTAGGTGGAGCGAAGGGTGAAGATGTCTTGGCCGTAGGAGCCGCGGCTGGGGTTTGATCAATTTGGATGGAGGATGTAAATAACGTTCTGAGGACTTACGGTATACCCTCGTAAGCAACGGTACAGTCATAGATCCAGTCAACCGTGCCTGCTAGTTCTTGCAGGCAGTACTGGAGTCCTGTACTCCGCGGGAGCAACACATGTTGGAAATCTTCCAAACCCTGCTTTTCTGCCCATTTTCGGCTTCCCTTTCTGGTGTTCCCGGACAAATTAGTCCCTTCTGGAAATATCATCAGCCACATTGGGTCCAACGCCTGGGAGCCGGTCAAGAAGCCCTTGTGCATTTTTTTGAGCTTTTGCAACCGATGCTGCAGCCGTGGTTTGTCCTTTACCCAATTGCGTGCCATGAATATGAACCCATAAAACATCATCCCTGGGCCTATTACCGGAATGTACTTCAAGGATTCCTTCAAGATGATGTATACGTGTCCATGCATTTTATTGGAATATGCTACCCACCAAAGATAGAGCCAGTCCGAGTACAGCTGATGGTTCGCAATCAGGACCAACCTCTCCGGGAATGCAGTCTGCAGACGCCCATCTTTGGTACGCAACAATTGCCCTCGAACACTCCTATCTCCGCTGATCCTGATTACCGTGGGACTGAACCATTGAGTGAGAGTAATGATGAGTAGACCAAAGGACTGTTTCGTCATGGCCATGTAGGTGTAATAGTAATTCATGTTGACAAAGTACAGGGGCGCTCCGAGGTACTGAGTTACACCGGTGATACAAATGCAGCAGAAGGTCCATGTTGATGCCATCAACAGTCGAATGATTTGCACAAAGGCTCCATGTTTGACTTTACCAGCAGGATGGGGTTCGGCGGCGATACCTCGGGTACCGGCTCCTAGATCAGGAAGAGACTCCGGCACCACCTGCTCGGCCTGCTTGGCCTGCGCCTGGGGTTTACGAGACAACATGACGCCCACAGTCAGCTGTTGCTTAATGGATATGAGAGAATGAATACATGTATCCAACAGAGATCGAAGCAGTGGATAATGGGGTAAGGTGATGCCTGTTCGCTTATTCAGCAAAACGGGTTGATATCACCTGCAGCCTGCAGGTCAAAGAAACATGTCTGGGGCCGTCGGAGGGACGAACCACAACATAGGGGGTAGGATGAATCATACGCGTTGAGAGAGGGATGAAAGAGGGAGATCTTATAGCTTTAGAAGATGGTAGGCATGAGTAAGGTGTATCCGTACGTATGTCACAAGCCATCTATCAAACACCTCACCTATCAATCGGCTTTAGGCGGAAACAGCACATAGGGCTGAGCACCAACCCATGCGTTGACCATCCAATCGTCGTATAAATCTTTCCCATCTTTCCCTTTTCATCTCAACCATGAAGGTACCCAAGAGGAAGCTCTACGGCTTGATATTCCAGCGAGCATTCTCAGTCACACCCCGATGCCGTGAACTCCGCGATATCAAAGAGCTCCCAGACCGTAACCTCCCGAGCTATCACGGTGGGTCTCGTGCTTGAGAAAACCTTTGAATTGTATCCATCGCTAACACTCGCAGAGACCCGGAGCCATGACTTACTTTCTCTGCAATGGGCATCGCCGCCACGAAACATTCTCCTCGTCAAAAAGAACGACGCCCCTGCCGCTACCGAGGCCCTTCTCGAATTCGCAAAGTAATCCCGTCCAATCCAACGCCTTTACCAGAACCCCATGTCTAACCCCGAACAACCAGACATGTTCATACCGCCTACCCCGCAATCTCCCTGATCCTCGAGCCCACCCCCGCCTCCACCCTCCACCCCCACGTTCCCTTTCCCATCTACACCCCCTCTTCCACAACACCCCTCCCCCAGAAAGTCGACCTCACAACCACCTTCGGCGGCGACGGCACAATCCTGCACGCCTCCTCCCTTTTCGCCACCACCACCCTCGTGCCTCCCATCCTCAGCTTCAGCATGGGCACCCTCGGCTTCCTCGGCGAATGGAAGTTCTCGGAGCATAAACGCGCCTTTCGCGAGCTCTACATGTCCGGCGCCCCACTCGGGACCACCAGCAGCGCAATACCTAGCTCTGCCTCCGCCTCCGCGTCAACCTGGTCCCCGTCCCTGCTAGGGAAAACCCTCGGGCCCACCCGCCGCGCCCGTGTGCTCCTACGCAGCAGACTGAAAGTCGCCGTCTCCCCCTCCTCCCCTCCCACAAACAACCCCAACGACCCGCAACCGCAACCGCAACTCCCCATCCACCACGCGCTTAACGAAATAATCCTCCACCGCGGCACCACCCCCCACCTCACCCACATCCACATCACGATACCTCCCCACCACCTCACCACCGCCCTCGCCGACGGCCTCATCATCAGCACCCCCACCGGCTCGACCGCCTACTCCCTCTCCGCCGGCGGCTCCATCGTGCACCCCCTCGTCTCCTCCCTCCTGCTCACCCCCATCTGCCCGCGCAGCCTCAGTTTCCGCCCGCTGGTGCTGCCGGCGCACGCGCAGGTGGTGATGCGCTTGGATGAGAGGAATCGCGCGGGCAGGGTCGAGGTCAGTGTTGATGGGGTGAGGAGGGAGGGAGGGGTGGGGAGGGGGGGCGAGGTGAGGGTTTGGGGGGAGGAGGTTGGGAGGGTGGGGGGTGGGGGTGGGGGTGGGGAGATGGGGGTTTGGACCGGGGGCGTCCCCTGCGTAATGAGAGGAGAAGTCGGCGGTGGGAAAGGAGCCGGCGACGAAGGATGGGTCGGGGGTTTAAACGGGCTCTTGAAGTTCAACTACCCCTTCGGCGAGGAAGAGGGTTGAAGGGAGAAGCAAGCCTGTCGTGTCCAAGTCCGGTCGTTGTATAATATACACCTGTACGAATAAATCACCGAGGTCGTTCAATGATGCGCGTGATACGGTGTGGTGAAGAAAAAAAAGAAGAAGAAGAAGAAGAAGAAGACGGGTGAGGGGCAGGTCTTTGTTCCTGTGCCCCTAAGCTAAGTCATGTACATATATCCATGAATGGAAGGTTACCTACCTACCCCATGAGCTTCTATCGAGGTGTCCGAACGCTAGGGATACCTATGTTCTGTGCAGTTCTGTATTACAGTTTATCCCCCCCCCGGGCGGTCTGTTTTAACACCAAGGTATCGTATGTGCAAACCCTCGTACGCACGCATGCATGCATCTAATACTCTCTCCCTGTATCTCGTCTCCATGCCAGACCGCTGACTTACCAGAAGAAACCCAACCGAAAAGAACAGCCGCAAGCACCGCCCTCCCCTCCGCCTCACCAAGCGCCGTTGATGTTTTGTCATTTCAAGAAACTCCGTACACACGCCCCGGCTCAACCCGCAAACTCTCTATCCCACAACTCCCACTCCAAGAACCTTACCGCCCATTAATCCTCTCACTCTCCTTGCCACCACCACCACCACCACCACCCTCCTGCGTCATCTTGTCCATAAAACTCACATAGTCGTACTTGGGCAGGTGTCTGTCCTCGGCGAGATCGGGGCCTTTGTGCGCGGGCATGCTGGAGAGGAGGTCTTCGACGAGGTCGTCAGGGATGAGGGAGTGGCGGAGATCGAGTTCGGTTACGTACGGCTGTTGGGCGGAGGGTTAGTTGAGATTCTGGGAGGGGGTGCAGGGGGGTGGATGGAAGGGGGGGGGGAAATGGGAATTGGAGAGAGGTACCTTTCCGTCAGCGACTTCTATGAATGATTGAAAGACCTGCTCCGCGGTATTCTGGTCTTCGGTCACGGAAACCATGAAGCGGATGAATTCTTCAAAGGTCACGTATGCCTTTGTGCCCCCGACCCTCTGGAAAATCTCATGCATTTCCTCCTCATCATATACCAGACCCAAGCTAGCCAGCGCAGCCGAGAATTCGAGCTCCTGCAATGAGTTACTCAGATCGCGGTCAAAATGCCTGAAGACACTTTCAAACTCCTCGAGCTGGATGGGTGTGAGGTTCGTCATGTTGCGTGCGACCATTTGATTTTCGAGGAAGGAGAGTTTCTTTGCAACGGAGGATTTCACGAGACCAAGCTCGTAGGAGAGTTCGTCGTAGGTGTAGGTTGTGAAGTCGTTCTCTTCAATGTTGGCTTCTTGGCATTGGGTGTCGAGGTGGGCGAGGGAATCAAGGAAGGCGTCGAGAGGAGGGAGATTGGAGTGCAGGCGCTGGACATGGGCGCATTGGTCGTCAATGTCGCCGTCAAGGCCGGAGATGGCGAGGGTGAGGGTGTTGAGGGTGAGGGCAAAGTCGTTGGCTTTATCGGCAAAGGAGCGGCGGAGGGAATTCTTGATGCTGCGGGGAGGATTAGTAAGGTCAGAGGCTGACCAGGAAGGGATACGGACTCTCGAATCGTTTCGTTGATGATTTGGCTTCTATCTCTTTCGGATTTGAGAAGGACGGCCCATTCTTGATCTAGGACCTCTAGTCGTACGTCCACAGGTGGCTCGTACGGTCTTAGCCTATACGTGCTCATCTTCGTCTTGATATTACCCAGCAGAGCTGCGAGTTCCGACTTCTCCGCAACCCACTTGCGCTTCTGCTTTCTCTTATACTCCGCAAACTGGGTGGACTGCTCTTTCGCGTCGATATAAGTCCCGGTGAATGTTGCAGCTTGCCACTTTTGTAGTTGAGCGCGAATTTCCTCGAGGAGATCTCTCATCCGCTTCTCAAAGGAGTTTTGCATGCCCCACGCGCCTTGCATACTCTGAACGAATTTCTCCACTCTTCTTCCGGCATTCTCCACCCGCTCCATCTGCGAAAAGGCGTGGAACCAGTATGCTATGTATGTCATAAGGGAACGCTCGTCGGGTTTTGCAACATCGCACACGTCCTCCACATCCAGCAGATCGGGTATCCCAATCTCTTTGCTAGCTATATCGAAAGCCAGCTGCATGTTCCCGCGATGGTCACTTTTGTCCAGCTTTTCATAGTCTATAAGATCTGGTCGGTGGATGTCGAGAAGAGCACAACTGTCACGTGAATTAGTGTCAGGATCCCTTCACTGCCTTCAGCATAACGTACAATGCCAGCCCATCATTCCAACTAGCGGAGAAGTCTCTAACCTCGACCTCATCATAGCAAGCAGTCTTTCTCTGACACCAAAGCAACAGCCCCTCCTTGGCTGTCATCCCCTCTTCGTTGATATCACTAATGGTAAACCGCAGAATCAACGTCCATATCAACCCCAGTATGATTTTTCTATTTCCATCAACCACATCTTCAGCGCCAATGTTTGTCATTTGGATGCCCCGCCCTTTTATGAAATCGAGTGCTTTGTTTACGTTTTCGAAGCGCTGGACGCGCAGTTTGGGCTTGGAAGCATAGCGGCCGAGAGACTCGTTGCCGAGAATTTCAAGGAGGTGGATTAGTATCACCTAAAGTGTTGCAGTCAGTACAAGTAGTGTAGGAACTTTTCAGCTCCTCTTGGGGGCGAACAGGGGTTTGTGTACCCCATCGGACAGGTCCGTGACCAGATCGTTGACAGCTACATCGCGGCAGCTGACTTTTGAATTCAGCCTGAAAGTAGTCAGTGTAGGAGCCTAGTATTGAAAGAGTGGGCTTTCCACCATTTAGTAAATGTCTTCTGCTGGACCGTAACCCATTGCTGCTCCAGCAAGCCCATTTCGACGTGGAGGCATAAGCAGCCGTGGTGGGATAGATCCAAGAGGAAGAGTGTGGATGTGTAAGATGGCTAGGGAACCGGTTTAAATTTCGCAGCAACCAATGAACAATACTAGGTTATATATAAGTGAACGGACTTTTCACTGAATGTTGAGTTAATCACAGTGGTTATCAACAAAACGGCAAATTCCGCCTTAGCAACCGAGCGCAGGTGCGTCATAGCCTCATAACTCATCGAGGGCTGAAGAGTAATCTGGTAAGCTCTACCTCTGTAGTGTAACATCGGCTTCACGTTAATGTCGATAGATAACCCAAAGTCGAGTCACTTCAGCTCATCAACATTATCAAATGATATTGGAATATTTTGCATTTGGTAGGTACATTGAAAGAGCTGGCTCTAAGTCTACCGCCAATCCAACTTCAAGCAACATTCAAAGTGATGCTAAATATCTGGACACGAGTACAAATCGGATCCGACGACTCAAGTGCTGGTCATTATACACAAATGTGGTACACGGAGTGAGCTCCTCCTATATCTCTCTAAATATATCATGGGCCTTTACCAGAAAGGCTGTGAATCGTATCAACATCATTAATCGTGAACCCTTCCAAGAGAACAAATGAAACTTTTTCGTGTCAGATGTTTTTGGAAAAAGAAGCGCCCTAGGAAGTAGTTGCATGGCGCTGGGCGGTAGATGATTTCGGAACTCCAATGAGGAGTGGTTTCGGGGCGATATGTGCTGGAGGTGGTTGGGATGAAGGGTATAAGGGAGTCCTAAACTGTCGGGAGTGAAGCCGGCTCAGAGGATTGATTTACCTGGAACGGGAGGGAACAAAGAGTACGACGCTCTGCTACTCCTTTGTGAAGAGCCCGACAGAGCACTACCTGAACTAATGGAACGCTTCCTCGCCAAAGCTGTCTCGGTAGGCTGAGAGGAGACACTGAGGATTCGCGCCGCAGCGTCTGAGTGTGATCGATCGCGTCGCTTTGTTGAGGGCCAGTGTGCCGATGGAAAAGCGTCCTCTTCTTTCTTAGTTAAGCTGCTGTAGCTGGCGGCCTTTTCAAGCATCGACTGACGAGCTATGTCCGCCGCAAGACTTTGGCTGCGCCTGTGTTGACGCATTCCTTGTTGCGGGTCAACAATGGCATCTATCGTGTTTGCAGGAATGACATGGCTTGACGGGCTATCGTTGAATCTCTCTTGGCTGACCTTACTATGCACTAATTCTGGCAGGCTACCAACCGAGTCTGCGTCACGGGCACGGCGCATGGCCAATATAGACGAATACATCATACTCTCTTGGGAGTTGCACTTGCTAATTGGAGAGCCACTGCTTCTCGGCGAGTCATCTCTGCTCGATGACGCATCCGAGCGTAAATCGTGCACTGGATAATGGTGTTCGGGAATATGCTCTCCGTCGAGTAGATCCTGGTAGATCTCCTCCTGGAGCATATGGGACTCGTAGTCCTTGGGAATTAGGAGAGAGGGACTGAAATCGAAGTTCTGTCCACTCTTTGCGGGTAAGCTGATTGATTGCGGGGATGGGAGCAGCTGAGCGGGTGTAAGAGCACTAGGAATGCTGCTATTCGGAGATTTTGTCGAGTTTGCAGATGAATACACTAAATCAGGTATGAGAGTATGAAGTGGTGGAAGGAGATGCGGCGACGCTGTATTAGTAGGTGAGAGATACTTTTGCGTGTCTTCTTTGTCACTCTTGGCGAAGCGAATGTTTTCGTACTCGACTATAAGATCCTCCAGAGTTGTGTCGATATTAAGATCCGAATGCTCTCCTCTGTCGGTACTGTTCGGCTTGTCCTCTTCGCTCGACACATGTTCCCAGTCGAAGTCGCAGTCAGCTTCAGCTGCATGCTCATAGCAGTAGTCGATGTCCTCTTCCCAAGAGGCGTCAATCCCTTTCGGACCGACGGATATCCGTTGGGATACCCGGGGCCGGATCGGTACCTCGTCAAACGGCTGGTCTATACAGGGAATGCTTCTTTCACTAGAGGTGGGTGCATCAAGCGACAGCGAGCGATATCCGTCCGCCGTAAGGGATGGCAGAGTTTCGGAGCATCGATAGGATAGCAACCGAGTACTTGGAAATGATCTTGAATGACGAATTCCAGATCCAGAGCTTATTCTCTTGACGTTGTGCTCCTCTTCTTCGGGTACGTCGGCTAATTCTGTCCCTGACGATCCAAATGGGAACGAGCGCAAGGTTAATGCAGACTCGTCCGGCGTTGTGACAGCATGCGGGACGTTGGAGAAACCGTAAGGATCATCGTCCGGGCTGGCTACACCGACGGCGGGTGACAAGGCATGATTCGACATTGCTGCAGCGTCTTCAGCGAAAGCCTGTTCTTGATTACTTGTGGACAGATCATGTTTCAACTGTCTTGAGGATACCCGAAAAGATGGTCCGGTCGGCGAGGTAGGGACCTTGTAAGCCCCTGGGCTCGGCTGCGAGAAATTTTCAATTGACCGAGAGTACTTCAAACCGCCTAGAGTGCCAAATGAACCATTGCTCCGGTGATACTGTGACCTAGTCGGGCTTTTCGAAGGCGGCGTGACAGGGCCAATCACATCCTGTGGTAATAATTCTGGTTGCGGTTCTTCACGTCCTAGGCTTTCGGCTTTGATACCCTTCAATTCTTGCTGGGGTGCCTGCGAGGCACGTATTGCGAAAAACCCTGTCACCAATTCATTGTGGCTTGCTCTTTTCAATTCCTGAACTTGCTTTGCATGAGTGTGTGTCAGGTGATGGAAATTATATGGCTTTGAGATTTCGTGCTTGAGGCCGACTACGGAGTTCAATGTCAGCTTTGTCCAATATCCGTCACACAGAGTGGAATTCAAACATACCACTGTCTGTTGACTGCCACCGGCTGTGCTTTGAATTTTTTGAACGATACATGTTTTCTACTTTGGATTTTTCCATCCAATCCATGGTTCGCAGTGATGTCAAATCAGATTTGCTGTTCTGACGTCTCAGTAGCTTGTAACCTTTTGATACCAGAGTCTTGGCCAAGCTTTCTGGCCGATCTGTACGTGAAACAATACTCTCTGATATTGATCGCATGTCGTGAAGGTCTCGAGAAGGAGACATGTGGATAGATGAGGATGGTGAGAGACTGTACTCGTTGGGGGAATGAGCAGCCATGGCGGTGCTGCTCCTCGGCTGGGTACCCGCCATTGAGTTTCGTCTCGAACCGTCAGGGAAGCCTCTGCGGTAGTTCGCCGTGGGTTGTTGCGGAGACATATACGGTCTCTCCCGTCTCTGCCAGAGTCTGTCTCTGCCCGGGGCAGGCAATTGCCACTGGTAGTCTCCAGACCTTTGGAGATAGAGAGTAGGTTGGTGGTAAAGCAAGGGGTCGGCGGTGGAAGACATAGATGTTGGATTCTCCACCGCGTACCAAGACAATCGTGGACAAGTGCGGTCACTCTCTGGAAGGGAGCCGTTAGGACGGGTTATCTTGCAGCTGGTTGCAGATTCTGGGGGTTGTGCCGTCTTTTGGGTGTTTTAGTCCAGCTTCATCTGAAAAAGCCAAGATGGTGATTTGACAATGGCCAGGGTCGGGGTCCGGCACTTGGCAAGGATCCCACAGTTTGCAGGGATACAAGCACGAGGGAAGGGATTCGCCGTTCGGGCGTGGCTTCCGGG
>JAABUK010011123.1_pt1 | contig 11807 bp, 10 predicted proteins | sample 5559141 | NCBI WGS metagenome assembly JAABUK01 (sample SAMN10711869, study PRJNA513367) | rock metagenome | isolation source: Antarctica rocks | place: Antarctica: Victoria Land, Pudding Butte nord | collected 2016-01-03 | reverse complement strand
CACAATACCGCTTCCGGAATATGCAGCATAAGGTGGTTTGCAAACTCCTCCTGAAAGTCGTCTGCGGAAGTTCAGTTCCCTTCATTGATTTGTTTCAAGTCGGCCAGTCCATTCGCTCGACCTCCGCACCTGAAAGTTTTTCTTTAAAGAGTCTTCCATCTTTTGTACAGCATCAAATTCCTTTGTCTCAATATCGGAATTTGTTCAAGACACACACGGACACGGCTTGGCGATGTGGCGGCATTTGAAAATCGTCAGCCTGTAACCGAAGCTAAATATATAAATGAAAAGTTCATTGTTTATTCTATTGCTCAGCGTTATGCGTCGGCTGGAGCTGAAGCTGATTAGCGAACAAAAAGTTGAGAATTTATTCGTCGCCCCGCCATATTGCCAAACCGAATGTTATGCGTTCGCCCTTCATCAGAGTGTGTCCGCAGTGCGTCTGGTTTTATCCAACTCGTCCACTCCTGCCTTTATATTGTTCCTTGATATTTGCATTAAAATATTTTCCATGCGATTCTGTATATTCAAACTCACTCCACATGTGTTCAGGGAATTCATAGTATTGCCAAACTGCTCCACCATTTCTAAACTCAATTTCTAAAGTGGCCGTTGATTGTTCATAAGCTATACCGCTGATCATACTTGAATTACTTGGTGTTCTGTCCATTGTTATTTTGTTTTGTTTTTCGTTCACGAATTGCAGCAACAACTCCCATATAATTTTTGGGGTCGGGCTTATGTGCTTTGCTCCAACCTTCAATTAGTTTCGGGTCATCACTTGTTGGTCTGGGATTGTTTAATTTGATTCTTACTCTTGATGGAATTTTAATTGCTTCCCCGACAATGATTGCTTCGCCTGTTCGCAATGATGGAAGCAAGTCAATTAAACTTATGAGGTTGTCGGGTGCGGAAGATTTTACGATTGAATGATCATTGGAATTTGTCAAACGTAACGCAATGTAAGTTCCAACTTGAGCTAAAATAGTTTCTGAAATTTCAGAAGGTCGTTGCGAAATCACCATTGCTCCAATTCCAAATTTTCTTCCTTCTTTAAATACTTTTTCAACTGCGAACTTTGAATAACTGTCTGTTTGGCTTTTGTTCAAATAGGAGTGAGCTTCTTCAAACGCAAGTAGTATTGGTCTGTTTTTTCCTGTATATGTTTCTGCTCTGCCCCAAAACATGCTGTCGTAAATGAACCGTGTAATTAGTCCTACAGTTATGTCTAAAATTTCTGGTGGCACTCCGTTCAAATCTAAAATCGTAAGTTGCTTTTCGCCACCAATCCAGGAATTAAGTAAGTCGTGTAAATCAAGTTTTGATTTTTCGTCCTTATACTCGCCTGGGTGAAACATGAAGTCATAAGTCGTATCACGCAAACAGGAAATCAACTTCTTTTCATAAGGATAAAGTTCTTGATAGTGTTTTGACTTGAATGGCGCCGCGGCACCAATAGCGTATGGCTGAAAGCTTGCAGGAATAAGATTTTCTGGGTCACCAGCATTTACGTGACAAGCATTTGCAACAATTTGTTGTTCAGGTGGCGATATATTAAATGATGCGTTTAACCACCAGTTTATGTGATGCCAAAGTTCACGAACGTTAAATGGAACCGGAGAATCTGCTGTTACAAGATTTAAGTCAACTTTACCAGCTTTAAGTTTGTCATGGTTTGTTCTTTTCCTTTCAACGATTAACTCCCGAAACTTTTTGTATTGCGGTGTCTGCTCGTCTTTTGAAGTTGCACCCACAAGAAAGTAAGCCAACTCTTCAAAGTTCATTAACCAAAATGGAATGTAAAGCGGATTTGTTGCATCGTTTATTTTCAAAACATTTGCTTCGGCAAATGCAGAACTATATTCTCCATGTGGGTCAACCAAAACAACTCTTGAACTTTTGTAGTCGTTTAGAATTGCTTTAAGAACACTTACTGTTGTATTTGATTTGCCACTTCCAGTAGAACCGAGAATTGCAGAGTGTCTTAAAATAAGTTTGTGCAAGTCAACATACACACTAAGATTTTCGGATGATGAATGTTTGCCAATTTCGATTGAACCTGCATCTCTGTTACCGTAAATTTGTTGAAGATCTTTCTCAACTACCAAATGAACCTCGTCGTTGATTGTAGGATAAGTTCCAATGCCTTTTTCAAAATCATCATCACCAATCTTTTCACCCACAAGTTGAATAGTTAAATATCTTGAACCGAAATTATATCTGGCATGCTCGTCTTCAAACTTGCTTGGTGCATTGCTTACTGAAGAAACAATTCCAAAAATTGTGATGTTGCCGATAGGCAACTTTACAAATGTTCCTATTTGTCCTATTTTGTATAGTCGTCCGTTAATGATTGGAGCAGCGGAAGGTATTTGGTCTGAAACTTCAACTTCAACCGAACCCGAATCAACACGGATTACTTTGCCTAAATATGTTACTTCGTTTGTCATTTCTTCAAAGCATCTAATAGTTCCGCCTTACCAGAAAATGTGATAAGGAAATTTACAAGTTGGTTGAAGTCGCCTAAAATGAGTTCCTTTTTTCCTGCGTCCCAATAGGTGTCGAATTTTTCTGTGTCTTTCAAAGTTGTTTTATCAAAAGTCCAGTCGCCTAATGAACCGTTTACAATTGCCTTCTTTGGTCCGAATACATTTAGATTCATATATGAGGACTTTGTAAGAGTGTGAAGGTTCTCTACTTCTTTGTCTGTAAAGCAAAGCACAATGCAAAACAATCTGTTGTTTTGTCTAAGGCAATTGAAAATTATTTCGTTGATGTGCTGGTCGGAAAAAGAAAACCCTGCGAAAATGAATAGCAGTTCACCGCATGAAAGAAAACTTTTCAATCTGTCAAAGTATGAAATGAAAGGTTGTTTCCTTGATGAATCATACTTTTCCTTTGATGGATAAATTACAAGTTCCTTGCCTGTTGCGATTGCATTATCAAACTTGCCAACACGAATTATTTTTTGTGAGTTATCTTTTTTGTCCTCCTTCCAAAACCAACTTAAGGAGCCGTGAATTTTCCAAAGACGAATCCAATTCCGAGTCATATCAGTTTTACCTGTTGATTGCTCAATGCTCTCTTGCCAAAAAAAGGGTTCATATGAACCAACGAAACCGTCAAAGTATGGGATTTGACTTTGCTCTAACGACTTCTCTATTATCAAATCATAGTTTGTTGTGAAAACTTCTTTTGAATATTCGTGATTTAAAATGTTCAGCCATGCAAAAAACTTCCTTGGGTTTGTCAGGTCGGCTCTTCCTTCTGCTTCTTCAATGATGTTGTAAATTTGATTACAGATCTCTTTGTCAAGATTCTTGGCAGCTTCGCCTGTTACTTTTATAAAATCTTGGTTAGGTTTTTCATTTGTGATTTCTCTGATTCTCCGAATGTGGTTTAAGATTTCTTCAATGTTTACATCTTTTCCCAAAGTCGCTTTTAAATTATCACGAACTATTTTAAAATTTTTAAGATGGTCGCCTGTTAGATTTTTTTCAATACCCGCTGTCAGCATTGCAATATTTGGAATCTTCAATGCACATGAAGTCCCTGCACCAAAAAAGAAACCAATGTTCTTTGAATATGCTAATTGGTTTTTAAGCTCCTTTATTTCTTTGACTACATCCATTTTACGATAGTTTTATTTGTTGCGCTGTACATTGAAAAACAATTTTAGTCTTTTTGGCACTGTGCTTTGATTAGTCTTTCAATTAGCATGGTGTGTCAAAAGGGTGACGCATAACGTTCGAGTATTTGCGAAGGCAGGGAATTCATTGCTTGTCTGCCCAGTACAAATGCCTAATTGAAAATATGTTGTTGAAGTTATGAACTATAGCTGAAAATTGAACGTCGAGCCCGAACCACTACTGAGGCTTGCACATAGCCGATTGCTGCAATGTCCAGCCCTGCTTTTGCAAATACTTTTGTTGGCTGCTGCCTTTTTGGTCGTCAATATCTTTCTCTTTCTGGGTTTTTGAATTCCTTATTCTCACTTAAAAAATTATTGGCAAATTTAAAATTGTTTTCCATCGAAAAGATAAATCTATATGACATTCCAATTTGTCCGGAGTTTTCATGCTGAACCATGTCGTCAGTAAACTCAACAGGTGATAATGAGTTTTCAAAACGTTTAAGTACGCTCCATCCATCGGGGTCTTTGCAATACATGATTAGCGTTGGCGATAAGGGATAAACAATGTACATTCCTTTGTCAAATATTCTTGGTCCTAATAGCCACTGTTTATTGTCTTGAGTTTTTATTAGCACTGGATGGTCTGAAGTACAAAATGGAACTGAACTTTCATTGATACCAAAGATCCAAATACAACTGCTAATTCTTTGCTTCATTTTATTTACAAAGTCATCGTCCCACAAAAAAGCTGCTTGCAAGTTTTTTGCGTCAGACCTGGCATCATAGCCTTTTTGTGTCAGACTTGTGAATTGGACTAACTGCTCACGAGCCTCAACAGTTCTTAAAAGCTGCGTTGTAATAAATAAAGAAATTAAGTCTCTATTAATGTCAGGTATTGTCAAGGTTTTTGTATGTGTAAATTGTTGAAGCCAATTATTTGTGATATTACTTACCTGATACTCTAAGTCCGCGAATTGCTTCTCTAATTCTAAAGCGTCAATGCCATCTTTTGTCAGCTCGTCTAAACGATAGAATTGATTTTGTCCGCCCACATTTTCAGGCGTAGATGAAAATATTTTGTCTGTCAATTTATCAAATACCCATAACTTCTTTGTAGGGTCAGTAAATCTTGAAAGATAAAATCTTGGAACATAATGATGATGCTTTGGCTCTGTCATGCTATTAAAGCTTTATGTCTTTCGTCACTTTGAAATTTGCAGGGTGTCATTTAAGGTAGCTGCCAACGGATGTATTGTACGCACTTAGTCGAATTTACGAGAAATTTAACGATTGATTATTAATACTTTGGTATTCGCTTTCACAGATTGTTTGTTGCGGCAATACAACTACTTTTTAATTTTAAATTCTGTAATGAAGCTGTCAAATTGCGTATTTTTTACTAAAATTTACAACACATCATGATAAGAAATATATTTTTAGTTTAGTTAAGTACTATCCAGTAGGACCGTAACTTCCTAACGCTACTTAACATAACAAAAGTTCTAAGACAATTATTAATATTGATCTTCAGCATTTAAGTATTGGAATAAATTTTATTTTACTTTATTAATAATCGCCTTGATTTTAAATAACGGCGGCAGATGCTCGGCACATATATTATCTAAAACCATGATTATCAATATATATCGAATCCAGTCCCGGGCACTTTTATATTTGCAAATCCTTAATTGCGAGTTATTTGTCACAAATCTTTAACCGATAATAAACGTTACCACTCATGTTGCTGATATCATCGTAGAAAGCATAACTTAAAGCTATACTGCTATTACCATTAGCTGCTTTTGATGCCTCGGTACAGCAGTTTCCCAATTTGCGGCATTTGTACTACGCTCTATAATAAAATGGCTTGCATTGCTTTCCGAAAGAGTTTTCCAGCTTAATAATGCTATATGTTTTCCGCTCTGTTCAGCTTCCTGTACATTAAGACTTACAATTGAAATTGGTAAAGCCGAAAGATCTTGTCCTGCAATAACACCCCGGCCTACACTGCTCATATATGCAACACCATAAGTATTCATATCTCCAACAACGAACTGCGCATTTCCAAGACCTCCAAACATAGTTGCATCATCATTTATGCGTACCCATGTAGCGCCTTCATCTATAGACTTATATAAACCTGTGACACTACCTACAGTTCCCCACATATAAAGCGTAAAGTATGCAGCACCTGGTGCAGCTTTACCTAAACCAATAGCACTACAGGTTTGCACACCTGCAATTGTTGTAAAGCCCGAGCCAGAATTAATTGAACGCTTAGTCCTCCATTATACATAGCTACCCATATGTGGCCTTCTTTACCCGGCACTGTACGAATTATTTTAGAACCTCCTGAACCTATGTTTACGGTTACAGCAAAATTTATCCCTCCATCATTGCTTACATTAACATTACCACTGCCGCTGTTATAAACATAAATTTTATTGGGGTTAACCATATCTGCAACAGGCATTGCATTACTTACAGTTAAGTTATTGCTGAGCGTCCATGTATTACCAAAGTTTCTTGAGTAGTAAGTAGTGGACGTTCCGTTAGGACTATGCAAAATGGTGGAGCCGTCTGCTGAAATAGTTATCCTACCCTGACTGCCATTTATTGTTGGAGTTGCCGTCCAGTTAACTCCCTGGTCAGTAGAATAATAAATCTTGCTTCCTACACGTGCCAGTATATTTGTATTGTTGCCTGCATAAGCAATACCGGTTGTTGTACCCATTGCAGGGCTATATCTTTGGCCGTATTGATTTATATCAGTGTACTTAAACCCGTCGTAATCTCCAATAGTAGTAAACAACGTACCACCAGGCAGGCTTACGATATCAGTAGGTACTGTTTCTTCCAGGCCTTTTACTTCAAACTTCCATTGTGTGGAGGCAACATCAATGTTACCATTTGAAAAAATTCCATTACCTGATGTAACATACACTTTGCTGGTGTTGAATGGATCAAATTCAATAGAACCTGCCCAATGTATTGCCTCTCCCTAATCTATCTACGAAGCTCCATTGGCATTAAGACTAAAACCCCGTGCAACAACATCAGTCCAGCTTGCACCGCCGTTAATAGTAAAGTAAATTCTATCTCCGTAAGCGTCTTTAGTAGCACTTCTATATTGCAACTGGTAATTGTTAATGGTAGAAGCTATCATCCTGTTAGCATTATTAGGATCAACAGAGATGCCGCCCCATGCTCTTGAAATGCCTGCTGGCGTAATGTTTGTTCATGCAGTGGTTGAAGGAGTATATTTATAGATACCCCCATTGTCCATATTTTCGACAGAAGTGCCAATATTGGTTCCATAAGGTCCTGAACCATTTGCATAATTAATAATCAAATCCTGGTTTGAAGCTAAAACAGCCCTTTGAGGCATAAAAGCTGAAGGACCACCTGTAACCGGGTTAAAGGTATTACCGCCATCAGTACTTTTATATAAATTGTCTCCCACTGCACTATATTGAGATACACCAACATAAATAGTTTGTGAAGCATTGCCATCTGTTCCGCTTGAAGGATCAATCAATACGAAACTAATACCATTACCGTTAGGTGTAGTATTTATATTCAAGCCATTCAGCCTGGTCCATGTAGTACCTGAATTAGTTTTTTTCTATAATCCATTATATCTCGTTCCAACATATAATGTTGAACCAAGATTAGGATCAACTTGTAAACGTTCACCATTACTTCTTCCCATACCGTTACCATGCGCTTTAAACTGGCTGGTAACATCAATAGTTGTAAAAGTTTGTCCATAATCGTCAGATTTTAGGATAGCAGTCTTACCATTATCAAAATAATTGATACCTACAAACATATAAACTTTATTAGTAGCATGTGGGTCAATGGCAATAGATTCGACACTATAAAATTCTGATTGGGTTGCTGAAGCCCAATCCAGCAAAGGTTTCCATGTACTTGTAGCTGCATTCCACTTATAGGCGCCTCCAACATCGGTACGACAATACATTAAGTTTTGCTCCTGTTTACTGGTAATAAGGCCTGAGACAAAACCGCCGCCTCCCATTGATAAATTTTTCCATTGATAGCTTTCGGCATTACCGCTTAAACATACAAAGCAGGAAGCCACAATTAAGAAGAGGAGTTTTTGTAGAAGTTTCTTTTTCATAAATTGTAAAGTTTCATCGGCCATTAAGTATACCTTGAAGATGTTTTACTAGTGTTAAGTTAACTATAGTTTGACGTATTTGCTATCAGCGGTCAGCTATCAGCAATCAGGAGGAAACATAGTAAGCATTGATCTGCTGACTGCTGAAAGCTGATCGCTGAAAGCAAAATAATAATAATTTCATACTTAACTTAACACTATATAGAAAATATAAAAGTAGTGATTGATCTTGCAGGTAACGAAACGTTATTTTGATTGGTACCTTTTGTTGCTCCTTTTTCTTTGTTATCGTTTATAGGATAAGGTTTCATATCATCTCCTTCTTTAGCTGATGTTACATATCGTTTCACTAATCTTAAGGCTTTACCTTTCGTGATCCCCTCCAGCACCAAACTTGCATCCTTATCTTCTGTGGTGTAGTTGATTATATTTACAACAAGGTTTTTTTCCTGTGCATCTTTAAAAGCAGCAATCATTATGTGCTGAGCAACAGCCGTATCAGCCAGACCGTCATTCCTGCCTGTTTCAACGCGGTACATGCCAGGGCGTATAAATAAACTATAATGGCCAAGCGCCCAAAGATTTTTGGTAACTGTGTATAAGGTATCCCGATTTGTGGCCCGTCTTGGGTTTAAAACGATGAGGAAGTACCGTGGGCTATTTGCATTGCCCGGTTCATAAGAATTCCAGCAATGCCAGGCTGTTGCATTGCCAATGGTAAGGTCGGTATGAATAACCTTGGCAAGCCACATGGCATGATCCATCGGGCTTAGCAGCCCCGTTTTTCCATCTCTGTAACCATTGCCAAGCATACTGTATTCAGATTGCCAGTATTCTAAACCATTATATTTTTTTAATGTATCTCTTAAAGACCTTCTTGTATTGATCATGGAGGTATTGCCATTCTCACTGAAGTACCCGTGGCCCTCTACAAACTTTGTTGCATTACTTAACCCACCGATATACAGTGCACTGTTCGGGTTCCATAAATTGTCTATTTGCCTTGACCTATGTGGTAAATTAGCAGTAAATAAATGATCGAGCATACCTGCTTCTGTAAGCAGGATTTTTGTTGTAAGGTTTTGACTGATCATGCTGGTGTTTACTGCTTTTGCAACACGGGATATTTCTTCGTTTGTCCAAGGGCTGCCTTCCTGTTTGGCTGTACCCAATGTGCCTGTCCAATCCCACTGCGGCTCGTTAACAGGGCTTATATAATTGAAGTGAAGGTTAGCTTTATCAAAATGCTTGATTACCTCTGCAAGGAAGTTCGCATATGCTTCATACTTATCTTCTCTTAAATTTCCTAAACTATCTTTTATAAACTTAAACCCCTTTCCATTTTGTGTAAACTGTACAGGTGGACTGTTTACAAATGCGATCAGATCTGTTACGCCATAATTCTTTGCCTGCTGTAACATCCATGTATAGCCTTTCTGCTTATTCCAATCGTAGGAACCATCCGGTGATAAAAAACATTCTACACGATGAGCAGTATCTCTTATGCCGCTGCTATCACCCTGTTCTGTTGTGCCTGCACCAATGTTATAACGAAAAGCGGAAAGACCAATACCCTTAAGCTTGCCATCGTTATCGAAGTCCCGGCTAAACAGTAACGCTGCAACACGCTTCTTTTTATCTTCCGGCCATTTGGTACCTATCTCTTCCGAAAACCAACAGCCTGAAGCGCCAAAATTGCGGATGGGCTGTGCAGTGCTGTTCATTTGTATGGTAAATACAAGCGGACTTTTACTTTGCGAAAGAGCAGCTTGTAAAACAATTACCGAAAGCAGACTGATTAATATATACTTCATAACTTATATCTTAACTAGGGTTACTGATCCTTGGTTGTATGATTGTTTTGGCATCTTATCTAGTGGTAAGTTAAGTTTGAAATCACGCATGAAGTTGCTATCAGCAGTCAGCTATCAGCAGATAACTCTTTGCCTGGTTTCCTCCTGATGGCTGATAGCTGACTGCTGATAGCTGACAGCAATTAATTAGTGATTTCATAATTATCATGACACTATTATAACATCAACAACCTTTTGAAACTTTATACCCGCAGATGAACTTTGATCCGATTATAGCCAACCATACTTTTCATTTTCTTGTATAACCCACTTTTGCCTGCAACGCTTCAATTGCATTAGCGAGATAAACAATGGGTGCATTCCAGGTAATCGCAATTTCGTTGGAGGCATAAGAACAATCGGAATCAGAATAAGCTGTTTCTGGTTCTGTAAATTCATACTTACAATGATCTTGCATACCTGGGTTTGGCCCACCTGCTAATAAACCAGGAACAGGTTCTGTAACACCATCAGCAGTGGACTGGCGATGATGTGGAAACATAGTTGACTTACTGCCGATACCGGTTACAAAACAGTATCCTGTAGCATTGCGTCCAAGCAGATAATCCAAATTGGTTAATGCATAATCCACATACTTCTTATCGCCTGTCAGCAGGTAAGCTCTGATTAATAAAATCCCCTGGTTAGCTGCATTGGAATTTCCTCCCCAATTAAAATCTGTTGCAGATTGTCCCATCACTGTTCCAAAAGCATTAGCCGGAACTTTTTCAATATAGCCATTCGCAATGCTTATAACCCTGTCTTTCATCTTTGCAACACTATCTTTTAGAGAAGGAGGAAGTTCTTTTGCCAGGCGAAGAAATGAATAGTAACCCATCATCCCTACATTACCCCATCCGGGCAAGTTCACGTTGTCTTTTAAGTGTTGCGTAACTACTTCATAAAAATTATTTTCTTTTGTAATTATATACAATTCTGAAGCTGCCCAAAACCATTCGTCGCTAAAGTTTCGGTCACCATAACCGCCGGTAGAAATTACCGGTTTAAATGTTTGGTTCATGGTATTTTGATTGTACTCCAATGCAGGATTTTTTAAAGCCCATTGCCATGCCTTCCTGGAGGCTTTAAAACAACTATCTGACAGGCCAGGTAACTGCTTTGTAAACTTACTTAATATGCGGCTTGCCTGTGCAGTTACGGCTGCAAAATCTAACGTAGCACCTGTTCCTTTTTGCACTACATACCGGGGAGCTTTAGTGATGCCCGGCATCACCATTCCATCAAAAGCAGCATTGGTGCATTTGTTATAAACACCACCGTCATTGGGGTCTTGCATATTTAACATCCAACGAAGATTGTAGATAGCTTCATTTAAAATATCAGGAACTGCATCACTACTTTCAGGGATGTTTGTATTGAGTTGTTTGAAGTAATCAGGAAAGTCTTCATAGGCTGATAAAATAGTGCCCATTGTGATACCCGAATTTACAATGTACTTGTTGTAATCACCTGCATCATACCAACCGCCCGGTGTTGATATAATGGTACCTTCAGGACGTTCCTTACTTGCAGCAGATGAATGGATATAAACAATATTATCAGGATGACCTGTTGAACGATGCCACTTGCCTGCATACTTCTCTTCCAAAGGCATAGAAGTACGCTGGTAGTAATAGCCTTTTAATGTTGATACACCAGCTTCTTTATTTACATCGTCACTTATTTTAAAAATATAAGAATGACCGACGCCATTTATAAGAACAACAAAGCTTCCTTTGTTTGTAAGAGAAGAAAAATCTGCCAGTCTTGTTTTGGTTGAAGAATATGCTGATTGTTTTTCCTCACTTAAGGTTCCAGTAAAAAATGTATCCCGAAGGTTAGTTGATGTGATATAAAAATTATTGGAAGATACAGTACCGGTAACAATGGCAGTCTTTGGAGCATTAGGATAAAAGCCTAATTGATTAAGTTTGATCCTCGTTGTTACATTTTGAGAAAATAGCGAATATGGCAAAATAATTATCAGGCATATATAAGTAGCAACGAATGTGTAGTAATAAATTGTATATCTATTTATGGCTTCTTTCATACTTATCTATTCATTTCTAAAAAAGAGGATGCCGGTAGTATTAAGTTAACTTTAGATTAATGTATTTGACGGCTGATAGCAAGTTCATACTTGATGTAACAGTAGATTAATTGTTACTATATTTTT
>JAABUK010011122.1_pt1 | contig 11807 bp, 13 predicted proteins | sample 5559141 | NCBI WGS metagenome assembly JAABUK01 (sample SAMN10711869, study PRJNA513367) | rock metagenome | isolation source: Antarctica rocks | place: Antarctica: Victoria Land, Pudding Butte nord | collected 2016-01-03 | reverse complement strand
TCGGTGAGGGAGGGATGTTGGTATCGCGGATATTTGGAGCTGAGTGGTTGGTGAGTATTGATGGTTATTCGACCTTCCAATTTAATCACCACGGGGTATGGGGTACAGAATGAAGCACTGTGGGAATGAAGGTCTGGCCTGCTTCAGTGCGCTCAGAGGGAGGGTCTCGCGTTTTGAAGAGTTATGTACGGATAGGGGAGAGATAGGGTATGGCTCTTGAGGGTGAAAATTTCACAGTTGCTGTAGGGTGAGCGTAGCTGGGAAACTCTTCACCTGTTTTTGCAGTTGCTGTGCGGTGAGAGTAGTTGGGAAGCTCAAATGATGAAGAGCAAGCTGACCACCAGTGAATTCTGTGAACTAGTACCGTCATTCACGTGTCGACTGCCATCGATTTCTGGCGCAACTCACCTTGTTCAACCATCTTCAACATCACCACCCAGATTTGCCAGTCGTATCTCCCTAGTATGGAGGTGAAGGAGGGTTACATCTTGTGGCTCAAGAAGCTGAGTGATATCGATCATACACTTTTTCAATATTATCCTCATAGGCCGGAGTTTTACAATCATCCAGTCCTGGTTGTGAGAGCTAGAGAAGGTAGCAAAGAAGTCGACGTCTGCCTGGTAAATTCTCCTTGATGTCTCACCCCAATTTGAACGTTTGATCGCTAATTCTGGGAGTGGTTATAGTTGACCTCACAAACCACCGCATCCCTGCATGATCACAACCTCGCAATATACCCTCAAGAATCGTCGAACACTCAGTTGCGCTTGCACAATGACGTTTGTCTCCGAAAGGACGGTTATGTCTGTGCTCGAAAATCGTACTTCGTGCACGCAAGCATGCTCAAGCGCTACACCAGCGACACGAGTTCGGATTATTATCGTCTCACAGATGAAAGTCTCGCCGTCGTCCGAGAGAAGCTTGGGATCCTATCCCTGAAGAATATCTACCAGCAGCAGCTTGAGAGTGAGGGCAAACTTCGCGCACTCGAGTCAGAGGTGTCCATATTGAAATGGGTCGAGATTCGGTGCGAGACGCTGGAAGAGAGGGTCCGCAAGCTCGAGGCGGAGAATGTAAGCCTGCGTCAAATTGAAGCAGAGGCTGCCAGAGTCCATTTGCTTCATCCAGAGGATGAGAGGCTTCGACATCTGGAGAAGAACTTTACCTCCTGGAGTCATCGAGTTCAGGGCTCCAGGTCCGCCGTCCGCGAGCCAGAGTCGGCGGAATCAAGAGCGACCCAACCTTCGCCACAAACGCCTCCTTCGCAGTCGACCACAGAGCCAGCAGAGTTGGAAGTATGCCAGGATCCCACACACAACCATCTTCAGCGCCTTCGGCAATGGGTATATGATTCACTGATGGCAATAGAATAGCTCTTGCAGAGCCAGTCTGCAGCGCATACATCGTTTGGAACCAGTCAGAGCTACCGATCGCATTCAGTCTTTAGTTCGGAGATTCGTAGACTTCACTCGTTGCATTTGGCTCGATGTCGGATTCTCAGAGATACCGGCATGTTTGTATTGAACATCTTCAACCACCAGACCTTCACCAGACTACGAGCCCCTTCTGACTCATGATGACTGCCGCCATCCAGCTCGCGAGATCGTGGCTCAGGGAATCATTACCAAGAAGGATAAGACCATGGACGGCATTGATGTTGATGACACACCATACAAGATCTGGATCGGCCGCGTTGTCAAAAGGTTGATTGAGGCTGAGATGCTCAGATGGAAAGAGCTGGAAGAGGAAGGATGTCAATCTGCAGATATGCATTGGCAGAGCGCCTTTGAGAATGTGCAGTCGAGGTCGCCGGCAGGTTGAAGTTGTGGCACGGCAACAGCGCTGGAGAAGATGTGTGCCACTATCTGCTAGGAAGATACATAGCACATAGGAAGTTTGAATGGATGCATGTAATAGAGGAGTTACAAGGACTTTCCGCATGGTTTGTTATCTCCTGAATGAGTGAGTGGAAGACCCAAATACCGAGCTTTATGCTTGATTTCCGCATTCTTGCAATGTGTGTCATCGATCTCGCCAGCTCATAAGGGAATTCACGTTATTACTGTTGTAAGAGAGAGATCGATAGAAGCGCACGAAGGGTTAGCATCACCGGCCTAGACTAGCGCGAAATCTGCACTTTACGCGTTGCACGCTAGGCGCGTCAGATCAACATCAAACCCGCCCCACGCTTCCACTCTGTTTCTCTGCTGTACAACCCCAAACACCACCTGCATACTACATCTTGTACACCCTGCAACCAAGATGTATGTCTACAAGCGTGGTAAGTGGCAATCCTAGCTACAATCCAACTCCTTTTCGTCACTGTTGCCACTCAGACGCTGTGCTCCAGTAGCCTTTACTACTGCCCAACGCCTGCTGCAACGTGCTGCGTGGACTGGTCATTGCTAGAAATGCCTGTAGCTGACAATGAACATCTAGACAACCGCAAGGAGCGAGTTCAATTCGACAAGATCACAGCACGCGTTTCCCGACTTTGCTATGGCTTGGACCCAGATCACATCGATGCGTCTGCCATCACTCAGAAGGTCATATCTGGGGTCTACAAGGGCGTCACAACAGTGGAGCTGGACAACTTGGTAAGCATGCACTCCATGCTTCCCCCACCATGTATGTTGGCCCTAGCTGACTCCATCCAGGCCGCAGAAACCGCGGCCTACATGACCGTCACACACCCCGACTATGCCATCCTCGCTGCTCGAATCGCAGTCTCCAACCTGCACAAGCAAACTAAAAAGCAGTTCTCCGCCGTCATCGATGACCTGTTCCACTATATCAACCCCAAAAATGGCAAAGCAGCACCAATGATCTCAGAGAAGACACATGAGACTGTCATGAAGCACGCGGAGGAGCTAAACTCCGGCATTGTCTACGATCGTGACTTCAACTACCAATACTTCGGATTCAAAACCCTCGAACGATCATACCTCCTCCGCCTCAATGGCAAAGTTGCCGAGCGTCCACAACAGATGATCATGCGCGTTGCTGTCGGGATACACGATGACGATATCGAGAAAGTCATTGAGACCTACAACCTCATGTCCCAGAAATACTTCACACACGCCTCTCCCACACTTTTCAATGCCGGCACGCCACAACCTCAGCTCGCATCCTGCTTCTTGATCGATATAAAGGAAGATAGCATTGAAGGCATCTACGACACACTGAAGACCTGTGCTTTGATCTCAAAGACTGCAGGGGGCATTGGCCTGAACATACACCGCATTCGTGCGACCGGCTCCTACATTGGCGGCACCAATGGCTCATCGAATGGAATCGTACCCATGCTCCGCGTGTTTAACAACACTGCAAGATACGTTGACCAAGGAGGCAACAAGCGACCTGGCGCCTTTGCCATGTACCTCGAGCCATGGCACGCAGACGTCTTCGAATTCTTGGACCTGAGGAAGAACCACGGAAAGGAGGAAGTACGCGCTCGTGACCTCTTCTTTGCTCTCTGGATCCCGGATCTCTTCATGAAGCGTGTCGAACAGAATGGAGATTGGTCTCTGATGTGCCCCAACGAATCCCCTGGACTAGCGGACGTTTACGGTGATGAGTTCGAGGCTCTCTACGAGAAGTATACTATCCTAGAATATATGCGTGGTGTATTTGGTCTAACAGCGACACAGGTACGAGAGAGAAGGTCGAAGCCGCAAGACCATCAAAGCCCAGAAGCTTTGGTACTCGATCTTAGAGGCACAAACAGAGACTGGTAACCCATTCATGCTTTACAAGGACGCTTGTAATCGCAAGAGCAACCAGAAGAACCTCGGAACCATCCGCAGCTCCAATCTGTGTACCGAGATCATCGAATACACTGCACCGGACGAGGTCGCTGTATGTAATCTGGCGTCTCTCGCTCTTCCTACATTTGTCGACATTTCGCGAGGCGAATATGACTTTGGGAAGCTACACGAGGTCACCCAGGTCGTTGTTCGCAACCTGAATAGAATCATTGAGGTCAACCACTACCCTGTTCCTGAAGCAAAGAAGAGCAACATGCGACATCGACCCATTGGGCTCGGCGTTCAAGGTCTTGCGGACGCCTTCCTCGCTCTTCGCCTACCTTTCGACTCGCCCGAGGCCAAGAATCTCAACAAGCAGATCTTTGAAACAATCTACCATGCAGCATTAACGGCGTCTTGTGAGCTGGCCAAAGAGCTTGGGCCATACGCTTCGTATGAAGGGTCCCCTGTTTCTCAGGGTATCTTACAGTATGACATGTGGAATGTTACTCCCAGCGATCTTTGGGATTGGGATTCGCTCAAGGCTACAATTGCTAAGCACGGCGTGCGCAACAGCTTGCTGGTTGCACCAATGCCGACTGCAAGCACATCCCAAATTCTTGGGAATAATGAGTGCTTCGAGCCATATACTTCAAACATCTACTCGCGTCGTGTCTTGGCTGGAGAGTTCCAAGTTGTCAACCCTTGGCTGCTTAAGGACTTGGTCGATATGGGGCTTTGGTCTGACAACATGAAGAATCGTATCATCGCAGACGGTGGCTCCATTCAGAACGTCCCCAATATCCCAGCCGACATCAAGGCGCTGTACAAGACCGTCTGGGAGATCTCACAACGAAAAATTGTCGAGATGGCTGCCGACCGCGGCGCATTCATTGACCAATCCCAATCGCTCAACATCCATCTCAAGGACCCAACAATGGGCAAGATCACAAGCATGCATTTCGCTGGATGGAAACTCGGCCTGAAGACGGGCATGTACTACCTGCGTACTATGGCTGCCTCAGCTCCAATCCAGTTCACAGTCGATCAAGAGCAGCTTAAGGTTGTCGACACCAATGTCGCTCGCACGAACGGTGCAAAGAAGCGAGTCGGCCCATCTGCTGGTTACAACTCCAACTCCCACTCTGCGGTCCCACGGCCTATGTACCAACGAAAGCCCTCAGAACCAAGCATGGATCCTAATGGCATGCCCACACCAAGTGCCACGCCGCCTCCAGAGGACAAGAAGTTGACACCGCCGTCAAAGAAAGTGTCTACAGTCTTACCGACCTTCAAGGCCGATGCTGACGAGGGTGATAGCCCTAAGGTCCTAGCTGCTGAGCCCGTCGAGCCGCTGACCAAGGAGGAGTTGCCGGAGTCTGCTGTCAAGCAGGAGGAGGATACGGAAAATAGTGAAGCTCGGGAGGGGGATATTTACGCACAGAAGGTGCTGCAATGTAAGCTTCTCGTTGGTGAAGGGGCAGATCCATGAGCTAATGGATCATAGGCAGCATCGAGAATCGCGAAGAGTGTATCATGTGCAGTGGATAAGTGCTCCTCCAGATGCATTGGGGTTTGGCGGACGTGGCGGCGCTGTCCCTGTACGGAGCGCCATCTTCCCTCGAGTATTTGCTCAACATGCGCTTCCACGTCTCATGGATTGTTTTCTCTTCCGTTACGGTTTTGTTGGAGTCAAGGGCATTGGACAAGGTGTTTGCCAGCTCATGTATATCATATTCGGTCTAGCTAGCATGAATATACCACAGTTATAATTCACATGGCACTATCTTCTGCAGTTGTTGGACTTATTCCAGTGGTCGTATCTGCATCCTTAGAAGTCGAGGTGACTCCCAGTCGATCAGGCCTAGGGCGCACCAAACCTCCCCATGATTCTGGCTTGCGCACTTTGTACGCCCGTCTACATCGTCTGTCTCCGTACGCCGATCTTGAGGCTCTGGAAAGCAGTTGATTCTGTGGGATGGGGTTGATGTTGATCGTGCGCAATGGAAATAGAGTATGAAGGATTGGGCACTTTGTACGCCGGCTATATTTTTTGTCTCCGTACGCCAATTGCGATTGTTTGGAAGATGTAGATTAATGCGCGCATTTTGACGCCAAAATATGATGTTCCAAAAAAAACTCTATATATATTATGATAGTACCCATTTTTCGCCTTCGGGCATTTGGTCAATTTGAAACGAGTGAGTCTTTCAAGTTACCCCACATAACTTAAACAGTTAGCTAATTCCGGGTTAGTACAGAGAAGATTAGCATGGCCCCTGCACTAAGGATGACACGCTCAATCAAAGAGAAGCTACAAATTTTTTTGCGGATTTTTATTTTTCATTTTCTGGCGGGGTGCGTTCTTTTGATGAGGTGAAGGAAGCTTTTTTGAGCTATATTACCGCGCGTGAGGGCAGTGGTTGTGAGGTGATACGAGAAGAGGAGGCTTTCGCGTCTGCATGTAGGCGGTTTGAAGAGCATAGGGTCTTGGCGTAGGGCTGGGTTTAGCTTGGCACAGACCTTGGGGTCAATCCATGCTACGCAGGATAGAATTGCTCGAGCGTTCGAGCTGATACCGCGAAGACTGTTTTGAACTTCGTCTCGCCCAGCTGGTCTATATGGTAGGTCGGACGTGCAAAAGTTTTGCGTCGAGACTCGGTGTTCGAAGAAAGCTGATGAGATTATGACGTGAGCTTTTTCTTCTCAATCTCATCGGACCTAGCGCTTTAATGTGCATGTTGATGTCCTTTCTATCAGCTAATGGGGCTGCATCGTTATGATCTTCAAGTGCGGTCTTAGTGGATAGTGTGTGGGTTTCTCATATGGGGTTGTGGCTTGTGATTGGCCTTGTTTGGTGGTTTTAGTGTACGCATTTGTGCTTTTCGAATCGGTGCTAGATACCTGGCTGAGGCTCACCGCGTTCTTGGGGCGAAGTTTGGGTATGAGAAATGCTAGGGAGGCGTTTGGAAGGGGGGTTGTGATGATGATGGGTGGATTCTTCGCTTTGGGGCCTGTGATGTGCTTATGGGCGCTGGTTGGACTGTGTCATGAAGGCGTATTCAGTGGCAACATTGCTGTTGATGAACTTCCTGCCGCTATTGGGTCGTTGGTGTCTTTTCTTCGTTCTATAATTTGGTTCTCGTTCTGGAGGCTTCTGGAAGCTTCTTTGAGGTGTTGAGTTGAGCAGTTTACTTCACTGGAGTCACTGCAGTGGTGGCAGGGCCGAAAGGAATAGCGCAGTGGCTGGTTATGATTGCTAATATCTATTGATTGGCTTTTTGACTCAAGTATGGCCTCGGATGGCTTACAGCTGCTATGGCTCATCACACTGGTGGCCATACGGCCAGAAATAGCGCTGCCATTATGGGGTTACTTCAAGACTTGGGACTTCAGAGGTGTGCATCTTATTGTCATCAAGCCGTTAGCTTTCTTTGGTATGGGAAAATCTCTGCTCGAGTAACATTTGTGGATGCAGTGTATCAGATCTTTGTCCTTGGCAGTGTACAGAGAGAGTAAGTCGTTCTCCTACCCACAGTTTGAGAACTGCTCACGAGACCATTTGTAGGCATTGAGTTCTCTTCAACATTGTACTGTCACCTTCTCTTCGCAGACCGCTTAAGACTATATCCCAGCATTCCTGCCTCACACAAATCACCATCACAGCGTAACGACCACCTTCTCTCCACTGACAGTCTTCACTTCATTCAGGACATTGGGCAACTCCTCTAATCCGTGTCCAACAATCCTAATTGGTAACGGTACTCTGTACTTTCCCTCCTCTACAAGCTTAGTGAGCAACGGGACAAGCTGCTTGCCACCCTGCATGTCGACCATGGACCACGCGCTGACGTCGAGCTTGTTGATCTCCTCCGGTACTGGGACTGCCACCCCTGTGACGATAGCAGCGTATCTCTTATCCCCAGCAGGATCGAGCACGTCGCAGATGTCGGTCTGGCTGGCGCCGGCCGACACGCAGTCGATAATGACCTCGACGCCGGCGGCTTCCGGCGACGCGGCCTTGATATCAGCCACGACTGAAGGAGATTTATAATTGGCGACGTACGTCGCGCCAAGGTCCTTAAGTCGCGCGTAGTGCTTTACCGAACTCGTTGCCAGAATAGGCAGCGATGGGTAGGCCTCTCGCAGGAGTTGAATCGCCGCGGCACCCGTGGCGGAGCTACCGCCCAGGACAAGTATCGAGGACGGCGCTTGCCCCTCGGTCGACAAGCCCTGCAGGAATGGTAGCGGGATTCCAAGGCTATTGACAATGGCGCAGACGGCGGTGACGAAGCAGACGCTATGAAGTGTCAGGTCAGCTCTGGTGCGAGACCCGCATGCGTCGATCTGAATAGACCTACGGCAGTGATGCAGCCTCCTCAAGACTGATGTTCTTAGGCTTTTTGGCCACAAAGGGTGCTGGCACCGCGACGCGCTCCTGGAATGCGCCGCCCCAGCAGACCTCGTGGGCTCCGCTGCCCTCCCAGCCTATGACCTCGTCGCTGGGCTGTAATTCGCGGACGTCCGAGCCCATGGCTTCGACCACGCCGGCGCCCTCGACGCCTAATACGTGCGGCCAGCGCGATATCAGTATACCCAGGTCGCGCTGCTTCGCGTCAATCAGGTTGAGTGCGATGACGCGCTGTCGGATCAGCACCTCTTCGGGAGCTATGGTGGGCTTGGGTACGTGCACCATCTTGAAGGGGCCGCCCTGTTGCATACACTGCAGCTGAGCAGTCATTTCTGCCGTTATGGTTGTCATGTTTACAATGATTCTTGGAAACTTGAATGCTAATAATGTATTCTATGGCCGTTTCTTGCTTTGTCGAGCTTTGGAGGGATGGGTGATACAAGTTCGACGGCGTACATCATCCTGACTGAGCCATGCAGGCTGTTTATATGAGCCGTCAATTTCTCACCGGATTCACTTGATGCTCGGGCCTTGGATGAAAGCATCGGTCCAGATTGCAAATGTGAAGATCATGGCCCTGATCGAGTTAGCGGCGGCCGACATCTGCCAACAATCCGCCAGAAGTATTCTCAATCCCGCGATGGTTCTTCCCTATAAAGGATTGGGGGCGGCCGCCTGGATGCTCACCATTATCATTCCTAACGGACGGAACGCACACTCCGCCAATGCGATTGTGTGTGTGCTGGATGGCACAATAGCCGACACAAAGCGCGCTCGGAATGTCTGTCACGCCTGCATGTTGCGAAAAAAGGCATGCGATAAAGCCTTGCCCGCTTGTGGGTTCTGCACCAGTCGCCAGCTGCTCTGCAGATATGATATCTTGGCGCCTGAGACTAAAGACCGGCGGACGTATCATCCAGGCAGACACTTTGTGCCCCTTCAATCCCAGTCTCCTCCGAGTGTCTCTCCTCAGGCTAAGGTAATGGCGCAGCAGCTGCCGTCGCCCGAGAAGCAACACCTTCCTACACCTATTCACTACTCCAGTCTCCGCGTCTTGCCGCAGTCAGTGGAAGAATCGCTTCATCAGCTGACCCAACACTTTACCGAGCTTACCAAGCTCACGTACGATGATATCGTCGACCGCTTCTTTCAGGTCTTCCATACATGGCTCCCTATAGTATCGCCCGACTCTTTCCGCCAAGAAGCGTCACGGTATCGAGAAGAAGGATGTCTTCCACCCGCAGGTTTCACGGTCGTACTTCTCGCCATGTTGCTCATTGTACTTCCCACCCTTGATCCCCCTTTGCGATTGCCGCGTGCAAGTCAGGAATTCCTCTACACAACCACAAAGTCGGCCATCTCTCAAGCTCAGGCCTCTATCTGCACGTCTTTGCGACTAGTCCAAGCGGCGCTCCTCATGGCAGTACGTGAATACACATGCGTCCGCCCAGAGGCTGCGTACATCTCCATGATGACTTGTGCGGGCTTGGCACGGGTTCTGGGAATAGAAATAACGTCTGTCAGAACTACGAGAGACGCACAATACACAAGGGACTCCCGATTGGAGAGGATGGAGAGGGATAATGTCGCATGGGCGATTGCAATGCTCGAGAGGTATGAGTAAATCCAAACACAATACCCAGGTGCAAGTGAGGCCTGTTAACTGAAGCTATATCAGGCTGATACTGTGCGAAATGGACCAAAGATATCTACTACCGCAGACAGAGTATCCAGGTCCTAATTGCCGGTTGCCTTCAGATCTAAAACCAACAGCGGGGCTCGATTCCCAGCCGGGGCCGTCTTTGCAAGCGTTGAATCAAGTCACATTATCAAGCATGGATGCAACGGACGCTGGTCAATTCGGACGGCAAGCACAGACTATCTCCCTGCTCGACCGACTATTGTCCGTCATGCGCCTTACCGCTAGCAATAAGGAGACCAAGCTTGCCGAGCTAACGGAGCTCGACAGCAAAGTCCGCAGTCTTCTCGAGGTGGTTATGGGTGAGCTGGAGTGGAAGCAATCACTCATCTGCGTTCCCGTGGCGCTCTGTGTCAGGTAAGCATTCCATAAACGACGACACCCTCCATGGATGGTCGCTAACGGCGACATCAACTGGCTGCTTTTCCTTCTCCATGGCTCCGTCCTTGATACTCTCCACCATCCCGATTGTGAGACCGACCGGACGAAAAGAGATATGGCGTGCAGCGGGCTCGACACGGTGTGCAGGATGATGCTCGATTTTGCGCAAAGGCACGGTGAAGAAAGGGCTCCGATAATGCCACTCTGCTGTTTCTACAATCTAAGGGCGGCTGCAGAACGTATGCGGGTGCGGAACGAAGGGTTTGCGGACGAGGCACTGGCTCGCGGCATTGAATGTCTGGTGGGCGCCGAAGTGGAATACCGCAAGAGGTGGGTGTTTTGAAGAATTGCCGGTCGTCGATGCGGAGATTTCGTTCAAGGAAGTTTCCATCGTAAAAGACCTACCTTAGCGGCCAGCAGTGGGTTGCTCGGACGGTCTACAGGCGGTAGTAAATAGTCAACGGTTCTAGTACGGTAATTTGACTTATTAACGTTATAAACTTTAAGCGTTTAAGTTCTTAAAGGTATTAATATACTAGCCGTATAATAACAGTCTTTATTATACTCCGTATCTAGTTAGCTAACGTGCCTAGTCTCGTATTATATAAGTAGGTATAAGTCACTAATAGCTGCCAAGGCTACTAAGCCTACTGCTTGGGAGTGTAAGGCTGCCTATCCTTTCAACGTTCCGCGAAATCTAACCTCAAATTCAGGCGATTCAGCCGAATTTCATGCGGGAAAGGGAGGGTCTAGGCGACAAGGGGCGTGGGCGACGTAGGGTACGTAGGGACGCTCTACAGCTATAGGCGACCTCCGGTTATAAAGCGGGGTTTTAAATACCGCGCTAAAATTTAAGGTTTAACTATCTTTATAAAGAATTATCTACGTATTTATTTTATAAACCGTTAAGTTAAAAATACGTACTTATTAGGGGACTATATTAAGGCGATATACTTTTAGGAGTACATAACTAAGATAAAACTGTAATACTACGGTATCGTTACGATATAAACAACCTACCTCTAGCCGCTAAGGTATATTCCCATATGCAGGGATTAGCTAAGGTCCGCTAAGCAATTGTATACCTAATTTGCTAGGATATAGGACACTTCGTAACTATTACTCGATCCTCCTATATCCTAGTAACTTGGGTACTCGTCTCTACTGAAACCGCTAGAACGAGTGCCTAAGCTACTGGTTTACTCAAGTCCGTTTCCTCGCTAAAACCTAAGCCAACTTGACTTTGTACCTAGATACCTTGTATCATCATCGCAGAGCGAACGAGCAACGATATAGCTTACACCCCCTTCCAAAGGACCTTGACATACATTTTTCTTCCTTCCCTCCTCGTTAATTACTCTTACTATCTACTCTTACTATCCACGCCCTTTCTATCTCGTATCGAGATCCTACTCGCGTGGTCTTGTTAATTAATCTCACGTGAAGTAACTAGGCTCCTCTTCTCGTTTGTTTTTGTTTTAGGCTACTAGGAGCCTTGTTAGTATTCAGACTGGATGAGTATAGGTGCGTTTGTGGATATATCGTTGTAATGGCTTGCATAAGAGGTTGT
>JAABUK010011121.1_pt1 | contig 11807 bp, 13 predicted proteins | sample 5559141 | NCBI WGS metagenome assembly JAABUK01 (sample SAMN10711869, study PRJNA513367) | rock metagenome | isolation source: Antarctica rocks | place: Antarctica: Victoria Land, Pudding Butte nord | collected 2016-01-03 | reverse complement strand
CAGATCCTGATGAAGCACATGCTAGACGAGGAGCTTACTGGACATTTGATGGTGCTGCCTTTGTCGAGAAGATGCATGAGCTGCGTGCCAAAGGTATTCCATGCTGAAAGTAGCACTGTTTGCCATTTCAAATGCAGCAATGCATGCCGCCACCTCATCTCATCACTTTTGTCACTCTTGTTGGACAGATGCTGATTGCAGTGGAATGGCTGCATGTCCCCACATTGCTTTTTCGTCAGGCTCACAAGTGATTTTGTTGTGAATCTACAGCCCTGACTCTCCGTATTGTTCGCCGTGTTCTCCAGGTTGTTTCATCCTAATGACAACACTGTGCTTTCTGCAATAAATGCTGCTACGGTGCATCATTACAGGAAATCAAGGTCACACCTGCAGGTGAGGCAACATTGCCATCTTTTGATCATGGTGTTGGGGACCCTGTACCAGATGGTGTGACAGTCATACCACAAAACAAGATCATTCTTGTAGAGGGGAATTATTTGCTGCTAGGTGGGTCATATTGCTTTGCTGACAACTGTTGTGCTTACTGCTACATAAGCACACTATATAGTCAGATGTGAATGTACTGTGCAGATATACCTCCCTGGTCCAAGCTCACCAAAGTCTTCAATGAGACATGGTATATTGACTGTGATATTGATACAGCAATGGAGCGAGTGTTGCAGCGGCAAATAAGTCATGGCCGTGCACTGGATGTTGCAAAGTGGAGAGTAGAGAACAATGACCGCAAAAATGCGTTGATGATTGCTGAAACAGCATCAACAGCAAGTCTGTTGGTTCCATCATTGCCAGAGCATCAATTGTAGATAACGAGGCTTTTGTACATTCTGTATCTGCTCGAAATTTGCAACATTTCAAGGAGAGCTTCCGTGGCATGGGCGCATGTCTCAAAACAGAGCTGGGGGCTTTGTACATGCCACTTTTGAAATGAAGCCTGTCAGACCAAGTAGATGACCAGCTTATTTCTGTAGTCCCTCGTGTGCTGCTCATGTCAAAAGTCATTGCTTACTCGCAACACATATGGATTGTCAAGCTGTATCTGGTCCAATTGGAACTGTTGTTCTTCGATGCTACAATGTCTTATTGACCGGGCTGTTTGCAGCTCTTCAAGAGTCTTGTTATATCATGCATGAGACAGCTCTAAATGCTGTGCAGCAGCGCTGCTAGCACTGTGTTTTGCATGCCAGCTTGAGCGCATGGCAGATGTCATGCTTTTCATTGGCAATCTGTCTGGTAGCAGCAGCGTGATGATGATGTGCATGAAGAGAGGCAGAATCAATGGCATTGCTTTTTAGTTGATGACTAAAGTAGGTCAACCAAGGGATGAAAGACAATGGTCGTCTCAGCTGCCACAGTGTCTAGCTTACTGATCGGCTTCTTGCTCTCTGCACGCAGCCCTGGGCTGATGACCTTGTTTCAAGCTACTCAGGTAATCAACAGACGGCTGTGCAGCTGTGTCTATCTTTGCAGCATTGTACGCTGCTGCGTATGCCTTTGCGCCTGCTTTGATTAGTCCTGATCAGAAGTCTCGCAGAGCGGCTGAGCCTTGCGCAAATGACAGAGACTAACGCAGGCCTTTTGTTGGAGTTGAAGTGTGAGCTAGCGACCTGTCAGAGCGCTGAATAAGTGATGCCCGCTGCCAGCGCGCCTCTTTCCAGGTGACCACGCAGAGCTGCTGACTTCTCAGGCCGTCTCGAGGCTTCTGCTGTGACTATACAGGACCACTCACATGCAGACTCTTGCTCATCTTTGTTCCAAATGTCGCATGCAGGAGGCCACTCGAACCAACCCAACTCCTCTGCAGTCTTTCCTGATCTCCTGCAGTCGTACAGATCCATGGTTGCCGCGACTGCCACAGCAGGTACCTGCGAGCTTCCCCTTTGTACCTCCAAGCGTTTAATTGTCATGAATCATTGAGAGTTACTGGATGCTGCCGTTTGACCTAACACACTGCTGTTGCAAGTAGTCAAGCCCTCAGTTGCTAACGCTTGCTGCAGGCAAGGCGTCAGCAAGCCATGACACTGTGCATGCAGCACAGCAGTCCACACTCAGCAGCCAGTACATAACAAGCTCCCAGATGCAAAGCAAGTGTTTGGCTTCATTGGCAGCACAGTCAGCAGATCAGGCCACGGCCTAACAAAGCTGGGGCCTGAAAAATGCAGTCACACAATGAGACAGTGAAGCAGAAAGACAGCAGCAGCATGGTGAGGACCTCAGTGTCTCCTCATAGCTGCCAGTTGGGCAGTCCCTCCAAAGCTGGCATCCTTGACATGCTTGATGACAGCTACTGGCAAGACCTGCCAGACCTTGCTGAACACAGCTCCTCAGATTCCCTTTCAGCAAAGCTCTTCAGCACAGATCTGGACGACTTACCTTTCATATCTCTGGGCCATGCTCCAATGGCCACTTCCGGCCTGGACAAAGACACCTTCCCTTCAGAAAGCTTCAGTGATTTCCTATTCCAGGTGGAATCACACACCTTGGCAGATATGGACATTGCCTCAGCACTGCCAGATGCAAATGACTTCAGCTTGGACACGGTACCAGACAAGCAGCTTCAACCAGGGACACCATCGGGACAGATGAGTCATATGTGCGACTTATTGCTGCAGTCATATCCGCCAAGATCACATACTCCAATCTCCAAAGACACAGAGCCGCTTCCCTTTGCAGGCCAAGCCTCTTCTGCTACCGTGAGCTGGTGTCCCTGCATGATCTAACTCAGTTTGTGAAACTCAAATTGGCACCAGTGCATACACCTGGGCACCATTGCACAGGTCTCAAGCACGGCCCCTGATGAGATCTAGTGTGATCATTTGTGCGCAGTTTGTTGGCTTCCTTGCAACATGTTGGCAATGCTGTTCATCAATTTAGGGCTTGTACTGTGCAGGAGACACATGCTAATACAATGGTTCCCATTGAGCAAAGAGTAGCTGTGCCTGGCCCAGCACCTTTACTGTGGCAAGATGCACAGCAGGTATGCCTGCCATCAGCAGTGGATCAACGACAATGCATGAGAGCGGATTTGCCATGCGCCACCCTTTGCAATTGCATTTGCATCTGAGCATGCACCTGATTTGTGTCCTTGAGCAGTTCTGCTACCAAGGTCTGTACTAGGACTCATGCTGTGAGTGCTTTCTGCAGTGGTACATATCATTGACTGAGCATAGAGCAGGATACAGTACACTGGTTGCAACATTGTTTGTGCTGGTCCCTTGCAGGGCAGCAGGGCCGATGAGGCCAACAATGGTCCTGCCAACCACCCAAAGATCATTGTACGCCTCAAGAGACCTCCTACCAAGAAGAGCAAGGTGGGATTTGCAGCTGATGCCACTTGTGGATTGCGTGTGCTGGCACAGTATCTGCAGCTACCTTGACTGTTTTCCATGAGCGGTGCTTAGAATTGCACTGCACGATGCTGTGTGCATGCTGCATTGCTTTGCCTGAATTGCTTCAAGTGCTGCATCGCAGCAGGCAGAAATGGTGCATGCATTCTTGGCAACTGCATGTACTCTGGTAGCCTCATGCCCCACCTTTCACACAGTGCATGATAGTGCTTTCCCTTTGCATGATAGTGCTTTCCCTTTGTGTGCAGGCTGCCAAGCCAAACAAAGTTGCCTCATCCAGGACATCTGTGCGGCTGGCAAGCAAGCACTCACCCTCTCGCCACCTTGCACCACGGCGAGTAGCAAGTCCAGTGGCACAGGTCCCTTTCACAGCACAGCATGAGCAGCAGACAGACTCCAGCACCAAGCGTCTGTCTCAAAGCATTGGCACACAGACAGACTTTGTTGGTGATGCTGGTTGCAACGTCAATCACTTGACGCAGATGCAAGGCAGGCACCCATCGCTGTCAGCAAACCCTGCCCAAGCCCTAGCTGAAGGTACCAGACTGCTGCTGGCAACTTCAAGACCAGCTGCCAGGACCATGACCAGACGCCAGCAGGCCCTGGTGGGACTCCATGACTCATCAGCTTCTGCCAAAGCTGCCCCTTGGACTCTGCTCACTCAAGCCAGTATGCAACTCAAGCTCCGGACTCCAGTGGCAAGCACAGCCACACAGACTGAAGACGCAGTTCAGTCAGATGTGTTACCAGTCAGCTCCATGGCTGCACAGCCTGAGACCAATAGCTGCCATGTCAACCGCCTGGTGAAGGCTTCAGCCCAAAGCCTGTCTCAATCCGATGATGCAGCACACAGCTTCACTTCAATCACATCAGGTCACAGACGCAGTCAGGCAGAGTCAGGTCCACAGCACCTCACAGGATGTTGTCAAGCAGCTGCTCAGCCAGCTGCAACAGCGTCTAATTTCCCAAAGAAACAGGCAGATCTGGCGGTTCAAGCAGCTAACAAGCCGGCTGCTGGATCAGCTGCATCCTCAGCTGCCATACCTGCCAGCAATGTAGTCAAGGTCCAAGTACAGCAGCAAGCACAGGCATCAGGGGCTGCAGATGCTGCATGCATGCCTCAACGCCTGGCATCAGTTGCTGGAGCCACTACAAACAACCCTGAGATGTCACCCACCAGAGCTTTTGCAGGCAGCCCTCATGCAAGCCCTGCTGGGGCTGTTGCAAGCAGCCCCAGACCAAATACCAGGTTTTCAAACATGCAAGGAGGCCAAGCCTCAGACAGCGCCTCAGACAAAGCCAAAAACAGAGACTCAGGCAGAGCCATCAACACAGCATCAGCAAGGGCCTCAGACAGACCAAAGCATGTGAGCTCAAACAGAGCCAAGCAGGTGGTGAAGCCACCAAGGAGGGCTGTTGCAACGAGCCCCCTGCACAGATTGTCTCCCAATTCCAAATTCATGTTTCAGGAACAGCGCAAGCCTCTGCCTGCCGTTGCGCCTTCCCTGCTGCGCAGCTTGCCTCCCAACTCCAATCATATGTCGCAGCCACAGGGTGAGCCTCTGGCTGCAACCATGACTCCATCAGATGGCCAAAGACAGCAAACAGGTCAGCTCCTTGTCACGCTGAATGTGGCTTTTGCATGTCATCTCTGCTCATGTCTCTACCTCGTATCAAAATGAACGTGGGCGCACTTTCATTCCACGATGCAGCAGAGCTCAGCAAAGGCACTCTGGGAAGTTGTGACAGCATGTGGCAAATGCGTGCTCAATTGGCTCATGCAGATTTGCCCCTTTTTACCTCCATGCACGCATGTCTAGCTATGCCTATGTCAGCTGTATGTGCAGGTGCACAAGATGAGTCAGCAGCAGCCTCACATCATTCCTTGGCCCACTCAGCAGATCCATCAGCTCAGTCAGATCATCTGCCAGATCAGCAAGTCAGACAGTCTGGCTACCCTGGGTCCGAGTCTGACAACTCAGCTGCTGAGTCTGACAACTCAGCAGCTGAGTACAGCCTTTCAGTCTCCCATCAGTCAGCTCACAAGGATGCTGCAGTCCAACACCATCTGCCTGCCTTTGCTGCTGCTGCCAAGCTTGCAGTCTCAGAAGCTTCTCTGCCTCAGTCAGGGCATCAGACACAGCTCTTGACAGACCCCTTAGAAATTCAAATCTCTGATGGAGCCTCCCTGCTTTCCAGTGTCTCCCCAGGCATGCAACCCAGCTCACAGTCACCAAGAGATCGGTCAGTGATACAGCTGTCAGACCATGATCAGATGCCCTCTGCTGTGACACCAGATGTAGGTTCACCTCTGCAGTGTGGCATGCAGAGCACAGCTGCTGTCACTGGCGGCCGTGCTGTTGGCAGGAATGGTGGCGTTACTAATGCTGCAGATGGCGAGCCTTTGAGCGCCATTCCGGCTGATGGCATTGCTGCTGCCACCAAGCACCCCAACAATGAGATGCCTGCACATGCTGGCATGTCTCATGACAAGCAGGGCAGCAGAAGCAGCAGCAGCAGCAGCAAGGGCATCAACACCAGCCAGAAAGCCACAGTCAGCAAGCCATTGATGAGCAGCTACGAGCCCGAGCATCCTCAGGCTAATAGTACGATTGAGATGAATTCAATCGGCTCTGCATCTGACTTTCCCCATACGTTGCGCGGAGTCTATGCTAATGCTAGCACAAAGCTGCAATACAATGCTGCAGACGTGACCAAGCTGCCTTTCGCAGCCCAGGAGCCACAAGCAACAGCTTCATTGGGTGCTCGTGCAAGGGGAGGTGATGAATTTCTTGGTCAGGCGGCCAAGTCATCAGCCTCTCCTCCAGCCCTTGCCTCAAATGCAGCAACCCACTCATCTCCGCAGGCATTGAAGGCCTCAGGCAGCCTTCAGCCTCATGCCTCAACGGTTGCCAGGCCACAACCAGACCAGATTGCAGGGGCCGTAACCCCCATCGCATGCCATGCTGGTCAGCATGCGCTCAATGCACCAGCTCAGCCTCTCCAAGCAGGCCCAGGCTGGTCAGCGCAAGGCGCCACAGCTTCCTCACAGCCCCTCAGGCAGCGAGCTCCACCCTTGTCCACAGTCAGCGACAGGCTGAAGTCAGGTTCTGATGCAGTCACTCGTGCTAGAGCTGCTGCTGGTCAGACCAACAGCCAGAGTGCTGTTTCAGTCCAAGCTGGGCTACAGCGCAACGCTGTCACCTCAGCCCAGCCTGAGACTCAGGTAGACGCAGACCTGCAGTGGCCAAGCCATGAGGATGCTCTGAGGTCAGACATCATGGGAACAGCCGGCTGCCGCATCACACGCCGCCTGGTCCAACAGATTCTGCAGCCTGCTCCAGAGCCCAGCGCAGTCCCCAACACCAGTGTGAAAGATGCTGCAGCCAACAAGGGGTCTCACTCAATCTCAGTAGGCAAGCCTCCAAAGGTAGTGGGCAAGCCCCCTTCTAGGCTGATAGGACAGACTGGCACAGGCAAATCCAAATCTGCTGCAATCCCAGCTGCTGTCGGCAGTCCATCAGCTTCAGCTGTGGGCATACCTTTGTCAAGCCAGGGGCGCAATGCACAGCAGCCCATGGCAACTGTCAAGGCATCTGCCATTAGTCACCCTCAGCAGAGCATGCCAGCTGCCCTTGTCAAGGCAAGCAAAGCCAAAATGATCAAGCAAGAAACTGCAGCAGCAGCAGCCAGTCGAGCATTCCCAACTGCTCCTACCACGTTCAAGCAGCCAAAGACACGCTCGGTCTCTGAGCTGATCCAGATGACACCACCAACAGCAAAAGCGATTGCATCAACACCTCCAGTAGTAGCTTCAACATCACCAGCGGCAGCAGCAGCAGCAGCAGCAGCAGTCAAAGGCACCTCAGCAGCAGCCAGAAGTGCCTCAATCGAAGTGCAAGATGCTTTGCCAGCTGTAGCAAACGCAGCCATGCCAAGCAAGAAAGCTCACAAGCTTGGCAAAGCCTCAGATGCTGCTCAAGGCCCTGATGGGGTTGGGAAATCCACCAAGACTATCAACAACAGCAGAGCTCCCAAGGCGGAAATGACCAGCAACAGCAGCAGGCCAACAGGAGTGCCAAGTTCGGATGATTCTGCCTCAGATGCTGCTGACACACAGACTGGTGGATCTGCTAAGCCAACAACAAGCTGCCTTAAGCGGCAGAGTGACTCATCTGTACGTTCAGATGCTCCCAAGAAGGCAAGGGTGAGTCGCTACCAGTGATACATTGCAGAGCAAATGCAATACACCATCATGCATTGCAAAAGATTGTGGTGGGCTGATGGGTGCTGACTGTATCATGATTTCAAAACCAGTGCCCTCAATTGTGAGCCCTACAGGCTCCCCTAAGCATCACATTTATGATGATTTGTTTGCAATTGTTGAAGTTAGGGGGTTCCACGCTCCGCAGCTACATGATGTGCTTCTGACACTGCGTATGTGTCTTGCAAATACAGTGTGCCACAGCTGCGGGCCTCAACCCCAAATTCTTGACCGTCAAGGATGAAGTCTTGAAGCTGATTGGGGACCGGCAACATGTGTTGGAAGGGGAGCTCAGGCGCCGCATGGGGAACAATCCTGACACTAGCAAGGCACTCAGGTATCAACTTTCGCTCGGACAGCATGCAGAAGTCATACCATCAACAAGCCATGCTGTCTTGCTTTCAAGAAATGTCAGTCAGAGCTTGAGCTTCCTTGCTTCCTTGCAGAGCTTGTGCTTCCTTGCATAGGCATCAGCAAACGGCATTAGTGCAGAAGTCAGACTTGTTTGCACTGGTTCTGTTCTGGAGCATGATTGTACAAGGCACGTGCTGTTTGCGCTATACACATAGGGTCCTCCATATTTGTGTGTACTGTTTGCTGGTAATATGCTGACACAATCATCAGCAACCATAAACTTCTGCATTTTGTGCAGGAAGCTGCACAGTGAGGGCTTACTGCAGCGCACAGGACATGGTGGCAGACCAGACCCATTCAAGTGGACCAAAGTGGAAACCACAGGCGCTTCACAGTTGTCACCTGCAGCTGAAGCATGAGGATGTTGCTTGCAGCACCACATGATTGTGTTGCCTCTCTGGAAAACTTCTCTGCAAGATCCAGCATGCCCATGTTGCTGGCTGTGGTATGAAGCTGGTTTCTTATGACTCGGCTTGGTGCAAGGACTTTTCTGTTATTTTGATTGTGTGTTGTAGATGGTCACGATTGATCAATAAAGTGGCATGTTACTTTGATTGGAGATTGAGAGTGTCTGACTGTCACTAAAATTGCTTGGCCTTGAGGTATGCCATCGTGCTATATAGCACCAAGTTTTGTCTGACTCTTGACAGACTTTGATGATGGCAGTGTCTGGCTGAAATGTCAACTCAGGGGTAGTTGACTTGTACGCATTGGCTTGCTTGAAAAGCAACATGTGAGTGAACAACGTCAACACATGTGTATCCTTGGGAAAGTGTATCTGAGCTCCAATCTTCAAGGAAACAATGATCACACACACTTGTCATCCATCACTGTCTGCAAGATAATCTAGTTTGCTAGTGCTTCTCAAGCTGTGCACTACTGCTTCAACTGTTACCGTACATCACTCACATCAATATCACATGTACATGCATGCACAGTGACTGCGCTGCTGCCGCTCATTTATGTGCTTACATATGCATGCCATAAAATAGGGCCCAGGCAGGCTAGAAATAGCAAATACAAAATTTGAGCACACATTAGAGGAGATGGGTGACACCGCTGCAAAAGGTTGCTGCCACTCGTGTGAAGTCCGAGCTTTGACCAGAGATGACGGCAGGGCATCAGCGCAGCTTCAGTGACGATTATAAGCATGGCGTGCTCACGTGATTAGCTGGGCTGGCAATCATGTCACTTCTGTGTAATGTTTTCTCTCTCCGACAAGACAAAATATGACGTCAGGTGTCATATGCCCACAATCACGAGGTACCAGGACCTGGTATTGGCGGCAACGTGCTGGTGGTTGGTCCCGCCAAATGCGAGCCGCGTGACATGTTCCTCTGCAGGGGACTGCCAGGTCTGGGCGGAGATTTCGCCACGAGCGATGACAGAGATGTGAATATGTCTGTCGATTTGGCAACTCCTAGTGGCGGCAACTGCAGGCCATCCTCAGGTGGTGGGCTGTCTAAATGCCTCACAGCAGAAGCGTGAAGAGCAGAGCTGCCAGCACTTGGGGGTCTTGACTTGCCAGAAAGTGCAACATGGCGGTCAAGGCCTCTTAGTGAAGCTCGGCTGTCTAGCCGGCCGCTAGAGGGCCGGGAACGGCTGGAAGCACTGCCAGGAGGTGACGGCAGTGTGCTGCTGCTGGGGGAGTCCATTGCATGCTTCAGGTTTGATGCATTGGCCAGGGAGCCATCTGTGATGCGCCGTGGGAGTAGCAATGGCGTGCACGGACATCTTCCTGCATCATGCTTGCACTGTGTTAGTCTCTACAAATCGTGTAAAATGGGGTCATGCTACATAGACTTGCTCGCATGCACTCAGCGTACATGAAGGAGATGTGGAAGGCATGCGCATATCATCCTGTGCAAACCACGTGAAACTTCCTGCCACTAGCCTGCCAGTAGTGTAAGCAGGTTGAATATGACAATGAGTGCCCACTATAGATGCCCTTTACTTCCCAGGAAACCATAAACAAGCAACATGCTGTGCCAGGCTGTACCTGCTAGGCTCTCTTCTAGCAGCACAAGCAGCAAGGCATCCAGATCGACGGCAGGGCCCTTGTTTGAGTCTTGAATAAGAGGTAGCAGATGGTCGTGGACCACAGGCAGGCTTGCCGGATCATTGGTGTTGAAGGCATTGCCTACCACATCCAGCACACACTGGATGGGCACCACAGCCGCATCACTGCCACCCCATTCCTGTACCCACAACAGCAATGCTGAGCATCAACACCAGACCCACACTGTCATCCAACTGCCCATTACGCTACAACAGCCAATCACCTGCTGCAATTATACCCTATGCGAAACATGCATGATGGTAGATCTTCACAGTATTCAATGTTTGTGAAGCCTTGTGCCGGATAAGTCCGTGGCATGTCGCAAAACAAATGAAAAGCTGAATGATACACAGTAGTATGGCGCACCTGAACCAGGCCCTGCCAGCCATCTCCTTGCAAGGCCTTGATGCAGTGCAACACCTGCAGAAAGAAGTGCCAGCCAGCAGCAGGGATGTGCCCATCCACAACGCCCACTAGGCGGCAGAAAATCAGGACCTTCAAGTTGTTCTGATACATGCGGGCGCTGGTCAGTAGCCTGCCTACAGGACCTGCCAGACATCAGAAAACACACAGCGTCAACAGCTTCCCTACATGCTGAGGGCCAGGCTGGCTTGGCACCAGCAGAAGAGCTGTATGCTCCTGCCAAATGCTTGATTGTGGTGTGTCAACATTACAGTTGTAACGGTCAGAGCAAGCGCCTGCAGGTGGGCAGTCTTGCATGGTGTGTGATGAAAAACGTGGACCTAAGAAAGACGTGCAAAGTCTGGCATGCCACAAAACTCACAGAGCCATATACGTGGATGCAGACACAAGCGACAAAGTTGCAGCAAGCACATCTGTGCTCCATTCTGCACGCCTGTCATATGCAACTGTCAGGCCTAGCTGTGTGGAAAGCAAGGCAGTGTTGACAAGGCGTCATGTGCAATGTGCATGCTCATCATCCTGTCACCTGTCTCCATCATGAGCTCTGCCACTTGAACTGCTGAGCTGCCAGACACAGCAGCAGCCATGGCATCAAAGATGCTGTCCTTAGCCCACTGTGCTTGCATGCTTGCATCCTCCAGGCTGCTCAGGCCCGCACAATAACATGCCACAATGCTACTGATGACTTCCTGCATCAGAGTGACCATACAATTCTCAGCACAAAAGACTCCTTTTAGCATGCTGAGCACACAGCTGTAAGTCTATCGTGTCGTTCTCAAAGTAAAGCAACTGCTTGTGACACCCTTGTACCAATTATGCTATTTAAGGTCTGCTCTGAGCACATACTGATGATGTGCTTGACTTCAGCTAGGCTCGTGTGGGATTGTACATGATATTCTTGGACCGTACATCTGCACTGTGAATGGGCCATGTAACAACTTTGCAAAAATAGGGGAAAACACCTTTCATAGACAAATTGAGAGCCTTTGCTCACAGAACAATGTTCATGACATTCTATTTGAAGACGGCCACTGGAGCAGGCAGTCCCCAAGCTGAAAGGCTAGAGGACGGCAGATCAGCACAATCAGCATGACATTGAGAGGTCCAAAAGGCTAAAAAACTATAGACTCAGTAGGCGAGTCTTGAGTCAGGCACAGGGAGTGACCTGTCTTGACATGGGGGTGCGGGGGCGGCCCTTGGTCAACCCCTGCGCAAAGTCCTGCCACTCCTCCTGGTCTGCTGTAAAAGCTTGTGTCCCCTGTCAACACACAGCTGTCTCTCA
>JAABUK010011120.1_pt1 | contig 11808 bp, 14 predicted proteins | sample 5559141 | NCBI WGS metagenome assembly JAABUK01 (sample SAMN10711869, study PRJNA513367) | rock metagenome | isolation source: Antarctica rocks | place: Antarctica: Victoria Land, Pudding Butte nord | collected 2016-01-03 | reverse complement strand
TGTTCGCCACGGAGCACGGAGCCATATTATCGCTTGCAGAGCCGTGATCTATCGTGGGCAGCATACTGCGATTGTCTGACCCATCAACTGATCATGTATACAAGGTACTGTTATCGGCACTAAAGCGAACATAACGGGTCTTCGTTGACAAGAACTGCTGTCAATATCGTTCACTTCTCGAATCGTCTTTCTACCACTCAGCCACGCAGATTCTACTCCCGTCAAATTGGCCGAGTCGTCAAGAGCCTCCGCTGCTTGCAAGCTGGTTCGCACATCCAATCATGTCCACGGCGGTGCCGGCCTCGAGACATTAGGACAAGGCGGACTGGAAGTTGGGATTGGCCGAGGCAGAGGAGCAAGGTGGTGGAGCTGAAGGGGGACATGTCGATGGAGGGTTCAGCTGGTGGTATACCTCGAGAGTGAGTTCGGCTGGAGAGATTGGAAGAGAGGGGTATCGGAGTGCTAGTCAATGGTTCCGAGTCGAGATGTCGAGTGACACGGCAAGCACACCAACTTCCCCGTACAGACGAGCCTTCCGGATGGTAAGTCGTCATGCGTAGCCACGTTTGTTATTACACGGTCGAGGACGTCAAGGGAAAGTCCTGCCCTGCCAAGGAACAGAAGCATAGAAGTATTTACAGCGCGTCAAACTCGCGCCGGACGCGTCGAAACACCAACTACTGCTACGAACTCCAGCATGGCTCCCACTAAACGCAAAGCCCCGTCGGTCGACCTTCGATCACCCACCCGTCGCGAGTTCTCAACCGACGCTCTCGATTCAGACGCTCCGGGGGTCGATCCTGCCAGGCGGAGGTGAGTGGGAGATCGTGCGTGACCACGATGGAGACCAACAAACAGCCCACCTGAACACGAGGTACAATCTCCTCACGCATGATGGGGCGACGATATACCTGCAAACCACAGGCACAAGGACCGGGAAGAAGGAAGTATTGGAGAAGCTGGGGGAGGACGAGAGCATCGGAGCAGACCAATATCGGATGCGCTTGCAGCTGACGATGGAGACGGGCGATGAGGGGTATAGCTGGGTCAATCAGGGGGTGTCTGTGGCATCGTCGGGGAGGAATGGGGATCAGGTCATCTATGATGCGTATCAGCTGCTGTAGGTGGCGGCATCTGAATGATAATCCAGATCTCGAGGGTGGTCTGGGCTTCAAGGATTGAGACGGCATGAGCAATTCCTCCAGACGGAAACAATGAGCTCGAGAATGTGCTTAGTGGTGGAGGGAGCACTGAGGGATGCTCTGCAGGATCTGCGTCTCTCATGTGCCGACACGACAGCGCCATTGCATGTTCTCCAGCTTCTCAAATGCTCCCAGTAGAAGGTTGAAGCCGCCACGAAGAGCGGCTTGGGCACTGGAGAGCGACCTCTCGCGGCGAAGACCGCCAAGTTAAACTACAGTCCGGACACCAGCTCCGCAAGTATAGAAAGTTTAAAGAAGTCGTTGAAGTATTGCATTCTGGATCAGTCGCCACAGAGCGGTCCAATCAGCCAGCCATATAAACTGCTCAGTATGTCTCCATCACTGTTGTTGCTCAAGCGGCGCCTACTTGCGACCCTCTTCATGCTGCGCAACAAGACTGGGCCTTCTCTGCTCACCTCCGCCAGTAACAAGACTTGGCCCCCGCATGCCATCTTTCTCGCCATCCGCACTGGAACGTCTTTCGGTTTTGATGAGACCCGTCTCAGGATCGACCACGCTGTTTCCGCGTCGCGCAGCCTGGACAAGATCTGGGTTCTCCTCCATAAGAATCTTGTAGTTCTTTTCGGCATCCCTAGAGAACGGAAAGATTAGCAGTGGCTCAGACATGGACTATTCTCGCCCGTCATTCCGTACCAGTTCCAGATGCTATCTGCAGCAAAGACAAGGTTCATCTCTTCGAGTGTGCGCTGGTTTGTTTCGGGATACAGAGCCCAGACGACAATGATTGACAAGATGTTGACGGCACCAAAGAGGTGCAGAGTGTTCGGACCGAGTGCACTAAACACGGTTGGTAGAAGCAATGTCTGTAACACTGTCAGTCTCGCATTGATGTTGTGAGTGGAAGTGTGCTGCTCTGACTTACACACCACCCGTTGCCAATCGACCAGCCAACTACACCCCATGCGTTTCCTAAGTCGTGTCAGCGTTTCGAACGAGCAGATTACATCTTCCAGCGCTGCATGGAGATGCAACACCCTTCGCTTACCTTTAGCGCGGACCTGCAGTGGGAATATCTACTCTCTGTCAGCAGGGTGTACATCAACCGATTCATACGTCAAGCATACCTCAGCTGGGTACAGCCACGGCACCGTCAACCACGTTGCACCGAATACCATCGTGTAGAGGTACACAAAAAAGACTGCAGCTCCGCCTGCGTGCTTCACGAAGGAAGCATCATGGTTGGGTTGCGCGACAGCGTAAGACAGTCCGCCGGCGGCAAAACAGCAGATTCCTTGACCCACTGCACCCCAGTACAGGGTCCAGCGACGGCCGATGCGATCGATCGTAAAGACACAAACTAGTGTCGCGAGCTGTCCGGAGTCGGTCAGCGTTCCAATCTACCACAGCCGGAGGGCGCAGCACCCACCATATAGGTAATGTTGTTTAAACCCGCAACCCACTGGCGATCTTGCGCCGATATACCAGCTAGACCGAAGATGTATGGCCCGTAGATCGTAATTCCCGCAATCCCGATCCATTCCTGTAAGATCTGTAGCCAAATGACTAGCTCTACTCGTCTAGCGGTGTGCAGCTTTCCCTGCCCGATGCCGAAGAACATGGCGAAGTAGCTCGATCGTTGCGAATTGTCGTGTTCGAGTTTGACGGTATTGCAGATGTCCTGGAACTCCAGCTCGGCGGTGTCGTCGTCCTCGCCACGCAGTCGTCCTAGAATGAAGCGCGCTTCTTCATTCCGGCCGGCTTTGACCAACCAACGAGGGGACCTAGGCAGCGCAGAAGCTGGGTCAGCTCGACTCCTTGTCGCCTGTCTCAAGGCTAGGATACGAGTGTCACTTACTCGGGCATGAACCATATGACAATCAGAAGGGCGATCAGTGGAACGATTTGGAAGGCAATTGGGAACCTGTAACGATGTTAGCTTGTGCATATGTATTGAATCGGCGTTTGATGCTGATGTACCTCCAGACGAAGCTGGAAAGGCCGTCTCCGTAGAAGGACGTGCCACTAAAGCAATCGATCAGCGTCATTGCATTGCTTGGGCGGAAGATGATGCTCTTACTATTCGAGCCAGTATGCAACAACAACGCCAAAGATGTTCAAAGTGAACTCGATCGATACTGCGCCTGGTTAGTCTCTGCCAGTCGACTTCCGCTAGCCTGCAACGTACCGAAAGCACCCTGTCAAACAGTAAGACGGAATTGTTAGCAAGTGTCTCAGAGCTGTGAACGGATGGAAATGCCCCGAAGCGCCCCATGGTGGCTCGATTGCGTCTTACCCGTGATGTGTGCGAAGCCGTTTCGGTTGCCCAGACAGGTGTGACTGCGTTCAATAGACCAGTCCCTATGCCAGTGAACACACGGCTGCAGAACATCCAGTCCGCGTTTTGAGCACTGCATTGAAGTACAGCGCCCACGATCGCCCAGGCACAAGCGATGCCAATCGTGGTGATGCGGCCATATCTATCTCCCAGCCAACCACCCCATAGAGCTCCAGCGCTACGACGGAGAGTCAGTACGTGGTCTGTTGACCGTGAGGATCAGTAGTCTGAGGCAGGCATACAGCGTTCCCGGAAGGTAGTAAACAGCGATCTAGAGGCAGATAATCAGAGTCGATCATGTGTATCCAGAGCAGCGAGGGACTTACGATGCCTCCTTGCAGCAATGGCTTGTCCACGACGACTTCCCCGGCAGAGTTGTCCCATCGACCAAAGCCCATGAGCTGTGCATAGTTGCGATTCGTGTTGACTCCACCCATCACACCTTGGTCGTACCCAAAGAAGAAGATGGATAGTCCGGCCACCAAGTTGACGGCGATGAGAAGCGATCTCTTCTGTAACTTGTTGGCCACGGCATGGTCCTTGGCGAACTTGGGTGTTCCAATAGTCATCATGATGGCAGTGTTCCAGCTATGCGTGTGCAATGGAAAGGAAAGGTAGGAGAGAGAGGAAGGTGCATCGGTTCACTTATATTCTGATGCCAACTTCAATGTAAAGTCCAGATGAGGCTTGGATGGTCGAGTGGCAGATGGCTGATCGGGGAACATGATGAACTCCCCGCGGCAACGCACGGCAACCGACGGTGTTCCTCCCTAATGGCACGCGGCATCTGTGGAGGGTGGCGTCTGGGGTGCTGCAATTTGATTCGTGGTCGAGCCGGTGCTCTTCTCCCCGCTCCTTTCAGTGCTTGGCAGGGGTTGGCAGCGCCTCGTGACGAGTGCAAGCTCGATCTCGACTGCTCCACTAAGATTTTCGACACGCCGAGCTCCCCGGGATGTGCTGTACGAGTAACGACCCATCTCCTCCTACGGTACACCTTCAGCTTCACCGAGCCCCCGGGAACATCTCACTCGCCGTGCTGCTTAGCCCTCCTTGGCTCTCATCGGGAATCGACCATCTCTCGTGGTATGGCCTTGAACGCCGGCACCACATCATCTCACACGACCAGTAGAGATGACGCCGATGGCGATACGCCTTCCTCAAAGCGACGACGACTGGATTCCAGCCCGAACGATGAAGTGGCCTTCTCTCAAAAACCTGCATCGCGGCGTAAAGCGGCGTGCCAGTCGTGCAGGATCCGGAAGGTGAAGTGTGACGCCGTGCGACCAACGTGTGGGATATGTAAAGCCTGTGACACGACCTGCCAGTATACCGATCCATTGTCTGATAAGTTGACGTAGGTCTCTTGTGCTACCAACCAAGGCATTATGAGCTGACAGTATCAGACTTAACTCTGCCACCGAATTGCTCTGTAGTAAACTCGATCGCCTCCAGAGTGAGGTTGATCAGATCCGCCAACATTCCCAATACCAGAGTCAGTCACAGTCAATCTTCGACCGAGGACATCAATCTGACTGCTCTTTACAGTCACACATGGCCAAGAGCACTCCGATGAGGCCGACCGCTCACGGCAGTCGAGCAGGGTCTATATCGCCGAGCCGTCGAAAGACTTTCTACAGATCCCAGCTCACAAAACTACCGCTGACACGGTACTTACCTGGGAGATCTTCGAAAGCAAGTGGCCGCCCATGTCTCTTGTTGGCGTTCTGTTCGCCAACGATCATGCGCACGACCACGGAAGCGAGTCGACTAGTGTGCCTGGCGGCTTGATCCCTCCCAATGAAGAACATATCCCATTACTGATCGACAAGTTTCTGCAAAACGTGCACACGAAGAATCCTGTCCTCGATGTCGAGCAACTGGTCAAACACGCACGCAATATTGCGAGTCAAGGCTTGGGCTGGGACGCTTGGTCGTGTTTAGTACTGCTCGCATCTGCGCTGGGAACGATCGCCAAGTCCTTCGGTGCTACTACCATTTTCCCCTCGAGCCCATCAGTCGGGAGAGCTACTACGCAGACGACATCGGCCCCGGACGGGACAGCCTCGCAGAGAGAGCTGCAGCAAGCAGAATCGTATTTTGTATTGGCATGTCGCCGACTCGGTAGCCTGCAGTACTCCATCCTCGGATCGCAGTGCTACTTTTTTGCTGGAGGTAAGTTATGTGAGCCTTTGGAGGCTAGGACTTTCTTTGATTCGCTAATCCGCCTGGGTAGTCTACCTCATGTACACAATGCGGCCATTGCTGAGCTGGCAGTACTTTGCACAATCATCCCAGCTTTATCAGCTACATATGAAGTCGACTCATGGTATTGCCGCAGATATCTCCAAGCTTGGAGAACTGCCGATTCATCACGCTCATACTCCAGACATCAAACGTCGACGTCTGGAGGAGAGCATGTATTGGTCGTGTTTCAAGAGCGAATGCGAATTTCGAGTCGAGTTACCGCTGCCGCAGTCCGAAATCGCAAGCTATGCTCATCCTCAGATGTTTCCGTCTCCACCCTCGCCAGCCGGCCTTGATACGAATAGCGAGCAGGATACTGGCGATCTCGAAAGGACATTGTCCAATTGCTCAACGTCCAATTACTCAACCATCGGGAGTATTCAGTCGACCACCTCAGACGGCGAAGACTCAGAGCTGAGACAGCATGCAAAGCAGCTGTGTAATGAGGAGGAGAGCTGGTACTACTATCTGACCGAGATCGCACTCCGGCGCATCGGAAATCGCATCATCAACACGTTCTTCAGCCAGGGCCAAGCAGCTTGGCTGGACGTCAAGCCACTACTCGGCATTGCTCTCGAATTCGACACCCAGGTCTCCGCTTGGTCTGCGAATCTCCCAACCGCGATGCAACAATGGGAGATGAACGACACGATCCGGGCGCCAACGCTCGCATCCTTCCTGGACGGCACCAGAAATCCTGTAACGCGAGAGCTGAGGTAGGAGTTGAGGCGAAGGGGGAAAAATCGAGAAGAGACACTACTAACCCTCTGTAGCTGGGCGACTGATAACCGCTTACTGGAAATGCGATCGTGGCTATGTCAGCCATTTCTTTACTACTTCATCCATTGCCAGCCTCCCATCAGCTTCGTACCACATCTCCCGGACCAAGACACTTTTCTATCTGCTGTCGTCAAGGGCACCTCAAACCTCACGCCAGAAAATGCAGCCGCACTGCATCATTTCATCACCTCGGGCATCGAGTGCGCGCTGAAGGTTCTCGACGTCCGAGCTCTGCGACATCGCCACCACGGCTTGTGGTACGACATGAGGAGTCTCATGACCGCCAGCTTAATTCTGCTAGCTGTGGTGATGAGCGGGCACGAGGCGTGGATTCCTAGTGGCGCTAGTATCTTATGGGGCCATGGTTTCTCCGGTGAAGAAGCTATTGGTGGCAAGATCGGTCGGGTGATGGTCGAGTTCCTGTTCTGGAGTGCCGAAAGCTCGGTTCTATCACGGCATCGGGATGTTCTTGATGAGGTGACCAGGACTGTGCATCGCGTTTGGGCCGAGAGAAGAATGAACTAACCATCAAGCACTACCTCCGTCATGATCTCGAGGCCTGTCTCGCTGCTCGGAGATATGGGGCACTCTAAGAACTCCGACCACTCGTCCACGTGTCCGAGACACTTGCTGACCCTTCTACCGATCACTCCAACTACCGGACCCGTAACGACACTTGATACCGCACATTTTTGGATGTGTAGTGGAAGCCACCGCTTCGGGTTCACTTAGTTTTATCCCTGCGGAAGGGGTTACCAAAACTGCCCAGCCTGGCACCCTGTACGTTCCAATGACGGGAAGTGGAATTGGTCTCGCTAGGCATACCGAACGGTGACTGGTATGATTTGCGTTTGCTCTTGAATCGTGGCGATGGCGAGCCGAGCACGTTCTGAACAACTGAAGCTGGCATGCCGCAGGAGCCAATATGACTTGCGGAAGTTGCTGTGCGGCGACTGGCTTCGCTGGTGGTGCTATTATCCCCACAGTGGCCGGCACCCGACTGTGATAATGCATTCGATTATCGCGGAGGAGGATGGTTGGTGTCGTAAGATTCATACCTCGGCGGTGACTCCGTGGTTTGTTGGCCTGCCTCTGAACGAGATACACCATCTCCGGATTCTGCGGGAACCTTTTGGTCCTCTATGGCGTCTTTCTTGTCCAGTGACATAACGACTTTTCGAGCGACAAGATGGGGAGACAATACCTTACCGCCCTGTTGGTGATGGGGTCTATATAGGTAAGATGGCAACAGGATGCCGCGATTCCGACAGCTGAACATCACGTTCTGGGGCCGAAACGAGTTACAACATCTACGCGGCCTTGCATCGCCACAATCAGGAAAATGTGATCCGCCGAGCAGGACCTTCCATTACTGTGAGGTAGCGAGGACCAAATGTGGTCGTTAAGGACGTTCCTTCTGTGTGCGACCATCGCAGCTTACGATGTGCAGTCGAAACAGCGAAAGTGCTTCTTGCCTCGTGCTAAACAATATTTAAGTAGCGACTTCCGGTAGTATGGCAAGCATCGCGCTTGACCGTGCAGGTCGCTCTGCCAGTAGGTTGTGTTTACTCGCGCTCGCACATCTCACTTCCACGATCTCACTCCTCCACCTTCAGATCCACACGCATGAACACAGCCCTGCGACATTGATCATGTCGGAGAACGAAGGCAAGACCCCGATTACTGTGCGCACACGCGAGGTCTCACCCTCACCAGCTCGCGAATCACTGCGCGGGAACTTGAGCATCGCCGAGGGTGAGGTGACGATTCTCAAAAAGAAGCGATCATGGATGGCCGGACTGCGAGATGTCGTCTCGAAGAGCGCATTGCAAGCCAAAGCTGCTGTGGATATCTTTCGTGGCGACCAGCAAAAGGCTGAGTCGTAGCGTGTCCGCTTTCCTAATCATGCTTGTCACTTCACTCACACGAGAAGCAGGGCAGCAGAATCTGAGCCTCTCGGGACTAGCACACAGCCAGCCGAGCTTTCTGAGGCGCAACAGCGATATTCTTACGACAGCTGCGCCAGCAGCAACCCTTCCGCCACGATATCTTCCGGACGTCCTCTGCTTCCGAAGCATAGCCGTCAGCGCTCTCTGGCTTCGAAGATCGGCACGGCTTCAGTTCGTCGACACTTCCAAAGTCACTCCCATGGACACAACAAGCGCAGCAGCATGTACAGCATGCTCGAGAAGGCCAGCGACGATTCCGAGCAAAGCCTCGTGGGCCCGGAAGTTCTCGCAACCACGCCGTCTCCACCCAACGAGAAGTCGAATCCGCACAAGAGGCATGACAGTATTGCGAAGAGCATTGTAGGCAGCATTCGAGGCCTGGGGCGCAAAGGCGCATCCAGCTCGCCAATCCCAGCAACCCTGGATATCGACACACCTGGTACAAGTCAAGCACGAAAGATTCCTCTCCCATCATCACCGGTGAACATTCCGGCCCCGGCGCCAGCATTGGAACTCGATCTCGGACCTACAGGCTTTTCAGTATCACCTCCGTCTTTCTTTCCCATCGAGAGCAACGAGTCACAGCACGTCGCCCGATCGGAACACCCACTTCCCAAGCCCTACAACGACACTAGTTTTGGCCTCATACTCGAAGACGCAGGTCTCCAAAATCGTCGAAATGTTACGTTCATGGCAGGAAAGCCAGTCCGGCCAAGTGATATCCTGAAGCTGGACTTTGACGACCTCAGCTCCAACCCGCCACCAGCTCTGCCATCACCGATGCCGGGGACTACCCTTCCTCTAGAGCTCGATGGTGCCGCCAGCGATTTGTCGAACTTGTTCGAAAGAAGCGTCACTCCGACAACAGCGAGAGATCGGAAGTGGCTTCGCTCGATGAGTTCGCTAGATGCCATGGCAGAAGCTTGCGCTTCTACTCCTCCCGATGATGAGAACTTGCCCAGCAGTGTACAGCCTCGGTCTGCAAAAGTTGGCGTTGCGGCTACTGTGTCTACCAAAGCTGACTCACCACCCGTTGCAAACCGCGAAAGCACACCTGCAGAACTACCTGTTTGGACCCAGCTATTTAGCACACCGTCCTGGCATGCCATGGCCGACGCCGCTGCTGTCGCACATCGCAACGATGAGCTAAACGATGGCTTTGCCCGCCCAAATCTCGGAGATGGTAAGCCTGCCTTTGGCTCACCAGACACCACCGCCCTGGCTACTGCATCAGCAGGGCCTCCTCGCCACAATGCATTATCTGGAGAGACGTTGCATTCGATTCCATCAGACATGCAAGAGCTTACACGACAGTGGGCCAACGAGATGCCGCTCACAACTGGCCGCTACTGGTCCGGCGAAGTCGAGAAGCCGGTCTTTGAAGATCCGTTCGCAGACACCCAAGCGGTCATGAGTGGTCCTCCGTCACCAACTCGAAGCGTGACGCTCCCACTCCGCCTTAAACAATCTCCTGCCACATCGCATATGGCGAGATGTCGCAAGCTCGAGGACGGGTCCGCGGCCATCGAAAGGCCCAGCCCAGCGAATACATACGTCTTCACGCCAGATGCGCCGACCAGCCCAACGAATAGAGTCGTCTTTTCACAGGATGCGCCGACCAGTCCGCTAAGCCCAGCGGCTTCGCTCACCATGCAGATGGAGCTCCAACGCAACTACGACCTTGCCGAACGTCTTGCCGGCGAAGAAGACATCGTTCGGAGGCGTGAGCCGTCGGCCATGACCGATCCGTTCGAGAACCCAGCATCTGACGATGACACCTGCACCAGGGCCCAAGAGCTATACGATTCTGGAATTTTCTTACCAAATTACGACAACATTGACAGCATGAGCTATGAAGAGGGTATGTCGCCTCAGCGCGGCCCATTGGCGCACACCGCCACGGCCGTCATCTATACCAGCTATAACCCTGAATACAACACGGGCAGTTCTCGCGCTCGCACAGCGCGCGCCGCAGGTTTGGGTGATGCTCGGTACAGATTCACAGTCGACAACTGGCTCGAGAATCCTCAAACCGCTGGCGATCCGGACCTCAATCCGATCACTCCAAGCCGCAGGCACATGCATTCAAGCATCGACTCGGTCACCGAAGGCGAGGAGCGTAAGACACCACAGATCACCCCGTCTACTACCACGACAGACCATACACCATCCATGGGCAACAGACTAGACTTCGACCTCAAACGCTCTCAACGCCACATGCGCTACAACGCTCTGCACCAGTATGCATCGGCCGTGCTTCCGGACGGCCATCTGTTGTCGCCTGCATCAACTCCCTTCGCTCGTCCGCCTCACCATAACCGTTTCATCGTTGGTTGCTCTGAGGATAACACTGAAGATCAAGATTTCCAGCTCGCAGATTTTGACACTGCATATGACGGTGCTCCAAGCGCCTCACCGTACGGAGGCGTTGAAGCTATGCAAGCCCGCATCGGAAGCGAGGAGAGCGTAGCAGAGTCTTTGAAGAACGCTGCCCATGACTATGGGCAGCTTGCGGAGCACCTCGATGGGCAGGATGATGTCTTCGCCGATCCACTAGATAGTCCATTCCACTCACTGGAGCAGGAGAACGATTGGGCGAAGAAGGATTACGAGCGATACACGCGCGGATGCGCTTTGCTCGAGCAGGCTGGGAAGCAATTTGAGGCGTTGTGTGCGCTGCCGAGTACGGCGAGCAAAGAGGACGAAGCAACCCATTGTCCACGGCTCCAACTTCCGAGCATACCGAGCCTGACGAGCCTACGACACGCTCCTTCTGGCCGACACCGAATCGATTTGCCATCCTTGGGTCTCCGGCGACGAGCTCGCCAGAGACAGTCACGCCAGCGTCAGGTGCCCGCGACCGCGTGATATCTCTGGATACACTTGATAGCTGTTTGGACAGCTACCCACAACCAATAAAGGACAGTGCCTCCCAGACAGGCGAAAGTGCTGGCGAGGAGGTCGAAGTAGGAGAGTTCTGTGTGCCTATGTTTTGGGCCCGGGGACGGCATGGGGATGTGGATGGGGAGAAAAATGTGGACTGAAGCATTGTTTGAAGATGGCATTGATCCTGCGGAAGACTTTGGTGGCGAGCAAAGTGCTCGGTAATGGTTTGGACACTCATGTTGGACAGAGACGGCAGAGTTTGGAACGAGTGTTGTATTGTTAATTTTGCTGTGTAGCGAGTATACTGTACCACGACAACATCTCAAGATATGTCAAGATCTACATGACTCAAACCATTGCAAGCCGCAGATTCCCCAGCCTACCAACTTCAATTCGATCACCCCATGGGGCTGGAAAAGCATACCCGAAGCATCCTTGCGGAGGAGAAGTA
>JAABUK010011119.1_pt1 | contig 11808 bp, 11 predicted proteins | sample 5559141 | NCBI WGS metagenome assembly JAABUK01 (sample SAMN10711869, study PRJNA513367) | rock metagenome | isolation source: Antarctica rocks | place: Antarctica: Victoria Land, Pudding Butte nord | collected 2016-01-03 | reverse complement strand
CTGTATCTGCATAATCCAGCTCAATGGTGGCAAAAATGGGGTTTTCAAACCCATTGTCCAGTCCACAGACCGAGAAGACAATGTTATGAGACTTGTGTGCCTCCAATGGAGAGGAGATGGTGAGCTTCGCTGCTGCATCTCTGTTCAGCACATAGACAAGCTTCTGCTTCTCGACTGCGCCTATCATGCATGCTCTGCCTCGTGGGTCCACGGCCAGATACTGTCCTGGTACAATCCGCCGGCAGCCTGACTTGCCAAAAGTCTCCTGGTGAATCTTGGCGAAGACATTGCGGTCCTTGTTGTACTCAAGTATCACAATTCTGCCAGAGTCCCCAGCAAGGATGATGTACTGTTTCTCTTTGCCCACTGTGCCAGCAAGAGAGAATGGTGACAGAGCTCTGATGACGCCAAAGACGTTGGTAGAGCAAATGATTTGCATTTTGCCATTCTCGTCTGGCCTCAGGAGTTCCAGCAGGTTGCCACGAGAAACTATAATCTCCTGAGTCTTTGGTCCCGAGAAGCTGCCGTAAATCGCACACTGCAGCATAGCAGTAATGAATGTTGCAATGTTGCTGACAGGTGACTCTCAGAGCTGCTGGGTCCTTTGGAGGGAGCAGGCTTGAGCACAAGCAGCTGTGATCTGGGTGTTTTCTGGTCGGTCGGTACCTGTATGCCACCAGGCCGGCCAAGGGAAAGATGATACAGATACATCCTTGCCTCTGAACTGGGCTACGCTCGCAGAACTCAAGGTCTGCCAAGCGGGCAGCCCTTCACAACAAGCACATGCACGGCAACCTTGTTCGCCACGTGCTCAAACACTCTTGTGACCGCGTAGGACAACAGGATCGCGAGCGACTGTTCACAGGTCTTTGCCCCGTGCGCACTACGATGTGTCGGACCTCATGCGCATCGCAACATGCAACGCACAACTGCACTGATTAGGGCAACCCTAGCTGGCGACTCTTCTCGGGACGCCTCTTGGGATTTCATCACCGGGATGCATCGCTAGTCAACTACTGACTTAACTTCTGAGGCCAGCAGGTCGCCTCTCCTATCAGTCGCAGAAATGCCGAGTGCACCAGACCCCGTTGTCTGAAGAACGCAGTGCACTTGTGAACGGGCAACCATGCTCACGCTGTCCGCTTCCAGGTCAACACTGCCATACCACACATCCGAGTTCAGCTGTCGCTCTGTTGCTCGTGCAGCAAGATCACAACAGACTTCTCGGCAGCTGTCGAGATGCAAATTATCGGTGCAATGCCAGGGCGCAGCCATGCCGAGCGTTGTCCAGCGTGAAGTCCTGACAAACAGAGAAAGGTGTTATGAGTGTGTGTCACGTCATCGATTATGTCTGACTTCGTGTGAACTTTTTATCGTATAGGCTTCTGTAGGCGATTTGTGTGTCCTTTTTATGGACTGACTGCATTACTAATTGCACAGGCTCAAACTGGACACAGCTGATGACACAACTTTCTATGGTGCTGTAAACCATGACACAGTGAGCTTCTTTTAGAACGCTGGTGCAAACATCAATGCTGGAGTATGTTGTGGGTGCATGCAGATCAGCCTCGAATTGTGCAGCATGTTGACGATACCTTCAGGCGTAAAGTCTCTCAGCTGTACAGGCAAACTATACCTGCCAACGGCGCGGTGCTGGATTTGATGAGTAGCTGGGTTAGTCACCTCCCAGAGGACAAACCATACAGTCTAGTTGTTGGGCATGGTATGAATGCTCAAGAGGTAAGACAGTGCTAAACTGCAGCTCATATGGCATCATACAAACAGTGTCTTGTTGATGAGCAGCATCAGCATTGGTCTACCCCAATTCTGAGGTGTTGGTCAACAGAAGAGAGATTTGTTGTGTTGCAGATGAAGCGCAATAGGCAGCTCAACAGATTTTTCATTCGGGATTTCAACAAGGACCCAAGTAATTGGGCTGAGAAAGACAACACCTTTGATGCCGTCGTTTGCTGTGTCAGCGTGCAATACATGCAGCAGCCAGAGCGTGTCTTTGCTGAGATACACAGAGTGCTCAAGCCTGGTGGTGTATGCATCATGACGTTCAGCAGCAGGCTGTTTTACTCAAAGGCCATACAGGGATGGCGAGATAACTCTGCTTATGGCCGTGTTTCCCTGGTCAAGCAGTACTTCCAGTGCATCAAAGGTATTGTCATATCCAGAACTGTTACCTGTCAGCAATTCTGCCTCATGTGAGTAGCGCTCGCAATATGACATGCTGGCATGCGTGAAGCGTTCCACATAGACATCTTTCAAACTCATCGCCACACAGAGTGTCACAGGTCTGCTTCTGATAACTTGAATGCTGTGAAGGTTTTACAGACGCAAAGGTAGTCACTGAGGTCGAGCTTCCATCACAATCGCTGACGGGCTTTGCCTCCTTGCAAGCCAAATTCAGCAGGCTTCTTGCCGGGTCCTCACAGCAAGACCCCTTCTATGCAGTTCTGGCTTACAAGCAACAGCTGGAGATCTGAGAGCAGGATTTAATTGTGTCCCATTGTGTCCTTCCTGACACAATCAAAACAGCCCTCAGACCTTTCCTGCCATAGCTGTCTGTGAAGTTGGGTGCCTTGCAATTTACATTCGATTGTTTGTATGTTGGACATGTTGGTCTGAGATGCAAGCCAGTTGCAAGGTTCTGGTCCACCACCAACTCAGCTGGCTCATGCTAATAACTGTGCCATGGGTGAACGAAGTTCGGTGCATATGCAAAAGAGCCGCTGTGAGTCTGGTTTTCACCAGCATTTCCTGAATGAACCTGATGACCTTTTAGCAGATCTGTTTTGTTTTCACGCTGTGTAAAGATATCTATAGGTACAAGCTAGCTGCACATGCAAAGCTTTCTACCTGACTTCACAGGTCTACAGTGTGGATCTCTGTGACCTTTGGATGTTGCGTCTGATATGTTGTAAAGGTGACTTTGGTGGTGCAGATTAGTCATCTGGAAACTGGGGGTCAGAGCCGTGGAACAAGCTGACTAATGGATGTTCGTGCAGCTGCAAACAGCGGAATGCATGGTATCGTTGCCTAACGCACGCGATCCACTGTCGATATTTGCTGTTGCTAACTTGATCTGCTCGAATCAGCAACAGAAAAGGGCTGCACGAAGGCAAAGCTCATGCACAGCTCGGATCAGCTTGTCGTGTTTTCTGCAACAGAGCATATTCTGTGCAGCAACCTACACCAAACTAGCCCGGCGAGTGATTAATCTAACGCAAAATAGAAGGATCTGCTGACTTCTGTCACGTTGCTCGTGTATGTAGTGACCGACACTGTGGTGTCGGATGTGGTAGGTATCCTGTTTGACCTAACAACGCAGCGCACACACCAGCAGCGTCAGCAAGCCTGTGCAGCCCACATCTTTGCAACACAAGATGTACTCGGAAACGATACTGGTTCTCTGAGGCGGCCAGGGTATAACAACGGTTGAGTCTACGGCTTCTGCTTTTCAGACACGGCTCGGCGCAGACACGGCTGAGCTCGAGGAACCAGGCGACGTAGAGATGAAGGTCCACTTACGCTTCTGCAAGTCAGTTCAGAGCACTTTTCGGGAATAAGAAAGTGTCCGTGATTGCAGGCTGCACAAGTCAGCTGGGGGCTTTTCCTGCTTTTATTGGGCTTGTGCTTGAACTTGTGCCAACCAGCACTGGCACAAGCACCCAACTGGCATGAAGGGCTTCATTTGGCACGATTTAAGCCAAGAAGCATTGATAGCAAAACAATTGTGGGTGCCTCGATAGCCCAAATTGTTTCACATGCTGTACCAGAGCGAGGCCTGGCTGCTGCTGCCAGTACCCCAGCTCCATCAGAATTTGTCAGTGCAGCTGTTACTTACTTCCAGGTTTGCTGCAATTAACTGATCCCAGTACTGATCATACTGACGGTTGATAACAATGCACTGTCACATGCTGGCTGCATGCCCTTGAAATTATGCAAGGCTGTTCATGATCACTGTTCACATGTCTAAGCACATGATATGCATACAAAAAGGGAATTGTTCTCCCTTCCCCCCGCGCCTCCCCCATGTCACTATTTTACATGTCTCACATCTCACTTGCACATGTTCTGGCACAGGTCAGAGGCAAGCAGACCTTCTTTGCCGGCACAAACATCTTCTACATTTTGCTGCGCCAGACAGCAGATGATCCTCTGGGGTTTACTGATGATGGCGTTACTGCCTACCTGAGCGCCCAGGTATGTATACCTACACTCCATACTTCTACACAGGCACGCTACTGCACATGCTGTGATCAACTCATACTCTGGTGGCAATGCTGCTTAGCTTTGCCTTTCACTGCTCAGACTCACTGCAGCAACTTGTCCGCTCAGAGTTTGTGATGGACTGGCATGTGACTGGCAAAACAAAGCACTGCTGCAGGCGTCTTATGGGGTCAATCTGATCAGATTCTTTGGCAACATCAATGGAGTGGGCAAGCCAGCCGGGTATGGCTACACAGACACCACTGACAGAGCCATTCTGGTCAGCATTGACCCTGCCACTTTGCTGGGCACCTATGATGAGACTAACTTCCAGAGATTTGACCTGGTCTTAGCAGATGCCTGTAAGCTGTCCACCCTGCTGTGAACAGTCTCAACACAGGTCATTTCTGGCATGGTCATTTGTGCAGCTTTGAAGCATCACTCTACATAAGCTCGTGGCTTTACTGGATGCCTCTGCTGCAACCATGCCGGCTTTATAGCAAGTCATGGCAAGTGGTTAGAACACAGCTTGCCAGCTTCTCACCTGTACAGTGGTGTGATTACGCTGAATCATTGCTATTCTGAGATGTTACTTGGTCACAGTGCCTCCCAAAACCAGATCTGCGTTTGGTACAAACTTCTGCAGTTCCTTGAGCAGAAAACGCAGATCTTAACAGGCTGATATCTTGCATGCGTGCAGCCTTGGCAGGGACCTATTCCATTGTCACGCTTGTGAATGGAGCTGCTTTGGGCAACAGTACCCACCCGGCAGTGGCTGGGGGCATGCAGTGGTATGTGGACCAGGTGCTGGGCAATGCCACATATGGCTCGGGGGGCTCCTACAACCTCTTCTACACCAACCCATCCGTCATCACTGTGAGCTGAATGGACTTCACTGTTGGCTGACTGAGTTTGACCGACTCTGTTGTGCAGAAATTTGTGTTCATACTTGGTGGATGTATGGTAAGCATGGCAGGATGATGCAAATGGAATTGGTGTCCTGTTGTTTATACTTGGTGCATGTATGGTAAGCATGGCAGGATGATGCAAAAGGAGTTGGTGTCCTATCGTATAGAAACTACCTATGCCTGCCCGTCTGGCTTCAGCCTTGTCTAGACAGGTCTGTGTCCATGCTCACAGATGCAATAATGGACCCTGACATGCCTGTGTTCCCATCTTGAGCAGACCATTCTTTTGCAGCAGTGCAACCCCACAGGGACGCCCAACATAACCCGCCCTTGGGCTTCTCTCCAACAAACGACACAAGGCGTAGTCTTTTCTGTTGTTTCATTTTTCTGCAGCAGTGCAAGCTTGGGCAGATCCAAATGCACAGGCACAAGCAAGGCTGACACGCTTTGTGCATACACAGGCTTACAAGAAGTACATCCATAGGGTCCTGACCCGGGTCAATACAGTGAATGGCAGGACCTACAGTGAGGACCCCACTGTCTTCTCCTGGGAGCTGGCCAATGAGCCCACCAGCACAGCAGACCAAACTGGGCAAACAGTACACCTCCTCTCCCATACAGCCTTTCCCCTCCTGTGATGATTGCACAAGACAACTGTCAGTGTGATACTTGAAGCAGCACAGCACAGCACAACTGCGTTGCCGTGACCCTTTTGACACTGTGACAGCAACTTCCCTATGAGCATCTGACTTGATCAAGTGTCAGTGTTGGCTCACACAATGTCAGTCAACACTGGCTGAAGACAAGCCAACACATGCAAGCAGCAGGCTACAGACAAACATATATTTTGTCTATGGGCCGTCACATGACCAGTGACTTATGACTGCTTGACTCGTGTCTGCAGGTTGCTGCATGGGCAGCAGCAATTGCTGCTTACATCAGGACGCTGGACACCAACCACATGATTTCTACTGGGGAGGTTGGGTATGACATCCAGCCAGGGCAGAACTCAAGTCAGTGCGGCCCCTGCGCCTCCCCCGAGCCATTCACTAACGACACCCTTGCACGCCTTGATGTTCCCAATCCCTTCAGCGCGTACCACAACTTCATCAACTGTAAGTGTGTTGCTCTGCTTTCCATCACAGCCTGGCTGATGCCCATGACATATAGACTGGAACATGATAGGCATCTGGGTCGTAAACATTGTGCAGTGTAGCATTGTCATTGATCATGATGTCTCATTGTCATATGATCGTACTAGCAAAATGTCATGTTATGCAAAACTGTGGGAGGACCAATTTTGCCACGCACCACTTTCGTTGGGCACCAGTTGTTCAGTTTGTATATAGAAGGATACTCTGGTTTACGTGCGACATGGGCCACAGCCTTGACTTTGCTCTTTGCACAACCACCTCTATACATCATGCTCTCCATTGACTCATGTCTTGCACCAGTGTCACAGCATGCTTTTGTCAGCTTTGTGAAGTCACATGCATGTGTGTCCAGGTTGCGTCAACTAGAGCAGCATGTTGGTCCTTGTCATGTCTGTGAGTATATGCTATGCTATGCAGCTCCATGCAAGCTTTTGCTCACCTGAAGTTGTTTGCTGCAGCTGGGGATAGCGGCAAGGGTGTCAGCTACTCCTTGAACACAGCCATTCCAGACATCAGCTTTGGCAGCCTGCATGTCTACCCTGAAGCCCTGGGTGTCAACTTCAGCTCCAGCGGTGATACAGACAACTACACTTGGGTGAATGACTACTTCATACAGCCTCGAGCTGCCCAGACTGCCAAGCTAGCTAAGCCTTGGATGATGGAGGAGTTTGGCTTGACGTCAGCTTATGGACAGGCCAACAATGTTAGCAATGCCAGGTTGGACACCACAGGAGAGTTTGCAGCACATGCTGCCATATGCCCCTGTGTCAAATCTTAAAAGAAACTCATCTCAATAGCTTCAGCTTGTGCTGTGGTGTAAGTTCCCAGTGTGCTGCACTGCTTTGATGTGCTGCCCTGCTTGGTGAATCTGAGACATTGGCCCATTCCCTTCAAATCTGCACCTTGACAGCTGGTCAGCCGCTCACACCATACAATCCATAACTACTTCCATAGACACAAAGTGGCATCCTGACTATTTAGGGTTTAGGGTCTGAATTTGTGTGCCTGGCGTGTACAGGGCAATGGTGTTCAACTCTCAGATCCAGGCGGCTATAGCTGGCAAGGCAGCAGCCATCATGACTTGGGAAGTGTTGCCCATGCTCATTGACACCACGCAGGACTACGACTTCACCTGGAGCTCGGACGGTGGGCAAGTCATACAGGCCCTCACCAACTATGCTACCTGTCTGGTACAAATCAGATCAACTTTGCATCTGCTGCATGCAATCACCCAGTGGTGCACTGCATACCAAAAGCTGGCATCAGACAAGCAGTAGCCGCTGAGCTGACTAAGCACCTGCAATGTCAGCCTTAGAGGGTCGATACAGCTGTGAGTACCTTTATTGAAGGTTGTCTAACCAGCATATACCACATTCAAATTTGAAATTCGGGATTTGAATGTGTACAATTGAAAATTTTGCCAGGCTGTTGACTGACTGCATGGCGTAATAGGACTGTGCACTTATGCATCCCCTTGCTGCCACACCAAAGTAAGGCTTTCACAGGGGCGTTTGTACTGCAGAACAATGGGACATGTATTGACTACGTTGCTCCAGCAGTGGCTGCCCCTCCTGTGAAGCAGGGGCAGTACTGTGATGTGGGGCAGACCCCCCAACTGGGCTGTGGCTATTGCAACCTGATGTACCAATATGTGGGGGGTCCTCTGACCACCTGTGCTGCAAACGTAATACCTTTGATTCCCCATATTGTTTGTCACGTCAGGCAATGTCTGATAACCCCCTCTGTGGTGACAACACCTTCGGTCCAGATTGACGATGAGTGCAGCAGAACAACCGTGTCTGATGACAGCCATGCTATATGGCTCAAATGCATGTCTGTCTGACTGTCTGTATCCAGCTTGCAGCCCCTGCATTGTATCATATAGCTAGGGCACATCACGCTGTCAGCACACCATGGCACACAACATTGGCAAGCGAGGTGATTCTATGTGATGCACACAGAATCAGCAAGACACTGTGTTTGTTATTGATACAATTTTAATAGTTTACTCTTAGTATCTTTATTATTACATTATTACTATTTTACTATTTTTATTGTGTTTGTGCAGGGCGCTGCAGGACCCAATAGCACAACTTGCCAGATTGAGTTCAATGTCCTGACATGCGCTGGGTCATGCGCATGTGCCCCCCCACCCCCACCCCCTACCCCACCCATTGCTGCTGCCCCGGGCTGCGGCTACAACACCAGCTTGTTCTCACAGCAGAGCGTGCCGCCCACAGGCTGCACCTGCTGTGATGCTGGCTTTGACTATCAAGACTCCTGTGCCACTCAGGTCATCACTCCACGGACACTCATACACGTCACAGATAGAGCATGATGTCGGGTGCACGTCTGCTGAAATTGCAACTGTGTTTGACCTGACAGGGATGAGCCTGTCAGTACTGCACATGATGTTCTGTATGGTCACTCGTGATGCTCATCATTACAAAGAAGTTTTGAATTCACATTGAAAAGGCAGCAGCTGGTGGTATGTAGTGCAGCATAGGCCTGACATTGCTGCAAGCTGCACAAATGGGCTTATGGAAGTCCAAGCACACTGCCTTGCTTCTCAAATGTCATGCTGCTTACTAGACCAATGCTGTCAATGCAAGTCAATGCTCATATTTTCAACCTGGTGTTGTGCTTGAAGTGTATCCCAGCGTACTTGTCCTGCGGCTGCGCCAGTGCATATCATGGTGTATAATACACTGGTGCATCTGAATTCCAATGACGTGTTGAGATCCATGTCAATCTGTGCTGCAGCTGAGCTACAACACTTCAGCAGACTTCAAATGTGGAGAGCCATATGTGAAGCCATATTGCGTGTGCACCTGCGGCTTCTGTCCTGCACCCAAGCGTGAGTCTGAGGCTGACCGGACGTGGCCTGAACTGCAGATTGTGTTCCTAATGCTGCTAGTTACATCTGTTTGCCACAGCCTGCACATGATGCAATGATGACTTGACCATTGGTCATGTCCATCAAGTAGCAGCCTCGTCCATCAACTTGCTGTACATGGCATCATTGTTAGATGACATGTTGCTTGCAATGTGAATTGCCTGCTGCATGAGTCATTGACCCATTACAGCATTTGCATGTGGGCCAGTACTGGAGTAGTCACAGGGTGGGATTTGCCATTTCAGTCCTACTTACTATGCTGGTCAAAGTTGGATATACAACATGGTGATGTTGGGTACTCATGCTTGCCCTGCAGCTCCAGCAGCACCAGCTTCCACCAGCACAGCAAAGAAGCTATCAGTGGGGATTGCTGTCCCCATCGGCGTCCTGCTGCTTTCCCTTGGAGCGTGCATTGTCTTCTATCTGTACTCCCGCTGTGCATCAAGGCAGAATTCAGCTGACAGCTTCTCCAAGAGTGGATCAGAGCATGGTCGCAGCAAGTCCATCAAGGTAGTGTACATGGCCTGTCACACAGTAGAAAATAGACTATCAAGAACATGGACTGTTCAAAGCGTGTTCAGGAACAGCACAGCAGCTTCCGGTATGTGTTGTTGGCAAGATACAGCATGACAGCTTGATCACGCTCCTGCAAGGCTGACCTGTGCTTCAGCTGCATGCTTGGTTGCTTCATCATCGTGAGTTGCCTCAATCTGGATGAGAGGCTTTCATGCTGATGTGAACTGACATGCTATGTACCTCTGCAACACACCTCATAAGCTGGTCAAGTGCTCTAAATGCACAACTGCCTTTCATGCCATGCACCCACCCCCTGTTCACATGTGCATGCAGCAGCGTGGCAAATGATTCATCAACTGCCAAATAGGATCAACAATCCTGATGATATGACTCACTTGTGCTTGGACGTGCTGCCAGAAAGTGAGACAGGTAATATGAGATACCAATCAAGCAATTGGTGACCTGTTGCAGGCGCCACTGCATGATCCAAAAGACTCTGCCATGGCAAGCCCCGCGGTAAGCTTCAGCCCTGCACCTTCTTCAGCCTCTTCTCCCATCAAGCCCCCTTCAGCTACTGTGTGACCCCCCATGTAGCCCCTTCAGCTACTGTCTGACCTCCCAGCAACCCCCCTTCTGACCCCCAATCTGGATGCCTTGACAAGCCATAATATGCCAGCACGCATACTCTTCCTACATTTGCGTGTGCCCTCAGCTAGAGGCCTATACTGCGCACTTCTGCCATGATGGTTCTCTGACAATTCAGGGTCTTTCAACACATGTGGTCTCTCAATGCTTGTGAGGGCTACCCTATCTCCTTTTCGCATGCAATCAGCAAGCTATTGAATGGTGCCGAGGTGTTGTCCTGTTGTCTGTGCATCAGCTAAAAGTGCCGAACTGCTTGCAAGAAATTAGAGGCAGCAAAGACTAGCATTGCTTGCTTTGCTCCTTGGTGTCAGGGTCTGGCCTGACTACAATGGAGCTGTCTTTGTCAGACTTTTTCTGAAGTGATGAACCATTATCTATTGATGGCAGAAGACTGTGTGCAGAGCAGTATTATTGAGCAGCATTACGCTGTTCCCAGTAGCAGCTGCATGATCTGTGTCTGGCTTTGTGGCCAATGTTGGTGTACAAAAGTGCTGTGATGGCGTGTTTATCAGAATTTGCTTAGTACCACAGGTGTGGTAATTTCGATAGCATTGAAGACACATAAATAGTGGTCGAAGTGCTGAAGTTATATGAAGTGTCCCACATGTCTGTCATGTGCTATGTAAAACCAGCTTGGAATGTCCACAAAGGTTGCACTCCCTTGATACAGCACATGTGCCAGACCAGGGTGTCTTCTGTATCAGGAAAGCTTAAGTGTGCCTTGTTGGCGGGGCTTCAGCTGGCATCCTTTTCGTAGGTCTTGTCAATGCAGACCAGTACATCCACACTCGTGGAGGTTGACCTTGGGAAATCAGATGTACATGTGTGTCAGCTACATCACAAATAGTCTATGGCCCTTATGGCCCTCATGGACTCTAAAGATGGGAAATGTAAATTGATTGATTGACTGATCAGAGGAACAAGCCAGACAAACTTTTGCAATGCCAGCTGCTGCCGCTATGCCCTCCAAGACAACATTTCATTCTCACAAGCATGCTGATGTGCCTTTATTTTGTTCATGGAGCATCTTGGTGAACAGAGTGTATCTGACAAGTAATCGATGACAGACAATGCAGCCAAACATCAGCGCTGCAGCCAAGGTCACAAAGAGCCTGAAGTACCCAAAATGGCATACAAGGTGCTTGACGACCAGGCTGACAGCTGAATATCAAGCTGGACAAGCATCCTGTACTGCATGCCTGACTGCAAGCTCAAAGGCATCCTATGACATGCTATGCACCTATGCAACACACACATTAGAAGCTGGTCAAGTGCTTGTGACTGTGGGCAGACTATGGACAGACTATAGGCAGAGGGGTTTAGTGATGATAAGCGATGGGCAGGCAGACTGTGGGCAGAGGAGTTTAGTGATTTTAGGCAGTGGGCAGGGCAGACAGTGGGCAGAGGGGTTTAGTGATGTTAGGCAGTGGGCAGGCAGACAGTGGGCAGAGAGGTTTAGTGATGTTAGGCA
>JAABUK010011118.1_pt1 | contig 11808 bp, 21 predicted proteins | sample 5559141 | NCBI WGS metagenome assembly JAABUK01 (sample SAMN10711869, study PRJNA513367) | rock metagenome | isolation source: Antarctica rocks | place: Antarctica: Victoria Land, Pudding Butte nord | collected 2016-01-03 | reverse complement strand
CTCCCAGCCTCAGGCCGTTGCAGCATCCAAACCAGAGCTGGCACCCTTTGATTGCTTCGGATACGAGCAATATCTCCCAGGCAGTGGGCAAGGTAGTCACTCATGCAGTGACATTGAGTGCTTGTAAAGCATGTGGCCTGAAACTTGCTACTGAATTGGAGCTGCAATGGCAAGCACTTGCAATTTAGAGAGTCACTAGTGGTTTATGGGTATGACAGGCGCCACATACTCTACCTCAGAGTGCATTCTGATTGCCCTTCTCATAGCCTATCCACTGCTAAGTTTTCACCCGTTGAACCAAGAGCCCATGAAAGCTTGAAGCCCAAGTCATCAGCAGTGATTGTGCAACCCTCTTTTTGCAGTGCATGTCATGGTGTCTCAATAGCTCAGGCATATACCTGAGCAATGTCTCCCAGCTCTGAAAAAGACTCGACATCAGAGCGCAGAACCTCCAGCTGGGCACGCAGCTTCTGCTGATCCACGTGCAAGTCGCCCAGGAAGCGCTGCTTGTGGCGCTTCAGCATCTTGGCGGTCTCCTCAAGCACCTGTCACACCAGGTTAAGATCAGCTTGTAGCCATAAAACATCTTCTGAGGCGTGTGTAAGGCCAGGCAAAGATAACCTTGCAGCAGAAAGACATCTCCTCCTCAAGCATCTGTCAGACCAGGACAAGGTCAGCTTGCAGCAGTAACTCATCTCATACTGAGGCTTGAAAGTGGTCATGGGAAGGTATATGCTAGACCAATACATGGGATCATTTACAAAATGCTAGGCAGCACCATCTGGGTCTGGCATTTCCGAATTTGTGGACCTAGAACGCAGCAGCGTAGTGCGTAGTGTCATTGCAGCTTGATGCTACTCATACAGCAAACAACCAAACGGTACTGCGCACAACTCTGCTGCAAGTGTCTTTTGAGGCGTCAGACAGCAGGCTTTGAGACCTTGGCAACTGATTGTAGAGCTGAACAAACGGGAGTCACCTCGGCAAGCTTGTTTGGCCATCTGCGCATGCCCCAAAAGACATCACTCTCCTCTTCCTCAGTGATGTGCTGGCTGCTCTGCAGCACCTCAAAGGTGTGCTGACTGGCAGCAATCTGCTGGGTCAGGTTGCTGAGCTCAGCTGCTGTTGAGGCCATGAACTTCTCCTGCTCGTCCATGGCTTCTGTGGTCTCAGGAGTCAGCTGGAGGCGTGTGCACAGAGCATTGTACCTGTTGCGTGGCAACGTGCTTGCTATGGACATCCACCTGCCAGTCTTTTGTGTAGTGCTAGAAAGCCTCTGCTATAGCAGCCGGTCAAGGCTGAGATCAACTCCGGCAAGCCCCTTGTCCAGAGCACTGTACTTGTGATAATGCACAGAGAGCAATAGGGTACAGAATGACGTTCACGCCAAAGAACAACTCCTCGATATAGATGAAAGACTGATCAGCTGCACCCAATGCAATGCCGAATAGCATTGTGGACCTGTCCCTGTGCCTGCTGGGCACTTTTCCTTTTGTCACTTGTTGCGCTACAAGGGCACAATGATAGATGGCTCCATGCGCATGGCAGAATAGGCTTACAGTCTCTCAAACGACTGACACAATCAGGACACAGCAATTTCAATGTCATAGCGTACCTGACGCTCACAGCTCGGTTGCCCTCAGTCCATGCAGCAGCAACTTGGTGCTGCAGGCCCTGCCTAAGGGTTACTGCCTGTTGCAGTATGCTGGCTTTGGCACTGCTGCAGTCCACCTACACAGGTTCATGTCGACCATGCTCAGGCGTACATCTGAACACTTGGCTGGTTGCTCAGGCAACACTTGAAATAGGTGCGCTATGGGTTCAAGCAGTGTTAGCAAGTGCTGCAGGTGGTACAAACAAAGAGTAGCAAGACACGACACGTGGGTCAGGCAGCTTTCAATGGATGGCCACAGGTTTGCTTGTCAGGAAGACACAGCCAAGGGTGCAGGTGTTGGTGACAGCAGCTGGTGTAGTTTTGATGTCTGTGACAAGTCAGCAAAGTTGACAGCCTATGAGACCTAGCTGTGTACCTGGATGAGTCGAAAGGTAACTTTGGGCTCTGCAATGTTGAGAACTGCATCTGTCAGAGCCTGAAGACGGGCCATTTCAGCCTGAGTGTCCTCAAGGCTGTGATTGGCAGCCAGCCATGCCTGCAAGGAACAGGCTTTATGTGTGCTTGGTAGAAGACATCGATTCCAGTTAATGCAGCGGAAAACAAATGAGATGTCACGGCACGTCCTTGTGCAAGCCCAGAGCACGCATTTCCTGGCAGACATATAGACCATGGAGTGCCAAAGGTCCTGGAACATTGCAAAGTCAGCAGCCAGTTGCTCATGCAGTTGGTTGTGTACATGCACAACTGCCCAACAAACAGCATGTGAGGTGTGAAAAGTCCCAGACAATTGTCTGCTTGCCAAAAACAATAGCATAACCCTCAACCAGATGCTCTTCTGCTGACGCATAACATCTCGCTGAGTACAGCTTGACCGAGTGTGTCAGCAGATGTACATTGCTCCGCAGGCATGCATGTTTGCTGTGCAAAGATAGGTGCATCACTACAGTGACCTCCCCTGCCCCTTGGATTTGACAACATGAACAACTCACGTCAAGGAATTCCTTGGTGTCTATGGCCAGCAAGGCACCAAAGGCATGCTTGAAGTTTGCGCACAGCTTGTTGGGGCTGTCCAGATTCATTTGGATGACATGGGCAATGCGGGCCCTTGGGGTCTGGTTGCGGGGATCTTGGGCATCAATGGTTGCCATGCCTTTCTCCTGCCCAGAGTATGTGATCTGCATGACACCTTGCCTGAGCTATAGCAGGCCACTCAATCCATATTTGCCGCGTGATCAGGCCTCCAAAACTTGATTTGACATGACTGGTGATCAGTGATAAGTACACACACCAACTTGACTCGCCAAGTCTTGTAAACATGGTTTTTCCCGATGCATTTGGTCAGCATCCATCTATCATGGCTGTGTCGCATGAAAGCGTTCTCAGGCTGAGCTGCCGACAGGTGCTGCTGGCAGCTCAATCGGAGATATGGTCCATCTAAGCTTAATGTTTGCCACATCACAATCAACATGATGGAGAATGGCTGAAACATCGCTGTGAAACTGCAAACTGCAAATGGGTAAGCTCGTGTGCACCATAGATGCTGCAGACATGCATGCATGTGCTGCCAAACCAAGGGGGACACATGTAAGGCATGGTGTGTGGGCAAGTGCATCAGCCTTGCTGCACATGCAGCTCCTAGACTGACCTTGGTTGTGATCTCATCAATGTTAGCAGAGCGAAGTACAATTGCATCAAAGGCCTCGAGCACTGCTTGCTCTATGGTGTCCAGTGGGGGGTCATACATGAGCTGACCAGCCACTATGACCAGCCTGACCAGGAACATAGGCCGAGGCACTGGGCTATACAAGTCCTCACCCCATTTGCCCTGCAGCATACAACAAGCAGCACATGTTTCACACATGGATGATGAATGCTCGACACACAGGCCTTTGGCATGTGCATGTCCAGACTGATTGTAGACAATGGAACTTTGTTTGAATGAAGCCTCGTGCAGTGATACAGCTTGTGTGCTGCTTGATTTACTGTGACTTGAACAAGATTCTGCACCACTTCCTGCGTTGCTTATAGATGGTACACAGCATAAATCCCATTTGTCGGCCTCAAATTGGAACTATCTCCCTGAAGTTGTGTTATGTATGATTGCCAGGCCTGAGTCAGCTGACCCATATGACTGTGTGGTAGGTGTTTGGACCTTGCAACCAGACAGATCATATAAAGCAGCAGGGGGACTTTCAAGCTGCATATGAAGCACTTATTTGTGCCTCACTCCACATGCCACTACTGCCTGAGACAGGATCCAATCATGGTGAATGAGCGGCATTGACCACTTTTCTGTGATGTTCACACTCATCTTCAGAATCCTCGATATGCCTCACCCTGAGGCTTTCTTGACTCTGCTGTAAATGAAAATTGGTAAACTCAGAAAGGCATGATCTTTCCTTTCCTTTCCTTTCCTTTCCTTTCCTTTCCTTTCCTTTCCTTTCCTTTCCTTTCCTTTCCTTCCCTTTCCTTTTCTCTTTTTTCATCTTGTTTCTTTTCTTTCACTTTAGTTTGTTTTCTTTTCTGTTCTTTACACTCACCTCTACAGAGCCATCCTGCTTCATCAGTGGGCAGCCGGCAGAGGCAGCATGGGGGTCAGTTGCCAGGTCAAAGGCATCCCAAAGGCGGCTAAAGGCGGTGATGGAATTGAGCACCACTGTGCGCAGCTGGTCTGCCATCACCAGAGATATCATGCGCACAAAGTGAGGAATTTGGACCTGAAAAGGATGCACACAACTGCCTTAAGCAAAGTTTTGAGAGTACGCTGGCAAGCGTATGGTCAACTGGTCGTGAATGCAGCTCTCAGCACTTGAGGAGCGTTCACGCTGTGCATTACAGACTCTTCTGACAGCATCCGGTTTGATCATCTCCTGTTCAGGGCTGATACTGTGGTCAAAGCATCTTTGAATGATCTTTGTGCTCTGCAATGTGCAACGCAGCGCTGTCCGCCTGGACAATCCTGTCCACTCATGATGGCACGCGTGTCAGCATACTCATGCCTTGCGCTGCTGCAAATGCAACAGAATGTTTGCACACCAACATGTACAGGTGGAAACATGCTGGGGTGCAAGTAGCTTACCTGTGGATCTGCTGGGTCCACATCCTGGGCATCCACAGGATTTGTCAGGGCCATCGCCAGCTGCTCTGAGGGCCAGATGCTCTCTATCATTGCCATTGTCTGCAACAGCCCCAAGCAGGCATGATCAGCTTAGACCTGATTCCTCCGATATGACAGAACCCTTGGCTTTGAGAAGGTGTAGGCTTAGCTTGCATGGTGAAGCAGTGATGGTATTTCAGATGCATTTTGTGAGTGAAGGGCAAAGGTCCCAGGAACGGCTGTGAAGTTTTATGCCTGGTGTCCAGCTGTTCCTGAGACTCTGGAAGCACAGGAACTGATGCGTGGCCAGAGCTTCAGCCACTGCTTAGACCATAACCATGCAAGTGTCACAGAAGATGTTGCAACATGGACACAGCAGGTGCACAGCATCAGTAAGTATGGCGCAGGATCAAGAGGGATGAGCCACCTTGAGCAGCCAGTCACTGCGCAGAGCGTCCACCACATCCCCCAGGTGGCCTTCCTGGCACTGCAGGAAATCTGACAAGGCCGCTGGGCGGCGCAGCGTCTTCATCTGAGTGTCCACCAGCAGCATGCCTGCACGCATGCTCATCAGTATAAGTGAAGAATCCTTCCAATCCAGTCGAGTTCCAGAGTGTGACGGGCGATGAACACAAGGCTCAGGTACAGATTCACCGTAGCGTGCTGATCCACGATGGCAGCACTTTGCAGCATGCCTGCACATGTGCTCATCAGTTGTACGGCAGCATTTGCAGCATGCCTGCACATGAGTTCATGAGTGCATGGCACAACATGCAGCGCAGGTGTTTACTGGATCATGGCTGCATGCGCATCTGATTGTCCACCAGCAGCATGCCTGCACATGTGCTCATCAGTCCATGGCAACACTTGAACATTGACTGCTTAGTGTATGTTGTGTTCCCAGTTATTGTATATTGACTCCCCTGATGAGTCCTAAAGACGAGAAATGTAAATTGATTGATTGACTTGCATGCCTGCACATGTGTTGTGAGTACATGGCACAACATGTAGCATGCCTGCACATGTGTTTATTAGGTCATATTGGTCATGGCAGCATGCCATCACATCTGATTGTCCACTAACAGCGTGCCTGCACATGTGTCCAGTAGAATACGACAGCACGCGCAGCATGCCTGCACATGTGTAAATTGATGTATGGTAACACATTGCAACCCTTTGGTGACATGCCAAAGCTTGTGCTTGCAACGGCAGCCACTTGCAAGCTGCTTCTGCAGAGCATAGCTTGCATTCTTCTTTCAGCCGCAGTTCCAACACAGGGCTTGCTGTACAGCACATGTCGCCCTGATGCGACCAATCAGGGTTGTTGCAATCAAGCCAGGATGATTCAAAGGCAGAACAGCAACTGTATCAGCTGGACAGGAAGATTGCATAGGTCCTGATCTGGAAAATGAAAGCATGTGGTTGACACAGCCCAGTAAAGCGGCCCAACAGATGCGCCCAAGTTTTGCGAAGGGCAGGCCTTACTCTGGACATCCAGCTCAGCAAAGTACAGCTGAATTCCTTTGAGCAGCTTGGGCTGGGCCAGGGGCAGGGTGTGCTGCACATCGCCCTTCAGGTCTGCCCAGGACTCCCTTGCAACCTCCTGACTGTCTGCAGCTGCTCCCTGCAGTGCCACGAGCGTGGATGACAATAAATCAAGGCTGACAGCGTGCTTGCAATCTGACATCATGACTATACATGATAGTCACGACGGTAAATCCTAAAGCCAGATGTGCGTGACAGTCCAAGTAGACGCTCTTGATCAAGCTGGACACCAAGCAACAGGCCTGGCATTTCCCCAGCTTAGCTGATCAGTGGGTGATCTCCCGCAACACATTGTATCTACCGATGCGCCTTGTCTGTGCTGCAAAGCACTAAGTAGACATGTAGAGGTGGAATCAAGCTTCACATGATCATGTTGCCGGTTTCACCCAGGCCCAAGGTAGCAATATGGAAGGGTTATCTGTGCATGCGCATCAGCAAAGAGTGAAGGCAGGTGTGCTTGTTACCTGCATGCCAGATACAACTCTGCCAGAATGCCCGCATGCCTTGTCCAGGTTGATGCAGCCCTGCTCTGGAATGGGGTGGACCACTTTGACCTGGTCAATGTGGTGAGCAGTCAACTGAGCTGCCTTGGAGGGATTCTGAAAGCCCAGATCCACTATGCCCTCCTTGACAGCATGCTGGTAGTCAGTCTTCACCTGAAAGAAGAGCAAGTGCACAATTTGGCAGATTCATTGCACAGAGGTGAGATTGACACATGCTTGAAGCTATGTGAAGGTACACAGCTCTTACATGAGGTACAGCCACATTGACGTCAGGATGATGGGACCAAGTTGTGTCTTGGCAGCAAGCATCATGGTCAGGATTGGAGATCAGTGACTGTGTAGTCAGATCAGGGACTAACAAATATGTGTACATGTCATGCTGTCCTCAGCTATGTAAATGGCTGTCTGGACAACAAACAAACACAGGCGCATAGCATTATCTGCACAATGGACTGGCCTCACCTCAGAGAGGAAGCTCTGAGTCAGCACAGGCAGCTTCTGAGGCAGCTCCCAGCCTGCCAGATGCATGACACGTCGCTGGAAACCCTCATCTAGGGTGTCCATGTTGTGCCAGGGCTGCTGGTCAACATATGCTTTGTAGCGTGCATCCCTCTCAACCTCCTGCCTTCGCCTAAGGGCAGCTTGGATGCGCGACTTGAAGTCGTCTATGCTTTCGTCCTCAAACAGCAGATTGAAACGCTTTACCCACTTCTGTTTGCCAGAATTCTGCCATTGGATCTGGAAACGTTCCTGTGGTCTACATGAACAAAACGCATGGTCAAGGACATTGAGGGCATGAAAGCACTAGCAAGACCGCCAGCTGGACGTGTAAGATCATGTGTTGAGCAAATGACTGCAGTCAAGCAGGTGCTCACAATCAATTTGTGGTGCAAATGAGCAACTGAGCTACTGTAAATGTTTGTCAACAGCAAGATAGACTTGATGAAATGCAGTTGACACATGCCTGACAAGCATTGCATACCTGTCATATGCAATGACATGGCAAGGTGCCCAAGCAAATTCTCCTTTGCTGTCATAAAAGCGTGACCGAGCTGGCGCCCCAGGTTGACCAATTGGCCTGCCATTGATGCGATCCTCAGGTGGCACAACCTCTGTCTCAGGATTGTCAAAAAGCTCCAGAGGCAGGGCTTTGTTGTGTTTGATGGGCATTTCAAGCGCCCTTGCATCATTTGCAGACTTGCCAGTCTGTTCAACTACGTTCTCTATTGCAGAAGCGCTGGGAGCAAAGGTGTGGGACTGGCTGCCGTGCACGCCGTCTATGGTCTTTGTCAAGGCTGGCTTTGGTGGAAAGCTGCCAGTATTGACTGGGTCGAAGAAATTGCGCTCAGCTTGTGGCAACACACCAGCACTCTCTGTTGCTGGGCTGATTGGTATCTGACCAGCAGCTGGCCGAGGTGACAGAGCTGCTTGGATGCCAGCTTTGGTCGATCCTGCAACAGGTAGAGAGTCACGCCAGGTGGGAAAGTCCAAACTCCAATATGCCTGCAGAGCATGTGCGCCAAGCCATGGGCATCTCTTTCAGATCGCGCACCTGTCACCGAAGCTGCAGGACCTCTCTTTGTCGGTGACTTGCTTGGACTTCGAGAACCGGCACCTGGCAAGAAAGCCCTTGGAACCCGAATCTGCACGCAATGTTCCGTGATCTTGCATGCATACTAAGTCAGCGCAGCATCACAAGAAGTCTGGCAGGCGGCGCACCTTCACAGGAGCGTCAAACCTCCTTGAGGTTCCCATACTGTATCGTGTCTACAACTACGTTTGCAAGTGCAGAACAAGCTGACAAAGTTCTCTGTATTCTCTGTGTTCGACAGACTGCACCCAGCTACTTTGTGCAATCATCACCGGCCAAGCAGACCTCCGTGCTCCGGCAAACCTCAGGCCATCCTTTGCAGTGTTGTTGATCGAGAGAAAACCAAAGCAGAATCTGAATCTCGGTCAAAGCACGGAGAAATGCATACAAACAATGTCCATCAAGCTCGAGTGTATCGTCCGCACCAGCCTCTAGTCTGCCAACCACATCGAGGTTTTGACATTCGAACAAACACAACACCACTTGGAGCGCACGGCTGCTGGCAGTGCGCGTCGGACGTTGCACGCCTCAGATGTGATCAGTGGGTCACCTCCTTCAAAGAGCTCTACAAAGTCTCAACAGTTGCATGCCCTTATTTATCAGGAAGGAAACCGTTGCGGTGCGTGAATCACGGAGAGCCACACCAATGCCCTTTCATTAGTGGGCAAGCAGACGACCCTCTTTACACATAGGTGTGACATTCTGTGCAGGTGGCGGGTATTGTCACAGTGATTTGCGCAGTCCTGTACCCGACAGTAATTGCGCCGACATTGATTGCTAGTCAGCCAAAGCAGGCAAGCTACCTGCTTGCCTTCTTCTACTTCAGCTGAGTGCTCAAATCCCTGTACTTGCAGAACAAGCACAGCACAAAGGCAGATGCTGGGTTTGTGAAAAAAGGTACAATGCCATGTTAAGCTAGATGTGCCCGTACACAGCAGTGATGTCTTGCAGTACTGTATCAGCATTGATGGTGTTCAGGTGTACGAACCGAGATGAAGCAACAGCAAGACAAGACTATATGATAGCCACCTTCCAGTACTCACCTTCAAATCATTAATCACTCATAGAGCTCTGCTATGCACCGCTGGTGCTGCAATGCCCTTGCAAAGGCATGTCAACAAATGCAAAGGCCACTGCCGTGCAACACAGCTTTCAGCACTCAGCTGACTCAATTCAGGAAGACTAGCACCTACATGAAGGACCCATGGCAGGCTGCTGTTTCCCTGGCAGCCACATGTACTAGAGGCACCTCCAACAGAATACAGCTTAGCATCCCTGAAAGTCAGCTTCGCAGTCAGTTCTACAGATTAGCCACGCAACAGCCTGTGACGTCTAAGACATTCAGATGTGCAGCATACTTATGCAAGCGTCATAAATCTGTCGCCAGAGCACTGGGTCCGTTGGAACTTGTTATGCTCAAGCAAGGCCTTCACAGCTGTGTCCTCAGCTTTGCACAGTCAGCATTACCAGCAGCAGCTCGTCAACTCATGACCAAAGCAGCAGCAGGGCCGCTGTCACACCACCTGCGGTCTCAGTTCAGGCCTGCACTCAAGCCACAGAGGCCTGGTGAGTTGCGTATGATCCTTTTCCATGTACCCTCAGAATCAACATGTCAAGCGTTGTATTCTGAGGTGATGATCAACCACTGATCTGTATGACTGGGCAGACATGCCTTGAATGCTTTTCAACATGATAAAGTCCGGTGGTCAGCTAACACATCTTTGCTCTGCCAAGCTGCATGCTCAAACCCTGTTTTGCAGACATGCATGGCCGCTTTGACACCTGCGCACACTGGATGATCTGCTTACAGCAGTCCTATATGCCATCAAAAGCTCTGATCCTGGTTTTGCAGGTACTCCGTTCACATGCAGATTCAGCTCAAAGGCGTCCTCCAACAAGGTGGATGCCGTGCATCAGGTAGATGCAGCCAGCCTTGCAAAGGCACATAAGCTGTCAGTGCCAGTTGGTGTGCTGGCTGGGGTGTTTGGCAGCTTTGTGGGGGTGGGCGGCGGGGTCCTGATCGTCCCCCTGCTGACTGGTGCTTGCAAAGCACTGCCACAAAGGTATCAGAGTTGCAGATTGTGCTTTCTTTGTAGTTTCTGCCTGCAATTCAAGGCCTACATTGACTGCCATGTTGGTCCACCAAGAAGTACTGCACATAATTCATCTCAGCAAGTCTCCATGCCTGGGCTGCGCTGCCTTTTCGATTGCTGCAATGCAGTGCTGTTGTGACCAAATCATGGTCTGGACTTGCCAAAGTGATACCCACAAGGAGAATAGGGTGCTTGTAGAAAATCAATGGTGTCGGCGCACACTTGCTTCTTAGCCTTGGCATCTGTTGTTGGACAACAGCAGTTATGCTTGTTCTATGTCATTGTACAACTTCTTGTTGTAATGGTGATACCTTACTGGCTATCTACTGATGAATGTCTCTTGATTTCTGTGCTTTTGTCTGCAGGCTTGTCTCTGGCACTTCACTTGTAGCTGTGGTGAGCACAGCTTTGGCATCGAGCTACACCTATGTGTCACATGGTGTGGTGGACGCAACTGCAGCCCTAGTCATCAGCTGCTGTGCAGTGTTGACTGCCCCTTTGGGTGCAAACTTGACAGCCACTCTCAATGCTACAGTGAGTTGCAGCCCAGAAGATCATGACTGCATGTGTTTCATGACTATACTGCTGTGGCATGATGTTGCATGGGCAGGGCTGCTCATCCAATGAGTAAGGCCCTTGACTGATCACAGTAGAGTTTGCCCAGGTTAAGCTTGCGCACGAAGTAACAGACAGTTGACAGAGTCTTGCTGTGGTGACAGCAGCTTTGATCCTTGTAGAAGTTGTCTGATGCAATGCAGGCGCTGAAGAAGATCCTGGGATATTTTTTGGTTGCGGTGGCATTTTTAGTCCCTCTGAAGGTGTGTGTACAACAGCAATTGCACCCTGGCTTGTGAATATTGTGGCTGCGTGCCACTTGAACTTTCATGCGACAGTGCATGATGCCTATCACTCACAGTATAGGGGTAGAGTCCACCTCTATAGCAATCACTGAAGTACTTCTCTGCAATCTGCATGACCTAGCCTTTGGTATAAGGTGCTGTGTGTCAGCATGTGACGTGGCAAGTCACCAGTTCGAGCTTCAGTGGTAACATGCTGACTTTTCAAGCTTCCATGTTGGCTAATGGGCAGAGGTTTTCTGCCTTGCAAATGCGTCAATGCCACTCGCCCTGTCAGGGCACACCCCTTGGGTGCAATTTAGTGTCTCGTGTCAGTGCATGTTGGCTCACAGGGTTTAGGCACACCTAGTAAGTACCTGGCAAGAGCGATTAGCTGCAACGCCTGCAAGTTGGTATTATTATTGTTATCCCAGCAGAAGAGTCTACACAGTCACTCAGATGCACCCATTACTCAGCAGCTCTGTCTCTGTGCCTTGCAGTCGTTCCTGTTCCAAAACAGAACAGCAT
>JAABUK010011117.1_pt1 | contig 11809 bp, 5 predicted proteins | sample 5559141 | NCBI WGS metagenome assembly JAABUK01 (sample SAMN10711869, study PRJNA513367) | rock metagenome | isolation source: Antarctica rocks | place: Antarctica: Victoria Land, Pudding Butte nord | collected 2016-01-03 | reverse complement strand
CCGCGCGGGCCCGCGAAGGGAACAGTTTTGGTGGATGCTAGAAATGGAGGAGAACCAGTTGTGTACGTCGAGGGTCAGGCTGTCCATTGAGAGTAGTGTGTTTGGATGGTAAATGGGGAGCACGAGGGCAAATGGACATGTTTGGAATGACAAAATTAGGTGTAACGCTAAGGTGGAACGAGAATTGTGAAAAAATAGCGGGATATCAAACGGATTTAATATCATAGAAACTCTATCTTTCTTACCATACGATGTCACTCTTTTTCCCTATGGCGTTTCTTGGTAAAGATTGTGTTCTCATGCCGAGCCAAAGTCCTGTGGCAAACTTGCCATGCTCTGTGTTGAGATATCTTATTTAGAGATCCAGAGACGATTTGCGTGCGACAATACTTGACCCCGAGACATCGCCAAGAAATTGACGCCGGACCTCGTCGGTAAACGGTGAGAATTCTTGAAGAAATCTACTCTTGGTCTTCCTCCGAAGTCTTTCAACAGATGTATTCAGAAGGTTCATCCACTATGTATAGCCAATCAGTCTCCCCAACATCGAGAAGAAATCACATTTCCGACCACGGCTTCACTGGCGGTTGCAACGGCGGTACTTACTGCCGCTTATCCAGCCTAGCAAACAACCTGGCCGCCTAGGACGTGCTATTCTCCACCACATTGGGCATTTGGTGCGGAACAGGTTCAACTCGCAGGGGTTCCACTTGGATCTGAACGGGCTCAACTCGCGGGGGTTCCATTTGGATGGGCCGAATCTCGACAGGCTCGATTTGACAAGTCTGAAGCTGAAGTGGGTTAGGCTTCTGTCGTACATCAGGCAGGCGGTCTGGTGGATGGTCTGCATTTGCTCGCCTTCGAAAGCGTACGGCTAACTTGTGCTTCACGAGGTGCTCCCAATCATCGGGCAGAAGTCGTTAATTATCCGAATCAACTATCTCGCACTCGTCATCCGTCAGTCCTCGATATCCTGACGCCTGTTCGATATCTTCTTTGAAACGCTGAAAGCCATTAATTATGGGCAGTTACACTCCGAAGGCCCGCTCGCCTGCCATCGTCTGCACCTCTGATATGCAAACACTAACGGAACTCAATCCTGATTGATGAAGTAAAGGCGCTCTGCTCGTCCAGTATAGCGCTCGCCTCGGCCATATACAGCCTCGGCACGACGGAGTGATAGGATCATGCCATGCCTTACGAGCTGAGCCCAAGCATCTCTCGAATTGAACTGATTGAATCGTCTGAATCAACTGCCTAGAATCTATCTAGAATTGCTCTTGAAATAGAGCCAAATATGAAGAAAATGAGGCTCAAAATGGGCCGGAGATTGGCTCAAATTGGCCGGTGGAGAGCCTGAGGTGCAGGCTGAGGCGCAGGCTGTTCGACAAGAATAGTGGCTTGGCCAAAATTCTTCAATAGGAACGACAACCATTCAGTGACACAAGGAATAAGATATCAGAACCTGTAAATATGCGAATAGCACGTGAAAAACATGCAAACAGCGTGTGCAGCAAAAATACAATGACGGCTCCTTATATGTACAAGATAGATCGCTGGTCTGCAGAGTTTTCATCTGCAGCCAGCTATATATCCGTGCGCCAAGGCTGGGCCTTGACGTCTTGGCATGCTCTAGGCCCGTCTTGCTAAGAAATCCAGTCGCAAGCAACATACGAAAACTCATAACAACACATTACTGCTGCTTAAGGGCGTATCCAAAAGTCAGCACGGATTGCTGGAATGAACGGCTGACGGCGCTCCAACTCTGCCTCCATTCCTAATACCCTCGTCGTCCCGGCTTTCGCGGGTCTCATAGACATGCTTCATCCAACGTTTGTCAATATTGTCTCCTTTTTCTACCCTCTAGGCAATACGCCAGCCGTATGCCTGACGCAAGACCTTCCACGTGAACAAAAAGCGAACGTGTTACTTCTGGGATGCGGAGACGTGCGTAATATTCTATTCACAAGCTACTCTGATAGCGGATCAAGTTGGTTAGCCTTATTTCTGAGAGAAATCTCGTCACTGATAAGATGCAGAGTCTCGTCAACTCGACATCACATGCTGCGACCATGAGGCGGCAGTACTCGGTATGTCTAACCGCCTGCTGTTGAGAACTTAGCTGACGATGTATGTGGCTCGAAACATTCTGCTTTTCACCTTGATCGTGGACTATGCAGACGGCTCGAGAGATACCTCTATTTGGAACGTTTATTATCACCTGTTCCTTGACAATGAATCCCTCGAACTACTGCATAGCCAAACGCAGAAGTTGCATCCTCTCTCTGCCTCCACTCAAATCTGGCATAGCAGCAAATACGGCAAACTTCTCCGGATATGTGACCAAGGAACCCTTCTCAGGGTCAGAGGAATCTGGAATTCCTACGCTAACTTGGATTTGAGTGGAGAAGATAGAACAAGCTACAATAAACGCTTCGAGTCCGGTATGCAGAGAGCTAGAGATATGCAAGCTCAACATTTCGGCCAAGGCATCAATATCACGGGATTTCGCTCGGCTGCTCCTATCAGTATTCCATCTTTAAAAGATCTTCCCGAGCTGTTTCAGAACTTCTGGAAGCATGGCGTCACTGATGAAGACCGTGGTAGCCTATCCAGATCTAGACTCCCAAATCCGATGTTTGCAGGTTCCTTAGAAGACGCTTCCACTCTTCACTACGGCACTGATCCACTCCTGGGATTCCACCTTTCAACTGCATATGCATCGTTGACCTCGGGCTCGCCTCTGAAATCGTCTGGAAATTCTCACCTGCACAAAGTTGTCGCAGCAGCACGGCTTCAGCTTCGGGAATGGAGTACTTCCTTCAGAAAACATGCTCAGAAGAATCTTACCATACGCTTTTTCGCTGGAGATGCGCTTGCGTTATGCCACACGCTGCAACATAAGCGCACAATGGGTGACAGGTCTCAATCAAATTGGTACCGTGACCAGTATCATCTAGAACCGCTAATACTCGACGGCGGAGACTACGCTTCCAAGGGGAGTGCCCCCTTGTTATTCAACGTGATCGATACATCGAACCTTTTGGATCATGTTGGTGCCATCAATATCCTGGTGGCTGCCTCGCCACTGCTAGACAATAGCATATCTGCTACTCTATATACGGAGACCCTAGTGAAGAAGCAGGAAGATCTGAAGGCGCTAGTCGATAGTATTCTTTGCGGCCACTTCCCAACGCTCTCAATCCTCTTCGGACTTATGCCGATAGAATATTGGACGAATTCTACAGCCAACTCGACTGTCGAGGAACACCTTTTCGACAAGATCAGAGGAGACGGAGATAACTACAGAGGGCAAATGCATAGTAGACTCACTTGGAAGCGACTCGTTGCAGAACCGACCACTAAACCAATCATACGCTTTGATGGGACTGAGCTGGCCCATATCTTGTATCACTTCTACCTAAAAATGTTCCAGAATGAAGATATGAAGCAACTATTTTCCAAGATTGATCTGCAAACGATCCAGAACAGTTCCTTGCTACATTATCATCGAGGAAGTATGGCTTCTTTTCTTCGTTTCGTCAAGAAAAGGGTGGCCGTCAACTGGAATGAGTTGATGGACGTTTTTATCGATCTGATCGAGAGCAATTCCACCTTACTAATGGGCAACAATTACATCCAAGAGCTATACCTTCAGCTGTATCTTCTTGACCTATACACTGTGCCTACGTTAAAGCCTGGGTTCAACCGTACCAGTCACTCTCGAGCCTTGAAAGGCTTAGGTGCATGGAAGGAAATCCCGGCTGTCATTTGCATAACTCTGAAGGTACCGAGAGCCAAACTAGGAGTAATCACAGAAGTACCATTGAAGAAACTCGGCACTCCGATCCTCCATTGTGTTTTGCAGTCTTCTAGCAAATATTTTGATCGGCCGTGGCAAAACATATTCCAGGTGGTGCAATTGGCTTTCGGAGAAGTAACTACCTCGGGGTCAAGAGGCGATGATGGTTTCAGAGTGAACGTTTCGGAAGATGTGCATGGCTGGAAGGGGCATTCTTCTTTAATCGTCTCTTTCGTCGCTCCTAGCTGGGTGGTCCTACTCGAACCACAGGCTGCCACCGTCGCATTTGGAGTTCAGAGCACGCCACAGAGCTTGCGCACATTTATGAATTCCCTCGGGTTTGACATGAACATCTACAAAACAACGTTAGGAAACGAAGATAACGTCTACATGACCAAATATCGTCCAAATCATCCAGGGCACGCGTCAGTGTGTAACTTCGAGGATTCCAGCACAGTTGCTAATAAACATACCAACGAAGAGGTTGCTACAACTGTCAAGGCGAATGTCGACCTTAGGATAGGACAGATAACAGCATTGATAGGCCGTCTCGATATACTCTCGGAGAGTATCAAGACCAGTCTAATCAAAGGAGCTACTGTCGAAACTGTCCAAATATCCCCTTACACCCTCGGTATTGCTATCGGGGAAAGTGGCCCAAGGTTCCATCTTCTCTTTCCTGTTCCCGTTCTGGGATCACGGAGCAAATGTCGAATCGCACGAAAATCCTGCTACATAGAAGTGGTGGCTCCCATGGCTGATCCTAGAGATGGCGACGGATTTCCGCATTTTATGTATCCCGTGTTCCCTAGCAAACCTGGCCCTGTGATCTGGAATATGCCTCGATTGAACCTTGACTGCCTTCCAGTACTTGATACGTCAAAAAAGAAAGACCTGGAATGGCTGACCACTCATACATCGCTTATGCTCTCATCTCGGGAGCGTCACCTAAGGGAGAAGTCCATGAAATCTCGCGTGGCCAACCATAAGGACGCCAGAATCAATCTCAAGGACTCACTGTTCTCCATGTTCATGCATTTTAGCGGCCTACAAGGACAACAGGCGCGAATTTTTGGTATCGATAATCCTGACGATGGTGGTGTACATATACTGGTTTTTGTCTCCTGTCTCAGACTTGATATCGCAAACCATACAGTGGTGCTTGATGCGGCTATCCTACCTCTGCGCAACCCCTTGATGCCCAAAATACTGCCATTTTTGGAAAAACTAATTGATAGGGGTCTATGCAGGGTCATAGCGGACAGCGATGAGCTAAGGCTCTGGAAGGAGATCATTCCTGCCTGGGTTGAACGTTGCAGACAATGGGAGCACCGCTCTTCATGCGCGTACCTGAGCAAATCCAAGATCCCCTTGTCTGTTGAGCACGGCCAGAATCCCATTTGTTCTTGCGGGGAGGGAGCTCTTCCACCCAGTTACACCTTCGATCTTCCCAGATGGGATCTCGCCGCCAAATATGCGGTGCGAGCCGCGATATCGCCATCTTTCTCGGTTCCGTTCGTGGAGCAGAGCTTTGAGGGAAACGAATTGACGGAGCCAGCGGCTCTTTACGAGACAGGGTGTAGAGTTTGTGGTAAGGGCAAGTCTGATGGTAGGAAGGGCCTGTTGAAATGTGGTCGGTGTCAGGCCGTGAGTTACTGCTCTGTTGAGTGCCAACGAGGTCATTGGAAAGAGCATAAGAATGTCTGCACCAAATGAATCGGATCGTGGCACGGGTAGTACAAGGATAGTTATTCTCGTCCTCTGCAGACACATTATCGTGTATGTCTCCAAACCTGAACCGTGGAATGACATTGGATTACCCAGCAGACGAAATTTTCGAACGGGGTTAGGAGGATCCCCAAGTGAAAGCCACAGGCACATATGTGCGCACAAATTTAATGGATCCATAATCATCCGGGCTGTGTGAGCGGGCCCGTCAGACTTGCTACCGAGCAAGCTCAGATAGGGCAGTTCCCGTCCATGCACTTCGACTCTATTGAAGATCTAGAATGAGTGCTGTGGCGTAGGAAGGCGTGACGTGCTCCTCCACCACTTGTCATACGCGATAATGGCCTCCCTCGCGCCCGAAGTTGTCTGTCTCTCTTCCGCGTCCTTGAAGTCCCTCCTTGTCGTTCCCACGCCTTTTTGATCTTGGCTACTTCGTCCGGTGGAACTCCCTTGCAGGTTCCCTCCCATGTAAGTTTCCGAGGGACTGCCACTTCCGCTCTGCCGTTAAATTCTCTGTAACCGACAAGCTCGTCGTATTCCCAAATCTTCTCCTCGAGCACTTGGTCATCCTCTGAGGTGCGGACATACTATTGGGCGTCAGCCTCTGGCGGCTCTACCGCAGACGTATCCTTAGAGCCCAAGTCAGATTCAAACCTTGGCGCATTGTTTCGCAGACCCTTTCCGCACACGAGCCAGGTGTCGTGCCCGGCTAAGTCAGCAGGGTCAGACCTGAGACTCTCCAAATTGTGCGAGACATGCGCAGCTTGTCTGGAGCACCTCTGGGAGAACCGGGACCGAGTTATCATCGAATTTCATCCTCACCATACTGTGGAGCAACTGAAAGAATATGCTAGTTGGGGCTGTGAATGTTGCCAGGCGATTATGGTGACAATGCGCCTCCAAAGTCCCTTCTTTGACCAGCATGGGATAGCACTGTTGCAGATATATCTGCCAAGTGCACGAGCTGTTTGGAGTAGTACTCGCTTCATACATTTAAATTGGCGACCCTATAGCACTTGGGAGAGTATCCCTGTACTTGGGATGGAAGATTGTAATAGATACAAGTTGACTCAGGTCTTCCTCCCTTCGTCTGAGAAAGGTGCGTGATGTTTGAGCTGTTGACTAGTCTCCATGATTGCCACGTTGCTGCGAGTTCACATTCATGGATTTATAGGCTCTGACATATTGCAGAAGTAGTTGTGATGTTGTTGCCTGATCTCCATCCGTCTTCGGTGAAAGGACAGACTCTCCACTTTGTCCAAGCTTGGCGGTAAGGTGGTTGGAGAAATGCCTAGGCGATCACCGGCATTGTGCGCCAAAAGATGCAGCTGCAAGGCAATCATCCCATTTCGTAAGTGGGTTCCTACTCGCGTACTTGAGATACAGCAATCAGCGACTATAAAGATTGTTCGGCTGGTTTAGCATCTTGCATTTTGCCAAGACTTTCCCGCCTCCACACAACCTGTCAGACAAATTGCGAGAATAGCTCTAAATGTCTGTATAGAATCGAATTGAATTGATTGAATAGGCAGAATCAACTGTCTAAGAAGTATCTAGAATTCCTCCTGAATTGAGGCCTAAATATGAAGGAAATGGGCCCAAGATAGGCCGGAGATTGGCTCAAATTGGCCGATGGACAGCTTGAGGCGCAGGCTGTCTGACACAACCTTCCTGCAACTACATGAAGCCCTGCCCTTTCATTCCTATCCCACCCCTCGCCAGAACTCCGGGCTGCACTGCATTTTGTTGACGGAAATATGTACTGTTAAAAGCGCTGCTGGGGATCATTTCAGCTGCAACACAGAGTTCTGCTCATTCTGTAGGTAGCCATCAAGATCTTCATTAATTTCGGATATCCCTTGACTTCAGCTAATACATTCCTCTTATCGCCAGGCCATTGAGAATTCAACATGAAGCGAAAGCGCTCGTCAACTCCAACCCAAAGTCGTTCCAATACACCTTCCGCAACAAGATCAATGCAGACCAGCCACAAAGAATGCCCATTGCTTCTGCTGCCCCGAGAGCTCCGAGTTCGGATTTTACAGCATCTTCTTTACTCCCCTGAGCCACTAGGGATGAACTCTGTTGTCAGGGATGACAGATCCTTATATCTTTTAGCCAGACCCAACAAAAGAACCTTTACGTTCTATCCAGCTATCCTATGTGTATCTCAACAAGTCCACGACGAAGGATATGAAATTCTATATCGTCAAAATACTGCAACGGCTACAATAGATCCCGAGGAAGGATATTGCACGATCGAATGGCTTGACAGCCTTATACCCAATGATGATCTTGATGTAGCAATCGCTTGCCGCTTCACCAAATGGGACATCACCATCGAGCTCAATATAAATATCCCGGAGGATGCGACGAACACAATATTCGATTTTATATCTAGTATCCTTCGTCCGATCCCAAATCTGAAGAAGCTGAAGGTTCGCCTTTATCTTTGGGATTACCCAGAAGGTCGAGAATTTATCACCTTCGCCAATCCTCACGATTTTGATGACATCGCCGAGCAGATCTTCCGTCCTTTCTCAACCATACGGGTTAGGCAAGCTGAGTTTGTTGATAAAGAAGGATACCCAATTCGCGCCGCCTTGTCATTGTCTGGTTTGATGATGAGTGATACTGCTCCTCCGCCTATCATGTTACATCAGCTGTTCGACGATCTGAACTCATTTCTCGTCGATTCACTGACTGAGCAATCTCTTAACGTGGTAAAGGCCCGTCTTGCCCCCCTTGAGCTTGCTCGTGACCAGTATGACGTCGACGGCTTTCGCTCCACCCTACGGTCACTCCTGGCACATCTCAAGTCTTCTCGGGCTCTCGTGCCTCCACAATATCTCGTTGAATTTGCGCAGGACTCGGCACCTGCCGTGACCGATATGGGAAAGATTCCAGATTGCCAAAAGGACATACATGTTCGTTCCACCTTAGATTAGGGTGGGCCAAATTAGCAGGCGACTAGACGTTGGAGAGAATCTGCGACGCGCATCAATACGATTGCCACAACTTTCAGCTGGTGGAAGGCAAGCCACACACGCTAACTCGGGGTCAACCTCAAGGGGCCGGAAAAGCCACAAACACGAAGACTGCAGAGGCATATTTTCTGGTAGCGTTTGAAATGCAAACCGTTCTCCCGTCATATAGCTTGTCTACGGGCATAATCATAAGTGAGCTATCATCGTTCTGCATACATTCACTTGACTCGGTCACCGACAAAACTAAGCAGCTATGACTCGTCCTTGTTTCATCTCCTAACTTCTCATTCGATCTGGCCTGCAGTCAGGCGATCCCCTAACTTTGAAACACAAACTGAACAGTACTGCTTGCGATTGGTTTATCAAAGCTGTGGGATTAACGAGTCCTTGTCCGGCCATTCTGAAGTGAAAGCTGGACCTGAGTGAGTTACGACTCACTTCGAGCTCCTGAGCTGGCAGCGGGGTTCGTTGGGCGCTGATTCAGAGTGGTGCATCTTGCTAACACTTTTCGCGCTGTTGGCCATATCCGTGGTCAACGAGAGGGTCCCCCCTATAGAGGGCCCCACCCTATGTAGGGATATACCCCTGCATAGGGCACTCACCTGCGGCGCGAGTAGTGGCCAGCATCATCAGCATATCAGCTCAACAAGCATTTTTCCCGTGCGTTTATTGCGAAATATCTTATAAACCGCTTAAATAAAATAAAATTTTAATCTCTCTTAATTTATAGTTCTAAACTAATATATATTACATATTATCTGACCAAATTTCAATTCTTATTATTCGTGATCAACGAGAGGGTCTCCCCTGCAGGAGATCCCACTCTTGCAGGGGATATACCCCTGCAAGACCACTCGCCGCAGGCGAGTGATGACTAGCGTAATGAACTTATCAGCGTAATGAGCGTTTTTTTGTATATTCATTGCAAAATATATTATAGATGGTCCAATTAAGCGAATTCTGTATTATCTTTAATTAATATTCTCTCGCGAATCTCCTGCGAATTGTCTAAATAAATTTGAGCATCGTTATCAGAAAGCGCCAAGACTCAGTCTTGACACGCAGATATAAGCTAACTGCAGAAGTAAATCTCTATAGATTAGTGATCTGTTCTTATAATATAAGAGGGTTGTTATTATATATTTATTATACACGCTCTTAGCATATCTTTTACATATTACTCATATACTTATAAACTTCTATATCTCAGATTTCTATATACACGTGAAGAATGTCTACTGCCCGCCTGATTTCGAACAGCTTTCTTAATATTCAGATCGCTTTATCTAACAGATTATGTAATAGAGATTCTTTAATATAATAATGAAAATGCGAAGCGAAACTGATATAGTTAATAAAGGCGAAGAAAAGTTAATTAATAATATAAATATTAATTTAGTAATAGATGAGTAGTCTGCGCCTTTTATTAATAATAATAATAAACAGAAGATTATTAAATAGTATTATAAGCGCTTGCGCGAGTAGATTTAAGAGAAGAGAATGCTCAAAGATATTACTACAATAAAATTTAAACTCATAGACGAAATGCCTGCGAATCTTATAGAAATCGCAGAATTATTTATTTATTATAAATAAGTCGCTTTCTCTACTCACTCTTACACTTCTCTATCACATCTGATTCGCATTATTAAATCTTTATATTATTTTATAAAGAATCTTAAAAATATAATTAATTATAAGAATGACTAAAAGATTTATATACACATGTTATCATTTATAAACAAGCTTAATTTTATTAATTAAACGGTAATCTATTTATAAAATAAAGCACATGAATTCTAAATTAATAATACAATTTTAATCATAATTTAAAATGAATATATAAAGTAATATTAAAGTCTGATTATTAATTTTATTAATCGCATATAATATATATTAATTCGACTTAAAATCATTAAATAGTGATCTTAATAATTAGTTCAAGATATTATAACTCTTATTAAGAGTCTTGAAAAAGATATTTCATTAATAATCGAGAAAGAGTATAAGATATAATAACTGCTTACTTATCTCATATTAAAGATTCGCAGAAAGATCTTAAAAGAGAATAAAATCATTATATTTCGTAAGCAGATTATAATTATAACGTAGTAATAAGAAGAATTAATTCAAAAGTCGTTTTTAAAGAGTAAAAATAAGTCTTATATTAATTCAGTTAACGCTGTATTAAATAAAAACGCACGTGAAACGCATATTTTTCGCGGGCGTTTTTAACGCGAATACAGACTTAATTATAATACGGATTATCATTTTAATTCAGCTTCGATTAAAGTAAACTTAATATCTATTAAAAATATAAGAAGTGATAATATAATCTACTATAATTGCGAAAAGTCTGATTATCTCTTTTAAGATTATAAAGTGTTAAGAAAGATTAATCTCTTGTTAATATTAATAAAAAAATAGATTTCGACATTATAATTATATTTATAATATCAAGTATGAATCTTAAGAACGCAAAGTTAATATAATATATAATTATTAACATCGCATTATAAAATAAGTATAATATTTGTAGACTATTTACACTCTTAAATATAAATGCTTAAGAATACTTTTTATTATAAAAAGTGATTATTAAAAAAGATATTCGGGCGGATTTTATATTTATGAGCGCAATAATCTCGAATAATTAATCTATTATAATATATAATTAACACACGATTAAAATAAATATGATAGACTTAGCAGAAGTATTACAATCTCATTAAATAAACTTTATAACTATAGATATTTAAAGATATAATATTATATTAAGCTAACTCTAAATCTTTAATATAGATTTAGATTATTACTTTAAATAACGCGAATGATTTTATTATAAAAGTGAGAAGAGTTGTAAGATAAATATTATAAAGATATTAAAGCTTAAAAGAGCTGATATTTCGATTTATACGATATATATTATATCTGCGAGAATTATATTAAAGACATGCGAAGACTTAAAGAGTATTATCCCTTGTGTCACTGGAGTTGTGACATTTCCTTATTTGGAATAGCATTCCCGCGTTATAGCGTTGAAATTGAGTGCAGTCTTGGCATGAAAAACAATAAAATCAAAAATATAAAAAAGACTTAAATCAGTTATAACAGACTAAGCTTTCTAGCTAGCATATTATAAATAATATTATTAGAAAGCGCTACTAAAGCTCTATATAATAAGCTATTTATTTCTATAAATTAACTATTAATAAGACTGAAAATTAATATTTAAAGAACTTTTTCAAGAGCTCTTAAAGCTGAATTAAGTATATAGAACTAATAATCGTAG
>JAABUK010011116.1_pt1 | contig 11809 bp, 13 predicted proteins | sample 5559141 | NCBI WGS metagenome assembly JAABUK01 (sample SAMN10711869, study PRJNA513367) | rock metagenome | isolation source: Antarctica rocks | place: Antarctica: Victoria Land, Pudding Butte nord | collected 2016-01-03 | reverse complement strand
CTGGCAGCTTCAGTTTTGGACGGGGGGGAGACAGAGGGGGCAGCAGGGGTAGGGGTGGCCGTGGTGGTAGAGGTGGCGGGCGAGGGACTGGTAGGGGGGGTTTTGATGGGGGTTCCAGAGGTGGTAGGGGTGACAGCAGGGGTAGAAGAGGCAGGTTTGGGGCTGTAAGCAAGGGCAGGGGTGGTGGCAACAGGCCTGGCAAAGCTCGCCGAGCAGCAGCCAGAGGCTGATCCACACTTTTACACTAGCTAGGATTTGGGGGCTTGAGAGCTTGATGACAAGGCGCATTGAGCATCATTCCTTACAGCGCAGAGTCATGCTTTCATTGAAGGTGCAGACGGTTCATGTCGTCAATGAAAGAGGTTGTGGTACGAATGAACCTAGCGTTTAGATCAGGCTTATTGAGTCAGACATGCTAATGAACAATATTGCGTATTCCAGCTCAGAACAAGTTTCAAGGTGTGTCAGCGTGTCGATGGGCCAGTTTGTCTGGTGGCTGTTGCAAAGTTTGTGTACCGCAGCGAATAAGAAAGCTTTTATTGTCTCCAGCAACAATGTAGGTTAAGGTGCTGCTACAATCTGAGCCCCTTGTTTTGTCAATTGATGTCTACTTACACTGATCCCTTCACTTCATCATGCTTGCTCGCTAGTGCGACTTTGAGGAGCTGTCTTTGGTTTGACACCTAAGAGAAAGTGCTGTTGAGCAGGTCGGTTGCAACCAGTAGCACGAGCTGCAGCAGCTCGTGCCAAGGAAGACAGACCCACTGACCACACTTACTGAATGGTGCAGGCTAGCAACATAAATTCGCATATACAGCTCAAAATACAATCTGCCAATAGGGATAGAGTTGCTGCATTTGCAGGCAAGGCCTGCTGGCAGATAGCATTGCTTGTGTATTGCACAAGATAGAGAGATGCTGTATAAATACCATGCCCAACTTGCTCCTTGCAAGGACCTAAATCTGCAATGCCAACAGCATTATACCCGGTCAGCAATGCTCAATCCATGGACACGACACTAACATGATCTTTTATCGCTCACTACACTGTAGATTGGCAGGTCTTGGCATATGATGTCCTGTGCGAGCGTCCAAACACAAAATGAGTTCAAACAGCGCTGCAACCAGCCTAGACAAAACGTGAATTGATGCCTTGTGTGTTGCCCATATGCAACTGAGAGAACCATGTGACATGCCAGTTCATAGTTTGTTGAGTTCAAAGTTGTCCCTGACAGAGTGATTTACATGGCTGGCGTTGCTCCTACAAAAATTTGGTCACATCAGCTGTCATGCTGAGGCCCCGCTGCACAACAGTATGAGCTAGGCATGCCAATGTGTGATAGTTGCTTATTTTATATGCCTTGCTATCCTTCGTTCTCCTTCTCTTTCTCCTTTTCCCGCTCATCATTGACCGCATCCAGTAGAGGCTTTAACTCCGCATCTTCATATATGTGGAACATCACCTGTAACACACCAGAGGACCTGAGCTGAACGACTTGATTCACAACAGTCCAACGATAAACTGGATGGCCACCTCCTCGTTTTTCAACACCCTCAGCTTCTAAATTTGCTTTGCTTGCAGATACAGGCAGCTGCACTGGCAGTTTTGAAATTGGCTGTTTACCTCATCATTGTCTTCATCTCTACGCACAGTGGAGAGCTCTATTTTCTCTGGGCTCAAAGTTGTGCTGTCCATTGTTTTGCTAAGGACCTGCGGTGAGCCAATAGTTTCAGCTGTCATGTAAATACAACCTGGTTCAGGACCTGTTTGCCATGGTCAAGCTCCTGGTCACAGCTGACAGATAAGCTGCATTGACTCATAACAAGCACCATAACATATGTAGCTTCAATGTGGGAGTTATCAGACCAACAACAGCAACATTTGTGCTGATGCATTTCGTACATTCGTCTTTTGGCAGTCAGCTTGATGCACTGCACAGCTGGTATGAAAGCTTGTCCTTGAGATCACCTTGATGATGAGCTTGACTGCCTCTTCCAGTGTGATCTCATCCTTGAAGTCCTGTTTCAGAATATTCTGGGCTCCTTGGCTGTTGGCTCCAATGGCAGTGGCCTTCCACCCACCGTAGTTGCCACTAGGGTCACTCTGGTACAGCTGAAATCCATTTGTGACGTCCCTGCATGCAAAATGCCATAATCTACATGACCACAAATGGTGCTGATTTCATGCATGCATGCACCGACCAAGCTGCTGACAAAAGCTGGCCAGAGTGGAACGGACATATCAAGCAAATCAGGTACAAACTTACCAGCCGGCGTACAGTAATGATACACCAAAGGGTCTGAGACCACCATACTGTGTATAGCCCTGCGCTTCAACACAATGCTCACATGGGCTCATTGGAAAAATTAAGACACCAAAACTATTCACATAGAGCAAACCAACCTGTTTGTTGTCACACAGCGTCCGGACTAGCTGTTCAACAGGTATGGGCTCCTGATATGCAAATGTGTACCGCTGAGCTGCTAACCGGCATGTGTTGATAAGGATGTTGGCGTCAGCTGCACACATGTACGTTTTGTTACTGTTTCCTGTATAACCATGCATGCTCAGCGTCACGGGTGCAGGCTCACCAGTGATGCCTGCTACTGCACATGCAACGTGCCCGTCAAGCTTGTACATTTTCTCTCGCCGCACACCAACTGCATTTGTGTCCAGAAGCTGCAGGCAAGACCTTAGTGTCAAAGGGGTTGTGCATAGATTGACAGTCAGCTGTGAAAACAGCGATCTGTGGTCGAGAGACTACCTTGGACGTGATGCGTTTCTCTGCTGCGAGGACAACACCGTCCTTTGCTAAGATGCCCACAGCTGATCCAGCATTTCCGATTGCTTCCATGGCGTACTCCACTTGGTACAGACGGCCTTCTGGACTGAAAATGGTAGTGCGGGAGTCATATCTGCGAGCCATAGCCTCCGCAGAGGCGTGCTATTCCCTAAAAGACTCAACAAGCGGTATATGTACAACACGAGATCACTCAGAGTCTTGATAGCCCTTGACTGATTCAGTCACAGTGATGTTTGGCGCTTAGCGGTCGCAGATGCAGATGATACTGAGCACCGAAATCTTCTGTACGTGGAGTTGACTTGCAGACAACGTCGGACTAGGTCATCATCGAAGCTTGCACTGGACTTGATAGTACAGCTTTTAGGGTTACAGCTTTTAGAGAACCGGAACCCTGGCAAATTCCAGAGTTTGCCCTCAGAATGTATGCTGCATAACAGTCAGAAGATCCAGCCGTAATAAAACCAGTGCATGCTATAAATACTAGTGGGCACAAACCGTGCCTATGCAAAATATACTAGAAAAGGAGGGACACTGGGCAAAAAAAACCAAGCAGGATGGACAAGCTGGAAAAAGAATAAAAACCAGATAGTATCATCTAAAATGCAGGTACCACCATCTGGCGGAACCTGAACACAGCATATTTTTGATGACTTCAAAACTACTCACATCATCATGGCTGCGCGCACATGAACTGTAAGGTTGCTACAAAACGAAAGGGGGCTGAAAAAGGTATGATACACCATGAAAAAAGGAGCAGACATCCCATGACGCCAGCACTCATCTTCTGAGTTGCTGCTGTCTCAAACTCAGATGCAAAAGAGCAAAGCTTCAACAAAGGTGAGATTGAACAGAGGTAAGACTGGTGAGGTACTGTAGATAGACATCGTGAACAGACCTTCTGAGGAGCATGGCACCACAGCCGACATGAATAACGTAATATCAAAGCAAGCTTTGTCAGGACCTTCCCACTTCGTCATCACGTGCTGCTCTCAGTTATCTGCTATTTTGTGAGGCATTGCCAGCAGAGGACGGCATGTGTACCAGCACCTGACCAAATCAGGTATGCCAAAGGTTGCTCAGCATTGCAGCCAATAGAAAAGAGGCAAATAAAGCTGGGGCGGGGCTATAAAGTCCAGCAACAGCTGCAACCTGTCGTAGCCTCTGGTAATCAACGCAGCCAAAAAGTATGTGTGCACACTGTGCAATTCTCAATTTTGTCTTCGTCCACAAACATGTTTTGTTTCCCCTGAACAATTCTTCGAAGCCCCAGTAATTTTTTCTTTGAAATACTTCAGCACGCCTAGTGTGCAGATCATCGCCGCATCATGTGCAACATCAGGTAAGCTCAACAGTCAAGGCCATGCAGAAATTGGCCTGGAAATAAAGCAGTTGTTGCTTATCACTGCCTGCAGAAAAAATGGTATTGGTCAAGACGTCAGATCTGCTTTGGCAGCGTTCCAAAAGCGCCACCAGTCATCATACAGTCTGCTCAGCTGATGGCAACTTCATTCACACGATCGTTTGTCCCGTGTCTGAGCAGTGCATTGCACTGAGCCTGAAACATCATCGTTGTACTGAATCCCAACCATCATCATTGTAATGAACCCCAACCATCATCATTGTACTGAGCCCAATCCATCATCATTGGGGCAAGCCGGCCAGTGTTGTTGCTACAGGTCCCATGAAGGCCTGTGTGGCCTGTTGCAAGCGCCTGTGCTGCTGCATGGTGAATGCGTCAGTGACAGCAGCAGGCATGTGTTGCACATGTAGAGGCAGGGCATGTGTGACCTGCGGGGCTGCTTGGCCAGCAACTGCCCTTTTCACTGTCAGCGTCTTGCTGCCCACAGTCTGTAGGTTGAGGGTGTCGATCACGACGTCTGTCACCTCTGGGAACTGGTACTCACAGAAAGCATAGCCCTGAAAGCAGACAGCAATATGGTGTACCATTTGCAGCAACAAGTAAGCCATGCTACTGGTTGATGAGCACAATGAGTGCATGAGCAGGCACAACATGCCTGCTGCAGGGCTCCAGACTTGCACCTTTTGCAACCAGGCAGGGCAGGGCAGGGCAGGGCAGGGCAGGGCAGGGCAGAACATAACAGGACAGGAAGAAAACAGGAGCAGGTGCAGGAGTCAAGAGGTAATGCAACAACAGCCCCGAGGTTGCAGAGACCAGGCTTTCACAGCAAGTGTGTGCCTGTATGCAGATACCTTGGAGTTGCCAGTGGTTTTGTCCATGACCAGGTTGAAGGCCTTCAGCATGCCAAAGGGCGTCAACTTCTCCTTCACCTGCATGCACACGCCACCTGCTTGTTGGCTGACTCAGCACAGCACAGCACAGCTGGCAGCTCTGTCATAAGCACATTGCTGTGCAGCAGGTGGATGTCCACAAGCTTGTTAGTAGAAACAGCTGGCGATGATCAGCACAGCAGGCAGAGCAGGCAAAGTTGAGTCAGGCCTAGTCTTACGCCCTGCTTCACGACTTCCTTGCTGTGTCAAGGTGCAGCTACGAACACCAAACAGGTGAGGCATGACACGTTCTGGTCATGAGCAAACACCAGTGTGACACACACGCACACACACGCACGCACGCAAGCACGCACGCACAGACAGAAATACAGACAGACAGACACAGACACATGCACAGACAGAAATACAGACAGAAATACAGACATAGACAGACACAGACACAGGCATGACTCACCTGATCCTCGCTCCACTCACATGGCAAGCCTCCTATGAAGAGCTTGTTGGGGCTGTCTTGCACCACTGTCCTCACAATCTCCAGCTGGTTCAGGTCAATGACCGGGTTCGGCTCTGTGAAGCCCAGTGTGACAGCAATGTTGTAGTCATAGTTATTGGGCCGACGTATCTGCATCACCACATGCAATTGTTGATATGGTCACTGTTAGAGTGCGACTTCAGAAAGGGAGCTACTTAGGGCTGAACCTGTCCCTAAGGGAACAGAGATATTGCATGAACGAGTACATGAACTAACATCAGAGGAAGGAAGGATTGCTTGAATAAATCAATGATGGAATGAACACTCAACTGAAACGAGCAAATTGAATGAGGGAAAACATGAATGAAGGCATGGAAAACAGGGACAAGGAAAGAACAAAGAAACACAAGGATGTATATCACAAGAGATGATGGATGAAGTCTGTGACATGTCGTGTGTCGAAGGGGCGCAAGTTATGCCTAATCAGCATTATGAGCTTCTTGCTCCAAACACAGCGCCCAGAACAACACGCTTCACTGAAATTGTTGCCAGCTGCACATAGCTTATGTGGCCTGAACAAGCGACCTTCAGCAGAAAATTGTGATCTACGCAGAAGGCATTTCACTACCATGCCTCTGAAAATACAGCCTCGTGCTTTGTTATGCGCAATGACAGAAGCAGCTCTGAGCACAGCACGCTGTGACAATCTTGAATCACAAAGCATGCAGAAGGTCCCACAGACTTACTCTGAGGTAAATGTTGTTGAACACTACGCCGTCAAAGGCCATGCAGTTTGAGGCCTCCTCTACGCTGCGGAACTCCAAGAATGCATAATTCTTGTCCTGCAGGTCAGCAACACACCTGGACTCAACTGCAAACAACACATCTGCTCTACTGCTTTGTTCCACTCATAGCAGAGAGTCGCACAATTTGCACATGCTGCTGCAAGAAGTATGGAGGTCTGAGTCTGCATGGCTGCAACAGCCTGGTCCAAGAAAGCAGCAGCGTCCCTTTCCAGCTCATTTGGCTGGACTGCTGTCATCAGCAAATGTGAACTTGCCATCACCCTACAACACAACACGCTGCTGCAGACCTTGACAGATCTGCTCTTCAGCAAATCTGTTTATTCGACGTTGCAGCAGCACAATACACCTAAGGATCATCAGCCAGTTGAGCAACAGTCAGCCGTCACAACAGAATATGGGTTTCATCCAGATGAGTGAGGCCTGCCAGGCAGCATATGACTTTGATTGCAAAGGCACGGTTGTCCTCAGTTTGAGCAACTCAGGCCTTTGAGGAGAGGTGCAAGTGGTGGCTCACCGAGTAGACCTTGCAGTTGGAGATGGGGAATCCGGCTGATGCCACTGCACCGGTCCTGATCATCACCTCATTGATGAATTGCCGAAGCGCTGCCTGCAAGCAGCAAATTGTGTCTCTCAGACTGAGCAGCCTGCAGGCTAAGAAGCCCAGCAGGTGCTGGTGGAGGTGACCGGTGTGCCCAGTACAGCGTAGACTTGCCAACATAGGGACAAGGACCATGCTGCTGCATATGTATGAAATTAGATGCTCTGTTCATGGCAGACCTGCTGCCTTCTTGTGGTACGGTTCACTGCATGCTGTGCAGACTTGCTGAAGGTCTGGCACATGTCAGATCATTGCAGAAGCAAGCTTTGGCACCAGCGCAGGTCAATAGCCCATTGCAGGTGTACTCAGATCTGTCAAGACTAGGTCTTGTAAGGGGACGCCTGGGAGAAGGCCTAGCATGCACTTGCAGACCATGACTGACCTCTGTTGTGCCTGCTGGCAGGCCGCCGACATAGATCCTGCGAGGAGGGCGTGAAGCATCTGGGTTGGCCATCTGATACCGGGCCAGAAGCTGACCAGCCCAGTTACGGTAGTGCTGCAATGTGGTGGCCAAGCGTTTGTTGCTCTCTTCTGCTAGCACCAACCTAGGGTCCATGACACTGCCTGCTGCATAATACAAAGGGGAACTATGGCATTGCATAGGCAGCAACAAAGCAATGTGGTGTGCTTGGCTGGGTTCACAAGCCAACAAGACGACTTGTGAGGTTTACTGTGCAGCAGCAGAGTCTCACTGAGCTCAAGTTTAGCATGTTTGATGACATGGAGGACATTCATTTGTGTGCAGAGGTCATACTGTGCACTGTGGCTGCATTTTGCTGTGTGGGCAGCCAAACAGAGTTTGCTTGAATCAGCACATCATCTAGATGCGCTCAAGCCCAAAGGAGCATGCATCAGGCCTTCGCGGCGTGACAGATCAAGCTGTACAGCAACATGTTTACCTGAGAGGACAGGGCTCTTTCTCCTGTCAACTCAGATGTGGCTTGTGACAACTCATTTCTGCAAGACACAACCACAGCTTTGTGTCAGCAGTCAAGGCAAACCATGCAGCCATGGCAACCACTTTGGACGGATAACTTTCTTGTCACACTGTGTGTTGCTACTCTGCCATGGCAACTGGGTACGTACTTCGTACACCAACAGTGAGGTCACATGAGTTTCAAGGGCTCGCAAGGACCAGCGAGTGGCCTTCGTTCAATCTGCGGTACAGTAGAAAACTTTGGGCTTGTCTCCCTCAGAATATCCCGGCCTTGGTAGCTTGACCTGACCTTGCGCAGAAGAGGAAAGCGACCAGGCTAAAGTGAAAGTAAACACGCTAGATAAACAGGCAATACGTGCTTCCACAAAGCAGACTTTTGGTTATAGGCAACGGCGTTCCTGCAAGAGCGCTCCTGCAGGAGCTAGCTGCACATGTACAGTGGACGCACCTGCAGGACAGTACGAAGGCGGCTGTCTGCGTGCTAGCAGCGTCTGTCAGGTCAACGCTGTACTAGGTCTGAGTCTTAGACTCCACGGGCCCGAGCACGCAAATTGGACCTAGGCAGTTGCACGCTCCAGCTGGAGCAAGCTAGCTAGAGGCACAGCAGGCTATGCTCAGATCCGACGGAGTGTCTGACTCCTCCTCTTTTGCTCGTGCCGTGCATTACTTGGCATTAGGTTACTATTAAGATCTCTAAGCCACGCATTAAGGCTTCACAACGCATTTGTTCTGGCGCAAAGCTGCGAAGCAAGATTCCTATAGGCACGAGCTGATCCCTACCATACGTGCAGGAAAGCTCTGCTGAGTTTGACTATGTAAGGTCGTGCTCTGTTTAAAGGCTTGATGTAGTACGAAACGGAACGAGTTGCGGTGGGGTGTAGTCTCAGCTCAGGTCTCAGCTGCAATGTGTAAGCGGCAAGCTTCAATGTCTCTTCCGATCGTACCTACGGACGAAGCTGATGACGTCAAGATGAGGTCAAAATGAGGATTCTACGCTTTACGCCGGCGCGGATTTAAAATGGGCCACCCTGATGAGTTTCCAAAAGCCTATCAGAGATATAGCTAATGAAGCACAAGTCCGAAGATTTCAAAATTGCTGCTGTCAGACATGTTGCTAATGTTTCGCACTCACAGCGACGTACGTCCAAAGACCTAGATTGTTCACGAGCTTCTCTTCAACGATGGACACAGAGATTTCAACTGGACACAGAGATCTCAACTTTCAACCCATTTTAAATCCGCGCCGGCGTAAAGTACTGTTGGTTAAATTGATATTTCGATTCACCACTCAGGCTGCATCCATTCCCAAAGTGTGCATAAAGTACCAACACGGGTAACAGGCTTTACGGGATTATCTCTAAGAGCAATCAGATGCAGAGAGACGGTCATACAGCTGGGATCATGTGTAAGAGAGTTCTGATCTGACATCATCACTGCATCTGATGTGACAGTTGAGGCGCGTGTGCCCCCGCCAGACGCCCGCAGCGCCCTCAGGTAACTGGCTCAGTACTTGCCACATGGACGCATCACGCTTTGGGTAGAAACAGAAGTGGCGCTCATCGTATAGCTGAGATTAAAAAGTAAATAAGTTCCCTGGATGAGCTCAGAGCCGTGAATCACTTGCACCGTAAAAGCTGTCAAGGCACAGGCGGCATGACTAGCAGCACAGACAATGTGTGCTTGGACTGCGTCTAGGGCACAACCCCTTGCAATGGCTGAAGGCCTCAGAATTTCCAGGCGCCACTAGTGCACACAGCCTTTTGCACACTCACTGGCAGCTGCGCTGCATCAACAATGTGCCAACTTGAATGTATAAAGCAGTGATTGACAGACTCCAGCAATAGACCCAGGACTGATCCAGAAAACCAAACTAACCACTTATCTTTGAGGAGCAAAAGCGTGCTCTAGGGCTGTCACAAGGCCAGCAAAAGAAGAAAAGTCCTGATTAACGCACTGGACACGGCACCCCAGCACAGCACCTGCTCCTGCTGCTGTGTATGGGCCATGAGCTGCCAGAATGATGCTATGATCATGCACAGCATCCCTGATAGCTTCTGCACCACCCATTAGTTGCGTCAAGCCCTGAGCCTGCAATACAGCGTTCATGTGAGCATGCAAGCTTTGGGCTGATCTTGTAGCATTCTTGATAGTATCAGCAAAAGAGGATAGTTACAAAGATAGTGGCTTGGTGCTGTAAGGCACACATGACCAAAGCGAACGTACAGATAAGATCGCTAGCATCTGTTGCTTTGGCCTTGTATGCCTTACAGCCACTATCTTTGTAACTATCTAGCCTCTGCTACAGTGGCTCCGAAGCCATATGTAACAGTGCAGGAAATTAGCCTCCTGACACGCTAGCAATGCACCTTTTACCTCAGCTCTGCTACAGGCCATCAATTGTCTGTTGTATGCATTGCAGCAAGCAACATTATTGCATACATACACATGAACAAACTCAAGACATGGGCAATGCTGCCCTGTGCCTTAAGCAAGCACACATTCATGACTCGCATACACACCTCATGTTGGAATGGACCTTTGGACAATTCTGTACGTCATGTAGAACATGCACACCGCCTGAGCAAGCAGTGAGCAACGCATGGACAGCATGATCAACACTAACACTAGCACACTGCCAGCTGCACTGCTGGACAGCATCACTGGTGCTGCGCTGCCAAGCATGCAGTGGAAACATGCTGTGCATGAGAGCGCTTTTACTGTATCTAATTTGTGCTATGTGAGGTATGGTTTCAGGTGGCTATTTCTTTTGTGTTTTGTTGTTGGATGCCTTTCAACATTGAGTGCTCAGGGTGCACTGATTCCCACTCATTGTCCATTGACCGCGCCTGATATGTGTCCTGGATAAGTATCACAGAGCACATGAATAGATTGATTGTTACATGAGAGAATGGTATGTACCTCTGCAGTAGAGCTGAAGGCAATAGCATCTATTCCACCACTTCTGAGAAGCTGCCTCTCCCTAGCGCAGGCAGCTTGGTTGGATCCAGGAGTTGTCTGGTACACATCCAGCCTCACAGCTTCTGCACCAGCTGCCTGCAGCACAACTGGTTTCTCACATCCCTGCCTGATTTGTCATCAGGACCTTCACTTTGTCTCAGTCCAGTCGCTGCAGCATGATCGCATCAAGACAGTCTGTTTTGAGTTGCATCATTACATCTGCATCACATTTGCTGTCACGCAATGCAGCTTTACAGAGGGCATGGTAGTGAATGATAGATATGAAGGACAGAAATGTAAAACGGCAAACGACCAACAAGAAGGGTACAACCAATAAACGGCACAGATATGGGGAACATTGTTGCAGCCTGATCTGAGTCATGCACTGAAAAGATAAGAAGCAAATCAATGCCGCAATGGTCACACACTCTTCAGTGTGTGCTATAGCAAGACCCATATGCAGTGTCAACTACATACAACTGTCATAGCACACGCTTACCTGCAAAGCTTCCAGGAATTTTGGCACAACAGGGGGCTCAATCAGGCCATCAGTAACCAAGGGCACAGGGCAGAGCACTCGTGCACCTTGTGCCCTGCCCTGCTTCTGTAGCTCCCTTACCAATCCCTGAGTACTAGCCTGCACATCAGCATCGTGACAAAGTTTCAAAGACAGGAGCACGCAGATGAGCCAAGTCTGAATGCCAGAGTCCTGACCTACCCCCCAGCAGCAGCGTGACAAAGTTTCAAAGGCATGAGCAGGCAGATGAGCCAAGTCTGAATGCCAGGGTCCTGGCCTGCAATCCAACAGCAACGCAACAGGCTTGATAGACTCAAGCAGGCAGAACAGCCAGGTCTGTATGAGTGAGTGAGTGAGTGAGTGAGTGAGTGAGTGAGTGAGTGAGTGAGTGAGTGAGTGAGTGAGTGAGTGAGTGAGTGAGTGAGTGAGTGAGTGAGTGAGTGAGTGAGTGAGTGAGTGAGTGAGAGA
>JAABUK010011115.1_pt1 | contig 11809 bp, 10 predicted proteins | sample 5559141 | NCBI WGS metagenome assembly JAABUK01 (sample SAMN10711869, study PRJNA513367) | rock metagenome | isolation source: Antarctica rocks | place: Antarctica: Victoria Land, Pudding Butte nord | collected 2016-01-03 | reverse complement strand
CGAGGCCGGCAGGGATCAGGGGCAAGATGCGCGTGGGCAAGGAAGACCTTCAACAAGGGGGTGCAGTGTCCCTCTTACTTGCTCATCCAACCCCGAAACGACAGCACGGGAAGTGCGGGAGAACCCAATGTCCATGCAACTGCGCGACATGACGGCCACATCCGGCGGGCGACGCGCCTTCCTCGGCAAGACGGCGCTGGGCGGTCTGGGTCTTGCGGGGATGGGCCTTGCGGGCCGGCGCGCCTGGGCCGAGACCACGACACTACCCTTGCCGGGCGGCCCAGGCGAGCGCGAGGTCACGACGGCCTTCCCGCACAAGGGGCCGATGATCCTGCAGCGCACCCGCCCGCCGCTGCTGGAGACGCCGTTCACGGTGTTCGACCCGGGCACCGGCGGGAACGTGCTCACGCCCAACGACCGGTTCTTCGTGCGCTGGCACTGGTCTGTGATCCCGGAGCAGGTGGACGTGACCAGCTTCCGCCTTGCTGTCACCGGTCATGTCAACACGCTGCAGTCGTTGACCCTGCAGGACATCCTGGCCCTGCCGCGGGTGGAGCTGGCCGCGGTCAACCAGTGCTCGGGCAACTCGCGCGGCTACTTCGCGCCGCGGGTGCCCGGCGGCGAGTGGTCGAACGGCGCCATGGGCAACGCGAAGTGGATGGGCGTGCGTCTGCGCGACGTGCTGGACCGCGCCGGGGTGAAGCCCGGCGCGCAGCGGGTGCGCTTCGCTGGGATGGACGACCCAGTGGTGGACACCGCGCCGAAGTTCATGAAGTCGCTCGGCATAGATCATGCCCGGGACGGCGAGGTTATGCTGGCCTACGCCATGAACGGCGAGCAGTTGCCGCTGCTGCACGGGGCGCCGCTGCGGCTGGTGGTGCCAGGCTGGTACTCGACTTACTGGGTCAAGATGGTGAGCAGTATCGAGGTGCTGGACGGCCCCGACGAGAACTTCTGGACCAAGGTGGCCTACACCATCCCCGACACGCCCGGCGCTGACATGAAGCCGGGCCAGGCCGGGGTGAAGATGGTGCCGATCAACCGCATGGTGCCGCGCTCCTTTATCACCAACCTGGCCGATGGCGCGCCGGTGAAGGCCGGGCCGACCCTGCTGCGCGGCATTGCCCTGGGCGGCGCCGTGGGCGTGCGCGCGGTGGACCTGTCCACCGATGCCGGCGCGACCTGGACCCCAGCGGCGCTCGGAGCGGACGAGGGCCGCTACAGCTTCCGGGCCTGGACGGCGACGCTGGACCTGCCGGCGGGCGCCAGCACCGTGCTGGTGCGCGCGACCAACACGGACGGGCTGACGCAACCGGCAACGCCGAACTGGAACCCCAGCGGCTTCATGCGCAACGTGATCGAGACGACCCGCCTGACGGCGGCCTAACCTTATTATCTTGGAAGGCGTGCCATCATGCTGAGCATCAACACCGTCGCCTATGGCTCCGTCGTCCTGGGCGGTCTCACCCTGTTCACCATCGGCCATCCGAAGGCCGAAATCCCGCTGTCGCCTACGACGCCGGGCCTCGCCGTGGCGGCAGCGGCGCCTGCCGCAGGCCCGCGGCCCGCTTCGGCGCCAGCCGCCACTGGCGTCCAGATCGCAGCCGCTCCGCCCGCTGCGGCACCTACGCCTGCCGCAACAGCGGCGGCACTCGGTGCTGCGGCCACCTCGGTATCCGGCAATGGCTTCACTCTGGCGTCGCTCAGCGTGGACTTGCCCAGCAGCGACCGGGCGTTCCCGCCGGGTCCAGGCGTAGAGGCGGCCGAGGCCAACTGCGCCGCCTGTCACTCGGTCGGCATGATCCTGAACCAGCCGTCCCTGACCCATGCCACTTGGGAAACCGAGGTCCACAAGATGATCGCCGTCTACAAGGCGCCGGTGTCGGAGGAGGACGCCAAGACGATCGTCGCCTACCTCGACAGCATCAAAGGCGCCAAGTAGCCCGGTCTATCAATCGCTGGTTCCGATGAATGCCAGCTTGATCCTGTGTTGGTAGGATAGGTCGCCGCGGGCCACGTTGCAGCCATCAGAACGAAGGCCGCAACTCTCATGTCAGACCTCGCTGCCCCAGGCCGTCCCGTCCCGCCCGCGGCACTTGCCAAGCCGCCGTTTCCCGGGCGCCTGGCCCGCGACGCCGTCCGCCTGCTGCCCGGCCTGCTGCTGTGCGGCGCCGTCACCCTGGGCGCCATGGCGCTGCAAGCCGGGGAGGAGGCCGTGTTTGGCCGTGTTTGGCTGGAGGCGCTGGTGCTGGCCATCCTGATCGGCACCGCGGTCCGAACGGCCTGGACCCCGGGCGAGCGCTGGCATGCTGGCGTGGCGTTCGGCGCCAAGACGCTGCTGGAGGTCGCTGTCGTGCTGCTCGGCGCGTCCTTAAGCGTAGGGACAATCATGGCGGCCGGGCCGGGCCTGCTGGCGGGGATCGCAGGCGTGGTCGCGGCGGCCATCCTGCTCAGCTACGGCATCGGGCGGGTGCTGCGGCTGCCGCGGCGCATGGCGGTGCTGGTGGCGTGCGGCAACTCGATCTGCGGCAACTCGGCCATCGCGGCCGTAGCGCCGGTGATCGGCGCGGACAGCGAGGACATCGCCTCCTCCATCGCCTTCACCGCCGTGCTGGGCGTCATCGTCGTGCTCGCGCTGCCGCTGCTGGTGCCGTTGCTGCACATGACGGGGCTGCAATACGGCGTGTTGGCCGGGCTGACCGTCTATGCCGTGCCGCAGGTGCTGGCGGCCACGGCGCCGGTCGGCCTCGTAGCCGTCCATATCGGCACCTTGGTCAAGTTGGTCCGCGTGCTGATGCTCGGGCCGGTGGTGCTGGGCCTGTCGCTGGTGGCAAGCCGCCTGCGGGAGGAAACCGACGAGCCTGCGCCGCACCTGACCGCGGGCGACCGGCCCAAGCCTGGCCGCATCGCCATCCACCACCTGGTGCCGTGGTTCATCGTGGGTTTCCTAGCCCTGGCCGGCGTGCGCTCGGCCGGGCTGATCCCGGCGGCGGCGCTGGGGCCGATCAGCAGCGTCGCCACGGTGCTGACGGTTCTGTCCATGGCCGCGCTCGGGCTGGGCGTGGACGTGCGGGTGGTGGCGCGGGCCGGGATGCGCGTCGTGCTGGCGGTCACGGCGTCGCTGCTGGCGCTGGGCGCCATCAGCCTGGGGCTGATCCGGGTGCTGGGCATCGCGGGATGACGCTGGAGCAGCTCCGCGTCTTCGTGGCCGTCGCCGAGCGGCAGCATGTCACGCAAGCCGCCCGCGCGCTCAACCTGGCGCAGTCCGCCGCCAGCGCCGCCATTGCCGCGCTGGAAGGCCAGCACGCCACGCGGCTGTTCCACCGCGTCGGGCGCGGGATCGAGCTGACCGAGGCTGGGCGGGTGTTCCTGGTCGAGGCGCGCGCCGTGCTGGCCCGGGCTGCGGCGGCGGAGCTGGCCCTGGCCGAGCTAGGCGGCCTCGTGCGTGGGACCCTGGTCGTTCAAGCGAGCCAGACGATCTCCAGCTACTGGCTGCCGCGACACCTCGTGGCGTTCCGTCTGGCGCATCCCGGGGTCGATGTCCGGCTGACAGTCGGCAACACGCTTCAGGTCGCGGGCGCGGTGCACGACGGTGCGGCGGAGCTGGGCTTCGTCGAGGGTGTAGTCAGCAACCCCGCGCTGAGCAGCACGACTGTGGCGCGCGACCGGCTGATGGTTGTCGTGGCGCCGGGGCACCCCTGGGCCGCGGGCGACACCATTGCGCCCGCCGACCTGCCCGGTAGCTTATGGGTGCTGCGGGAACCCGGCTCCGGCACCCGGTCCGCCTTCGAGGCCGCGCTGGACGGGTTCGGCATCCCGCCCGAACACCTGCAGGTCGCGCTCGAACTGCCGACCAACGAGGCCGTCCGGGCGGCGGTGGAGGCCGGGGCAGGCGCCACGGCGCTGTCAGCCTCGGTCGTCGCCGGCAGTATTGAGGCCGGGCTGCTGCACCAGGTTGGGTTCACATTGCCCGACCGCGACTTTCATGTTCTGCGCCATGCCGAACGCTACAGCAGCCGGGCGGCGGAGGCGCTGATGGCGGTCATCGCGGGGAACGCACCCGTCCGGGCGTGACGGTTTGATCCGGCCGCCGCTTACGCTAAAGCAACGCTGGGCTGGTCCACGCCTGCCTCGTCCCAAGCTCCCACCCCAGTCCAAATGCCGCCATTGCCATCGTCACATGCGGCGAATAACCGTGTAAAGCAGGTAGCCGAACCGAGCACGGCGCCCAGCAGCAGCGCCGTGAGCACAAGGCCGCACCATCCGCTACCGCCCGCGACTGCTACCATGCTGTCGATGTCCGGCGCGGTCCGGCGCAAGCGGGCCGCCGACAGCACCATCATGGCGCCGCCCAGGACGATTAGCGCCAGCCCGGCAACGTCGCCAATCGTCTGGCCAGCGGGCAATGGCACCCGGCTACCCAACGACACGCCTGCGACTTCCAGGAAAGGTCCGATTTCTCGACCAGGAAGCCGAACGCCATGGTCGCGATTGCGGTACGGACCCAGGCCAGGAACGTCCTCTCGTTGGCGGCATGGTCCCGGTAGCGCTAGATCATCGCCCTATCCCAGCAGCACCCAGCGCAGTGCATAGGCGACCAGGCCTGTTGCTGCCGCGCTGGCCGCCCACAGGCCGGCGAACCACAGCCACCGTGCTGTCGTGCTGTCCATGATCAATGATACCCCGCATCGTGCTGCACCTTGCCGCGGAACACCCAGTAGGCGTAGCCGCTGTAGGCCACGATCATCGGGATCAGCACCGCCGCGCCTACCAGCAGGAACACCTGGCTGTCGCGCGGTGCCGCCGCGTCCCAGATCGTGAGTGTCGGCGGCACGATCATCGGGAACAGGCTGATGCCCAGCCCCGCGAAGCCCAGCACGAACCACCCCAGCGCGCACAGGAAGGGCGCCAAATCCCGCCCGCGCGCCAGGCTGCGGAAGAAGTCGACGGCCAGCAGGACCACCAGCGCCGGCACCGGGCTGGTCAGCAGGATGCCGGGCCAGGAAAACCAGCGGTGCGCCAGGGCGCCGCGCAGGAACGGCGTCCACAGGCTTACGGCGCCGATCATGCCGAGCGTCGCCCAGCCCAGCCACCATGCCTGGCGCCGCGCCCGGTCATGCAGCCCGCCTGACGTGCGCCACACCAGCCATGTCGCCCCCAGCAGGGCGTAGCCGACCACGACCGCGATCCCGCACAGCACGGTGAACGGCGTCAGCCAGTCCCACCAGCCCCCGGCATAGGCGCCGTCCACAACCCGGATGCCCTGCAGAAGCCCGCCCAGCGTCAGCCCTTGGCAGAGCGCCGCCAGGACGGACCCGGCGAAGAACACGAAGTCCCACCCTGCCCGCCCGCGCTCCGAGTGGGCACGGAAGCGGAACTCGAACGCGACGCCGCGGAACACCAGCGCCAGCAGCATGCCGATGACAGTGGGATACAGCGCCGGCAGGATGATCGAGTAGGCCAGCGGAAACACCGCCAGCAGCCCGGCGCCGCCCATCACCAGCCAGGTCTCGTTGCCGTCCCAGACGGGGGCGATGGAGTTCACCATCACGTCCCGGTCCTGCCGGTCGCGCTCGACGGCGAACAGGATGCCGCAGCCCAGGTCGAACCCGTCGGCTACCACGTACATCAGGATGGCAAAGGCGAGCAGGCCCGCCCAGATCGTCGAAAGGTCGAAGGAGACGTTCATGCCCCTACTCCGCCGGCTGGGGCTGCACGTTGCCGTGCGCCGCGGCTGGGCCGGGTGCGATCCCAGCTGTGCGGATCGGCATCGGGGGCACTTCTGGATCGCCGGCCTCGGGCGTCTTGCCCATCATGCGCAGCAGGATCAGCACGCCCGATCCAAACACGGCGAAGTACACTACAGCGAACACCGCCAGGCTGGTGGCAACGCCGGGCAGCCCGACCGGCCCCAGGCTCTTGGCAGTGCGCAGCAGGCCATAGACGGTGTAGGGCTGGCGGCCCACCTCGGTCGTAACCCATCCCGCAAGGATGGCAACGAACCCAGCTGGACCCATCAGCACCGCCGTGCGCTGCAGCCAGGTGCTGTCATACAGCCGCTTGCGATACCGCGCCCACAGGCTCCAGGCGCCGATGCCCAGCATGGCGAAGCCGATGCCGACCATGATGCGGAACGACCAGAACACGACGGCGGCGTTGGGCCGGTCCTCCGGCTTGAACTCCAGCAGGCCGGGCACGCGGCCGTTCCAGCTATGGGTCAGGATCAGGCTGGACAAATGCGGTATCTCGACCGCCCACTTCGTGCGGGCTTCCTTCATATCGGGTAGGCCGAACAGGGTCAGAGGCGCGCCGTTGCGCGGCTCCCAACTACCCTCCATGGCGGCGATCTTGGCGGGCTGGTGTTCCAGCGTATTCAGCCCGTGGATGTCGCCCATAGCGATCTGCGCCGGGGCGACGACGGCGGCCATCCATAGGGCCATGCTGAACATCATGCGCGCCCGGGGGTTGGCGCGGTCCCGCAACAGGTGCCAGGCGCCGGTTGCACCGACCACGAAGGCAACGGACAGGTAGCTGGCCAGGATCATGTGCGGGAAGCGGACGAAGACGCTGGGGTTGAAGATGATGTGCAACCAGCTCGTGGGCAGAAACCGCCCGTCTGGTGCCACCGTGTATCCCGCCGGGGTCTGCATCCAGGAGTTGACCGACAGGATCCAGAACGCGCTGAGCAGAGTGCCGAACGCCACCAGACAGCTTGCCGCGAAGTGCAGCCGCGGCCCGACCTTCGTCATGCCAAACAGCATGACGCCCAGGAACCCGGCTTCCAGAAAGAACGCTGTTAGCACCTCGTAGGCCATCACCGGGCCGACGACGGGGCCGGCGAGCCTGGCGAACACGCTCCAGTTGGTGCCGAACTGGTAGGACATGACTAGGCCGGAAACGACGCCCATGGCGAACCCGACCGCGAAGATGCGCAGCCAGTAGCGGTAGAGGTCCATGAACACCGGACGCTTGGTCCAGAGCCAAAGCCCCTCCAGCACCGCGAGAAAGCTGGCCAGGCCGATGGAGAAGGCAGGAAAGACGATATGGAAGGCGACCGTGAACGCGAACTGCGCGCGTGCAAGGTGGAATGCGTCCATGGCGAACGGCATGATGGTATGGCGGCCGTGCCGCCCCTTTCAGGTATGTCTCTTTTACGTCCCGGCGGCCAGGCGATGCGTATGCAGGGCTGGCCGTAAGCTCCGTCCCGTCCCTGGACTGGGTGGAACTGCCAGACTTATTTAATGCGCCGCGGGGACGATCCATCCCCATTTGGCGAAAATACGGGCGCCATCCTGGCTCTCCAGGTAGGCCACAAACGCCTTGGCGTCAGCGGATCGCCCACCCTTCTGCGTCAGTGCCACGCCTGCGTCGCGGAAAACGCGATACTCGGGCTCGATGGCCACCTGGTCGGCCAGGGTGGGGTTCGACACCTGCCAGATGGACCAGATCAGCCAGGTGTCGAGCGAGGCGTCCTCTGTCCATGCCTGCCGGGCGAGCGCGCTGTTGGCGGCGTACGTCACGATGTTGGAGCGGAAGCCGCGCACGCTGGCGATGTCGCCAAGCCGGCCGGCCACGTCCTCCCACAACCCGTTCTGCCCGGCGCCGTTCACCACCAGCACCCGGTGGCCCGGCTTCAGCAGATCCCTGATGCCCGTGATGCCCCTGGGATTGCCGGGCCGGACCAGGATGGCCGCGGGACGCAGGTACAACGGCGTCACGGTCTTGGGATCGAGGCTGCCGCCGAAAGCAGCGATGAAGTCCGTCATCATCGTCTCGGAGCCGCTGAACACGATGTCGGCGTCCGCCTTCGCCTTCCCAATCCAGGCCGGGGTCGGCCCGGCTGTCACCTCGATCGTGACCCCGTGCGCCGCGCCGAATGCTGCGGCGGCCTCCTTCATGGCGGGCATCGGGCCGCCCGGGCCATAAACGTGCAACGGTTCGGCAGCATGTGCAGCTCCCAGGGTGGAGAGCGCAAGCGCAGCGCATAGGGCGGCTTTGGAGGTTCGGCTCATGGTGGATCTCCCGTGTGCCCTTCATCTGAAAGCGGGACCATGCAGGCGCCAACGCAGCCTCGCTATCGTTCTAGGCGCCGATCCCGATTGATCTACGATTAGGCAGGAGCCAGCCTAAATAGGCTGCCTGTCGACTCAGGAATATGCGTACAGGCGTGGGAAGCGCCGAGCCTTAAGTCGGTCGGGTCCTTCCCGCGCTGGCCGTAGACGTAGTACAGCACCTCTGCCTAGGTACCTGAACACGGAGGTGGGCACCTTCGTGCGGCATCTCGCCCTGGCCTAAGACCTGGTTGCGGAGTTCGCCGGCTCACCGACCCGGCCCGGAGCTGGACGGTAAACCTTTCTGGGCGGCGGCTGTCCTGGACTGACCAGGTTGGCGGTCAACGTCACACCTTGCGCCGCGAGCCGGATGCCTCGTTGACGCGCCGCATCCTGGCCCGGGTACTCGGCTGGCCGCCAATCGAGCCGGAGTTGTAGGACATCGGAAATGATTCTCGCACCGCGGGATCGGATGGTCCGGATTATCCGGAGGTCCGATCCCCGCAGAACCACGGTGCTGCCGGGATTGGAGCGGCCATCACGATCACGACGCCGCCCATCGGCGCTACCAGCGCGAAGGTTGGTGCCGGCAAGTTGGCACGGTCAGAAGCCGTCGTAGTCAACCGTCGTCATCATGCCACCTGCCTGATGGTAGAGGTTGTGGCAATGGAAGGCCCATCGCCCCGGGTTGGTAGCGTCGAAGGCGATCGTCACTGAGCGCATCGGCGGCACCAGCACAGTGTCGCGCACCGCACCTGGGAAGCGCTGCCCGTCAACCGCGACAACCTGAAACGGGTGTCCGTGCAGGTGCATGGGATGCGACATGGGCGTCTTGTTGGTCATCACGAATTCGACCCGCTGGCCCTTGGTGACCCTCAAGGGCAGGGCTTGGTCATACGTCATGCCGTTCAGCCCCCACACGTAGCCCGCCATCGCCCCCGTGAGGTCCACCTGATGTACCCGGTCAGCCAGCCTGGATGCGAGCGGCGCCAGGGCACGGAGGCGCTGCTCGAAGCCGAAGTCCACGGCGGCCGCGGCCACCTCTGCCAGCGGGGACAGCCGTCCGACCTGTCCGCTTGCGGTCGCCAGCACGATGCCGGTCCGGGTCCGCCCGCCTTCGAGTACGGCGAACACCGGCAAGACTTGCTGGTCCGCTGCGAGCTGCAACTCCAAGTCGATCCGCTGCGCCATGGCGACCGGGAACATGGAACCGGCGACGGGCTGCACGGGTTGCCCGTCCACAGCCGTCAGCGTTGCCTGGGCACGGCCAAGGTCAACGTGGAAGTTGCTGGCCGCCGCCGCATTGATGATGCGGAGCAGGATGCGGCCGCGTGGCTCGACCCGGACCACGAGCGGGTCGTCGAGGGTGCGGTCGTTGGCGAGGAAGGCGTCATAGGACACGTCGTTGAAATCCATCGCCATCGCGGACGGCCCGGCATCGGCGGACGGGTAGACCTCAGCCGCCGAAGCAGCTTGCATCGACATTCCGGCCATGTCGCCCTTGCCGGCCGGGGCCGCAGACTTGCGCAGGCCGTCGTAGATCTGCTCGGGGCTCCTGAACGAAAAATCATGCAGCAGGAGCACGACCTCCTGACGGTCCGGCATCTCGTCCGCCGCACGTATGACCAAGGGCGCGCTCATCAGGGACTGTTCCTGCAATCCCTGGTGCGAGTGCATCCAGAAGGTGCCGTGGAAGGTGAGCGGAAAGTCGTAGGCGGCCGTGCCGCCCGGTGCCAGGGCTGGGGCAGAAATGCCGGGGACGCCGTCCTGCTGGTACGGCGGTGTGAGGCCGTGCCAGTGGATAAGCGTGTCCACGCCGGCATCGTTCTGCAGCAAGACCCGGAACGGCATGCCGACCTTCGTGAACAGCCCCGATGTCCCGTCGGCCTGCGTGATGCCGAACATCGAAGCAGCGCGCCCATTCACATCGAGCGTGCGGCGGCCGGCCGTGAGCGTGACCAGCGAAGCCGCCTGTGCCGGCGAGGCCGGCCGCAAGCCGCCGAGCAGCCCGGCCGCAGCGGCTCCGAGGAGGGGGCGCCGATTGATCCCTACAGGCATGTCGAGCCTCCCGAAATGGAAACATGCGGTTCCACAGTCCTCTTCTGGCAGCGCACCCGACAGGCTTGGCCAGGCGCAGCCCCAGCTGTCAGGGCGGCGATCTTCGCCGAATGGGGCTGGATCGCGCCTCAGTGCCGACCTGCAGGAGTTGGGCTGGCACCACCTGCATGGCAACGCGATGGCGCACCCGCATCAAGACGCTGTCGCATCCGCCAGGAACGCGCGCACCGTCGTCGTCATCCGGTCTATCACGCCGTCGCATTCCGCTCCGAGCGAATAGCGCTGCTTCAACACGTGCGGATCGACCATGGCGAGCCAGACCTGCTTGGCCCCGTCCTCCCAGGCCAGGGCGCGCAAGGGCAGGTCGATGCCGGCGCGCTGGTCGCAGACCATCAGCGGTGTCCCGCTCTGTGGCTTCCCGAAGATCATCAGCTCGGTCGGGCGCAGGGTGAGGCCAGCGCCCTTCGCCGCCTCCGAATGCGGCACGCGGGCGACGATGAAGAACCCATCATCCTTCACGATCTTCTGCAACCGGTCGAGCGTTTCGGGGGCGCTTCGCTGGCTCTTGACCATGATGAGCTCTTCCGCGAGCGCCGGTCGGGCGAAGATGACGCCCAGCATCGCAGCAACGATATACTTCAGCATCTGCCTACTCCTTGGTTGAGCAACGTCCGGCCGGTGGTCCGCTTTGCTGCGGCCTCGCGAGGGTCAACTGCGAGTGCGAGAGCGGTTCACAAACTCACCATAGAGCACGGCCAGGAGGACGAAGAACACGGTATGCGCCACGGCGAAGCCGACAACGCCGGCTGGGCCGAGATGGCGGACGCCCACAACTCCTCGCGGATGAGGGGCAAGACGACCAGAGCATTGATGAGCCAGGCAGCGGCGGCATAGATCAGGCCCTTCGTGACGGGACAGCCAGGCAGCCAGGGTTCCATCAGGACCGCATAGACCACCGCCATGGCCAGGCCGATAAGGGTGTGGAAGACGAGTTTGATTGCGCCGCAAGAGGGCATCGGCATCGCCGGAACGGCAACATCATGCAGCAGGCCGCCATGCGCGGCCGGCAGACCGGCCGCATCGGCCATGGCGGGCAGGGCCGTGTTCACTGCGGTCGCGATGGTTCCGGCAAGCATGGCAGGGCCAAGGCGTGCGCGGCGTGCGGCCGTCATCCCCGAACGCCCTGGCAACCGCCCGACCGTCCCAAGCCGAGCAGGAGCCAGACGCCGACGATCTGCAGCGGCAGGCCCGCCACGAACATCACCATCCCCGCCCAACCCTGATCCGCCAACGGCGGGATGTCCCAGCGGCAAATCACGTCGAGATAGGCCTTGTCGTAACCTCCGTGCCAAGAGTGCCGATCTGAAAAGCGTGATTTTTCAATGCACTGAACTTCATGCGGCGCTATAAGTTACTGATATAGCTGAATAGCCAGCTTTTCATTTTGGTAATGTTGACCCAAAGCTTCTCGTTTGCGGATCAACGCCACGTCAGCGGCGTGTCGGTTGTACTAAGCAGACTTGCGCGGCCTGTCACACGCATGGAATTTGGCGGAGCCAGGCCGCGCAAGCCTGCTTAGCCCATTTTATTCACCGCATAGCTGGGATTCAGCAGCGGGTGTCGCGTAAGCTGCTGATCGCGTTTACGGATTGGGTGTCGAAGCCATTCCTTCATCCGATCACGCCGAGCCACACCCGCCA
>JAABUK010011114.1_pt1 | contig 11812 bp, 15 predicted proteins | sample 5559141 | NCBI WGS metagenome assembly JAABUK01 (sample SAMN10711869, study PRJNA513367) | rock metagenome | isolation source: Antarctica rocks | place: Antarctica: Victoria Land, Pudding Butte nord | collected 2016-01-03 | reverse complement strand
TTGCTTCAGGCTGTTGTACAAGCACTGAGCTATGCGTGCCAGCATGTACAGTGCAAGAGTACGCCGCCGCTCCTTGCTCAGGAACATGAGGGTCAGCCCTATGAGTCACTGCCAGGCAGTCTGTCAGTTTTGGCAGATTTGGTCAGACAAGCCACAACACATTCTATGGGTGAAAACACAGCAAGTGTGTGGTTGCCTCGCTACTGCCCTAGGTGGTAGCACTCTGCTAGAGGGACGATTGTACGGCGCATGCAAGTGTTGCAGAAATGGCTGCATTTGACATCATGCGTACGTGTGATGTCTAAAGCCGTTGCAGCAAGCATACTTAACCTGATGGCGTTTTGGTTGACTCTGCGGATTTGCATGTTACTGCGCGGCAGAAAGCAGTCAGACTCAGGGGATATGTAACAGCACCTGCTGCTGTGCCAGCTGCCATGCAGTTCTGTGCTGGTGGCAGGCTGCCTTGCCACTTTTTGAGAGCTCCTGAGATGAGGTGATAGCTGCCGGTGAAGCCACCAATGAACAGACCCAATCGCACAGCATCCTCTCTGCAGTCAAATTTCTGTGTGTTGAGTCAAGTAGCAAGGCTGCACACCTTCAGCAGTGCGTAGACCATGAAACTATGTGTACTGCAGCGGACACTAAATAAGCATGCTTTAGAATAGCTGTCCTCATGCATGATTTACACAGCGAATTCTTGACAAGGGGCAGGCTTTGCATGTGAGGCAATTGTGAGTGTCAACACATTGTGTATGCACTGCTGGTACATGAAGAAAGTCAGCATGTTGCCAAACGGGAGTTACTGAGCCTGGAACGAGTCACACAGGAGACTCTTTGCACACCTGTAATGCAAGCCACTTTCAGATATTAGCCTCCAACCACGCATGTCCTTATACTGTCCTGCTCTGGCCAGAGCCAGCGCACGTGTCATGGTTCCCAGCCCAGCGCGCACAGCATAAGCTAACACAAAACCTCTTCGGAAGCCATCCCAGGCAGGCCTCCACACGTTGTCACCTGTTTGTCCCCACGATTGCTTTGCAGACTGCCCATGAGACAAGTACGGACTTGCTCTGCCTTCGGAATCCAATGCAAATACCTGATGTACCAGGTTGAGTATCGAGTCCAGAAAGGCTTGCTTGAGATTGGCTTTCTGCAAGAGCTCTCTGCCTAAGCATGCCTATTTCCTCCAGAGCAGACTGTAGCTGTTTGTGAAGAGCCTGAATGTGTGAATTGTCTGCAGGGGACTCTACAGCTGGAGGCATGGTAGTCTGGGATGTTGCGTCTCGGTCTGACGTAGCAGGGGTTTGGGTATCTAGGGCTGAATCGAGCTGCATCCTTCTTTGACAAGCAGCTTATAGTGTGCCAAGCTTAGCTCTGGTTCTTGCAAATTCAACGGCAATATACTACACGGTTCGATGCAGATGCAACACCCCGAGCGACAGGCGGCAGAAGCGGCTGCCGATCACTGCTTGCTGCAGTCCCACAATAAAGTAGGGCAAATATCCTGTGAGGCTGTTGCCTTCGCATGCGCGTGACAGACCAAAAGTAATAGAGAATCAATTTGACCCAGGTGTGTTCAAAATAATCAACCGGAAGCATTGAGCAAGACGATTACCGTCGCGAGCGCTTGGTCAGCTTAAAAATAGTCAACTCGATTGAAAAAAAGAATTTTTAGAGCATACATCTCCTTCCTTTGACACCTTTTGATCGTCTTGTGACATTATATTTCTGTCAAACCAGCTCAAACGAAGTCTGTCTTCGGGCTCAAACCAGGTCTGTCTTCGGGCTCTATAGGAACTTGTTTGCAATCCGTTGGGCAGCCCATGCCTCTTGACAAGGGCGCTGTCGAGGTTAGACCATGGCCATGTACATACAACTGTTGAAGCCCTGCCTAAACCTTAGTAGGTAATATGTAACACGTACTTGCTCTGCAAGTTGCTCAGATATCTAATATTAGATAGATAGCTGTTAGTGCTTTGTCACACAGGACCATCCAAGCAGCAACTATATGAGATTTTCACCTGAAAATGTCTGCTAAATCTATCTCAATATCGAAGGGGGGGATGATCTGTCTTGCATCTGACTTGGTATATCTATGAATGTGATCGCTCGGAGCTTCTCGGGAAAGATCGTAAACTTGTAACCATCCCTCTGTTGGATGTATCAACCAAAAGAATTTCACCCCGTAAGCAGCACACAGTTGTTTTATGTCAAGCTCATCCTTCTGTCCGGAGCTTGGAGAAATGATTTCTACCACAACATACGGTGACACCTTCACTCCGTCCACGCGTGTGTCAGAGTTTGGAACCAAATTTTTCGTGATAGTTTTGGCAGCCTCTCGCCAGACGGATATGTCATGTGATCTGAGATTGTCGTTCTGATACTGAACGCTCGCATTTAGACACACGGTATGATCACTATTCATAACCTGGGCTGCCAGGCGGTGGGTCACGAGCTGGTGCTTGAAAGATGCTGGCCCAAACCATCTGAAGTGACCGCTTGCTATATCCACACGACAAGACTGTTGCGCTGCTTGGCTTCTGATTATGTCCAACAGCTCGCCATCGGGCGTCTTCGATGTGACGACTGACTCGACAGCGGATTTCAACACGTCAAGCTATACATCTCTAGAGACTTCAGAACAGTACGACGAAGTTGTAAAGACTGATCCTGGGATCCGCACACGTCTCAAGGAGCTTATCGAACGAAGCATTCTGTGTCATGCAAGAACGTGACCCCTCATCGAACCTACTGCAGAACGCGATGCTACCTTCACGATTCAGAATCCCAAGCAAGTTGATATAAAGCTGAGTCAGCAATCACCAGTAGTGCTAGTAGGAATGTTGAGACTGCTGCAAAGACTGTTCAGAGAGTGCTAGTGGGGCTGCTGGTGGGGACTGATGCACTAAACTTTGCTCGGACTGCTGATGAGACTGCTGCAAAGACTGTTGCAGAAACTGTTCAGATACTGCTGATGGGAATGGTGATGAGACTGCTGCGCAGACCTTTCAAGCAAATTGCTAGAATGCTCTGCAAGGACTGTTCAGATACTGCTGGTGAGAATGCTGATGAGACTGCTGCACAGACCTTTGCTGCTATATAATAACCAAAAATGCGCACTGAGGTCAGGCGCAGACAGACCTTTGCGTCTATATACAACCAAAAACCCGCACTGCGGTCAGGCGCAGACACCCCCCTTCTTCTGAGCTGGATGAGCTGCCGCCCATCTCCTCAAAGTCTCTTGCCTACATTCCAGATACTCCAGGTCTTTCTCACAATGTTCTTAAACGTATTCCTCATTTCTCTTGTTCATCTCACAGAGTCTTACTCCTCCACTCCTCATCATTTAGTCTCCGCTCTTTCGCGTACTTGTTCTTCCATCTATAGGGGTCCCATGATCACCGAGATTGCTTCACAGACTTCTGCACAGAATGATGCTCTGACTGCTGTTGAGACTGCTGCTGAGACTGCTGATGATAGTTTTACAGAGACTGCTGGGGTGACTTGGCAGGGACTCCTGCAAACACTGCTACATGGACTGCTGCAGGGACTTTGAAAGCACTGCTGTTGAGACTGCTGAGACTGATGAGTGGACTTTGCACAGACTGATGCAAGGACTTTGATGGGAACTGCTGTTGAGATTGCTGCTGAGACTGCTGCTGAGAATTCTATGCAGAGTAATGTTGGGACTCCTGCTGAGATTTCTGCACAGACCGCTGCTCTGACTGCTACTGAGACTGCTGCTGGGAGTGCTGACGGATCTGTTGATCTGACTGCTGCACAGACTGTTGCTCTGACTGCTGTAAGAGTAATGTCATGGTGTTGCGCAGATTGAATATATAATATATTGCTGCTGGGACTGTTGCAGAAACGCTGATGGGAATGTTGATGAGACTGTCGATAGTGTTGTAACATGTTGATGGGTCAATTGGTTCTCCTACTCAGACTGTGCTGGGGATTCTGCTGGCAATTCTGACGAGCCTCCCTGGGCATCGTGCTCAGACTTCTGCTCTGACTCTCATGGGGATTCTACTGAGGGTCTGCTGGGTGTGTTGGGTTGATTACCGAGAGTCTGTTGAGGTTTCTGTTGGGGATTATCCTGAGTCTCTCTTGGGTATTCTGCTCAGACTTCCTGCTCCTTATCTCTTGGATCTTTCTCCTGGCTTTTGCAAAGACTGCTCCTGGGACTGTTGATGAGACTGCGCATATGCATGCTCCTGAGTGTGTTGACAGGTCTGCTAGCAACACTAGCAGCAGCTGACTACCCGTACTGCCTCGAATGTTGGTCGTTCAATTAAATAACTCATATTTGCACGACCTCGATTAAAAAACATAGAAAGTGTTATTATCGTCCACAACTCGACAAAAAATTAACAAATAATGCAACAAAAAGCGCGAAAAGCACTGCTCTGCGATCTGTTGATTTACATCGTCTCAATACAGTCATCAGGCTTTGTTGAGTGAGATGCAATGCAAGCTGAGTGAACGTTCCTTTAATTAAGCGCACGCCTCCGTTGAAATGTGCTGTAGAACAGCAAGTCTGCAATTTTTCGCAACCACGATCAGCAGCCGACTCGATTTAAAATCATTAAAAGTAATCGGTACAGGTGCCGACCCACATTGAAGATATTCGATTAAAGTTTTAATCAGTTAGAGGCCGACCAACATTCGAGGCAGTACGGTATTGACTGCTGCTGCTCTTACGGAATTCATATAGATTTCCCTGTATTTCATACAACTCATGCAGAAATCATACAATTCATCAGCATAAACATATACCAAAAAAAGTTACGTCTTTTCATGTCAGATAGAGTCTGTCTGTCTTGATGTCTTCCCGATTTAACATTTGTCTTCTTCTATATGTGATCAGACTTGCTGGCTAGGTAATCTCTCTCTCTCTCTCTCGGGAAAGAAACGCATCCCCTCGGCGCAAGCAGTCTTGAGGCTAACGGCAAGGCAGATGGCCGTCAAGCAAGGCTTGGAGACAACCGATTGACGCTGTTTGTCTGGACCTCCAGGTTGTGACAACAAGCGGTACTGTTGTCCGGCGCTCGAACATGCAGTGCCTCTTCTGACAGCATGCAGACAGTAGTACGACAGACTTGGACAGGCTGCATCCTCGGTCTCCGTCATCAAGCACGCAGCACCAGAGCTTCTGTCTTGCACTACTCAAGCTCCAGGCGCCAGCTCTGCTTTCGACCAAGGCTTCTGCACCATATGGAGTTTGCTAGACCAGCAAAACGGCAATGTATCGGGCTCGTGGTTGCAGACACCGCAGCTGACAGCACAGCGACTCTGTCCACAGAGTCTCCTGAACAGGAACAGCAACTCCAGCAGCCTATTGTTGCAGTCGAGTCCACAACTCCCAAGCTGCAAGCACGGTGTGTCACTGCCGTGATCTGTTCTGTGCGCCAGCTTATGTTTACTGCTTGTATTGTGCGACCGCCTTTTTACTTGCAGAAAGTCTAAGGTACTGCCTGTGCCACAGCTGGTAGCATCGGGATCACGGTCTCATAAGCCTGACATATGGGACTGTGCGGCATTGCTGGTGGACAAACCAAAGACTTGGACATCCTTTGATGTGTGTGGCAAGCTCAAGGGTATGTTGAAGGTTAAGAAGGCAAGCCAGCTCTGCAGAACTCCGTACAGCTCCCAGCTGCCTGCATAAACTTACCAGCATTGTGCGCTCTGTTTACCATATTCAATTTAGCACACTGTTTCAAGTTATCACAGTGTTTCAGTCAGCATAGTGTTTCAAGTCAGCACCAATGCACAACTGCTGCTGGTCAAACCATTGCTTGAATCATTGCTGTACCTGGCAAAGACTGAGCCAACAACCAAGTGTACGTCTGCTCATCACCGGTCCTGGATGGCAGGCTGCATGCCACTGTGATCTGCCATTGTCTTGTAATTCATCATTATGGTGCTGCAGATTGGGCATGCAGGGACCCTGGACCCCATGGCAACTGGGCTGTTGATCATCTGCACTGGCAAAGCCACCAAGAGCATTGACAGTTTCCAAGCTATGCACAAAGAATACTCTGGTAAGTCTACACTGTGTCATGATGAGTGCACTCTGACGTTTTAGTGTGGGAATCAGCAGAGGCTCATCATGTTGCGTGGGCATGACATCATCTACATGTCCACACTGTGCAGATGGACCCGGATCTAGATGGCACTTGTCTCAGCTCAGGCTTCAGATCTGCCATAATAGGCAGTCATGTCTAAATTGTGACAGCTGTTGTTGAGCTCAGACTGTGATCTGTCCTGTGGCGTGTAGCTTGCTCGCTCCATCTGTGCATCAGCTCAGCTGTGATGCTTTGCATCTTGTGGCAACACCTCATGCCCCAAAAAACGAATTTCTTTCATGGATTGAGCACTTGCAGGTACGATGAAGCTTGGAGAGGCTACAAACTCTTATGATGCTGATGGTGTCATCACAGAAACTCTGCAATGGGATCATCTGACCCTGGAGCAGCTTCAACAGGAAGCACAAAGTAAATTCATTGGAGATCTGCAGCAAATTCCCCCTATGTTTTCTGCCTTGAGAGTCAAGGGCAAGAGGCTGTATGAGAGCGCTAGGGAGGGCATAGTTGTAGAACGCGCTGCCCGATCTGTCCGGGTGTCCCAGTTTGACCTTACCAGGGATACGGAAGATTCCCAGAAAATCCACTTTTACATTGCATGCAGCAAAGGAACGTATATACGCTCCTTGGCGCATGACTTGGTGAGAAGCTCCGGCCCTGTCATCTACACTTTGCTTGTACACATGTACATCCGGCAGACATTTGCATTGTGTATCACATGCCCACACAAGGCGATGAGCTTGCAGCAACACAGCTGCAAGAAAACAGTCAGTGCACCTGTATGCTGTGAAATGACTTAATTGTACCTGTATCATGGCTGGTCAGCATGCAATCTGCATATCCGTGCATAATAGAGCAGCACCACACTCGTGCTTGCCTTGTCAAACAGACATTGATCAAATGTCCAGACTGTGACTTGGTTGGAAGCCCATTACATGTGACAGTAAACTGCCTGTTGGGATTCACCCACATCTTGCCATATACTCAGTGTTCATGACACTTGGGTGCCTGTTTTTGCTAGGTTATGTCAAACCTGTTCGGTAAATGTCCACAGGCCACCGTAATGTGGTCAAAGTGACTGTCTGTTGAAAATGTTATGTGACATGTGCAGGGTCAAGCAGTAGGCAGTGCTGCACATTTGGTCGCCCTTCGACGAGAAGCCATTGGGAAATACAACGTGAAAGATGCCTGGACTGTAGACCAGCTTCAAGCTGCATTTGGCACACCAATGCGCGCAGCAGGAACAAGACCTACAGCTTCAGCTGTAACTTCAGATGGCAATGCAACAAAGACTGATGAAGTGCAGTTAACATCAAGTAATCTTGCAAGAAGCAAAGAAGATACTTCACAAAGTGATTCACCATCAGCAACAGCCAAGTAGTGATCTGAGAGGAAGCTTTGCCACCTGCACTCCATGAATACTTGCTGAATGCATTTGTGCAGATGGTGTGTATATGCAGGACAAGTGCATGATATCTGGAAACAATGGTCTGTACAATGGCGCATACAAGCCAAGGGACCATGCTGTGAAGGATGCTCTGTGCGTGTTTTGACAGACATTCGATAGTGTTGTTGCTTTGCTTTTGTTCCGCCTCAGACACGCCATATCCTTTTCTGCTTTTCACCTTGTTACTTCAGTCCTGCCATGCCTTTTGCTTCTGCACTGCAAACACGCATCAGCCATAAGAATCACCCTGCGCAATGACATTGTGCCATTCAAGTGTCCAACCGATTTGGGCCAAGTCACCTGCCTCGATCAATCATAGAGTAATCTTCTGAATATGCCATCGATGTACAGAGCCTGGAACATTTGCTTATTTTGGCAACTGCAGGTCAAACAGCTTAAAATCAGAGACTCAGTGTGTCAGTCCCAAATTGAGCGCAAACACGATTCGCTCCGCTTGTCATAGCTGCGGGGCCTCTTGCAGTCGGAGCGCATGACGGACGCAGCGGACAGAGAGTATCGTGCCGAGTTGACCACCTTCCAGTGCAAAGAGTGCTACGTGTACAGGCCTCCTCCCGCCAGCAGCATAGGACACAGAGCTGAATTTTGGGATGTTGATCACTGGTTGCAGGTGAAAATCGCCTGTTGTCCCGATCTGCCTGCAAATCTGTACCTTCCTGAAACACTGAGTGATCAGCCTCTCTGCCAATTGGAACAGGAAGTCAGCCTCAGGATCGTAACGAGTGACGAAGACTGCACAATTCGTATGTACGACATCAAGACAGGTGTCTTAGTCTTGGTATTGGTCCCACAGCTGATAGTCTATAATTGCTTTACCTCCTCTACCCGTCATCGGGCAACACAACAATTTTGCTACCACAGGGGCACTGTTTGCTGAGTGTGTTGTGCCTCAAGATGCACCCTTGAATACGGTAGGTCTGCAATCAGCTGCAAGCTAGGTATGGCAGCTAGCCACATAATACTAGCAGTGGTGTGCACAGCAGGTCATGATGTGATTTTAGTCTTAGCATATTTTCATCAGCAGCTGCAAAGGATTGTCCTTCAGGTTGTGGAGCCTGTTGTTGACAGCTCAAGGTATTTTGCCCTCAGGATTGAGGACCCTGTCTCCAAAAGGCATGCTTTCATTGGCATTGGCTTCAGGTGTGTGCCAGCTTCTGCATCGAGCAGAATAAGTACAGACCAAGGCTTGACTTCCTGCTGGCATGCTCCATCAGGATAAGCAAACAATATGGACTTGTCTGCTGACATCAGCAATGCATTGTATGCAGAGAGCGCACAGAAGCATCTGACTTCAATGCAGCTCTGTATGAGCACACGCAGTACCTACGGCGGAAGAAAGAAGCACTGGAAATGAGGGAGGCATATGAGAGCACAGCTGATGAAGCCGGCTCCTTGGCTAGCTCAAGCCAGTCTAGTTTCAGCCTCAAGCCTGGCGAAACAATTACACTCAAATTAGCAAAGGTACTTACTGAGTACTGAGGTTACGGAACAACACTTTGGGACATACTGCGTCATTGCATCTTGGATGCAGCTAATGGCAAGCTATATCTTCCTGTGGTGTGGTGGTCTGCCATCATCACAACAGACCATGAGTCATGAAGCTCAACAACACTTGTCGTCATGATGACAGAAGTCATCCCGTTGTGCAGACACAGCTGTCACCCCCTGCATCTGGCAATCAGCCACTGCCACGTTTGGGCAGCACCAGTGCCCAGCTGCCTCGCTTCCAGGCTGCCACAGCCACATCAGGCCAGATTCCACTGCTTGCTCCGCCCCCTGCCAAAAGCCCAGGCCCCACATTAGCTCGACTTTCAGGCATGCCAGGTGATGCAGTGATTTGGCACGTCACCTAGGTGGTTCATCGTGCAAGCATGCAGCTTGTGTACAAGACAAGCATTGGAAACATAGTGAATCATAACCATGGTGGCTTTACAGCGAGACTGGTTATGGTTCATTATTGGCTTGTTTGCAATGCTTGTCCAGTACACAAGCTGCGTGCTTGCACGATGCCGCTACTGACTATTTATACCATTCATCCATGACATTTGTGAGCCTGCCACATGCACTGCGTTGCAGCAATATGCTGTGCACAATTAGTACATGACGGCTCACGTCAACACCGTGCCAACCTAGCTGATGCACAGACCAAGTCATTTGCATATGGTAGAGCACCTCAGCGTGCACTGAAATGCAAAGTATTGGCTGCAGGCAGCTCTGGAAAACAGACTGAGGATTCAGCTCAAACAAGCAAAGCATCGTCATCTACAGCAGATGATGCAGCAGCCACTACATCATCAGCCAAAACAAAGGAAGAAGGAGGCATGGATGACGCATCAATTCATGCCGAACCTGAGTTGGCTCAAGACGTGCAAGGTCAGACAGATAAGCAGTTGCAGGAGACTGCTTCAGCAGAACAGCCAGAACAGCTCAATCCCACGCAGCCAGCAGTTGATGACTGGGGTGACTTTGTGAGCTAGTTGAGGCCTATGCTCCATGAGTAGGTCAGGTTTTGCAGGAAACGACAGCAGGTACTTACTGCACAATTCCAGGGCCAGCACCACATGCTGAGTCAGACTGATTCAGACTTTAAACGGAGCTCTGCCGTGAGGAAAGCAATATTGCTGCCCTGAGGAAAGCAATGCTTTCAAAGCATGAATTCTGTATGGGCTATCATGCAGACGTTTTATCAGCCTCTGCAAAATCAATGTTCTTGCGAACACGAACCAACTGGCTGGCATTGCCTGGCATGGGCTGCGTGCTGTGCTACGGGCAGTGCAAAACCCTAGCATCAAGTTTGTACCCAATCTGTGTCGGCATCGTGTGCAAACTTTGACTTTGCATCTTGGTAATTGTCATCTCCGCTGCGCAATGGCAACGTCAATCTCTTGCCGTGCCGGCAGTATCTGTTACACTGCTCACAAAGAATCTACTGCAGTGCCGACCACAGCCGTGCAGCGAAGACCGCTGTTAACATGCAGGTCAACGCAAAGCAGTTTTGCTGGTCAGCGAACACTGCAACAGTCCAGATGCAGCTGTGCTCGGGCTACCACAAGCCGTTCGGCAGGGTTCTCTGTGAGAGCAGAGACGTCATACGTTATGATAAAACCAGACGGCGTACAACGAGCTTTGGTTGGGGACATCATACATCGCTTTGAACGGAAGGGTTTTACATTGAAGGCGCTCAAGATGTTTGTGCCCACAAAGGAGCTAGCAGAAGAGCATTACAAAGATCTGAGTGCAAAGCCGTTTTTTCCTAAGCTCGTTGACTACATCATTTCAGGCCCAGTGATAGCTATGGTAAGTTGAAACACTTCAGCTGGTCATGCCAACGCCAATGGCAGCAACAACATTCCATTTACAGGTATGGGAGGGCGACGGTGTTGTCAAGTCAGCACGAAAGCTAATCGGTGCTACAAACCCCCTAGAGGCTGAAGCAGGCACCATTCGTGGTGACCTAGCCATTCAAACTGGCAGAAATGTCGTTCATGGCAGTGATAGCCCAGAGAATGGAGTTCGAGAAGCCAGTAAGTGCCGCTGTATGGCATCAGTTTGGTTCAAGCGGTTCATGTTGCATCACCACTTATACGTGGCACACACAACAAGCAAAGTCGTGCTGCTGCAGAACTCTGGTTTGGAGGAGATGATGACATGGTCACATGGGAGCCTTCCCTCAAGCCATGGCTAGTAGAATAGTGCCAAACACTTTTTGCATATGTTATATGTTTACGCATTAGACAGAGTCACAGCTGGCCCCTGCTAGAGCAAGCAACCTATACTGTTGCAACACTTGTCATTTGAAAGACCGACACAACTACTGCAGTACATTGGAAGCAAAGAGGTCACTACCAAGCAATGCTGAACTGTGCAGCACGGACATCGAGTATCAAGCACAGCATGTGTTTGTAGTACGCTTCAAGCAGTAAATTTACCAAAAACGACCTTTGATTGATCAATGATATCAGCTACTTACTGCACACTTGACTGCATCAGCAGGTAGTCTAAAGGCTTTTTGCTATTTGCACCTGAGCAAGGCGGTCGTTTGTTGCCTCCACGCAAGCCTTACTGAAGATAACCTCGTCTGAGGAGCCTGACTCCATGACCGTGAAGACTTGTGAGTCAAACATGCGAGTCCTCCCACGCCACTGCATCAGTTGCACCCCGCATTCTGTCACATTGTAGCAGACCACAAAGCTGCAGTTGACGATGTCTAATCCTTCCTGAGCTGCAGCTGTTGCCACCAAAATTTCCCGCCCATTTGCAT
>JAABUK010011112.1_pt1 | contig 11816 bp, 8 predicted proteins | sample 5559141 | NCBI WGS metagenome assembly JAABUK01 (sample SAMN10711869, study PRJNA513367) | rock metagenome | isolation source: Antarctica rocks | place: Antarctica: Victoria Land, Pudding Butte nord | collected 2016-01-03 | reverse complement strand
TCATCATCATCATCATCATCATCATCATCATCATCATCATCATCATCATCATCATCATCATCATCATCATCATCATCATCATCATCATCATCATCATTACTGCTTTTACTTTTGCAGCACTGCTTTTCTTGACCTATGGGTTTAGGGCAGGGAAGGGCAGGGAAGGGCAGGGCAGGGCAGAGCGTGCCTAGTGCACCCAGGGTGTGAGGATTGCGTTTACTGCATGACTAAGGTCCCAACAGCCAAGCTGCAATGCTGCACAACTCTATGCAAGCTTCAATGCATTGTCTGTGGTGTACAAAACAAATGTATATGCCAAGCTTTAGCTTATGAGACTGTGTCAGACTGTTGCCGCTGCCCACAGGAGTCTAATGAGGATCATGCTTGATTGCCATGACTCATCCTCCTTAATAGTTGTGTGGGCAGCTGCAAGTAGTTTGCTCAGTTAGACAGTCCAGGAACTGAGTGCAGAGCCTCTCTGCATGTCATTGCTGGTTAGAAGCAGCTTCAGAGTGTTGATCGCCGTCATGACATGAGTTGAACTAGCGCGTGTACATGTACATGTATGTAGTAATCAGAAAGCATCGAGATTGTCTCAGCATGTTAAAAAAAACATGCTGTGACCATCTTGATCTCTTCTGACCACTCAAGGTGCATGTTTGGTGCTTTAGGGCTCACTTAAGTTTCACAGTAAGATACAATCACTTGCCCTGGCAGACTTTGTGCCCCCCTCCATTGCTTTGTCCTCTCCCGATCGGCTCAACAAACCCTGATTGGCTGCAGATTGCCTCTTCAGGACTGGTGGTCAATTTGATGCTTGTGTGGGAAGCTGCAAGCAGTTTCCTCAGTTAGGCAGTCAAGGCACTGAGAGCAAGGTCTCCCTGCAGCTCATTGCTGGCTAGAAGCTGCTTCAGAGTGTTGATCGGTATATATCTTGAGTGCTAGCAGCATTGTGTCAACATAGTTGGCTGTTTGATTGCATGTGACATGCAGAAAGACCTTGCTTGGGCAGGGGGCACTTCTGGATAGGAATGCAAGTTGGCAGTGGAACAACTTGCTTGACAATCCAGAAGTGGTCCCTGACAACGACATTCAACAGGGTGGCCCATACCAGGCCTTACGAATGGCAAGACCGATTTACCTTGCCAACATACATGGTGTGAGAAACAATTTCCCTATAGCCTAGATCCTCCTTAAGGTTAGACTAAGCTTAGACTCCATCACCCATACGGCATTCAAAGTACAACTGCCATCAATTGCCATTTGATTGGTATATATATATATGCATATTTATCATCAAAAAAATCCTGTTATAAAAAAGCCACATGCGCCTCTATGCACCATAGTTGTCCAGCAGTAGGTGAAGAAGTGTGGTCACAGCACAGATTTCAGACATTAGCAGGGAATCCTGGCATCAGCAAATACATTTCCATGTGTTTGTTGTTACCAAGAGCCTTCTCAATGGCTGAGGCATCTGACACTGGTCTTCCACTTCTTTGGTTGCTGTTGGTGTCATATCCCAAGCTGCTGACTGCTGCAACACTCCTACTAGGTATGCTACCAATGACCTTGGGCACCCAAGCCACACAACAAACAGCATCATCATACTAAAGCTCAAATAATGCAGGGTTGTGATGACAACTTGCATGCGTCTGTAAGAACTGTCGGCATGACCTGAAGCAGCCTAACCACCGTATCACTCTGCACAATGGCTACAAATGATGAACTTTCACCACGTTTTCATGTCCTGTGCTCTGCAAGCATGCGCATCAGCTCGGCATACCAGATGTTTATTTAGTTTGCTGCTTCACCCATCTTGTGGCTAAGATACATTGGCGATGTGTGTTGTGCAGGAGTGTGCAGCTGGCATGGCCATGGCTGCCACTTCAGACCACTGCACAGCTCATGCTGGACAGGTCGACCTGAGTGCGGCTCGCCACGTGTGCCTCTCCAAGAGCTCAGTGGCGCTGCTGCTGAGGAGTGGGTGGCTGGTCTTGGTACACCTCACCATTGTAGCTGGCATGGTGAAGCAAATGAGGGTGAGTCATCTGCCTTTACAGCATGCGCCATAACATGTGCCATGTCAACCAGAGCAAGCCCTTAAGGCCGCAGACCCATGAGTTTGTGAAGTTCATTAGGCCAGCCATTGAGGGAGATGTAGACTTGTGCACATGTGGCTCCCTAGGGAGGCCTCTCCTAGGAGGCTTGCAGCAGTCAAAGCTGGATAGTTGAAGCTTGCGCAGCTGATACGACTTTCGTCTCAGCAACGGATTGCATCGTGTGAGGCAGTGTGCCAGTCCTGGCCCAGCGCCTAAAGGCAGCAATCCCTGCAGTTTCAGAGTTAGATTGCTGCCATTAGGCGCTGGGCCAGAACTGCTGGCACCCTGAGTCTCTGCTGCATGTCCAGTCTGTCCGTGACATGTGCCCATGTTGTGGTCATGCAGCAGTGGTTGAAACGCTGCCAAAAGACTGCTCACTGCTGCAAATACACTCAGAGATCAGACATGCACAGCACTCAAACTCTCAGAGCTGATGCATGCACCCTGGCTGTTGCCTATGCATATGCAGCACCACAATCTCAGATTGCAAGGCAATGCGCTATCTTTGCATTTTTTCCCGGCCAGTAATGCCCAAGATACCAAGCTGCTTATGACATGTATGACAGCCAGTCACAACACTTGTTGCAACTTCAATCCCTGAAGACAAGGCGAAAGAGTCAAAGCTGCTGCAGGCAGAATAATCCCTGCTTGTCTCATGCACTTTTCCCAATGATGTGGTATTGGGTTCCATGATGTGGTATTGCTCAGAGGGTTCATCGCACCAACTACGCAGCTAGTACGTTGCAGCAATCAGCAAGGGGTGTACATGCAGCCATCAAGCGGCGCTTATAGAAGAGCACTGCATTCAGGGCTTCTGTCATCACATGTATCAATTCAGAGACAAGTTTTGCTGGGCTGTGGCATCCAGCTACGACAGTTGTCTTCACTCTGGTGCCTCAAGCTGGGGAGCAACTCACTGCTTGAGTCACCAGAGTCAGGACAAACGACCTGCGCCTTGGTGCTTGGGTTGGCTTTGTACGGCTGTCTGCCCTGGGAATAGCTTAGTCGCGCATCTGTTGATTTCCTGTTGCCAAGGCGCGCGAGTAACGGTCAAAGGTCATCATTTGGCTGCTGAATCACAACCAAATGATGTGTGTGCAAATCTTGATGTGCGTGAATTCAGTGACATGACTGGTTTGGTGATCTACCCTACCCTACAATTTTACAAGGGAACTGTTCCACCTGTGGTGCAAACTTGCTGTCCTGTTGATTTGCTACATGCTGCTGATCATGCTGAAAGTGAATATTTTCCACATATGCAGCAGTTGAGCCCTGAGCAGATCCGGTAACGATGCTAGGCAGCTGCAGCATGGCTTCTGGGGTTGCTGTGTGCAAACATGAGGCTGTACCCTGCTGCAGAGCAAGTGACTTTCAGGCACTTGCTTGTGTAGTGCTGTGCCTGAAAAGCATTGTTGTGCAGCAGGATAAAGCATGACATGCTGCTCATGTACTGCTGATCATGTCACTGTTGATCATGCAACTGTTAATCATGCAACTGTTACTCATGCCACTGTTAGTCATGCAACTGTTAGTAATGCACCCCCACGAACTGGCACGCCGTGACTATGGAGGCATGGTGATCAGCTGCAAGACCTTAGCATAACCCACACCAGCTGCGGGACCTTGGCATGACCCACATCAGCCTGCTGCTCAGCCAGCATGCTTGCCTGGCATGAGATTCTGCAATCCAGTCCGACAGAAGGTCTGTACGACAGGCTGCCTCAAGAATGCAACCTGGTATTACGTGTACAAGCAGCTGGAATGCAATGCTGTCCCCAAACCAAGGGTCTGTAGCCATTGCAGACTCCCTCGGCGCCCAAAAAGCTAACTGAGGCAAGACTGGCCAGAGGCGTGACTTGGTACAACTGCCATCGCCCATCTCTGTCCAGTCTTGACTCAGTTGGCTTTTCCATGAGAACTCTGCACAAGGGCATGAACATGGAACAGTGAATGTGGATGATAGTTAGCGCATAGCGTAGCGCAGCATAGCCTCGTGCATTATGTAGCGACTCTCAGCGCTTGTGACACAGTCTTTGTTGTTAAGCAACATACTTGCTGGCCATAAAAAGCCCCTGTTGCCTATTGTCCAGTGGATCAATCCAATGGAATTTTGATGGAGCCAAAGTTGCACCTCAGCATGGTGCTGGCAGTTCCCTCACACTCCAAAATCCTGAGAGGGTTGCAGAATTGCCAATTGGATGTGCAGTTTGATGGTGCCAGCAGCCTATTCAACCCTGCAAGTCAATGTTGCACCTCAGCACGGAATTGACAGCACCATGCTGACGGGCAACTCTTGGCTTGCCAGACTTGAATGGGTCAAACTACCTGAATGGCACAGCAGAATTGTGTCAATACAGCTTTTAATGTTGCATACTGTCCACATGGCATCAACAGCCTTGTGCTTTGATACGTATACCCATGAAGCTCACATGCAATGGCAGCATCGTAACTGCTGTGGTGCTACGCTGTGCTGCTGGAAGCCTCTACAAGGCATTGACACACAGTCAGCACACAGAATATTGAGCTATCAAAACAGTTTCAGCTTTGGAGACGGGGTTGATGACAGATCCCTGTGTCCCTGGGCATCTGCCACCAATCTTGTTTCCACAGCAGCAGCAACAACAACAACATCTGTGTAAAGCACACCGATGGGTGCTGCTGGGCCGCCCACTAAGGGGACCCTCACTCAGTCCAAGCTTTGTGACCAATCTCTGTGTTCTTTTTGTGTTGGGCTGGGCTGACTGCTGCTGAGTCCCATCCTATCCTGTGTTTCTGTATTTATATCAGGCGTATTGCGGCACAGTGCTGCATGATGGCAAGCAACCGGTTTGGCTGATGTGATTCCAGCACCAACAGGTGATGACAACTCAGGCGATCTGGATGCATACGTATGTACGGATGTATACATGCGTCGATCGTCTGTTGAATGTTTGCTTTCTGCTGGCAAGTAAGCATTTGACAGCGTTGTTGTATGACTTTAGTGACATTTGTGCCATTCTGCGCTACATACTGTGAAATGTGTACACATAATGAGCTAGGTACATGCAGGACAAGTCTTGTCTCTCCAGAGCAGCTTGTCTTGTGCATCCCTGGATAGCCTTCCAGCGTGACGGTCTGGACAAGCACGGACTGTCATGTTGGTAGGCCTTGCAGGGATGCACAACACTGCTCTAAAGAGACAAGGCTTGTCCTGCAAGTACCTTGCTCATCATGAGCTGAAAAGTGTTTTGACTATTATTCATGTTCCTAAAGCAATGACTACCTTGACCCATGGGTGAGGGTTCAGGGCAGGGCAGGGCAGGGCAGGGCAGGGCAGGGCAGGGCAGGGCAGGGCAGGGCAGGGCAGGGCATGCACCCAGGGTGCACTGTGTATTGCATAGGATGAGGCAACACTTTTTTTTGTCACATGATATTCATGGCCATTGCTGTGCATCTCTCTTTGTTGTAGAACGCAACATTCCATGCATCATACAGTGTTATCAGCAAACCATTGTGTGCACAGCGGATTTTGCCTCCAACATGGATTGTGCAAGTAGGGCGTTTAGTTCTACACGACTGCTCTGCGCCCGCAAGGTGCTGGCGCAGCCCATTGCACACAGCACATGCATGTCTGGACCTAGGTGCTTCAGCAACTTTCTTGCTTTTATTACATGTGATCATGTCACACTGTCATCACCTGCAGATGCATGACACATCATGAACCTCAAGTTTGCCACTTCCAAAGCTGGAAGAACCTTTGAAATTTCACAATTGATAACAAGAAAACATCGAAGAAGCACAACCATGCTCTTGGATTGCATGCACTGCGCAGTGCTCTCAGCCTATCTCTGCAGCCAGATGTGATACTTACCTTGTCATTCAATTGACATGGAAAGGCAGTATTTTCTTTCCTTTCTGCTCTCAACCTGCTCTTTGCCCTGCCCTGCCCAGCCCAGCCCAGCCCTGCCCTGCCCTGCCCTGCCCTGCCCTGCCCTGCCCTGCCCTGCGGTATTCTCTGTCCTGTTGCTGATGTGGCGCTTGCTACTGCTGTCGGTGGTGGTACAGTGCATGATGCAACAATACTAGAACAGAATGCCTTGTGTACATGCTGCAGTCTCAGCTGGCCATGGCCACAAAGTCTTGTCTCATTTGTCAATGTCAAGCCGTGTCAAACTCTGTTAACAAGTACAAAGGCCAGCTGTCATGCACCACGTCTTTACAGTGTGGGTATTGCAAATGCTGCACAAGTAATGCCTGCCAAGGTCCCAACAGTTAAGCTGCAATGGTGCACGACTCTATGCAAGCTTCAACACACTGCACATGGTGTATAGAACAGATATGTATGCCGAGCTTATGAGACTGTGTCAGACTGTTGCCGCTGCCCACAGGAGTCTAATGAGGGTCATGCTTGATTGTCATGCCTGATACTCTTTGATGCTTGTATGGGAAGCTGCAAGTAGTTTCCTCAGCTAGGTAGTCAAGGAACTGAGTGCAAAGTCTCTCTGCAAATCATCACGTGAGTGCACTGATTCAACGCTGCTGCAGAGTGTTGATTGCCGTTACGATATGCATTGAACGAGCGCATATACATGTATGTAGTGGTCAGAAGGCATCAAATTGGTCACAACATGTAACGGAACATGCTGTCACCAACCTTTTTTACCTTCTGACCACTCAAGTGCAGCTGCTATATGTGAAGCACATCATTTGTTTGCTATGCTAGGGTCTTTTGCGTTTCACAAGGCCTCATGCAAGTCACAATGCATCACGCAATACCTGTTACACTGAATCGTGAGCTCAGTAGTTAGAAACAACTCCTGCTGTATTGAGAGTCTTGCTTCGGCACTTTTACTTCAGCCAGTTAGCTTCATTGGATTTACTGCAAGCTTGTGTGGAGTGTCAAGCTGGGATTGTTAAAAGCATCTGGACAGTATCAGTACCCACGTTTGAAGTCTCCTTGCACAACAGACGGCATCATCCTTTCTTTACCTGTCACAGTGTAGGGCTTTCAACCAGCAATCGAGTGTGCTGAGCAGCCATCACTGAGTCATGATTTGTGAGCTCAGCCTGCAAAGAGTCATCATTTGTGAGCTTAGCCTGTAGTGAGTCATTGCCTGTGAGCTCAGCCTGCAGAGAGTTGTGCTTTAGATTAGCAACCTAAGGTTGGGCCATCTTGAATGGCTGCAAAGCAACATCATTGCAGAAGCTTTTTGGGATGGTGCAGCCCAAATAGCATCAGCAATGATGTCGCTGAGCACCACACTGGTGGCCTTACCGCTGCATGACCAAAACACATGTTGTACAAGGCTGGACTTGTGTGAGTGCCTTGCGCAATGCAGCGTCACATGCACTACTTAACCCATGGCCAAGCATGCCCTGGGCTGCCTGTAATCGTTGCAGAAGTGCGGTCTCTCAAAGGCTTGGCTGACTTGGCTTACTTGACTGCAGGAGCAGAAGCTGGGCTTGTGGACAACTGCCCCGCCCCGCCCTGTCAGGGCAGGTGTCAGAGGAGATGGGCTGTCAGGGCAAGTTTCAGAGGAAATGAGCTTGCTATTGAGGAGTGGAGGTTGACAGGATCAGTGCAGCTGCCTGAAAAGGCCAGGTGAGCTCAGCCTGCAGTGAGTCATCATTTGTCAGCTCAGCTTGCAATGAGTTGTGCTCTAGATTACAACATAAAGTTGGGCCATCTGAAACAGCTGCAAAGCAATATCATTGTAAAGTTCAATGGGGTGGTGCAGCCGCTGCACCAACCCAAAGAGCTTCAACAATGACGTTGATGAGCACCACACCCCACTGGTGGCCTTACCGCTGCATCATCAAAACACATGTTGCACAAGGCTGGACTTGGGTGAGTGTCTTGCGCAGTGCAGCGTCGCATGCACTGCTTGACCCATGGCCGGGCATGCCCTAGTCTGCCTTTAATCGTTGCACATCTGTGGTCTCTAGAGATCTCACGGACTAGCTTGACTGACGTGGCTTACTTGACTGCAGGAGCAGAAGCTGGGCTTGTGGACGATTGCCCTGCCCGGCCCTGTCAGGGCAGGTGTCAGAGGAGATGAACTTGCTATGGAGGAGTCAAGGTTGACAGGATCAGTGCAGCTGCCTGCAAAGGCCACCAGTCAAGGCTTGGCAGGTACAGTGAGCATCCAGTGCAACAATGTACATTGTCCCGAAAATCTTTTAAAACCAATACAGGCTGGGAAACAGCAGAGGACATCCATTGCAGGAATAACCTGGAAATTTTCATTCTGTGCTGAAGTTTCTTTCAATGCAACGGCAACAATATTCACTATAATAATCCAGACTTGAGCACTTGTCATGACAGTGATCACATATCTAAGTCACTGAACAAGATTCATGTGCAATTTTGCTTTAATTTCACCTGATCATGATGTTGGTCACTAGAGACTGTTCAACAGATCAGCACTTGCCTTGCTCTCAAGGCTCAATCGAGGGCTGGGCTGCGTATACACATTGTAGCAAAACAGCCACGTGGGCTTTCCATCAACCCATGTTTCCTATGCATGGCACGGTTTGTCATAACAAGGCAATTTTGTTGCACTGTCGTTACAGCTTTGCGTGGTGCTTTGCATGGCAATTTCATGGTCTCAAGAACTTTGGGTGCATGCATGGCATCAATGAGTGTATATGTTGTGAACTGTGTACTTGATATGAGTGCATGCTCTTGCATAAAGCTGTCCTTGATCAATTCAGATCACCATGGTCATCTCAGTTGATCCAGGCGAGCTTCATCCAAGCAGCGAGCATGATCCAAGAGAACGGTCATCCTGTTGTCTAACCAGTCCCAGGTTGCTCTGTCAATAATAGATAACAGTATTTGATGTGTGATGTTGCTCAACCCACCACTGCAAGTTCACAATTGTCAACATGCAAGGGGGGCACTTAGACTGCTGTATAACTCAATGGGAATCAACAGACATGCAACAGATCATTGCAACAGATCATTCAACAATTTCATCAGCCCCTAACATGTGACTCTTGCAGGGTCAAGAAAGTCATGCTGATCTTGGGTCACTGTGACTAAGTCGCACTGATTCTGTGTCAGTATTGACCCTCTTGGACTCAGACAGACACACAAAAGTTTTAAACCCTAAACCTTAAGGCACTGTAAGGCACGGCAGCGCTGCATGCCAAACTCTGCATCAGTGCAAGCTTAAGCGCTGCGAGCCAGATAGCTGATCGGCACGTTGCCCACTTGCATTGTGTATATACTAGAGTACTAGAGTACTCTGGAAACAGTCGTAGTTGAGCTCAAGCCTCTCTTACTCATGATTAGTGTTTCTCACCCAATCATCTTGCATGACGTCATGCCTAGGCTGCTGGGATGCGATTAATAGCAAACGATTGTTAATTAGCAACATAAAGTTGGGCCATCTGGAACTGCAAAGCAACATCATTGTAAAAGTTCAATGGCAGGGTGCCATCTTTGCAAACAGCAGCTGCACCAGCCCAAAGAGCTTCAACCATGACGTTGCTGAGCACCACACTGGTGGCCTTACCGCTGCATCATTGACACATGTTGTACAAGGCTGATCGTATATCAGTGTCTTGCGCAATGCAGCATCTCATGCACTACTTGACCCAGGCATGCCCTAGTCTGCCGTTGATTGTTGCACAACTGTGGTCTCTCACATACTAGCTTTGCTGACTTTGCTTGCTTGCTTGCAGGAGCAAAGGCTGGGCCTGTGGACAGTTGCCCTGCCCTGCCCTGTCAGACAAGCTTTCTTGAGGTGGAGGGGTTGATGTTGACAGAATCAATGCAGCTGCCTGCAAAGGCCACAGGTGTCAGCGGTCAAGGCTTGGCAGGTATGGTTAGCATCCAGTGCAGAGATGAAATATATATCAACAATTGCATTCAAAACCATCAGAGTCTTAAAAACAGAGGACTTCCGTTTCTGGAAATCTCCTGAATCCAGATTCCGGAAATACGATTCCTGTGCTGAATTTTATGCAAATGCAATGGCAACAGTGTTCAACGCAACAACCAAGAGTTGCGGGTTGCACATAGATGGTATGCCTGTCACATACCTGACTTGCCAAAGAATTTTCACGTTGGACCTAGGTCTTAGGCCTAACCTGGTTTTAGTCATAGCAGCTGCTCTTCGTATCAACACTTTGCTTGGATAGTACAGTTCCAAGGCCCCATCATCAGCTATATACATGTGTTGCACACGTACTTTGTAACAGAAGCACGACATGGGCTATTGATCAACCCATGAGAGTCATGCATGGCATAAAAGTTTGTCACAACAAGACAAGAAACTAGCAACCAAAGTCTACCAGATAATGCAACGTCACTTGTGTGTGGACGTGCCGTCGGCATTGTCTGGTAGACTTTGGTTGCTAGAATGCCCGGATGCCCGAAAAGGTTCATGTCTGGCATCCTGTCCAGCACTTAACAGTGGTCTGGTAGAGTAATCTAGACCCCTCTCGGCTTGTTTGATAAAACCCAGCTACCATGTAATTGGTCAAGAGGCACGTACAAGTGTGGTAGCAAGGCAAGGGGAGCTACCAAGGGCTCCCCTGGTAGCTCCCTTCAAAGACCGTGTCATGGGACAAGAGGCACATACAGGTCTTTTGCCAGGGCAAAGGCAGCTCCCAGAAGTCCCCAGCTGGGGCTCCTTGGTCACCACGGCATGGGTCACGTGCCTTCTGTCCCATGATATGGGTACCAACGGGGGGTACCGGGGGCTGCCCTTGCCTTGTCACACCACCTGCATGTGCCTCTTTACTCATGAGCAGCAGCCTAAGCATTACACCATGTCGGCAAAAAGCAGTCACAAAACGTAACGAAGGCTTGAATTTCAGCTGCCATGCCATGGTCATTTGATCATCCAAGCCTTTGCTATGTATTGTGACTGCTTTGTTGCCGACATGATGTCATGCTTAAGCTGCTCAACAGCAAAAACTTCATCATCATCAAGCATAGGTCTAGTCTAGACTGACTGGCTGATTGACTGACTGACTCACAGACTGACTGACTGGTTGAGTGACTGATGGTCCACATCTGCTTTACATGTGGTTCATTTTGGAAACACAATCTTGTGCTGAGGCCAGCTGCAGGAGCCTCCATAATTCTGCTTCAACGCATGGTTTTATATTATTAAGATATCATGGCATGGCATGCCTAACCTCAAACTCAGCATTGTGTGTCTCAATACCAGGTTGAAGGTGAAGACATGCTCTGCTGTACATGACAGAAACAATTTGACTGCTTGCCGACGCTTGTGTTCAGTCATGAGCCCACATGCAGATTCTTGCATCATTGGGTGGCACAAAAGCTGGCCAGACCCCTCCATGGAGATGAGAAATTGGTTGACAGTGGGCTTTCATAGATCACCAGACCTCACATCAATGACCAGCATGCCTTGAAATATTGGGAGGTAGTGAAAAATTATTTGTATACACATAAGATACGCAAAATAATACGTAAGATATTCAAGAGAAGTACGTCTCTGATTGCGTTGTGTACACACAGAACTATCCGGCCTTCTATAGTGTCAGATATATTGACCCCAAGCACAGGAGCTTGGTTAGCTCTAAAAGCTAAGCTCTGCTGCCAAGCACAGCTGGCCATTGCAGCCAACTTGCCAGAAGATCTGCAAAGCCTTGCTCTGACTTCTGCGAAGTTAGGGAGCGGTGGCCAACTCTGATCATGCTCTCATTGCCTAGAGGACAGATCTGATGCTGGCATGGGGGGGGGGGGGGCGGCGGCGC
>JAABUK010011111.1_pt1 | contig 11816 bp, 16 predicted proteins | sample 5559141 | NCBI WGS metagenome assembly JAABUK01 (sample SAMN10711869, study PRJNA513367) | rock metagenome | isolation source: Antarctica rocks | place: Antarctica: Victoria Land, Pudding Butte nord | collected 2016-01-03 | reverse complement strand
TGCCCTTCCCTCCTGGTATTTCCTTGCCCTGTCAAGAAAGAGCCTGTGACCCCATCGTGTGAGCTGTCAGCAAAGCGCGAGTGGGACGCTACTCTGACGTTCGTAGCCGGGTATCCCTGACATCAGGTTAGGGTAGACCCTACATGGACCATCGGCGCAAGAAGGACGATCCCGACACCCCCGAGTAACCCCGCCGTGTCGCCGCCACAACCGCCGCTGGTCGGCGCTTGGTCATGCGACACCCCCCGCGTATCCGACGACCGCGTCGTCGAGCAGCTTGCAGAACCAGCCCCGGAACCACACCGCCTGGGCGACGCTCAGCACCAGATCGTCGTGTTCGCCGGCCCGACCTTCGTAGGTGTCGTGCATTTTCTCCGTCACGGAGAGGTCGAAGGCCTCCAATTCGCGCAGCAGGGTCGCGAGGTCGGGCAGGTCGTCGGCGAACTGCAAGCGCCGCCCGCCGAGCGCCGCTTGCAGCGCGCTGACGAGGAGGCTTTTCGGCGTGTTGAATCGCCGCACGCCGGGCTGGGTCACTTCGTTGCCGCCGGTGATCGTGATCGCGTGCGGTTGCAGGCCGCGCAGTTCGAATTCGTCCACGACCGGCTGGCCGACGCCGCTCGCATCGACGAGCAGCACGCAGTCGTCGGCCACCGGGGGGCGCGTGAGCAGCGCGTGGACCCGCGCGACGATCTGCGGGTAGCTCACGCCTAGTGGCACCCTTTCCAGGTACAGCACGCGCAGCGGCGGTTGCGCCGGGCGGCCTTCGGCGACGTTGCGGCGGCGGATCGTCTGGGCGACCGCCGTCGGCAGCATCGCGGGCGCGACCCAGCCCGTGCCGACGGTGTCCGGCAGTTGCCCCCGCCACCGCGTCTCCTCGTCCGGCAACCAGATCGGTTCCTCCAAGATACTAATAGCGGTGAAGTCCTGTCGCTTCCCCAAGTCCACCGACACGTAATAGGACGGCACGAAGGATTCCATCATTGTTCCCTCCAAAGGGATCGTAAGCCGGGTGTGACCGCCGCATGAATATCCGCATACGAGAACGCGCTCGTCGTCGAATCGCCGAACGTGGCCATGTATTCCTGCTCGAAGTGCCACGCACCGAGCGAGCGCCGCTCGGCGTCAAGGAACTCCGGGGTGATCCGGGAACATTGATCGGCGGTGGCCCGGACCCGCAGCCAACCGCGCCCGCCGTTTTCCCACTCCTCGAAGAAATGTCCTCTGCGGCCCCACGGAGTGGACATCAGGATCAACCGTCCCTGCGAGGTCGCCCTCATCGGCCGGAGCGCGCGGTACAGAGCGTCCTCGCAGCGCGCCGCCTCATCCTCGATGATCAGGTCGGGCCGGCTGAACCCCCGGATCGTCTGCTCACTCCCCGGCAACGACAGGATACGAGAACCGTTCGGCAGTTCCAGCCGCGTCACGCTCTCCGCCTCAGGCGCGATCTGCTCGCCGACGGCGTGAAAGATATCGCGGCACTTCCGACCCAACTCTGCGGACTGCCGCTGCGATGGGCTCACGAGCAGCACCAGGCTGCGCGGCACATAGATCGCCTGATGCACGCCCAGCACGGCGGCAATCGACGATTTTCCACCCTGTCTGTGGACGTTCAGCAAAATTTCCCGCGCGGACGAATGCAGGAGGTCCACTTGCCACCCGTCCGCCTCGATGCCCGCACGCTTCGCGAAGCGCACCGGGTCGAGGGCCATGAGCAAATCATCCCCGAGATTCATCGCGGCGCCTCCACGGACGCGCTCAGCGCCCCCACGACGGCCCGTCTGGCTTCAGGATGCCCATCGAGCGACCGGATGATCGTCGCGCGCGTCTCGAGCCACTCAGGCGCGAGCAGCAGGTTGATCACCGGTCGCTCGTCCAGGTCGCCGAGCAGCTTCGCCTGCAACTCGATCTGCCGCTGGATGCGGTCGATCGCCTTCAGCGCGACCTCCGGGTTCCGCTGCTGCCGCGCCTCGGAGAGGATCTTCATCGTCACGGAGTTGATCGCCCGCAACTGCTCGACGACATCGAGCCCGTGCGCGATTTGCGTCGCCTCTTGCGCTTGCCGCACCGTCTTCGCGATGTGCTCGTCACGGTGGCGCTGCACGGACATCCGACCGAGCGGGCGACCATCAATCGTGCAATATCGTGCAGCAATCGATGCCACGGCCTCGCCGCCCACGAGCGCCATGTTGATCTCTTCGCGTTGCTCCTGCGGCAATGCGCACACGGTGCAAACTCGACCCAATGTGTTACTCCTCGGCAGGGGCCGCATCGCACGCGACCCGCTGATCCCCTAGAGGGAATACTTCCCCGTCGCCAGCAGTTCCCGCTTCGCCCCTTCGCGCGTCGCGGCGGCGTCCTCTTCGAGCAGTTGCTCCCGCACGAGGGGGCGCACCTGCTCGAAGTCGCGCCCCGGATGGTCAATCCGCCACTCGCGCTCAATCGTCGCCATGCGCGGTGCGAGGGCCGCGTCGATTGCCGTCTCCCGTTCCCGTTGCACGGCCCGCTTCTGCGCGTCCAGCGCGGCGCGACGCTCCTTGCGGATGCCTTCGTTCGCCTGCGCGCGCTGCCGTAGCGCCGCTTCCTCGTCGCGTTGTGCCTGCTCGTGCCGCGCGCGGTACTCGTCGCTGTAACCCGGTCGGTGTGCCATCGGTGTGTTCCTTTCGTTCGTCCCATCGAATCCTTTGTCGTTTCGTGAAGCCCTTGGTCGTCACATGGATGGGCGGGCCGCGCCCGCGATCGCGGTGCCCGGACTGCTCGCCGGGGGGCCGATGGTGCCAGGCGGGAGGACGCGCCGGGGATATGACGCTCATCGCGGCCTGTCCTCCAGCGCGGCGACGATCAATGTCGCCGTCATCATCTCCGTCGCGTCGTCCGGGATAGTGAGGTTGAGATGCGCCTTCGCGGCCGCCTTCGCGCGGGCGATGTCCTCCGGCGATGATCCCCAGCCGCTCGCGATGTCCTTCGCCCACGCCTCCGTTTCGAGGCGCGACATCGGTACAAGGCCGCTTGGAGAAGCATCCGGGGGACATGGGGGACATCGGGGGACGTTTTGCCGTTCGTATCCCACAGACGTATTAAGAGAGTTCTCTTTTTCTATGTGTGAGGAGGGCTTAAACGTCCCCCGATGTCCCCCACCCTCTTCGTCCCCGTTTGTGTGGCAAGGGAAAACGGGAGGGGGACGTTTTTCGTCGGTAGCGTCTTCGTCGGACTCAGCAGGCGAAAAAAGCGGCTTGATGGTCGTCGGGAGCAGTCGCCACATATTTGTCTTGTGCGCAACGCGTGCGAAGACGATCCGATATTCGCCAATGACACGATCGCGCTGCTTCCCGAGTTGTTTTCCGAACGTCGTCCGCAGGGCCTTGTCTGTACCCTTCCCGAGGTCGAAACCCTCGACCTGGTCAGTGAGGTCGAACAGGCCCTTGACACCCACCTCAGCGTCTCGGTGTTGCGCCCACCAAACCGCGACAAACTGACGCCACACTGCGCCCTCGGTGTCGGCCGCCTCGTAGAACTCATTGAGGTTGTCGAGGAAACCGGCAATGCCAGCGTTGTCGAGGATGCCGCCCATCACCGTTGCCCACCGCTCGAAGGAACCGAGTGTTACGGTTCCTCTCGGCTTGCCGGCCGCGATCCACGACTGGATGAGGACGAGCGCGGCGTGGACCAGGTCGGCGCGATGCTCTTCCGTCCACGCGATGAGATTCTCGTGGCGAAAACCGGTTCGCTGCCAGGGTCGGTCCTGCTTGGGATCAATCCGAATGCGGATCGTTCGCCGTGCGATCTCCGTCGTCATCGTCGGATTGTTCGCGGTCACCATCCAGAGGCACCGAACGGGTACGGAGATCGTCTCGTTCGCGCCGAGCAGGCGATCCGTCCACACGTCAGCAGTGACAGCAGACGCGAGCGCGCCCGAATCAATCGTCGTCGTGATGTTGTCAGCCAGGATCACCGCCGCGCCCTCGCGCAGTTTCGCGGTGATCCGCTTGCGCCATTCGTCGTCTTGACTCGCCCCGCTGATGACGCCAACATGCGCGCCGACGAACGGCCGCGTCACCACGTCAACACAGAGTCCCTTACCGCTCCCGGCTGACGCCGCCTCGAAGAGATGGATCGGCGTGGGGCCGGTGATCATCAGGCGCGCGGGTGAGAGGAGCATCGCGGCGATAGCGTTCGCGCGGTCGGCCTGGTCAACAAAGGGAAAATCACCGAGCAGATTATCGAGGATCAGGTCACGCGCCCGTTGCACATCCTTTGCGGTCGGCGCGTCGGGAACCGGCGGGATGTTCAGGCCATTGTCGAGAAGGAGTAGTGTCCTGCTCCCCTTATCGTAACCCGGCGCGATGATGAGACTGCCATCGAGAGCGAAGAAGGGCGCGTGGACGATCCGCTCCAGGATGGGTAGGGGCGGGTTTGGATGCGCGAGCATATCCTCTACGACCCGCAGCGGCACGTCGGCCGGCACCGCCCCGGTCTTCGTCTCCTTGTACCAATTCGCGTCCCGCCCGAGTTCATGGCGTAGCCGGTGCTCGGTGAGCGGCCGCATCACCGCCCGGCCCTCCTCCATCTCCATTCGTGCCATGCCACTGGCATAGCGGAAGAGCGAGGGAGGCTCGTTCGCGGCGAGCAAAGCAGCCCAAGCGAGATCGGCGACGGCGGGGATATCGCTATTTCCTGCGTTGATGCGCGGGCGATCCTGACGGATCTCGCCAGTCTCAGGGTCAACGTCAGGGCGCGTCTGCTGCTGCCGTGCTTGGTAGGCGCGCTCCCGCTCTTCCTTCGCTGCCTTGTAGCCGGGTTCGAGGGCTTCGCGGAGGTCGAGCCAGCTCTTGCCCTCGCAACTGCTGTGCGAGCAATTGGCCGCGAGTTTACCGTCCGCGCGTCGGATGACGATGGCCGCCTTGTCGGTGTGTCCGTTCCAGACGCACGCATCGAGCATCCACTTCTCGCCGCCCTGGTATGGGCGCGGGCCGGTGAAGCCGACGCCGTGTTCGCGCAGATAGGCTTCCACGTCGAATGCCTGGGCGATCCGCGAACCACTGCGTGGCTGCCCACTGGCGGGCTTTGGCCCGGCGACGGGCTCCGCCGGCATCGCGAGTTGCTCCAAGAGTTCCAGCGGGACCGGTCGCAGATCGGCGGGCGCGTCGATGATGCGGGCGAGCCGATGCGGTCGGTCGGGGATGTTGTCGCCCTTGCAGGCGAATGTCCCGTACACCTTCGAGATGCGCGCCGGGTTGTAGACCGTCCGATCCACCTTCACGAGCCGGTCGTCGAAGAGCGCCGCCACGGCCGCGAGCACGCGCTGCGTCAGTCCCCCGTCATCGGCGGGGAGGTCAACGGGGTAGAGCAAATGCCCGCCGTTGCCGCTGTCGGCATAGATCGGCTCGGGCCACCCCCGCTGGCGGAAGAAGTCGCGAATCAACTGGGTACGGGCTAGCGCCAGCTCGTGCTCCTCGTCGGTGGCAGAGATATCGGCGGGACGCGTCGCATCGGCGTCGATCAGCAGCCAGTGGCGTGCAAGGATGTTGGCATCGGCGGTGGTCGCCTTTGCGTACTCTTTCATACGATTGGCGGCGCGAGCGAAGAGGGCGGGGTCGACCTTGTGAAGCGTCATGTAGACGGTGTCACGTCCATTGTAGCGGGCCGCCGCCTGTGCCGCCTTTTCCAGATCGTCGAAGTAGCCGCTCGCGGTATTGTTACTTCGGCCGCCGACACTCGGCACACGGAGTTCAAGTATCTGCCCCGGCTCGGTGAGGAGCGCGAGGGCATCGCGAATGGCCTGGGTGTCGTGCGCGCTCATCGCTGCACCGCCTTGCAGATCGTCTCGTACGCCTCGTTGAGCCGCTGCATCTCCCGCGTATCGCCGCCCCGATCGGGGTGTTTCACCTTCGCGAGGTGGCGATAGACGACGGGCACGAGATCGGCGGGCGCATCGGGCAGGAGATGGAGGACGGCGTGCGGCGTCGCCGTGACCGCCCTGGTGGGCGTCGTCGCCGCGATGTCCTCAACCTCGCCGTAGTATTGCTCGGCGAGACTGACGGCGCGGAAGATGCCCGCCGACTCGATGACCCAGCACTTGTCGAGCTTGTCCCAGCGCCGCAGCGGTGCCGGGATGCGCGCCTTCAATTGCTCGACGAACCCAGCATCAAACGGGGTGAACAGCCTGCCCGAGCCATCGGTCTGGCGGATCAGCGTCGCAACGCGCTCACTCACGACGCACCGCCCGTCTGCGCCGCGCCGACGTTTAACGAGCGGATATCGCGATGCTTCCGCCGCTGGAGGAGGGTGGAGATTGACATTTCGGCGTTTCGTGCGATCATTGGAACCAAGCCTTTCAAGATTCTGTGCCTCGACCGACCTTCGCAGGGTCGGTTTTGGCGTTCAACGCGCCGCGTGTCCATCACGCGGCGCGTCTGCCTCGGTGTCGAGGGCTGCATTCACGATCCGCCGCGCGGCCTGTCCGAGTCGCAAATCCTCGCGTCGCGCGAACGTCTCCAACCGAGCCAATTCGGTTAACGACAGCCGCAGCGTGACCGCGACCGGACGATCTGGTGGCCGCAGCCGTTCCGGAGATTCCGTCACCATGACGTGTTCCTTTCTCGTGCTCGCGCACGCAAAAATCCCGTCCGCGACGGACGGCTGTTCCTGTTGGGTGTAATGGGTGCTGATCGGGTGCGCTGTGCCCACGGTTGTTCCCTGTCCCGGTAGGTTTGAACCTACCGATTGACAAGGGTTGCCCGGAGGGCCAGCCTTACAGCTACAAGGCCAGCACACGATTCGTGTGGGTGCCCTGCGCTTTTGATTGATTCCTTCGCCCCCCATGACGTTCCCCTGATCGTTAGGCTTATGCCTATCGACAGGGCGCCCAATTTGGGGGGCCTGTGTTCCTCGCAGCGGGCCTCCCAGAGGGAGGGCGGCCTTTAAAGCTATTTGCTTGCCCACGACGGTACCCTGCTTCGTTAGGTTTGAACCTACCGTTGAGGGGGGACCCGTCTGGGCCTGCGCCGCGGTGCTCTTTCGAGCCATCGGCGGGGATCCAAAAGGACCGGCGGCCGACTTCAGGTGGCTAGATTGTCGGCTTCCCGGACTACCCATGACGATTCCCTGTAGCAATAGGTGTAAACCTACCGACAGGGGACCCGTCTGGGCGACCCGTGGCTGCTCGCGTGAGCCAGCGGCGAGGCTTCCATTTGAAAGCCGGACCGCCTTTGATGTCCGTACAGTATCATCACGCTGCAGCATTGTCAAACACAAAGCCGCGTGAAACTCAGCGATGTGAGTGTATCGCACCGCAACTGCGCCTCCTCCTGCATACGCGCGAGGGCGAGCACCACGCCCGCCCCGATCTCTCCTATGAGCGGCCCGCCCACCGCCTTTTCGCAATGACCGGCCCGCTCTCGATAGGCTACATCTTGCCAGATCCTTATCGCGCACCCGCCTTGATCCGCCCGTGGATCGCCGCCATGTGCGCTCGATTCTGCTCGCCGATGTCGCCATGTGTCCGGGCGATCAGCGTGGCCGCAACAAAAGCGGCGTGGAATACTTCTACGTGCTGCACCCCGTCTACGCCGCTATCCATGGCGGTCTGGCAGATGAGCGCCAGCGCGTGCAGGCAGTCCATGTCGAACGTGATGGTCGTCAGCTCGCCGATCTCCTCAAACCGCATCGCCGGCCTCGCTTTTCTGTGCGGTCGATGGCACAGTGCGTGCTGGCCGGCGCCACCCCTGACCACGCACCCGGAGCGCTGAAAGTGCGAGGTTGGGTATATCGCGTCCGGGAACGTTCCAGAGCGCGACCGATGCGGTCATGCCCGCCTCGAACATCGCCGCGTAGCCCGCAAGCGCGATGCCCGCTGCCTGATCATGGCCGAGCGCATCGAGGGGGTTCGGCGTCAACGTGCAGCCGGGTTCATCGGCGTAGTAGGAAGCGATCTTACACGCCGCCGCGAGGAGCGCCGCCTCGTCGGGGTCAAGTTCGAGTGTGACGGAGCCGTCCTTGATTTCTCTCAATTCCATCGTCATGCCCTCCATAAATACCGGGGCCGGAACACCCGGCCCCACGAACCTCTCACCCCGACCGCTGCCCGGCTCGTCGCGCCGCCGCCTCCGTCTCATCGGTCCACTTCACGCCGCCGCCTCGCAGTCATCCGGCGTCGTCAACGCGTGGATGGTCAGCATCCGGTCGATGCGGAACGAGCGCACCTCGCGACGCATCGTGCAATATGCCTTGCAGGTAATGTTGTCGTCTTTGGTGAGGGTGATGCTGTTCGGCCAGAGGCAGCGCGCCGCGATCTCGCCCTTCGCGTCGGCGTAGAGCACCACGACCGCGCTGCTATCCCGCATCGCGTCCTTGACAGCACTCAGGGTGTCGTACGCGACCTTGTACCCGTTGTAGCGGCTGAAGACGTGACACGCCACCTCCATCAGGTTGAAGTTGGTCTGCTGATCGATCGTGGCGGGTAGGATCATGCCGGACTTCGCGGCGACGGTGCGGGGTGCGGTAGACTGTGCAGTGGTGACCATTGGAACCCTCTTCCTTCGGTTGCCCGCCCTGTCGGTGCTAGCACACCGGCGGGGCATCTTCATCAGTGGACCGTTCCATCTGATAAAAGCATTATCGCTTATTTGATAGCATTTGTCAAGGGGTTGACGCGCTCTATTTAACGCGCTATGATGCTTGCATGGATAGTGACGCACAGCTCACGGTAATTGAGGCGGCGGCGAGTTTGGGGGTTCTCCCTAGTTCGATTCGCAACGCGATCGCGCGCGGCGTTATCCAAGCCGACCGGCTCGGTGGCACCGCGAAGAAGGCCGGGATGCTCCTCATTCGACGATCCGAGATGGAGCGATATCGCCGTGAGCGCCTCGGCAAGCGCGGCGGGAACCGGCGCGCGAAGAAGGACACAGCATGACCACGCGAGGCTGGCTCTATCGCAGTGCGCGCCTGCTCGGCGACGTGAACGCCGTCAAGCGCGGGCGCTATTGCCGTCGTGTCGTGCGCAAGGCGCAGTATCGGGTGATCTTCCGGCTGCTCAGCCGGTTCCTGCGGTGAGATTGGCATAGAGAAGCCCCGGTACTGCTGCGAACAGTCCAGGGCGAGACCGGCAACCTTGGTGGAGGTGGGGCGACATGAGTGTATCACGGACACCGAAGAGCCTGAACATCCGCGTACGCGACAATCGGCGTGTCGAGTTCTTCATGCTGCCGAACGACCTGATCGATGTTCACGCCGCGCAGCTAGACAGCCCGAGCGCCGTCCTCGTATACGCCGCCTTGTGCCGCTATGCCGGCAGCAACACGGACACCCAGATCGCGTACACGACGCTCGCGGCGAAATTGAGCCTGTCACGCACCACGCTATCAAAGGCGCTCGGATTGCTCGAGCAGCGGGGATATATCACGGTTGACCGTTCGTATGGTCAGAAGGGCGCAGAGATCAACATCTACACCGTCGAGCGCCTCCCGGTCAGTCCAGAAAATGAACTCACTGCTGAGTCCAGAAATTGGACTGACCCTAGTCCAGAAACTGAACTAACCCTAGTCCAGAAACTGGACGGTATTAAAGACGGAGAAGATAAAGACATTAAAGATAAAGAGATGTGGCGACAACTCGCACTTCTTGGCATCCCGGACCGGCGGTCCTATATCCGGCTCATCGGTCGCGCCCCGTACGACGACCCCGCCGCGACTCTCGAGTTCGCGCGCCGGCAATTGGCCGAGAAGAAGCGGCGGGCCTAGGCGATGGCCACCAAGTACCAGCCGCTCGTCGATCACGTCGCAGCGCAGACCGAGGGGGCGGTGACGCTCTCATTCACCGAGATCGAGGCGATTGTCGGCCGCCCGCTCCCGGAGACGATGCAGGTCAACGCCGCGCCGTGGACGAGGGCCGAGGCCGCGCTGGTGTGGCGCTTGGCGGACCGGGGATGGCGTGCCCAGCTTGACCGGCTCAACCGATGCGTGCACTTCACGCGCGCCGAGGAGTAGGCGGAACCGGAGGGGGTAGAGCTATGCCGATCGTGGTGATCGTCGCGCTGATCGTCGCCTTCCTGATCATCGTCGCCGCCTACTTCCTGGGGCGTCCCCGCCGTTGATCCACCCCACGACATATCGCGCAAGCAACCGGCGCCCCTCAGCCGGCATCCCCTCTGTGCAGCAGGCCGCCCATTGATCGAATGGGCGGCCTGCTCACGTATGCGCCGGTGCATCGCTCTCGCCGCAGCAAGTCCTGCGGGTTCTCGGTCGGCTTCCCTTATGCAGTCGGATCAATCCCGAGGGCGGCCAGGTCGGCGATGTACGCTTCGAGCGATGCTTGCTCGATATCTTCGCTCCGCTTGTCGGCGTACCATTTCTCCCAATCAATGCGGGACGTAATCCCGTTGGCCACGATATCCGTGAGCACATCCGGGGGCAAGGCGTCCACCTCAACGGACGCATCCCCGAACTGTGCCGCGAACTTCGCCTGCTGCGAGTCGCTCTTCTTGCCGGGGCGCGTGGGCAGGCCGTAGGCCGCGATCTGATCGGGGTTGACGGCGACGCGCTCGACCACAACGTTAATTTCATGCATCGCGAACTGTTCTTCGAGGCGGTCGCTGATCCCGCGCCCGCTCGCGTCGTGATCGCCCACGTAGATGATGGTGTCGGGCTGCGCATGTTCGAACATGTCGATCGCGGACTCATAGATCAACGTCATGGATGGGTTGCCGCGCGTGGCGACATAGTGGACGCCCCAATCGTTACAGACCGGCAGAAGCACACCACTCAATGCATCTTTTTCGCACCAGACTTCGATGTGCTCCGGTTGATGCAGCCAGTAGTCCTTACGGTATTGCGCGACCGCCGACTCCATCAAGTCGCGTGCGCTGCTCCACTGGGCGATGCGCCGCCGCTGGCGGTTGCCGTCCGCGATCTTGCCGTAGGGGAGTTCGCCCCGTATTCGCATCTGGCCAGACACGTCGCAGACGCGCTTGTATGCCTGCTCCGTCTTCTCGATCACGCCCCTGCTCACCAACTGGTAATACAGCTGCCGGATCGTCATGCGGTCGTACTCGTCAGCGATAATGGTAATCGCCTCGACAAGCCCTTGCGTGCGACAATTCGGGGTCCGCCCTCTTTTTTTCGGACTAGTCCGAATCTCTGCTGCTATTACCATGGTCGTCTCCACAAAATGAAATGAAAGACCCCTGCTATTGCATGCGTATGTTACCATGTTTGGTGGTGGATGTCCCACGTCCCAGGACAGGTAGGACATAGGACAAAGGTGGGCAATGCCAGAGCACGGACTCCCGATTGCCGATGCCGCGCAGATGATGGGCGTGAGCGTCGATGCTCTCCGTAAGCGGGTGCAACGGCGATCGGTGCGCGCGTATAAAGGCACAGATGGCCAATGGCGTGTTGTCCTACCTGAGAGCAAGACACCTGAGACATCACCCGCGACTGAGACACTGTCTGAGACATCGGAGGACAGCGAAACGAGCGCGGTCATCGGCACCCCCGATGAGCGGTTCGCGCGCGTCATCGAGCAGGCGATTGCGCCATACGCCGCCCGACTTGAGGCGGTTTCACGGGTGGCCGGCGAGTTGCGCGCGCGATTGGAACACGCCGAGCGCGAGCGCGACGAACTACGGGCGCGTCTCGCAGCGTCCGAGGATAATCCGCCCATGCAAAGCGCCCCCGTCGCTCCTGGGGGCGTACAACGCGAAATTCGGCCATCGTGGTGGCGTCGGCTGTTCGGTATGGAGTAGCACACATGGTCCGCCGGACGATGTACCAACCGCTGGTCGAGTATCTCGCTATCCAGAGCGAGCGGGACGTGTCGCTCTC
>JAABUK010011110.1_pt1 | contig 11816 bp, 16 predicted proteins | sample 5559141 | NCBI WGS metagenome assembly JAABUK01 (sample SAMN10711869, study PRJNA513367) | rock metagenome | isolation source: Antarctica rocks | place: Antarctica: Victoria Land, Pudding Butte nord | collected 2016-01-03 | reverse complement strand
GTCTGCATGTCCCGGGATGCATGAAGATGCATTCCTGGACTGATACATGCCACTCTGACGCTGCTGAGACAAGAAAAGACTACGCAGTTTGGCATCAGTGTATTGAGAAGCCAAGAATGACAGCGGGCTGTCCAGGCCCAGCACTGCTAGTGACCACTATTGGGTGCTGCTCTGTGATTGCTGCAACAGCTGCAAACGCTGATTTATGCTGCACAGCTGAATTCTGCTGCAAGAAAGCTCAGCAAATTATTCAATATCTTCCAGGTCCTCATCATCAATACCATCATCCATGGCATTTGGGTTGTCCTGATGCCTGCATGTGCTGCCCTTGTGCCCTTCTGGCAAGCCTTGTCCAAGCAAGTACTGTTTCTGCATTTCTAGCTTCAGTTGCTCATGCCTGTCAAGTCCCATCTCAAGCAGACCCTCACCTGCAGTTAGCCTAACAGCTTGCAACAGGCCAAATCTCTGACCAAATAATGCCTAAGCTGTTTTGTCAGATTCCAGAATTATACTCATGCCATAGGACACATATGTGAACGCAGCAATGACTCACTGCTTTGAGTGAATGAGTTGTTTGAAAGATCTGAGATAAGCAATGAGTGGATAAACGCATGCATCAAAGCATAATAAAATCAGCCAGCAAGCAAGCATGCAAGTATTTGCAAGGCATGCTTGAGGGTCTCATTGACCTTGAGAATGCATGCATGGGCATGCATTGCCTGAGGACAAGGCCCTGTGAACATATGACCTCACCCACATACTGAAAATGAGTGTGAGAGTGAGAGTGAGAGTGAGGGTGAGAGTGAGAGTGAGAGTGAGAGTGAGCAGATGTGTGCCAGACAAGCTAACTCACCTGGTGCAGGTCCAGAACCCATGCCAAGGCCCACCAGGTTTGGCCCCTTCAGCTCCTTCACCTGCTCCCAGGTCAACCCCTGCAAGGGGTACCTTTCCAGCAGAGCAGGGCCTTGCTCCTCAAGTACCCCCATCAGCTCATCCACCTGTCACATGCACAGCAAGAAGACAGCTCAATGCAAATCCTAAGCAAGCAGAGCTATGATGGATGACTTATGCCAAACCAAGCTGATAGCTTCACAATGGCTTGCTCACGTCATTGCTGACCTCAGTGTACTTGATAACCAATTCACACTCAATTGCTTCATGACACTTTGCAGAAGAATGAGCAACCTCAGAATCTGCAGCTGGCCATTCAGTCGCCAGAAAGTCAACATTGCCAACAGGCATGTCAGGTCCATGTGAATTTTGAGATGCTTGCTGTTCAATACTACAGAGCAAGGCTGACAAGCCCAGCAAGCACATGAGCACTGTGACGCAAGATGCCTGAATTCAGCTTGACAGACCAGGGGTATGGGCTGTCTGTGGAATCTCACCTTCCAGGTAGTTGCTTGCGGGTGCTGAAGGATGAGATCAAGATCACCAGCAGGCATGGTGAGCAGCTTGTCCATAACCAGCTCTGGCAGTGCTGGATATGTCTCACAGATACGCTCCTTCATCCACTCATAGTAGTAGAAGTACTTGGGCCGCTGCTTCAGGAACTCCGGCTTCTTCTGTTCTGCTTCATCTGCCAACCACTGCTTCAGTCCTGCTGACCCACCTGCCTATGATATCACACAACGCACTGCAGGCCAGCTGCAAGTACTGTGATTGATTTGTATCATGTTAGGTACTGTTGTACAGAGTACAGCAGAGCTCACAAGTGTGGTGAGAATGACCAGCATCAGCTGAGCCACCAAGCTGTTGCACATTGGAATGCGCACGATGCAATGGTTGTGTGTGCATGCATGCATGCATGAATGCACGTGTGTGCATGCGCATTTAAAGTGACATGCTTGGGCCTGATGCAGACAAGAGAGCAGGCGAGCTGTACCTCCAGAACATCTGCGACCGCCTGTGGTATGCGGCGCATGAGCCGCTCCATGTCATGCTTGTGATGCTGACTTGATGGGTCCATCTCATGGGCAATGTGCATGGCCAAAGCTGCAGCCACATTGTCCTGCAGGCAATCAAAGTAAGGCAACACCCTTTGCCTCTTCTACAGGACTGTGGTTTACCAAGTCTGCAGGATCCCTGGAGTGTAGTCACCTCAAGTAGGCAACGTCTTTGACAACAACTGTTTTGTGCACAGCTGTTGGGTTTTCCAAGCTCAAAAAATTTAGCATATCAGACATGCATGCCGTACACAATTTCTGAGCTCCCAGGGCTGCATGCACAAGCTTGCATCAGTCAAAGCTGGTCAGCATGCAAGTGATCCTAGGGCTTACTGCATCTGAAAGTGTAATGCACCGTGAATTTCCTGCTGCTGTTCTGATCGCATTGAAGCACTGATGACTTGTGCTCTCATCAGGCTTCTGCAACTGATTTGGACCATCATTTAGTGCTGACATGTCTGAGTAATACATGTAGACAGATGCATCGGCTGGACGACCAACTGTGAACAGGGTCGAGGTTTACCTGCAAGCCCTCAAGAGCAGCAGAGTGCAGGGCATGACCCCAGGGCCAGCTGCAAATGCCCTTGCATCCTTCTTGCTTGGGGGCGTATGCCAATACTACCAGAGCGTCCTGCAAGCAACAGAGTTCGAATGCTGTGGACAGCCAACATCATGCTGTTGCTGTCAAGGTCCTGGTTCAGGATGCGTCTGCACGGTTGATGACCCTGAAGTGATGCCTTCAGCTCAGCACATGGCATCAGGACTTGGACAAAAAGCAGAGAATATTACAGACACATCTCGTATCAACTGAGTTCAGCTTTCTGTGACTTTGATCAGAGTTTGTGCTGTTCTCAAAACTGGTAGACAGGCAAGGGGGCTTGTCGAACACAGAACTTACGAGCATTTCAGCTGCTCGGGACATGCGCCTTACCCTGAGTGCCTGCTCAAACTTGCCAGCCTGTGCATAAGCCAAGCCCCGCAAAAGTGCCAGGCTTGCCTTATCAGGCCGCCCAGATGAGCCCCAGGCAGTGCACAACAGCCCTGCCTGCAAGCTGTGTATCTTGTGCATAGCATCCAGCAATCTTTGCATAAGAGCTGCCTGAGGCAGCTTCCAAGGTTTTGGCACTGGTCTCAACAGCCGCCCATCTCTGCTTGACATTGGATTGGGCTCCTGCGCTTTGGTGATGCATGCTGACCAGTACTGCAGCAGCATAGCAGCAGATCACATTCCTTTGCTACAGTTAATTCACTGACCGGACATACACTGCAGGTGTGCATATACTGCAAGTCAAGCTTCAGGTAAGCGTTGCAGTGCGAACGCAGCTTTCCTTGCTGAGGTGTCCATCACTGGAAGAACAAGTGCAAGTAAAGAGATGCAGGAGATTCAGAGCAACTTGCTGGCGAGTTCAGTAACCTGTGCTTTGACATGCAGCATAAAAGCAAATAGCGTTCGGCCAGCTGATGCAAGTCAGCTTGACAAGGCTGTCAAGCTGGAAGTTGAAGCCTGATCTGCATGCGAGTGTGCTTGGCTAGGTCTCAGTAAGGATGTTCACACTGTATGAACTGAGCTTGCCTGCGCACACCAAGCCCCTGGAAGAAGTGCAATGGTTTCTTTGATGGAGTATACCAGCTCCTTGGAACCTTGCATGTGTGCTTTGCGGGCCTGTTTAAAGAAATTGGCAGCAGCCTGTGGCTGACCTGTGCAAATGCAAGCTCTGCCCTGCAGGACATTGCAACCAAGACTGAAATCTTGGTCTGATGCTGGTCGGAATGCAAGCACTGACTGCTGCCCCCTCGAATGGTTGCAGATCAATTGAACTGCTACTGCATGCCTGCAATTGTTGTTTTAGCAACAGCATCCAGGGTATGGCACAACAACACATAGCTGAATAGAGATTCTGGGAAGCTCACACTGCACAAGTGCTATACAGTTTGTCAGATCTTGCAGAGTGAAAGCACACCTTGGCCAGGTAATGCTTGACTTTTTGGACGCTTGTGTCGTCATTCACGGCAGTATAGCCAGCTTTGACAGCCATATGGACGCAGGCTGAGGGAATTTTACAGCATATAGATCCACTCGCTGATCAGCTTGAAGGCTTGTTTTGCTTGTTGTGACTAGTCTTGACGAGTATCACCAGCCGTAGGACTATCCAATACCACACCTTGAGCACACCATTGGCCAACTGCAAATTGCCTCAACTGCTCCGAAGACAGTTCGACGCTCCCAAGCCAATAACACTGATGAGATAGGTAGGGCGGCCAACCGGTTATAGCGGCGGCCCGTCATCGAGTCGTATCCTCGCGCTGCAACCTGCAGCGCTTCAAATCGCAAGCTCAACTGCGTACACAAGGTCGACATCGACTTCATTTATTGGTCACACGTTTGTGGCACTGCCCGTCGCCTGTTTAGCTCTCGCTAGCGTTGTACTGACGCTCGAGTGAGCATTGGCTCTGCAAGCTCTGCAGAACCCTGTGTTGGAACAGCAAAGGTCCCGCCGCGAGTATGACACTTAGCGGAACAATGAGGCCCATGGCCTCATCATGTCTGCGGACCACGTCTGCGGTGCCAAGCCGTGCTCTCTCTTCCTGCCATGGCCTGCACCCTAGACTAGCGATCGCCAGCTCTAGCAGAAGCAGCAACAGCACAAGGCGGGTGACCAGCATGGCAGGTCACGGCAAGTTCTTCGTCGGTGGCAATTGGAAGTGCAACGGCGACAAACATGGCGTCAAAAAGCTTATCGATGACCTGAACGCAGCCGATGTCCCTGAAGACATTGACATCATTGTGGCCCCAACATTCATTCACCTAGAGCAGGTTCAGGGAGCCCTCAAGAAGCCATACCAGCTTGGAGCCCAGAACTGCTGGGTTGGCAAGGGTGGCGCTTTCACAGGAGAGATCAGTGCAGAACAGCTGCATGACATCGGAGTCCCATGGGTGATTGTTGGTCACTCAGAGAGAAGGCTATTTATGGATGAAACCAACGACTTTGTTGGCCACAAGGCAGCCTATGCTCTCAGTCAAGACCTCTCAGTCATTGCCTGTATTGGCGAGACATTGCATGAGAGGCAGGCTGGTCAGCTGGAGGAGGTTCTCACTAAGCAGTTGACAGCCATTGGGGACAACATTGCAGGTACACTCCACAATGGCTGCACATGCATGCACTGCTGTGACTCCCATGGCATGAAACAGCCAACATATGGTGATGCATAGTTCTTGATGCATTGACAAACACAAAGGCATGTTGCCTGACATGACATGACTCGAGTCTACATGGCATGCTGTACGCAGACTGGGACAATGTGGTCATAGCGTATGAACCAGTCTGGGCCATTGGGACAGGAAAGGTGGCCACACCCGAGCAGGCTCAAGATGTCCACAAGTTCATCAGGACATGGTTCACAGACAAGGTGGTCCCTGCTGCTTTGTGACGGCTGAACACAGCTTGAACTTCACACAACTGCATACAATGAGTCTGATCAGCATGGAACAGCATGCCAGTGATTAGTGACATGAGTTCATGCAACTTTCTGTCTGCACAAAACAGACTATGATTGCCAAGGACAAGGGTGCTTGTTTGCATATCTCAAATGACATTGTGCACACAGGTTGGTTCTGAGGTAGCAGAAGCAATGCGAATCATCTATGGTGGATCAGTGAATGACCAGAATGCTGGGGAGCTTGCGCGAAAGGAAGATTTGGATGGCTTCTTGGTTGGCGGAGCATCTCTCAAAGGAAAGACATTTGCCAAAATATGCACGTCTGGAGCCAAAACAGCTGCCAAAGTATTGGCATGAGTGGCAAGCAGAAGTTAGCTGTACATATTAACACTGTTCAGTGTCTGTTTGAAAGAGACTCAAGTAGGCAAACAGCCTGATTTTGCAATGTCAGTCAGCAATGTGTATTCATGAGCTTGTACCCTGCAGCACAGCTTGAAGCAACCTTTGTCATTTCACATCTATGTTTGTTCAGTTCCTCCCAAGCTTTAACCACTGCCAATATGCGTTCAGCTTGATAACCCAACTCTGACTCAAATCGTCTCGCATGCATGCAACATCATTGTGCACAGTGAGTCTATCAGCACTAACACATCAGCATGCTATATTTTGGCACATCGTCGCCGATGCTATGTGCGGCATCGTGATCACGGAATGTGTGACCTCGAGTAATGGCGGACGCAAGCGGGGCGTCGTCTGTGGTGTCTAACCCGTCAGACTCAGATGAAGTGCCAGTGAGTGTCCCCTCGACAAGCGCGCCTGGAAGCCGTGCCACCTCCCCGACAAGGCGGCAGGGGTCCGTACCACTACCGAACACCCTGCCCACGTCTCGTGTTGGTGAGTGTCAGGACTTTCACGCACGGTCACCCCTGAAGCATTAGGTTTGCATGCTTGACAAGCACACGGTAGTAAGTGCAGGACGACGCGTGCTCCCTTTATGCAGACCGACTTCTTTTGCAACGACTGAGGAAGAGCCAAAGCGGCACAGCCTTGTACAAGGAGGCACAGGTTGCCGAGGAGCAGCAAGAACGCTCAGTTTATTCCTCCTATGACAGCGGGGGCTCCCAACGGCTGCTTGTTGTAGCGAACCGGCTGCCTGTATCGGCATACAAGGACAAACAGGGGAGATGGCAGCTGCAGGTAGACCATCTGCCCGATGAGGAGGTGATGTTTGCCCACTTTTGCCTTCAGCCTAGACTGATCACACTATCAAAGTGATGTGCCTTGCGCTGCCTTGGTTGCAGTGGGTGACATCCAGAGGTGGACGCAAGTCCCTCCCCAAAGGTCCAACAGACATGGTGCTGATTATGTGCATGCCCCTTTATTTGTGGTCTCAACAGGCTCATGTGCCTACCCTGACAGCCATTTCCCTCCTGCTGCAATTTTTGACAGCAACTTCACCCTCCCTGATTGGCATGCATGTGGTGTCAGGCAGCAGTGTTGCTGTGTGTTGTTACTACTCTTTCAATGCCACCACTGCCAGGACAACTTTTGATCTCAGGAGCAGCATGCATTTCATTTTAAGCTTGGCTGAGGGTAGTGTTGCCAGCTTGTACCCCTGCAATCTACTGTGTGTCGTACTGAGCATTATGCAGCATCATGTGTTATATATGCCGCTAGGGCTGCAGGATGACTCATTGACATCATGTAGCTTTTTAGACTAGCCTTGGCGTCAGCGTTGCAATGCAGACTGTGTCTCCTTCTGCAGACTATTAGGGGCCTTACGAAATAATCTCCAACCAGCATACAATGGCTTTTGTCTCTTCTTTGGAAGGCATAGTGTGTCTGCACATGGGCAATGTGCCTGTACGCAGCTTTTGAAGCAGTCATGTATTATCTACAAGCATCCTTTGCAAGCAGTTCTTCAAATTGCCCTGCCCTCATTCATGCCCTGGTCCTACCCTCTGCCCTCACACATGCCCTGCCATCGACCGCGCCCTTCCCCAATCCTAATTCATCTTTCTTTCAGAGACACACCTGGCCTCTCATTTCAGCAAGGCCCAGCCCCTGGCAGCAAATTGATTTGAACCAGTGACTGAGACACATCCCTCAAGCCCATCAAAATGATGCTGCAGCTTGCCGAACCCCACTGTTGCATTGGTAGGTACAGCAAAACCTGAACTTTGGTTGTGGGTGTGTGCAGGTGAGTGCTGGGGGTCTGGTGAGCGCCCTGATGGGGGTCAGCAATTTCAAGACTATGTGGGTGGGGTGGCCAGGTAGGGTCAGGACCAAACCTGCCTGCACATGCATGCATGCATATAAACTGTGCTGCACTCATGTGCATGCCATTCATACTGTCGCACAGCTGATCATGTTTGATTTGAAGATGAAACATAGTGGCATGGCGGCATTTTGTCGGCCGCCACTGCATCAGAGCAAAAGTGGGTAAAGTTAGTTTGTACTCTGCCTGCTGCTGTGCGGACCACTCAAATGCAACAGCTAGCCAGGGTTTTCCATCAGACCCAGACACAAAATCACTTTGCTGCTGCTTCTTGACAATCTCTTTCGTGTGGTTTTGCCTTAAAATCCTTCTTGCTGATATCTGATCATTCAGGATGTGTGAACCAAAAGCTGCTCTGACAAAACCACGTGTATGTCCGAATGCTTTTCGCAAATTTTGTGGCATTCAAAATCAACCAATCAACCGCAGAAAACGCACTTTCCCACTGGATTTATACCTGACTGTATGCTGACTTTTGATGCATGTTGATCTCCATCACGGTGTTTGCCAAAGCCCAGAAATTAGCATCCTTTGTAGCTGGGGGTCAGGGTCACCAAACACAAAACTGCCTGCATACTGTAAGTCATGCCCCTTTGCCGCTTGGCCAGCTTTGCAATCTGATAGCAAGCATTTCATGAAACACCTCAATCAGTATGCTGCCGGTAGGCTGGCTGCCAAAACCAGACCTCATACAGGGTTCTACTCAGAGCTCTGCGTACCTAACATCAGGGAAAGATTCATCGAGAGGACAACTTCATATGCGCAGTGGACAGCTCTTGCAACTGAGGAGTCTTTGCAACTAAGACTGAATGAGTGCGTGAGGTGTGGTGAGTACAGGGGTGTATGTGGAGGAGGGCCCTGACAGGGATGCCCTCACAGAAGCCCTGGCCAGAGAAAATTACCTTCCTGTCTACCTAGACCCCCGCACGGTACTGCCCACTGACTCTCTATGCCACATGTACCTCTCTGCCTTATTTTGGTCCCTATTGTGACCAGCTGCTGTGATTGGGTGTCCCTTCCTGTTGACAATAGCTAGGAACGTGAAGGTATATGTATATCTGAACTATGTATACATGTATATCTGAAGACACTTTCCTATATATGTACCTTATTGTGGTGGGGCTAGATGACACCAGCCTCAGGAACGCTGCGCATCCGATGCTCCTCTCATACAAGTCATGGCGTGATTTGCCTGATCAGAGCTTCTCAGGATGTCTATGTGCATTTTCAGCAACCTGCAGATGTACATCATCCAGCACAGACATGGTCATCCTTGGGATGTCTACAAATCATAGTTGAAAAGCTTCATACAGGGAGCTTTCCAGACTGAGCCTGGGGTCACTTATCTGATCACATACATGCCGCTTCTCAAGATTGTTTGCAACTGATTCTGGGGCAAGGCACATGTTTGCTGACACACATGCTGCTTCTCAAGATTATTTGCTCCTGATTTGCTCCTGATTTGCTCCTACTGTACACCTGATGGGCAAAATACATGCTTGATGAAAGATGCAATGAGTGTTCAAATGGAATACTGTGTGGTGCAGGTAGATCTGCACTATAATGGGTTCTGCAACAGTGTGCTGTGGCAGCTGTTCCACTACATCCCCCTGAACCTGGAGAGCAAGCTGAGTGACACTCGCACCCTCAACTTCCAGTGGAAGGCGCACCAGGAAGCCAATCGCAAGTTTGCTGAGGTAACCTCAGCCTATTTCTGTACAGAAGTCAGAAGTTCTGCCGCAGAAGTCTGTAAGGGTGTGATCTGCATGAATACTAGATACATTGAAAATCTGGATAGTAAAAAAGACAAATCCCTGTACTGCACAGCTCAGAAGTCCTACAGCAGAAGTCATAAGGGTGTGTTCTGCATGAAATCTGATGGTAAAGATGAAAGACAAATCCCTGTACTACACAGTTCACAAGTCTTACAGCAGAAGTCTGCAAGGGTGTTATATGCATGAAAACTGATAGTAAAGATGAAAGATAAAGCGTGAAAAACATACCAGATATTGGTTCTCTTGCTGGTGACTGCAACATAGGCAGCAGCAGTAGATTGTTCTGTACCACAGAACATGCATGCAGTGGGACATGTACCAAGACTTTTTTGCATGACATGTAATTTTTGCAGGCCGTTTTTGATGATTATGAGGAGGGGGATGTAGTTTGGTGCCAAGATTATCACCTCATGTTGCTTCCTGCGTTGCTCAAGGCACGCTACCCCAAGATGAAGGTGGGTCTTGCCTGTCATTATCAATGAGCATAGCATCCACAGCACAGCATGCACAGCACAGCATGCACAGCACGGCATGCACAGCACAGCATATGTCCCTCCTGCAGAAGCACAGCATGCATAGCATGCCTGGCACAGCATGCCTAACTGGCCTGAGACTCAACAGGTAGCACAGCACAGAGTAAGGTCTGCCATCAGCAGACAGAGCTAGCACACAAATCCAGATATAAGCAATTTTACAGCTGCATTTGCTGTTGCAAAAACATCACCTGAGCATCAGGCTGGTTGGCCAGTATGCTACACATGGCACATTGTCTGTTTGACCAGCACTGCCCAGCACAGCAGAGCACAGCAGAGCATAGCACAGCACAGCACAGCACAGCACAGCACAGCACAGCACAGCACAGCACAGCACAGCACAGCACAGCACAGCACAGCACAGCACAGCACAGCACAGCACAGCCCAGCCCAGCCCAGCCCAGCCCAGCATGGCAAAGCAAAGCATGGCAAAGCTCAGCATGGCAAAGCTCAGCATGGCAAAGCTCAGCCTGCTATTCACATGCTACCTCCCTTTTACGAGCCCTTTGTGCGATTTTGTGTGCCTGATGCAAGGATCCTCTTGCTCACAAAACTACAAAGAGCACTGGCTTGCCACTCAAAATAAACAAGCCAAAAACACGTTCTTGCAAATGTCTGCAGGTTGGCTGGTTTCTGCACACGCCTTTTCCCTCATCAGAGATCTACCGCACCCTGCCGGTGCGAGAGGAGGTGTTGCGAGCAGTACTGAAGGCAGATCTCATTGGCTTCCACACCTATGACTACGCAAGGCACTTTGTTTCAGCTTGCACCAGGATTCTGGGTTTGGAGGTATGGCTGAACGCTGACTATCACTTTGAGCCATTTCTGGAACGACAAGGTTTGCAGAAGCCACATGGAGTATGGTTCAGGATGCATGCCTGCTGTCTGTGTGTGTGTGCATCTGTTATCCAGCCACTGCAAGGTCCACACATATGATGCAACTTGAGCAAGTCGTATTGCTCCAAGTAAGGCCGTGAGCACTGTTCAAGATTTGGCTGTGCTACGTCTCTGTGTCAGTACTCAATGTGTGTGACGTGATGGCGATTTGAGTGTTGATGTGCAACAAGATCAGAGCCAATTTTTGTTCAATGCTTGAGGCTGCTTTTTGCATGCAGACTACAAATGTGGATACACTAATTTCACCTACATAAATGTTTAAAGTACCACTTCAACAATAACAATATACATTTAAACCTGATCAAGAGTTGCCTTCACAACAGTGTATTTTGAGATTGATGTACAAATGTCTGTACACATTTGAACACAGGAACAAACCTGATAGGAAAACCCAAGACAACATTGGTGGGTACATGCAGGGCACTCCAGAGGGTGTGGAGGACAATGGCTCCCTCACCAGGGTGGCAGCCTTCCCCATTGGCATTGATCCTGAGCGCTTCCAGCGCGCCCTGGAGCGAGTGGACGTGCGCTCCCACATAGCCGAGCTGCTCAACCGATATGCTGGCCGCAAAGTAGGTGGCCTTCCAGCTGTCATTTCAATGCGGCTGATGTGCTGACCAGTCGAGTTGTCATGACCCAAAGACCCAGCATGTATGGAGTCTGATGACTTTACATTGTCAGCCTATGAGTATGTGTTGGACCCTTTTGGGATGTCAAACCCAAATCAGGACAGTCTCTAGCACCAGAGTGAAGTTTCCTTATCATTACCTTAGAGTTGTTGCCTGTGTGACTATCCCAAAGGTGTGTGCATTTGGTTCTTCATGCTTGCAAGACCAAGACATCTCCTTGAGAGCTTCTGGCTCGTGAGTGAGCTTTCTGTTTGCAAAGACAGGGAATGCCTTGCGCTTTTACCTGAGTCTTCTTTGGAATGAAGCCTCTGTGACATTCT
>JAABUK010011109.1_pt1 | contig 11818 bp, 6 predicted proteins | sample 5559141 | NCBI WGS metagenome assembly JAABUK01 (sample SAMN10711869, study PRJNA513367) | rock metagenome | isolation source: Antarctica rocks | place: Antarctica: Victoria Land, Pudding Butte nord | collected 2016-01-03 | reverse complement strand
GTTGTTGTCACTCACATTGCCTGAACTAAAGCATACACTCATTAATTCCCCTTGTTCGTTAATGATCACATGAAGCTTCAATCCATAAAACCATCCGGTGGAAGTCTTTCCTCTGGCAGCTATATCTTTAAATACTTTGTGGCTATGTATGCGGTGATTGTCACACACTTGCAGCTTAGTGGAATCCACATAATAACTACCTGTTTGTTTACCTAAACCAAAATAATGAATAAAAAAGAACAAGGCCAGGTTGACTTCTCTTTTAAGTTCAATGAAGCGGTTATAAGAAACAGCATCCGGAAAATAACGCTTCCATGTCTTTAAAATTCCCTGCTGATAGAAATATTTGAAGCACTTAAAACCCGCTACATGATAGAAAATCACAATAGTCATGATTTCACCCGTGACAATCGACAGTTTTGAGAACAGCATTTTTTTAAAAAGGCACGAAGACACAAAGGAACACAAAGTTGTGTTTACTAAGTTATTAAAACAACTTATTTGTGTTCCTCCGTGTCTTCGTGCCGTGGTTCAATTTTTTATCCCAGAATCGCCACCGTTTAATGTCAACATTCAATTGGCTAGTTATATAAAAGCTATCAGAAAATTAGTACCAATAAATATTTCTCCTGACAGGCTGATAGCTAAAGAGTTAATTAAAAGTTGGTATTTTAACCCGTGGAAGCCTTATGCGAAGGTTAATTGAAGTAGTAAATATCTTATCATCTATAATAGAACGGAATGTATAATAAACAATCTGCAAGTCAAGAAACAATGAGTAACTTTCTATGTAAGTGATATCATACCTCATTCTTTGAATTATTTGCTCTATATTTTGAGCATAGCCAAATTTAATCATACCAAGTGATGTTAGTCCGGGTTTTACCTGGTGCAGGTATTTAAAATAAGGATAGATTACAGACACTTTATCGATATAATATTTTCTTTCCGGCCTTGGTCCTACGAGGCTCATATCACTTATAAGAATATTTAATAATTGAGGTAATTCATCTAGCTTCCACTTCCTTATTGTGCTGCCCCACTTAGTAACCCGGCTATCATCAATAGAAGACAGAACAGGGCCATCATTTTCGGCATCTTCATACATACTACGGAATTTAAATATAGTAAAAGGAATTCCGTTGTAACCTATTCTTTCCTGAACATAAAATATTGATCCTTTAGAATCAAGTTTTATCCTGATACCAATATAAATTAGTAAGGGAAATAAAATTATCAATCCTGCCAGGGCAATGATAATATCCAGTGATCGTTTAATTATTTTTTGCCAGGGGGGCACCACTTCAATTTTTATATAAGGCTGGTTTCTGAATTCAAAAAATATCTTGTTATACTTATTTACTACAGAAGATGAATTGCTTAGCATTACAACTGGTTTATATCCTTTATGGTGTTGATAATTTAAGAAGGAAAATAGTTAATAGTTCTTTCGCTTTAAAAATTAAACTTAAATATAAAATTAAAATAAGAGTTTCTGCCTAGAAAATCACCCTTTATGTAATGGTTAATTGTTAATTGTTAACGGATAAATGTTCTAAGTTAATCAACAATGATTATATAGAACATTCATGTGATAATAAAAACCTGTGCTGTTAACCAATATCCGTTAACAATTAATCATTAACAATTAACCATTAATTCAATGTCGTTGACTTAACAAGGTTGAAGTGTTCTTTTACATGTGAAATTAAAATTTGATTAAAAGTCTTAGAGTCCCTTGTGGGATTTCCTTTGTGTTCCTTGTGGTTAAATGAGGTCTATGATTCCAGGAGTCTTTTAACCACAAGGAACACAAAGGCAATCCCACAAGGAGCACAATGGATGCCTGCTACATACGAAATCCTTAAGTCAACGACATTGATTAATAATTAACCATTTGCCACTACCTGTTAACCATCAAAATCACTATCTTGAGCCTGACAAATTGCAATTGATAAATGATGAATAAACAGCAGCATGAACAACTTTATTTTCTGCCGTTTATTATGTTTGTTATTGCTGTATGTTTCCTTGCGAGTTTACTGTTTACTATTAAAGAAGATGTGTTCTTTTCCGGTGACGCAGGACTGAAGTTTTTGATGGTAAAGCAAATTGCGAAAGGCGGAAGCTTTGCTGCCTTACATTTAGAAAGTCCATTTTGGGTAAACAAAATCTGGTCGCAAGGTTTTTATCCTTTCAAAGTTCCTTTTGTGTATGACGCTTCCCAGGGAAAGATCGTTTCTTTTCCACCTGCTTTCCAATGGCTAAGCTCATGGTTATACAAATGGTTTGGATGGAAAGGACTTTATATTCTTCCAGTTATCAGTTTAACAGGATTATGGTTTTGGTTTATTATGGTGATGCTAAGGGCAGGTATAAAGCCGATTATAATATCACTGGGTTTTTTTCTGCTTGCGTTTTGTTCTCCATTAACTTTTTACGGTGCAGTTTATTGGGAACATACTACTGCTATCCTGTTAATGTTTAGTGCGGTAGCTTTTCTGATTACTCCACAGCCTTCTTTTTTCTATTCTTTATTATCAGGAATGTTATTGGGCGTCTCAGTATGGTTCCGGCCTGAAATGTTGCTGCTTTGGCTATTCTTTATTACTACTGTTTTAATTATTAATAGAAGGAAAAGTAATCTGACAAATGGAATTTTTATAGCATCCTCACTTATAGGTATAGTTACATTTTTTATTTTTAATGCGGTAACATACAGCAACATTTTGGGTGCGCATAGTTTTCAGCTATCAGACCCAATTGGATTTATAGCGTACATCCGTTGGAAGATGGTTGTATTAACACACTTGAATGCCAGAGACATTATTTTTTTCCCGTTAATTATTCTAATCTATGCACTTGCTATCTATAATCTATTAAGAAAATCGTTGTTTCCATTATTGATTAGTCAGCTAACGGCGATCATTATACTTTTTTCCCTGATCGTTCCTTTCGCTTTACCAAATACCGGTGGCAAACAATGGAGCGCCCGTTATCTATTGCCTCTTGTACCTCTTGTGATTACTACATGTAGCCTGGTTCTGAATTATATTGATATAAATAAAATTAAGAAATGGAGCTGGTTTGTATTGCCGCCGCTAGTGGCTTATAGTTTGTACATTAATGTTTACCTGGCACATAAAACATTACAAAATGATTATGCCTACAGGGTAAAACCAGGACTTGATTTTATAAAGAATGAACCCTATGAAATAATAATTGTACAAAATCAATATATCGCCCAGGAATTTGCAGCATTGTTTGAAAAGAAACAAATTTTTCTTGCAGAGGATCAGCAAAGCTTTAACAAGCTTCAGCAATTATTGAAAGCTATAGGCGTGTCAAATATTATCTATATGGCACATGATCCCGGGTTGGAAAGGTTGCCTGAAAATTTAATCAATCCTAGTCCAAATCTGGAAAAGTTAGGCGATTATTATTTTGCTGAATATAATTTGAAGTAGGATTACAGATTTGTATTAACAATTGAGATGATAAACCACAATCCATTAACCATTCAATGTCGTTGACTTCAATGATTTCGTATGTGGCAGGCATCTCTTGTGCTCCTTGTGGGATTTCCTTTGTGTTCCTTGTGGTTATAAGACTCCTGGAATCATAGACCTCATTTAACCACAAGGAACACAAAGGAAATCCCACGAGGGACTCTAAGACTTTTAATTAAATTGTAATTTCACATATAAAAGAACACTTCAACCTTGTTAAGTCAACGACATCCATTAACCATTAATCAATCCTTCGAGCTTTACTATCTCTTCAAAAACCTGTTCATAATGTATATTAAGTTTCTTCAGCTCTTCCGAAGATTTCTTATACTCACTTTCGGTGTTGCTGAATTTCCTGGCGTCAGAGTATATTTCGGGTGTTGTAAGAGCTGCCTCTGCCTTATTTCTTTGTTCAGTCAGTAAGGCTATCTGTTCTTCCAACTGCTGAAAAAAGCGTTGCTGTTTTTGAAGTTCTTTTTTTACTTCTTTATTGATGCCGGTGTTTTTTGGCGGCGAAACAGGTTTATTTTCTGTTTTTTCCTGGTTGTTTTTACTGCTCTTTTCCGGTTGATTTTTATTGGGAGCCTGTGGCTGCGAAGTTTCTGCTGCCTTTCGGTTTTTTAATTCCAGCGCTCTTCTTTCTTTCCAGTCAACCCATTCTGCATAGGTTCCCTTAAATTCCCGGATCTTTTGTTCATCAATCTCCCAAATCTTGTTGGCGGTTTTTGAAATAAAGTAACGGTCGTGGCTAACAAGAATAAGGCTTCCTTCATACTTGTTCAAAGCATCTACCAGCAATTCACAGGAATGAATATCAAGGTGATTGGTTGGTTCATCCAGCATTAAAAAATTTGCTTTGCTTACAATTGTTTTTGCAAGTGCCACGCGGGCCTTTTCTCCACCACTCAATACCTTAATTTTTTTCTCAACATCATCTCCGCTAAAAAGGAAACAACCTAACAGTGTCCTTAATTCCATTTCAGTCTTCTGGCTGCCGCATAATTTCATTTCATCAAGAACCGTATTATTTACGTTCAGGGCTTCCATCTGGTGCTGGGCGTAAAAGCTTTCATCAACATTATGGCCCCATTTACGCTCCCCTTCAAAAGTTTCCGTACCTGCAATGATGCGCAGTAAAGTTGATTTTCCCTTTCCGTTTGCACCGATCAGCGCAATCTTGTCACCCCTATCTATTTCAGCGGATGCATGATCCACAATCTGAATACTGCCAAAGTGCTTGCTAACATCCTTCAACGTTACTAATGTTCTGCCCGGAGTTTTATCAACCTGGAAATTGATTTTTATGTTAGGTCTTTCAATTTCAACATCTTCAATGCGGTCCAGCCTGTCCAATCTTTTCACCACACTTTGTGCCGCCGCCGCTTTGCTGGCCTTAGCTTTAAACCGCTCAATAAATCTTTCCTGCTGGCGGATGTAATCCTGTTGGTTTTCATAAGCGCGTTGCTGCAGTTCTACCCGCTGCACTTTTTCAGATTCATAAAAGTCATAGTTACCTATATAAAAATGCAGCTCTTTCTGGTAAAGTTCCACAATCTTGGTAACCATCCTGTTTAAAAAGAATTTATCGTGCGATACAATTACTACAGAACCCTTAAAATGAATTAGGTATTTTTCAAGCCATTCAATAGAAGGAAGGTCAAGGTGATTGGTAGGTTCATCCAGTAAAAGCAAGTCGGGTTGCTGCAGGATCATCTTTGCAAGTAACACGCGCATTCTCCAGCCACCGCTGAATTCTCTAAAGGGCCGGTCAAGATCCGCATTGGCAAAACCCAGACCCTGTAACACTTCTTCAGTTTTGTGATGGATGTTATACCCGTCAAGCAAATCCATCTCATGGAGCTTATCGCTGTATTCGTGTAGTAATTTTTCATCTGAAGTAACTTCCAGTTCCTTACCGATTTTTTCTATTTCTTCTTCCAGTTGCAATACTTTTTCAAAAGCACCCATAGCTACTCTTAAAATAGAATCACCTGAATCAAAACTTAAAAGATCCTGGTGAAGATAACCGATGGTTGTTTCACGGCCTTTTTCAACGCTGCCTTCAGAAGGCATATACTGGCCGACAAACAATTTCAGCAGGGTAGACTTACCTGTTCCATTATACCCGATCAACCCAATGCGTTCATTGGGTTGAATATGCCAGGTAGCATCCCTGACAATTGTTCTTGCACCAAATTCAAACGTAACATCTTGTAATCCAACTAACATAGTACTAAATAAAAAACTGTTAATAAAGGAGGCAAAAATACCATAAACCCGCCTGATTCCAATTATCCATTACCTTTACGAAAATTTTTTCTTTTAATTGTAAGTTGGTATTTGGTGCTTTCAGAAACTTTGTTTGATACTTTAAAGGTTAAGCACCATCATCAAAATGTAAGACAATACAGCAGCCTGCTGCAATAAGATTCTCATAATTAATATCAGATGAAAAAATTATTACTGTTACTTTTTATTCCATGTTTTTTCTATGCCTGTAAAGACACAGAAAAAAAATCAGAAGATAAGCCCTTGGTAACCGGGCCTGCGGCAGCTTCTAAGAATTCTGCGGCATTTAATGAGTCTTTTCAAAAACTGCTTACCACTTATTATGCGCTTAAAGATGCTTTAGTAGATGCTGATACGGTTAAAGCTAATGCAGCTTCCCGCCAATTGGCAGTTTATTCGGATAGTCTTAAAATAACCGAAATCAAAAACGATTCAATCGGAGATGTTAAAGAAACTGCTAAGAATTACGCCGGTACTATAAATGGCTCAGCTTTAGGATTGGCTGGTGAAACTGAGTTTTTAAAAAAGAAAATGGAATTCCAGATGATATCTGATGCCATGTACGACCTTGTGCGAACAGTTAAGTATGACCAGCAAAAAATTTATCACCTGCATTGTCCTATGGCGATCAATGATAATAATGAAGCTTATTGGCTGAGTAATAGCAGTGCCATCGTAAACCCTTACCTGGGCAGGAAACATCCGAAATATAAAGATGCAATGGTAGGATGCGGAGATATTACGGATTCGCTTGATTTTTCGAAGTAATATGCGGTTATTGTCTGAATTGGGATTCGTTAGATTTTTGGATTAATGGATTGATTAGAAGAAGATTCACCGGATTATTTCTATGACGTTTGATAAAGAAAGTGTACAACAATCCACCAATCCAAAAATCTGACGAATCCCAATTCAGACAAATTTATTATGCTATCAAACATTACCTATGCAATTATGTAGTTATTGAACGCTGACAGCTCGACACCAAAGCTTATTAGATGTTAAAGAAAATCCTTATAATTTGCAATTTCTTAGTGCTCATTCTCGCTTACACAAATACATTCGCACAAAATAGATTTACGCTAAGTGGTTATGCAAAAGATTCTTTATCAGGGGAAACCCTGATAGGTGCCACTTTAACGGTTAATGGTATGGGTAAAGGAGTGAATAGTAATCAATACGGATTCTATTCTATAACGTTGCCCGAAGGTAATTACACCATAACCTGTTCTTTTATCGGATACCGCGTTCAACAAGCCAGTATTAATTTAAACAAAAGTCAATCTTTTAGTTTCTTTATGCCGCCTGCAATCGCAACAGGTGAAGAAGTAGTGGTATCCTCAAAACGACGTGATGCAAATGTTAAGAGTGCGCAGATGGGTAAGATTGATCTTTCGATTAACCAGATAAAATCTATACCGGTACTTTTAGGAGAAGTTGATATTTTGAAAACACTTCAATTACTTCCGGGCGTTCGTAATGCCGGCGAGGGTAATGCAGGATTTTATGTACGTGGGGGAGGTCCCGATCAAAATCTTATTATGCTGGACGATGCGGTAGTGTATAATTCAGGTCACCTCTTTGGGTTCTTTTCTATCTTCAATGCAGATGCTATTAAAAACGTTTCACTGATAAAGGGCGGGATGCCGGCTCAATATGGCGGACGTCTTTCTTCTGTATTGGATGTGGCCATGAAAGAAGGTAATGACAACAAGTTCCAGGTTGATGGTGGTATTGGCTTAATAGCATCCCGGTTGTCCATACAGGGGCCGATTAAAAAAAACAAAGCATCTTTTATAGTATCTGCCAGAAGAACATACATTGATGCATTGGTGAAGTCATTCGTAAAAAGCACCAGCCAGTTCTATGGATCAGGATATTATTTTTATGACCTGAACACAAAAGTTAATTATATTTTCTCTGAAAAAGACCGCCTTTACCTGAGCGGCTATTTCGGGCGTGATGTTTTCGATTTCAAAAACAGTCGGCGCTCTTTCAGCGCAAATATTCCCTGGGGTAACTCAACTGCTACATTACGATGGAATCATGTATTTAACCGTAAGTTATTTGCCAATACTTCACTGGTGTTTAATGATTACAAATTTGCTTTTAATGCCAGTCAGAACGGGCTTGATTTCGGACTGGCTTCAGGTATACGAGACCATACCGCTAAAATGGATTTTGATTACTACCCGGTGCCTCAGCATAAAATAAAGTTTGGCGGTTTGTATACCTACCATAAATTCACTCCTAATGTATTATCAGGCAAACAGGACAGTACCATATTTAAACCTAATAATGACGGTACCAAATATGCTAATGAAACGGCTGTTTATGTTCAGGATGATTGGGAGTTGAGTGATAAGCTATTGATCAACGGCGGGCTTCGTTTTAGTTCTTTTAACCAGATAGGGCCTTATACCGTTTTTACAAGAGACGTAAATGGTAATAAACTTGACAGCACTATTTATTCAAAAGGCAGGAGCATTAAAGGATACGGTGGATTAGAACCCCGGGCTACTATTCGTTATGCCATTAACGATGAATCATCTGTAAAAGTATCGGTTACCCGTAATCTTCAATTTATTCACCTGGTAAGCAATGCTGGCTCTACATTACCAACTGATCTTTGGGTTCCCAGCACTTACCGGGTAAAACCACAGATCAGCTGGCAGTATTCAGCCGGGTATTTCCGCAACTTAACAGATAATATGTTCGAGACTTCGGTTGAACTGTACTATAAAAACATGCGTAACCAGATAGAATATGCTGAAGGGTATACTCCTTCTTTAAACGACCCGGAAGATCAATTTGTTTTCGGAAAGGGGTGGAGTTACGGCGCCGAATTTTTTATTAATAAAAAGAAAGGCCGGTTTACAGGGTGGCTCGGTTACACACTTTCCTGGACCTGGCGACAATTACCACAGCTTAACGGTGGCGAAAAATATCCTGCAAAGTATGACCGGCGTCATGATCTCTCATTGGTTGGTATGTATGATCTTAATAAAAAATGGAAGTTATCTGCGGTGTTTATTTATGGAACGGGTAATGCCACTACCTTACCGGTAAGGTTTTATATTATCAATGGAGTCCTTACCCAGGAATATAGTAAGATAGACCAGTACCGCCTCGCTGCTTATCATCGTTTAGATTTTGCAGCAACATATACCCCCATTCCAAAAAAGAAAAAGCTTTTAAAGAGCAGTTGGGTATTTAGTATTTATAATACTTATAGCCGGTTAAATCCTTATTTTGTTTATTTTGATCAGGAAGGGAGCCCGTACAATAATACGCTGAAAGTTTCTGCGAAGCAGGTTTCGTTGTTTCCTATTATACCTTCTGTTACGTGGAATTTTACTTTTTAAGCTTACTTACTAACGTTATTATATCCAGGAGCAGCCTTCGAAATTTTCATCTCAGTTTTACTACCAGCCTTGCTAACGGTTGAAGAATCCGGTTTGTAAATGCTGGCGAGGGTAGGCGCGATTACCAGAGAAACAATGGACATCAGCTTAATAAGAATGTTCATTGACGGACCAGAAGTGTCTTTAAATGGATCACCAATTGTATCACCTGTTACAGCTGCCTTATGAGGATCTGAACCTTTTTTATAAATCTGACCGTTTATCTCAACACCTTTTTCAAAAGATTTTTTAGCATTATCCCAGGCGCCACCAGCATTATTCTGAAACATCCCCATAAGAACACCACTTACAGTAGCTCCGGCAAGAAAACCGCCTAATGCTTCAGGACCTACCAAGAAACCAATCACAAGAGGAGAAAGAATGGTAATCGCTCCGGGTAACCTCATTTTTTTAAGAGAAGCTTCCGTAGAGATCGCAACGCATTTGTCATATTCAGGTTTGCCCGTGCCTTCCATAATACCTGGTATGGTGCGGAACTGCCTTCTTACTTCTTCCACCATACTCATCGCTGCTTCACCAACAGCACGAATTGCAAGGGATGAAAATATAAAAGGAATCATTGCTCCTACAAACAAGCTGGCCAATACTTTTGCTTTATAAATATCAATACCCTTCATTTCATATCCGTTATGTTCTACAACACCTACATAAGCAGCAAATAAAGCCAGGGCAGTTAGGGCAGCGGAAGCAATAGCAAAACCTTTACCAGTTGCAGCCGTAGTATTTCCTACCGCGTCCAGTATGTCGGTTTTTTCACGAACATCTTTTGGCAGTTCGCTCATTTCAGCAATGCCACCAGCATTGTCAGCAATGGGTCCGAAAGCGTCTATTGCCAATTGCATGGCTGTTGTAGCCATCATACCTGCCGCCGCAATGGCAACTCCATATAATCCGGCGCATGCAAATGATCCCCAGATACCTGCTGCAAGAACGATGATAGGAAGAAAAGTACTTTCCATACCAACAGCAAGTCCGCCAATAACATTTGTTGCATGGCCTGTAGATGATTGACGTATGATGGAAAGTACAGGCCTTTTACCCATGGCAGTATAATATTCCGTGATGATACTCATCAGCGTACCAACTGTTAATCCAACAGCAATGGCACCCAGAACACCCCATTTTGTAAATTCAATACCGCGAAGAGTCATTGTTTCAGGTAAAATGTAATATACCAGTCCGATACAGGCGAGAGCCGTTAAAATTATTGAACCCCAGTTACCCATGTTCAATGCTTTTTGCACGTTTGCCGTACTTACTCCGGCACTGTCACTGATCTTTACAAAGAGCGTTCCCACAATTGAAAACAAGATACCGGCACCTGCTATGATCATAGGTAATAAAATTGGTGCAATGCCACCGAAATTATCCTGAGATATTGTTTCTTGTCCTAATACCATGGTTGCCAGAACAGTAGCAACATAAGAACCAAAAAGGTCAGCACCCATACCTGCAACATCACCTACATTATCACCCACATTATCTGCAATTGTAGCTGGGTTACGCGGATCATCTTCAGGTATGCCGGCTTCTACTTTTCCAACAAGGTCGGCGCCAACGTCAGCAGCTTTGGTATAAATACCACCTCCAACGCGTGCAAATAAGGCAATTGATTCAGCCCCTAACGAAAATCCGGTTAAAACTTCAATCGCTTTAACCATAGCAGCATTATACTCAGTGGAGCCCTGAGCCAGGCTTCCTACAAAATACATATAGAGAATAATGAACAGGCTGCCAAGTCCTAAAACTGCAAGTCCGGCAACTCCAAGTCCCATTACAGAACCTCCTGTAAATGAAACCGCTAATGCTTTTGACAAGCTGGTACGTGCGGCATGTGCAGTGCGCACATTAGCTTTCGTTGCGATACGCATTCCAATGTAACCTGCCAGTGCACTAAAAAATGCACCAATAACAAAACAAACTGCGATAAGCGGATGAGAATTGGGATTACGGGTTCCCATAAAAACCAGGAGAATAGCAGTAATTATAACAAAGTAGGAGAGAATTTTCCATTCGGCTTTTAAGAAGGCCATAGCACCCTCGGCAATAAAGGTGCTGATTTCTTTCATCCTTTCTGTACCAGCTTCTTGCTTTGATACCCAGGCATACTTAATAAACGTGTAAAGAAGACCAATAATACCCATAGCAGGAACGAGATAGATCAATTTATTCATATAGCGTTAATCTTATGATAATTTCAAGGTGGGCAAAAATAGGGGATAAATGCCAAAAAACGCAGGCAAGTATTTTTTATTTATTATTATCAAGATGATTGACTAACAGCATGCTGTATAGCTTTACAAACGGGAAAATAAGATACGGCCCAACATATTTAATTATTTTAAGGCCGTATAAGAACCAGAAATAAGTAAAACATAGTGTCAATTGGAAAAATGAATTTACTCCTCGCCTTCTTCATAATTAAAAGCATCTTCATTATTATTATATAAGGCATCCCATTGTTTTATGGTTTTATCACTCAGCAGTTCAATAATATCAAATACCGGATCAGACTTCTTCTTCCATTCCACCGATTCAGTATCTCCAAAACTGGATACATACATACAATGATCTGATTCCAGCGAAATTTTAATC
>JAABUK010011108.1_pt1 | contig 11821 bp, 9 predicted proteins | sample 5559141 | NCBI WGS metagenome assembly JAABUK01 (sample SAMN10711869, study PRJNA513367) | rock metagenome | isolation source: Antarctica rocks | place: Antarctica: Victoria Land, Pudding Butte nord | collected 2016-01-03 | reverse complement strand
GCTTCGCGCACGAGCCGCGCCATCTCGTCAACCTGCGCGCGGCTCTCTATGCGAAAGTCTGCGAAGTTGATGAACAGAATGTTCTGCTCGCGGTCTAAGGTGAATCGCTCTTTCATCTGTGCGCTCTGCGTCACTGCATTCTCTGTGTTAAATATAACTTGCTTTGCAACCCCGGTTTGCTGAAGGGAAAACTTTTCCGATGAACATCAAAATCGGCGATGTCGCCGCTGTCACGAAGACGATTACCGACGCGGACATACAAGTGTTTGCCGATCTCATAGGCGATCACAACAGCGTGCATCTCGACGATGAGTTTGCTAAGGGGACGCGCTTCGGTCGCCGCATCGCGCATGGTATGTTGAGCGGCGCGCTCATCTCCGCCGTCATCGGCGAACATCTTCCGGGCCGCGGCGCGGTTTATCTAAGCCAATCGTTCAAGTTCGTTGCGCCCGTTTATCCCGGCGATACGATCACGGCGCGCGTCACGGTGACGAAATTCAGGGAAGACAAAAACATCTTAACGCTTGAAACCGTGTGCGAAAAGCAGAACGGCGAAACGGTTATTACCGGCGAGGCCGTTGTTTTAGCTGATCGGATTCAAGCGTAGAGCTTTTCCAGCATCGCCGCATATCGCTTTGTCACAACGGCGCGCTTGATTTTCTGCGTCGGCGTTATCTCATCGGCTTCGATACTGAAATCATGATCGAGAACGGCAAACTTCTTGACGGCTTCGGTGCTGGATACTTTCGCGTTCACTTTGGCGACAATTGTTTCAAGCAACTTCGTGATCGCTTCATGTTGCGCGAGTTCGGCGAAGTCTTGAAACTCGATGCCGTGCGCGCGGGCGTGAGCTTCGAGTTCGAGTTGATTGAGCGTAATGAGCGAGACGATGTAACTTTTATTGTCGCCGTAAACGAAAGCGTGACTGATAAGATGATGCTCCTTGAGAAGATTTTCGATCAACGCGGGGGCGACGTTCTTTCCCGTCGAAGTAACGATGATCTCTTTCTTGCGTCCCGTGATTTTCAAGAAGCCGTCTGCGTCCGACTCGCCAAGGTCGCCCGTCAATAGCCAACCGTCGCGGAACATCGCAGCGGTCTGCTCCGGCTCTTTGTAGTAGCCGCTAAACATCATCGAACTACGCAAGGTGATTTCGCCGTCGTCGGCAATCCTTACTTCGCATCCGGGCATGGGTCGCCCGACTGTGCCAAACCTGTAATCTTCGGGATGATTGAAGGCGACGCAAACATTTTCGGTCAAGCCGTAAGCTTGCAGAATCGGCAAGCCGAGCGCATCGAAAAATTCCGCCACCGCATCCGGCAGAGGCGCGCCGCCCGATGTCGCCAGACGAAGACGCCCGCCGAAAAAGCTTTTGACTTTGCCGGTAACCGGCGGGGATTTCTCGTCGTACTCGATTTGCAGGCTTCGCGGCACGCTCATTCCCGATTGACGCAAACGGCTCACGTTTCTGCCGAGTTCCAATACTTCCTCGAACTGTTTACGTTCTTGCGTCGAAGCCACTTCGATGTCAGCGATGACGCGCGCATGAACTTTCTCGAAGAAGCGCGGCAGGCTTGGAAAAATCGTCGGCTTCACTTCCGCCATGTACTCCCACAGTCGCCGCGCGTCATCAACGAAGTAAGCGGACGCGCCCGCGTACAGACGATTGTAGAGACCGGAGATGCGTTCGGCGACGTGGCAGTAGGGAAGATACGAAAACATCACGTCCGTCTCGGCAAGCGGAATAATCGCGCGTAAAGATTCGACGCTGTTGATGACATAGGCGTGACTGAGACACGCGCCCTTCGGCTGTCCGGTCGTGCCGGACGTATAGACCATGATAACCGCCTCGTCCGCTCCTGCGCTCAAGGCGCGATCTTCTAACTTTGCGTGCGCTTGTCCGCGATGCTCACGCCCGACATGCAGGAACTCCCGATAGCTCATCACGCCTTCGTGTGAAGCCGCCGCCGCTTCGTCCAGCGCGATAATAATTTTAAGTTTCGGAAGCTCCGCATGAACTTGCAGTATCTTGTTTAGCTGCGCGGCGGAGTCAACGAGGACGATGGCGGCGTCTGAATGGTTAAGGATGTACTGACATTGCTCAGCGGAACTCGTCGGGAAAAGCCCGCAGCTAACGCCGCCCGCGATGATAACTCCGATGTCTGCGATAACCCATTCCGGGACGTTGCCCATCAGGATGCACACGCTTTTCCCGCGTTCAAGCCCGCACGCATCGAGCGCGTAAGCGAACTCGTGCGCTTCCCGGTCAAAGCGTTCCCAAGCGATGCCCGTCCATTTATTTTCCTCGCGGACGTAAAAACAATCGCGCCCGCGATACTGCTCGATTCGCGCGCGGAATAGCGTGTAAATGTTCGGATATTTCATCGCACACACTTCTATGCGCTCGTCGCCCTTCACCAGCGAAACGCGGCGCACGCCATGTTCAAGCCGCCGCCCGAAGCGCACATCACGACCACTTGCCCGCGCGCAAGTTTTCCTTCGCGCACCGCATCGTCCAAAACCATAGGGATGCACGCCGAACCCGTGTAGCCCCACTTGCCCATGATGGTGTGCGTGCGCGACATCGGCAGATTCATCGCTTCCATCACGATCTTAATCGTGCTCAAGTTGACCTGCGTGAAGAGAAACAACGCCACATCGTCAATCGTCAATTCGCACTTATCGAGCACGTCGCGGACGATTCGTTGCCAGCCTTCGATGTTCACTTCCGGCGGATACTTCTTGGCGAATCTGACCTTCGTGTAAAAATTCTCCGCCAGCACGCGCTCGTCAATCGGCATAAAAGTTCCGCCCGCGTAAATGCCCATGTGATCGTGGTAACGCCCGTCGGCGACGAGCTTAGAGCCTAAAAAACCCGGCGACTCTTCGGATGCCTGCACGATGACCGCGCCCGCGCCGTCGGCGAAGATCGTAGAGGTCTTCTTCTCCGTCCAATCAACGAATTTGCTCATCGCGTAAGCCCCGACGACGAGCACGTTGCGATAAGCGGCGTCGGCGATGACGTACTTGGTCGCCGCATCGAGCGCGGTCACGAAGCCTGCGCACGCGCAATTGACATCGAACGTGCCAGCATTCTTTGCGCCCAATCGTTCCTGCACGATGACGGAGGTCGCGGGCGAAAGATACTCCGGCGTGTCGGTGGCGAGAATAATGAGGTCTAAAGCTTCGGGCGCGACGCGTGCGCTCTCAAGCGCACGAAGACTTGCTGCCGTCGCCAAGTCCGCCGTGCTTTCGTTCAACGCGCAGACGTGCCGCTCGTCGATGCCGATAACTGTTGACACGAAGTCGTTGATGTTCTCGCCGAGATTGCGGCTGAGGTCGTCGTTGGTCAGCACTCGTTCGGGAACGAAAGACCCCGTGCCGATGATTTTTGCGAAAGGCATTTTGATTGTCTGCGCCGGTCAATTGGTTTCAATTGGCTGGATTTAAGTTTGAGATGAACGAACGTGATTGATGAACTCCAAGACGGCTGTGTTGAAGCTTGCTGCCTGTTCGATGAAAAACATATGGCTTCCGCCCGGAACGACTACCAACTTTGCGGGCGGAATCGCGGCGGCGAGACGATAAGAATTCTCAACCGGAACAATGCTATCGGCGTCTCCGCTGATGACCAGCGTCGGAATTTCGATTTGAGAAATGCGCTCTTCCGCGTCGAATGTTTGCCCGACCTGAAGCTGATTCATATACACATCATCCGGCACGAAATTGGACAGGCGCATTGCTAACACGCGCTCGACTTCATCAGCTTGTTCCGCAACATAGCGCGGCGAGAAGGCGAGCAATAGATTGCGCCGGATGCGTTCGTCCGCGCTCAAGTGAAAGTTTGCCATATATGCTTCCATCACGCTGGCGGGCGGCGGGACGTGCCCTGCGCCGCCTGCGCTCGTGCAGCACAACACAAGGCTCGTAACTCTTTGCGGATAACCGAGCGCGAACTCCTGCGCGACGAAGCCGCCGAGTGATGCGCCCAAGACGTGTGCCCGTTCGATGTCGAGCATCTCCAGCAGACTGGCGATTGTCGCCGCGAGGGAGCGCGCGGTAAACGCTTCTTCCGGTTTATCAGAACGCCCTATGCCGGGCGGGTCGAAGATGATCGTGCGAAAGAATTGAGCGAAGGCGGGAACTTGCTTGTGCCAGAGCCACAGCCCCGTTCCCAAACCCGGAATCAAAATCAGCGGCTCCCCGTCGCCGTGAATTTCGTAATAAAGATTTGTGTCGTCGATCTTAGTTTTTGGCATTGCAAGTTGAAGGTTAAAGCCCCGCGTCTCATTCAAGCACAAGGCTATAATATTTGGCAATAACTTGCCTGACATCGTTTGCGTGTTCGTAGTTCGACATCGAAGACGGAAGCTTTAAGGCAACATCTGTAAAGCCATGCTGCACGAAATACTTTGCTTCCGGTGAAAACAGAGGCCGAGAAGCCGTCCGCTTGTTAAGGCAACCGAAGGAAGCGATTCGTCCAATCGCTCAAAGTATTTTAGGGCAGATTTAGCCGCGTCAGAGAATATCAATCATAAGTGTTTTTCTAACCTTTACCATAAATAAAGCGAAGCGTCACACGTTCGCTTTAATGGTAATATCTCACCAGCAAGATATATCCGAAACACTGGAAAACGAATGGGCGGATAAGCACCAGAATAGATGATGGCGGGAGGCTCGTCATCCCCGCCGCGCTCTCGGATTGGAAGTCGGCGACGAAATGATTGTCCGCTTGAAAATGGCGCACTACGCATCCTGACGCGCAGCGCCGCCGCACCTCTCGATTCAAGTGTTCTTTACCCTTAGTCAACAAATGAAAATGCCAGTCATTAAAATTGATCTGCCTGCATGGTCTGCATCCTTTGTGGATTGGGACAAACACTATGTTTCCGACGAACAGAAGATGTCGCTGGCGATAAATTTGGCGATGGAGAATGTTCGTCGATCAACCGGAGGGCCATTCGGCGGGGCGATTTTCGATGCACAGTCGGGAAGGATTCTTTCCGTCGGAATGAACCAAGTCATGAGGCTAAACAACTCATGCCTTCATGCCGAAGTCAGCGCGATCATGATGGCGCAGGCGGCATTGAAATCCTATAGCCTGAGTTCTCCCGGTATGCCCCGCTACGAGTTATTCACTTCATGCGAGCCATGCTGTATGTGTCTGGGAGCCGTCCTGTGGAGCGGGCTAAGCAGAGTAGTCTGCGCCGCTACGAAAGACGACGCATCCAGCATAGGCTTCGATGAAGGGCCTGTTTATGAAAGCTCGTATGAATATTTGAGAGACAGAGGAATCGAAGTAAAGAGAGGCTTAATGCGCGAAGAAGCGGTTAAGGCGTTTGATCTGTATAAGGAAAAAGGGGGAGTTATTTACAACGGATAAGGTATGAGATTTTTATAAAGAAATTTTCCAGCACCGGAATTGAAATGAGCCGAGCGAATGCCTTGCAACCTTATCATTAGGATGATTGATGAGCGATATTCTATCGAATCTTTTTCTGCAATGACCTGTTAGATAGCATTATCATCTTTGGCTCATCCTGCTAGTGATTCGCATTCTTCCGTTGTAACAAGGCGAAGATGATTAGAAATAGAATCGGCTCAACTATCAGAAATGCTATCAGTAGCGATGAACTTACTCCGCCCGCAACCACCGCGATGCCACCGCTCTCTGGATTACTTGACGAATGCTTTAACAATACAGATATGAGCGGATAAAAGGTATAAATGATGACAACAGCAAATGTAATTATGAGGGATAGCAGCAGCGCTAACAATATATTTCGGGATGTCATGGTAAGCATATTGTCAAAACCACTATCCAACAGAAAGAAAGCCAACACCAAGACTACATATCGCAAGCATCGGTCAAGGGTTTTCGTAGGCCTTCGCTTAAGTGTAATGGATACTGTCTGACGGGCGGCCTTAGCCGGTTGGCGTCAGCAATCGCTCGTCACGAGCAACCGCATGTTCCACTAAGGCGTCGCGGCTTTGACGAGAAGGCGGCGTGGCAGCGTTACCACGCACGCGTTCAATAGCCATCAATGTGGCCTCGGGCGTGGCGGGCAAGGCGAGCGGCACATAATCAGGACTGTTGCCGAACGCCGCAACGCCCGCGCGGATTGCTTCGCGGACGGAGATTGCCAGCATAAGCGCCGGTTCGCCGACGGCTTTGCTGCCGTAGATGACGCCAGCTTGCGCGGCGCGTTCGAGCAGTTGAACGTTGAAGCGTTCCGGCACTTCGCTGATTGTCGGAATCTTATAAGTGCTCGGCGAGTAGGTGCGTAGCTGTCCGGCGTTATCCCAGACCAATTCTTCCATCGTCAGCCAGCCCATTCCCTGCACAAAGCCGCCTTCGATTTGTCCCAGATCAATTAGCGGATTAAGCGACGAACCTACGTCGTGGACAACGTCAACTTGCCGCAGTTTGAATGCGCCCGTGAAGCCGTCAATCTCCACTTCGCTGATGGCCGCGCCGTAAGCGAAATAATAGAACGGCCTGCCCGTGTTGGTGTTCGGATTCCAGTGTATGTTCGGCGTGCGGTAATAGCCCGTCGCGGAAAGACTGATGCGGTTTTGATAAGCTTCCTTCACCGTGTCAAGGAACGACACGCGGTCGCTCGGATAATCACGGCTGTAAATCCAATCGTCTTCAAAGAGAAAATCGCCCGCCGCATCGAGCTTCAACATCTTCGCCACGACGGGCGCGAGGCGTGCTTTGATTTTTTCGCAGGCGTCTTTGACGGCTTGCCCGTTGAGGTCTGAACCACTTGATGCGGCGGTCGCCGAAGTGTTCGGCACTTTGTCTGTCGTGGTCGGCGTCATGCGAAAACGCTCTATTGAAACGCCGAGCGTCGTCGCCGCAACTTGCAGCATTTTCGTGTGAAGCCCCTGCCCCATTTCCGTGCCGCCGTGATTCAGGAGAATGCTGCCGTCGGTGTAAATCAGCAGCAACGCGCCCGCCTGATTGTAAACGGTTTTGTTGAACGAGATGCCGAACTTGACGGGCGTTACAGCAAGCCCGCGTTTTTTGTGAATGTTGTGTTGATTGAATCGGGCAATCGCAGTTTGACGTTCGTCAAAATTCGCGTTTGCTTTGACCTGACTCCAGACGCGCGCGATTCGATTGTCGAAGATTTCCTGTCCGTAGGGCGTGGTGTTGGTTTCGCCCGCGCCGTGATAAAAATTGCGTTCGCGCACAACGTCCGGCGGGAGATCGAGCGTGCGTGCGATGCGGTCGAGGATGTCTTCGATGACAATCATTCCCTGCGGGCCGCCGAAGCCGCGAAAGGCGGTGTTTGATGTCTTGTTTGTTTTGGCGATGCGCCCGCGCACTTCTATATGCGGAATATAGTAAGCGTTATCTATGTGAGCCATCGCACGCGACAAAACCGGCGGCGACAAATCAACGTTCCAACCGCCGTCCGCGTAAAGCTCCGCATCGAGCGCGGCGAGTTTTCCGTCTGCGCTGAAACCGACTTTGTAGCGTCCTAGAAAGCCGTGCCGCTTGCCGGTCAAAATCATGTCTTCGTGACGGCGCAGACGAACGCGCGCGGGTCGCCCTGTTTTGTAAGCAGCCAGAGCCGCCGCCGCCGCGTAAGGATTCGCCTGCGATTCTTTGCCGCCGAAGCCGCCGCCCATACGCAAACACGTGACCGTCACCAGATTGCCGGGAATGCCCAGCACGCGCCCGACGATGATTTGCGTTTCGGTCGGATGCTGCGTTGACGAATAGACTTGATAGCCGCCTTCCGTATCGGGAATAACCCAACTGCTTTGTGTTTCGAGATAAAAGTGGTCTTGCCCGTTCATCAACACTTCGCCGACGAGCCAGTAATCCGCCGCCGCTTGTTCCGGTTCGCCGCGCCGCATGATTGTCGTCGTGGTCAGAAAGCTATCAGCCGCAATCGCTTCTTTGATCGTCAGGACGGGCGCGAGCGGTTCGTATTCGACGACGATTTTTCTCGCGCCTTCATGTGCGGCATCTTCGGTTTCGGCGACCACCCAGACAACGGCTTGCCCCCAATAACTGATCTCTTCGACGGGCAGCAAAGGTTCGTCATGAACAATCGTTCCCGTATCGTTCTCGCCCGGAATATCGTCTGCCGTCAACACAGTGACAACGCCTTCAACCTGATATGCGCCGGTCGTCTCAACTTTCAGAATCCGCGCGCGCGCGTGCGTTGATAGCACGGGATAGAGCGACAACATTCCCGCCGGTTGCCGTTGATCGTCTGTGTAAGTGGCTCTGCCGCTCACGTGCCACGCCGCGCTTTCGTGGCTTTTAGGCCGTCCGACTTTGCTCATGCTCCACCTTGCTCCGACATCTCGATAAAGAATTTTTCAAACAAGTTGGCGACTAACAATTTGCGGTATTCCGCGCTGCCCCGCAGATCATCGAGCGGAGTAAACGCATTTTTCAGCGCGGCTTTCGCGCGTCGCATTGTCGCAGCATTCCATAACTGTTTTTCCAGCAATTGTTCTACCGCGACAGCCCGCGCGGGGATCGCCGCGACGCCGCCGTAAGCGAGCCGCGCGCGAAGAATTTTGTCATGCTCATCGAGATCAATCGCAAACGCCGCCGCCACAATGCTGATGTCGTCCGTGCCGCGCTTGCCGACTTTGTAAGATTGCTGAAGACGCCGCCCCGCACCGACTGCGAGAGCTTTGGGGATTTTGATTGACACGATCACTTCGCCCGCTTGCAAATCGGTTTGACGGTAGCCCTTGAAAAAATCCGAGAGAGGCACTGTTCGTTCGCCGCCCATGCTGGCGATGCGTAATTCCGCGTCGAGCGATAAAAGCACCGGCGGCAAATCGCCAATCGGCGAGGCCGTGCCGATGTTGCCGCCAAGCGTCGCGCGATTCCGCACTTGGCGCGCCGCGAACCAGTGCAGCATTTCATCCAGACTCGGAAACACGCCGCGCACATTTTCTTCGATGTGGCTCAACGGCACCGCCGCGCCGATTTCGATTGCTTCCGGCGTTTGAACCAGAGTCTTTAATTCAGCGACGGCTTCGAGCGAAATCAAAACCGGAAAGGCTCGTGTGTGATAACTGAACTCTAATCCTAAATCCGTTGCTCCGCCGACGAGCGCGGCTTCCGGGTATTGGTGTAGTAAATCTAAAACTTCCCGTAGGCTCAACGGGCGATAAAACTGTTGCTCGTTCGCGTGATAGTGCAGCGACGAAGTTTCCAGATTCGCTTGCGTTAGTTTCTCGCTGAAAGAATCTACGGCTCGCATCTTCGCCAACGATTGCGCCGCGCGTCGAATCGGCAAATAGCCCGTGCAGCGGCATAGATTTCCTTCGACGGATAAATCGTCAACCTTGCCGTCGTAGTAAGCGGCAAACATACTCATGATGAAACCCGGCGTGCAGTAGCCGCATTGAGAACCGCCGGTTTCGATTATCGCCGCTTGCACCGGATGCAGTTGCCCGTTGCTGATTCCTTCCACCGTGATGACTTCGCGCCCGGCTACCGCGCCGAGCGGAATCAAGCAACTGTTGACGGCTTGATAATGCGGTTTGCCGTCCGCGCCCGCGCCGATTATCGCCACAGTGCACGCGCCGCAGTCGCCGTCGCCGCAGCCTTCCTTTGTGCCGACGCGCCCGCTTCGTCGCAAATATTCGAGCAGAGTCATGGTCGGCGGTGCATCTTTCAAACGCAGCGTCTCGCCGTTTATCGTCAAGTGAGTTTCAGATGCCTGATTCATAATCGAACTATACTGGAAGGCTGTCTAATTGAATTGCGCATCCATAATTTACGCTCAAACATATTTTGCCGCAATCACGGTAAACAGCAAGACCGTTGAAATGCTTTCTCGCGTCAGTAGTTGTCTTACTGCATTGTAAAGTCTCTTGTCACGTTACAGTGTTATTTATATACTCGCTCGCTTTTGAAAAGCAGCGAAGGCTTGCTGGCATTCGCAAGCTGAACGAAAGATAAACTTACATTGAGCAAAGAATGAATAGCACAGATTTGATTATTCGTAGCCGCCGCGTCGTCACGCCGGAGACGATTGCACCGGCTTCCGTGCATATACGCGAGGGCGTCATTGTCGCGCTCGCTGGATGGGACGAAGTGTCTGCGCAAGAAGTAGTTGCGCTCGTCGATGCAGGCGAGGCGGTGGTGATGCCGGGATTGGTGGACACGCACGTTCACGTCAACGAACCGGGACGCACAGAGTGGGAAGGCTTTGCGACAGCGACGAAGGGCGCGGCGGCGGGCGGCGTGACGACGCTCGCGGATATGCCCCTCAACAGCATTCCGCCAACCACGACGCAAGCCGGATTTGCAACGAAACTTGCGGCGGCAGAAGGGCAATGCTGGATTGACGTGGCTTTCTGGGGCGGAGTCGTGCCGGATAACACACAGGAGTTAGCGCCACTCTTGGACGCTGGCGTGCGCGGCTTCAAATGCTTTTTAGTGCCGTCGGGCGTTGATGAATTTTCGCACATGACGGAAACGAATCTGCGCGAAGCGATGCCGGAGTTGGCCGCGCGCGGATCACTTCTCCTTGTTCACGCCGAAGTCCCCGAACCGATTGAAAATGCCGTCGCGTCGTTAGTCGGCAGTGACCCGCGAGCTTATCGAACCTTTCTGCGTTCGCGTCCCCGTGCGGCGGAGAACGAAGCCGTCGCTTTGATGATTCGCCTATGCCGCGAAACAAAAGCGCGCGTGCATATCGTGCATCACTCTTCCGCCGATGCGCTGCCGTTGTTGCGTGCGGCGCGTGCGGAAGGCTTGCCGATAACAGTGGAAACATGTCCGCATTATTTGACCTTCGCGGCGGAAGAGATTCCAGACGGCGCGACTCATTACAAATGCTGCCCGCCGGTGCGCGAACGCGAGAACCGCGAGAGGCTCTGGGCGGCGCTCGAGGACGGCACGATTGACATGATCGTCTCCGATCATTCGCCCTGTACTCCCGATCTGAAATTGACGGAGACAGGCGATTTTCTGCAAGCGTGGGGCGGCATCGCGGGCGTGCAGTTCGGCCTGCCATTGATATGGACAGGCGCGCACGCACGCGGCTTCGGCCTGCGCGAATTAACCCGCTGGATGTCGGAAGCGCCCGCGCAACTTGCCGGTCTGGACAAACGCAAAGGCCGCCTCGCGCGCGGCTACGACGCGGACATCGTCATCTGGCATCCCGAAAAAGAGTTCACAGTCACGCCCGAAGCCATCCACTTCCGTCACAAACTCACGCCCTACACCGGCATGAATCTACGCGGCGTCGTCGAAGCCACCTACGTGCGCGGCACAAAAGTCTACGGGCAAGGACACTTCGCCGCCAACGCCACCGGCGCATTGCTGACAGAATAAGATAGCGTCTTAATTTATGTTGTTAAAAGTAGTTAGGAGTTGGCCTCATGGGAAATTTATATGTCTAACGCAGACGAAATCCTCAAACAGCAAGTTGAGCAGTCATTTACTAAAGTACTCAACCGTAACGGATACGGGTTTCAGTTTAGCGTAATAAAGAAGGCGCATGAATTAGGAAAGGTCGCAAAATCTGCTTGGCTGTTCGAGACGATAGAGCTTCCTGTCGAAGTACGAGGCTCAGGAACTCGTATGGACTTTGTTTTACGAAAAAGCGCCCGTCGTGATAAACCTTTCTTTTTGTTGGCTGAGTGTAAAAGGGCTAACCCAAGTCTATCTAATTGGTGTTTTGTTCGCGCACCTTATACAAATAGAAGTTACGCAGTTGAAGAGCATTGTGTTAAAAAAGCGGAATGAATCCGCCAAAAGTTAGCGACGAAGACTACATCAACTTTTTGATTGCGACGCCGCGCTCGGTCAGCGCAACGGAAGCGG
>JAABUK010011107.1_pt1 | contig 11822 bp, 10 predicted proteins | sample 5559141 | NCBI WGS metagenome assembly JAABUK01 (sample SAMN10711869, study PRJNA513367) | rock metagenome | isolation source: Antarctica rocks | place: Antarctica: Victoria Land, Pudding Butte nord | collected 2016-01-03 | reverse complement strand
TCTAGTGCGCAGACATAACCTTCAAATCCGACGCCGTCCTCTTGCAAGGCAGTGACTGCATCAACTCGACCGGCGTAGGAGGAACTCCCCTGACGGCCGGGAATCCGAGCGGCAAGGGAGGAAGCATGGTGAATAGCGCTGAGGCGACGTTCGCACCCAAGAAGAGCGCTGCGCTGATGTTGGCCATGGCGGCGTTTGCGTTCCGGGCCTTTGCCGCAGTTGTCTAAAACCCCATCCATATGTAGCCAGCACAAGTAATCCAATTATTAGAGAGATTATAACATGGTGTAATAACAATAGTAATAGTAATAGTAATAGTAATAGTAATAGTAATAGTAATAGTAATAGTAATAGTAATAGTAATAGTAATAGTAATGGTAATGATAATGATGATGATGATAATAGTGATTTCTATATGGAGGACTTAATGTTCGGATGGATTGTCGGCGAGATGTGAAATGCGCGGTTGCCAGGTAGATCCAGCGGTTGAGTTACGGCCTAACTAATTACCCCTGAAGCCGAACCGGTGCATCCAATTCAATTCGTCCGTCTGCCTCTCCAGCGCCCTCCTCATCTGGCGATCATATTCCTGCGCCGCCTCGTGTAGGTTCGCGCCGTCTCCCGCCCGGCGGCTATGCGCATCGACGAGCCCGTCCAAGGTCTTGACCACATTTCCAGCTCGCTCCTCGAGCGCATCCCAGAGCTCGCTCTCCTCCCCACCGAGCCTCACCAACCCCGCTCTCTCCCCCGTCCAGACGAGCAGATCATCCGCCGCCCCCATCCCGGTCGGGATGATCTTCCGCACCACCTCTTCACCGTGGATCGCTGCTTCGAACCGTTGAGGCTGCCCGCTGCCGCTGCCAACGTTACCGTTCCTGCCTGACCTCGGAAAGGATTCCTGATGGAGCTGGTAGGAATTGATGTTCCATCTCCTGGCGATGCTGCGTCCGTCTCTTTCGACCCACTTGAGGCCGCCGTCGGCGTCGGAGAAGACGATGCGCGTGCCTTGGGTGGCGACGGAGAGGAGTTTGGCGGAGGAGATGGTTTGGCGGTTTTTGTAGGAGGAGATTCCTGCGGGGGTTGGATTCTGGGTGTTGCCGCTGCCGCTGTTGCTGCTGCCGGAGAGGTCGGTGGCAGCAGTGGTGCCGGCTTCGACGGGGTCGGATAACGAGGATGGGTTGTTGAAGGCTTCGTCGGAGGGGCTAGATGCTGGGTGGTGAGGGACCGAGTAGAGTTCGAGTGAGCCACGGCCGTTATACTCGCCGCAAGAGATGAGCGTTCCGCGGGACTCGGGGCTGGCAGACTGTTTGACGCCACGAGGGGAGAAGGGGAGATACGCCAGAGCTGAGAGACGGGCGCTGGAGTGGATGACACATTCGAGACGGGGAAAGTATCTGCGATCGTAGTTCAAGATGCTGGGGAAACGGCCTGCTACCATGATAGAGTGGTCTGTTTGGTGGAGGATTGAAAGTGGGGCGGGTTCGACTTGTGCGTAAGAGGATAGAGAACTCCGACCTAAGATGGAGGAGGTAGGGATGGGATTGTAAGGTTGTAACGGAGAATCAGTTCCAAACCCACTAAACGGATGGATTCGCGATCTCCTTGCTGGGTCGACGTTACGTGAGAGATCCTTGTTAGGAAAGAATGCAACAGACTCTTCGAGATCTGCTTTCCCTCCTGGTGAGCTGGACCTGCCTCTTGGGTGGATCCGGGGGTCCAGTATGTGAAGACTGAAGCTCGTTCCAACGGTCAGGGGCTGATGCGGGCACTGGATTTGGGAGAGTGCCGTGATTGACCATGCATATCTCGTTTGCGAGACCACTTTCAGGTTATCCAGATCCACCTCGCTCAATAGATCTCCAACTGCGACGTACGCTCGCTGTCGGGCACCGTCAATACTGATGCAGTCTGCAACTCCTGAAAATGCCAAGGCTTTTTTCGCATCCGACTGGGATGATTCGGTAACGGTCGTAGAGTCATTGAAGAGGACCCCTGACGGGCTCCTGGCAGGTTTATGACTAATTTGAAGATGTCGAAAAGCTCCTCCATCTACTCGGTCCAAGTTCCAAAGGCCTAGACTGCCATCCTCTAGAGGTCCAACAAGCCTTTTCCCATCACCGTCCTCGAACAAGGCAGCACCTCGAATGTCCTGAGACTTTGCGTTCTGTGGGCTAAACCACCTTGCGGAAAGTTGTGCATGCCGAGCAATATATTCGAAGTACCAATCGACCTTCTCCGATGCGTCTGATAGGTCCCACTCATCTGTAGCTCGTGCCTTGTTACTCATGCACGTATGTCCGTTTGAAGATCGTTGGTCACCGATAAGGGATCGAGCAAGAGCTTGAGACCAGGACCTCTGGCCTATCCGATTGATCGTAGCCTTGGGCGAATCGTAGTAGCATTGAAAGCGCCATAATGGGCCATCTCGGGCTAATCTGAGGAGCCGTCTGGAGACTACCTGTAGACTGACAATGTCGGTAGGTTCAAGGTCTAAGGGCGAGCGTTAGTGTATGGAATACAAAGGAAGAAAAATACCTACAGTCCAGGATATGGTCTATCAGCTCATCCGGTAGCTTCTCCATTGAGCTGGGGGTAGTTCGCTTGGAGGCAAGGCGGATTCAAGTACCTCCTGGCGACCACTATTCTTCAATCTTGACGTTGCCCCCCGTACAGTGAGGATCAGCATTAGGTATGCAGCAGTGTTAAGGAGATGATGTCTGTCTCTGGATTACCTGTAGGGTGCCTGCGCCGGCAATACTTCGGCTTTAGAAGCTTGGACCCCCAGCAGTGGCTGTTGTGGAATCAGCAAAAAAATATTTCATGCGATTGAGTTCCTCGTTCCCATTGCGGTGGAAGTACCTGATGGAACAACCAAAGCAGATCCACTGCGAGCACTCAAGCAATGTAGACGCTGGAAGCAAGGTATTATGTTTCAATTGACTAAATGCTGGCAATTTCTCTCCGATATGCTCAAAGCGATCGGCGTCGGGTATCTACATGACAATGCAACGATTCATTTTCCTTCTCTTTCCATCGCGCGATCCGTCCACGGAATCCTTGTCAGCCCTTCGCTGTTTCCAGCTCTTTGCCGGTTTTGGCGCCGTTGCAGCTCTCCTCTGCGGGGCTGGAGGCAGTGAGTCCATCGGGCGCGGTAGATCCATCATGCCCTGGGATATGCTCCGGGACCTTTCTCCTTGCGGAAGCACCGATCTGACACTCTCGATTGTGTCAAGACGATCACATCTTGGGCGTGGAGCGACTAGGTTTGGCGTTGATGCTGATCGCTGACTGCCGCCAGAGCTGTTTCTGGACATGGCCTGGGGAGATCTTCTGGCCTTGTTGAACGACGGAGAGCCGGGCACGCCAGCCGCACCCCAAGCGGCGCGCGGAGGAGACGGTGGCACAGGAGCGAAGTCTTGGCCAGATACACCACCTACAGGATGCTGAGAAGTAGATATTGGCACAGGCCTGCGACGAGTCCCAGAAACGCGCTTGTTCAAATTCGCCATTTGGTCGCGTGTCGGAGGTGCGAGACTGAACGGCTCCGAGTTGCTGTTCGGAGGAATGATGGTGGGGGGTAGGCGATTTCCGACTTGCAAGGCTGTTGGAATATAGGTTGGACTTGACTCCTGGGTCACGTGGGAGGGTCTTGGTGGTACTGGATGGTTGAGTCGATTTTGCAGATTTGCCCCTGTCAAAGTTGTTGGGCTGACAGAAGACGTGCCGGTCACGACAGACAACATTCCCATACGAGTGGCATAATGTGCTGCTGTCTCTTCCGGAGATATTTGTGGGTGGCTTATGTCAGGCATTGGTGACATCATATTCGCTGCCATTCTGATTGAATGTTCCGAAGGTTGTCTGCCGGGTGCCCAGGTAGACCTCGGAGATGAGATAGGACTCACTGAAGAAGCTAGAGATTGTATCCTCGGGAAATGCTCGCTTCGCCTACGAGGACTTTGGCCGGGGCTGGCTTGTGCCCAACCATCCAGTGTGGAGTCGCTCAGGCCCCGTCGTCTACGTTCCATTCTGTCACTTAGATATCTTGCATTGCTGAACGATGCTGACGATGCCGTGATGTCTCCCGAAGCTGTGCTGGCACGCCGTGGTGTTATGTATGTTTCCCCCGATCTTTGCAGAGGGTCAGTAAACTTTCTGGGCGCCATCTGAAATCTTTCCGACTCTGGTGAGATATGGTCGGGACTTCGTGAATAAGGAGGTGGAGGTTGCCAATCGTCTACATGACTTTCTTGTGGCAATATCCTGCGCTCATTTGAGCGCCTGGATACCACATGTCCAGAAGCAACGCCCTGAACCGAGTCTAATGGTGGACGGGGTGGGTATCTTGCTCGACCGATGCCTGCGGCCGTGACCGAGCGCTGAAGGCTCTCCCCTGACCTCGCATGACCCCGATGATAACGGGCGCCGCTTGTTGCAATCGGATCAGCTGCACTCGGTCCTTCTAGAGGTGACGATGGCTGAGATATACTCCCTCTTGATCCTGCATCTTCAAGATGGGTGGTCATCCGCGCCGATGGCGAGACAAAAGCAGTCGCTGAGCGACCAAGACTCCACCGTCGCGACCCGTCTACGGCTTCTCGAATGCTTCGTCGCCTTACAAGGGCGACCTCGACGTCTAGATTCCCTCGCTGTTCCGGTAGCATCTCAGGGGCCTTTTCTCCGACTTCAATGGTGATGATCTTCCTCCCCTGCCGGTGCGGAGCATAGTCAAAATCCAATAGAAGAATTCTGCCGCCATCCACAGGCATGATTTCTTCACCGATTTCTTCCGCAAACTCATTGACACCTCCTGGCGCCACGACAGCCAACCTTCTCCTGTCCTGCTTTCCAATATCGCTCGGATTCTCCACCCATACAAGCCCTACTGCGTCTTCAAGACTGGGCAGCTGCCGAGATCTCACAAACAAGCTCCGTCGCCAGTCAACGCTGCCTGATAGAAAGTCGTCCTCGATTGTTTCCGTCTGAGAGGGGGGAGGAGAATAAGCCATCAGCGGTTCTCGATATCCTGTTGCTGAGGTCAATGACAAGGGCAAACTCCGGTTCGACCGTTCTTCACCTTCAAGAACGTGGCTCATGTCTGGTGCATTATCAAGTCTCTCCGGTATCCCATAGACGAAGAGACCAAGCCTGGAAAATCCTGCGACCGCCAATTCACCATGCAAATCAACAGATGGCAGCAGATTTGGCAAGGCAATACTGTGCCGACCCGGATTCGGCCCTGAAAAGTACGCCACCCCCGTCCTTGTGTCATCGGCACGGACGGCACGATATGTGTTAAGCGACCGGTCGTAGACAAACAACCAATTTACGTCTCCTTCGCTATGTGAGTTTAGTAAAGCCGCGTAATTGCACGTTGAGCTGTTCTGCGGGAAGAGTATCTGGGTAGTCCACATGCGACTGTGCATATCGCTTGTTGTGAGGTCGGGATCGTTTTCGGTGTAGAAAGGAGCCGTGATTACGACCGTGTTCGAGTCATCTGTATCGTGCGAGCTTCCAATGAGCATCGAGCCATCCGAGGAGAAGGACAAGGAGTCGACTGCTTCGCATCTGACTGCTCTCCTATCGGTTGACAAAGCATTAGCGGCTAAGGAGAAGACCTCGACACCGCCCTCGTAAGCAGCTGCTAGAACTGTGCCCTCGTTGGCCAATGCTATCGTTCTCGGTGGATTGTCTAAGATGATGATCTGCAGGTGGCTGACACCCGCTTCCAACAAAGCATATATGTTTGCCTGATGTCTGGTCGACACCACCGCCAGCAGGGACCCGTCATTTGTGACGGCAGCCGAGACGGGTCTTCTTATAGTCTTCAATTCCCTGGATACCGTCAAAGGCTCTGATAGCAGATTCAGAACGAAGATTCTCGAAGAGCTTAGCGCAAGAAGTGTCTGACCGTGGCTAGAGAAGACAAATCGAAAAGCTTCGCCTCCAGGGAAGGCTGCCGAGGAGCTGGCACTTGTGGAGATGAGATTCACCAACGTCTCGGACGGGTGCATGAAGGCGTCAAACAGATTCCGTCGTACTTCTTGCGCAAACTTTGCCTTCAACCACGACAGATCACTCAATCTGGATGTTGCAGTACTCACATCGTGTGCCAGTGCATATGACGGACACCTGGACAGATGATGGGCGTAGAGCGCTGCATCCTGTGAAACCACGTTCCATCGGCGATTCAGGAAAACCAGTGATGCGAATGTGTTGGAATCTGAGAGCCATAGTATTCTGTGGTCATTGTCAGCAAAACTCTTCAGTTTATGCTTCGGTCAAAACGGGAGGTTTCAGTAATTGAGGGTCCAGGAATACGTACAGCTCGATGACATCTGTAGGTAGTTTCGCGAACGCGGTACCAGCCTCTGATGATGCACTGGCGTGCTGGGCAAGCCCTGGTCGATTCGCGGTAGACTTCGAAACTCCCCGATGTCGTAGGCTGTCGTCTGAGCCGGACTCCAAGGGTCGTGGTGTAATTGTATCATCGTCAAGCCGCGAGATATCTCCAGGTGTAGCAGCTGCCACGCGCCCATTTTCCATGGTCTCCACCCTCCACCATGCTATTTACGGAGGTTGACGTGAGAGTCCCAGTTCCTCGACGTGACAGCCGTTCTGTCCCGAACGTCCATGGCGCAAGCTCTACCTTTCCAGCATCGGGGTCTCAACACCAACGATGACGCCGGAAGATGTACTGACTATCGCAAGCTTTCAATAATCGGCCGACGGGAATATAGCAAGGTAATGCAGGGTGCTTGAAGATGGCTTGTGGCGGAGCGAAAGAACGAAGCTAGTCTGTCTAAGCCGGTTGTTTCAGAAGGGATCAGGAAGCTCAGCGGCGGATCAGCGTGACCATTGACCACCAACCGCTCGAGCCGCTATACGGAGTAGGCAAACCGAACCTCCAGGATTCAACACCAGTGACACCGTAGGAAGGATGCACAATCCCTTCTATAATGGTGCTCTTAACTGGCACACTGTTTCTGCCGATCAGCCAGCCCGTGCATCTGGCCGTCGCTCCCCTGTTCCCGCCGGTGAGGGTTTGGCCCCAGGGCCCTTCGGTCTCCCCGCAGCTCCAACCGGAGCGATTTCTGCTGTAGGTCCTCCTTGGCGGCTTACTCAACAGCGGCCTGCTTTGTTCTTCCTGGCCAGTTTGCGTAGACAGCTTCTTCCTGCATACCCTCATCCATCGATTTCCTGTTCCAACCAAGCCACCCACGCATTGCGAGTCCTGCTGCGGCGCGAGGGCAGGATTAGGTTTCTGTCCCTTGCCGATGGATATCAGCAATTCTGTCGCCATGGTAGTTTGACATAGCAGTGAGTGGTGGGCCACCACTGCACCCGGCGACAGAAGCTACGAGACAGGTCAACCTCAGGTAATAATTCACCTTCAATTAGCCTTTAAGCAGTAGTGCAGCTCTGGGAGTGCTAATGTAAAGCCCATCAACGCTCACGTGACGGGCACTCCGATGCCCAAGGGCGGAAGCTTCCGCACCTGCAGTCCCCGCCAGGGGACTTCCACCCATCATTTCATCCCCGTCGACAGTGAATACTATCATTGCCCTCCACCTGAAGAATAGTCAAGTCTCCATTCGAGAGCTACGACCTACCCCCCATGTTGGCCCCGGTAGCCTTTTAAGCCTCTCCTCTTGTTCTATTCCGCAGGCCCGCCGGCCGGACATATCCTTCGGAGGCCTCTCCCAGAGAATGCCGACAGTCGACCTGGCCGCAGATACGTCCTTCAGCGACCTAGAACAGACTGCAAATGTGCTAGCCAGCGGATTCGAAGCTCTTCTGTCAGAGGTCCAAACCCTCGCTCATCGAGAGCAATGTTTGAAAAGTAGACTCGATTTTGCGCATGATGAGGTATTTGAACTCCTACAAAAATGCATTCTTCCTGCATGATGAGAAATCAAAATTAGCTCTAGATCAAGAGCTACTATCAACGTAGCGATGAGCGACCCTTAACATGTATTATCTGATCCCTACTTCCCTTATCGACTGCATTCCGGGCTCTACGCGAAGTCACCTGGCTGATCCGTGTCTCCTCTCTTAGTATCGCAAACTCGCTCTCAATCCTGCACTCATTGTGAGTGATTCAACAAATCGTAGGGATGTCCTTCGCAAGATCAAGGTAGCCGACGAGGCACCGGCCCGAATCGAGGGAACTTCGATATCTTTAGATCAGATTGCCGCACGTTATGATCTGAAAGAAGCCCTCGGAGCTTGCAGGAGCCTGAAGACATATGGCAAACCACGGAAGAACGTGGCGCAGCGGGAGATATCAGTGGCGAAGGCAACTATGGATGGAGAGGATATCGAGCATGACTTCACCCGAAACGGTACACCTAGCAACCTGGAATGCCCCTTTGCCAGGGTCACAAATGGCAACTCTTTGAAAGAAACTGCCGACCCTATGGCCGCTGAGTTCCATGGCGATGGCTCAGTAGGATCCGGCACAGCGTACGCACAGCAGAATCCCAATAAATGTCCGATCCGTTACCTGGACCAACACTCTCCCGAAGAGGTAGCAAAATATTTTGAAAGCCACAAACACGAAATACCGCGAAGTCATGCCGTCTGCGTATCCAGGTACCAGCAGAACGACGCCAAGATCCGACAGCTTGACGCAAAATATGGGAATCTGCAAAATATGATACAAAGTTTGGGAGTCAAGCACCAGCAATACCTGCCAGAAAAAGAGGGGGAGGAGAATGTGCAGAGACAGTCTAGCCCGCCAGTGGTAGCCGCAGTGGAGAAATGGGCGGAAAATGTGAGTCGCAGGTCAGGTGACGCCGCACCTCCACCCGTCCAGTCTGGAGCGAATGGTGAGAGAGACGAAGAGCAAGAGGAAGGGACACAGGATTTTGAGAGGCCTTTACGGGAGATTCGGTTGGGAGAGTCACCGAGCAGACCATGGGGTATATCTGTCCCCCTTGCGCAGGAAGCGGCTGCAAGTGTGGTTCCGTCCGACAAGGGTATCGAACCGCTGTTATTGGACAGGCCAGAGGAAAAAAGCACTGGGGCTGCAAATGGTCTGAACAAGGAGGAAAAGGTAGCGGGGAGATGTACGTTTGATCACGGTGCAAGAATTACAGAGCTGCCGAATGGAGTACCCGAGGCGAAAGACACCACCGCCACTGAGATTCGACCAAAGGAGCCGTCTTCCCGCTCACAGATGATCTTCAACGGTCCCGTTTTCTTCGGCTACTCTCCTGAGCAGGCCACAGCCCTGATGCAGTCCGGCGCGTTTGGCTCAATTAAGACGTATCAATTACACAGGCATTGATTTCAGCAACGAATTGAACTGCTTGCTCTATATCTTGCAAGCTGTCTTTACTCTGGTCCTCATTAAGCCGACTGGTTATTGTAGTGCAATCGCCTCGATCTCAACTGGCACACCCTTGGGTAATTGATGCACCGCAACGCATGTCCGTGCCGGCTTATGCGTGAACCATTTCTCATACTCGGCGTTCATCTCGGCGAAGTCTTTCATATCGGTCAAAAAGACCTGTAAGGCAGATCAGCAAACTTCCAATCAACACTCTTGAACCTTTTCGCAAACACGCTCTCTTTGTAGATAGAAGGAACCAGCCCAGGGCTGCACTATAGAGAATGCATCCCCAAGAGACCCATCCAACCATTACTCATACCCAGTCAAGAGCAAACACCTAACAACACAGCAACCAAGATCCACTAAACCACAGCACCACAAACACACCACACGCCAACACGCCGCACCAACCCATTTCAAACAATAAAAACTCTAAAAATTCAGACAATGAAAGAAGGTACCCACCCCAACCCTAACAACTCTTCCCATCGAACTCCCCCCTGCCTCCAACACCGCCTTGACATTCCGACAGCACAACGCCGTCTTCTCCGCCACGGTCCCCTCGATCAGCTTGCCGTCCGTGTCGGCGGGGAGCTGGCCTGCGACCCAGATCTGCGAGGCGGCGGATATGGCTTGGGAGTAGGGGCCTGCTGCTAGGAGGATGTGAGCTGGGAGGGGGTGGGGGTTGTTGGGCGAGGATTTGGAGCAGAGAGAACGGGGGGTTTAGGGAGGTGGGGTTGATGGATTGATGGAGGGAGAGGGAGCGAGGTTTGACAGGTGCTGTAATTCACTGAACTGAACTGAACTTACGAGGACAAGCCTCCTCTGTAGAGACCTGGGTTAGGTCCTTGTCAATGGCTGACATTTCGACGGAAAGAAATCGGCTGGCGTAGGATGGATAAGGGTGTTGGAAACGGAAGGAACTTGAAATTGAGATGAATCGTGTCAGTCGTGGTTGGGTTGTTTTGTGGCAGGTTAGCACAGTAGGAATTTTTATGGATGTTCTCAGTCTAGCAGACATCAAGAACCCATATTTGATTGCGATGATGGAGCTACACGATTGCTTCCGTGGGGTGGGATGTCGTTGACTCCGAATGTGGGAATGCCAAGTCTTGATATTCCTCGAGGGTTGAATTGGAGACGCAGTATTTCATTTGACTACCATGTAGCAGTACCTGTATCTTGAGACAAGAAGCAACGTAGAGATTTCACGTCATATTTGTTCGACTGTCGTGGCTATGCAATTCATTTGTACGCACGCATGCAGAGAAAGAAGCTCCAACAATGAAGCAGCATCCCAACATCACCAGCAAAAACAAGACTGATGCTCGCAGGATCCATCCAACGCCGGTTCATGCGATGCTTGCTTGATCCTTTCACCACACAATGGAATGGGTGTTCCGTTCTCCACAGGGAAGACTCGATATTTGATTTCGCCCTTGGCTTGACAAGACTACGATGCAATGATGTCGACCCTTTAGTCATCGATGTCCTGGTGTCTGGCAAGCACCTTTCGTGCGTACTCCTCTGGATTCTTTTCGTGGAGGGTCGCAGCTTCGCCGTTGAGTGGTGATGCACTATTTCACTGTGTTAGCAACGCTACATCGCTAACACTGCACGTATTGGTGACTTACTTGTTTGGCTCACCCAACAGACTTTGCAAGCTCAGCAGCACACTTTGCACATTGTACACTGCGCTCCACTTGTCCTTGAGGATATCCAAACAGATACGTCCGGAGAAATCGACATTTGGGTGGTAGATTGGCGTCTTGAAGAGTACAGTGGGAGGAGCGTATGGATAGTTGGAGGGAAAGGCGAAGCTGAGCTTGAGGTTCAAACCTGAATAAGGTGTTTCGGTGGGTCCGGTAATGGTGGCAGTCCAGGAGAGCATGTTGCCGTCGTCAGGGAAGGCGGAGATGCCGGGAGTTGGAGTCAGCATCATGGTCATCAACTCAGATTGGAGTCTGAGAGGAATCATCAGTACCTCAAACGGGGGCATGAACCATTTTCTCGGCTCTTTCAGTGGACGATGATTCTTACCTTTTTGTAACACTCTGCGAGTCAGCCTTCTTTGGGCCGGAGCTCAGCTTGTTTGTTTCATGCATTGTGGGTTCACCAGGTGCGGAGTTCTGGGTGTCTTCGTTGGTGTAATCCATCTTCCAGACTTTGCGAAGATATTTGTTCTCGTGACGGCCGCTTGCGGAGAAGGAAGCGGAATGCGCAGCGGCTTGGTCGGCAGGTAAGACAAAGAGGTTGTGAGTCAAACTTGACGGCTGAGGAGAAGGATTAAACACCACTGCGGCCACAGACGAGTGCTTTGTATGTCATGTAGATAAATGAACTATTGATATGGTGCTCCAGAAACTGATGAAGGCGATCGCGGCGTTCTAGATCGACTTTCGATGTAAACATGGGTCGCCCCGCCAATCACTTGGTCCAAGCGTTGGCGGGTCCCGGGATACCTAAAACGTGGGCGCGAAAGTTT
>JAABUK010011106.1_pt1 | contig 11822 bp, 12 predicted proteins | sample 5559141 | NCBI WGS metagenome assembly JAABUK01 (sample SAMN10711869, study PRJNA513367) | rock metagenome | isolation source: Antarctica rocks | place: Antarctica: Victoria Land, Pudding Butte nord | collected 2016-01-03 | reverse complement strand
TCTGCATCTCTTGGCATTCTTCACCATTTTCATATGTAACTATAGCGACATCATCGCTTATACAAGTGAGAAGGGATGAAATGGAGAAGAAAAAATCCATGAAATTGGTAGAAAAAAAGAGAGGATAGATTTCGAAACCGAGTCATCTCAAGACCGATATCGACGCGTATATAAGGAGAATATATCTACCATCTACCATCTATCATCATCTTTCCAATCCACAAATTCGGCCGCAAATCCCGTGAAAAAATCCCTCGTGTCAGAAAATGAGATGAGAAAGGAAAATTAATCCCCCAAAAAGCTTTCCATTTTCGTCGCCTCAATCGGTCCCAACCCCCTTTTTCACAGCCTGGCTACTCGATCCCTCGATGTTAGTCACGGCACTCTGCAGCGCACTGGTCAAATCGATATGAAACAGCGGTCTGTTCAAGCCATGCACGACGGCCATGCGCTTCGACTGCTCCCCTCTTGCATAAGCTTCAGTCTGCGAGAGCTGTTTCTGCAGGTCCAGATCCTTATTGCTGATGCCGCTGTCGGCATTACTTCGGATCTGATCAATGTTCCCGGTTCGAGTTGCGGTCGCGGACTTGGCGCCCTTCTCCGCATCGGCGGTGGTGAGCCTTCTGAGGACTTGGCGATTCTTGTGGCTCTCGGCTGCGGCTGCGGCGGAGGAGGAGCCGCCGATTTCAGCGACGCTGAAGATGGGTTTCCATCTGCGGAATTCCTCGGCGGGGAGGGTGGGGTAGCCGAACCCGGCGGAGGCGAGGGCTCGTTTGGTCCAGCGGTTATTGATGCATGCGACGTGCCATTGGACTGCGTCCGGGGCGGCGTAGCGGTCGAGTTGGTTGCGGACGTCGATGAGGTTTTGGATCGAGGTGATGTCGACGTTGTTGACGGAGGAGAAGTCGAGGATAATTGCTTTGAGGGTGGGGAGGTGGCTGCGGTCGGGTTCTTTGTGACCGCGGCGGGGGCCCGGGTTGTTCCAGGGGCGGTCGCCGAGACGTGGGTAGCTGTCTGGGTTTGTGCGGCGCGTCTCTCGGAAGATGGCGGCGACCATGTAGTCGAGGTAATGGTTGGCGTTGGGATAGTTGTAGCCTTCGCTGAAGCGGTAGATGAAGACGCCTGGATATGGAGAGACGATGTCGATGTTCGGGTTGGAGCCGTCGTTGTGATTGATCGGAAGGAAGATGTTGCGCATGCCAGTATCCGGATCCAGATCATCGGTGCTTGGTTTCTTGATGGTGCCGTAATTTTGGCCATCGTTGGAGGATCTGCCGGTGTCCGAGAAGTGGTCCCCAATGACCGAGTGAATCTTAACCTTGCCAAGGAATCTACCTTTGGCTTTCACCACGCGGAACAAGAGAATAGCGACGCTTAAGCAGATCGTGACGTAGATGCCATTCTCAATGCTTGAGAAGACCGTCACAAAGACACCGGCAAAGAAAATGATGACTTCGAGCGGAGAGACACGCCAGAATTGGTAGACGGTATTTGGTGGAGTGATGAGATCACCGACAGCGTGAATGATAACGGCTGACAGCGCAGCACTCGGAACGTAGAAAAAGACGGCAGGAAGTGCGTAAATGGCAAGTAGGACGACGAGAGCGGTGATGACGCCTGCAAAAGGTGTTCGCACGCCAGCCTTAGACTTGATGGCTGTCCGCGAAAAGGAGCCAGTTGCGGGATAAGCCCCCAGGAATGGACCGAGCAGGTTTGTGACGCCAATGGCAACCAATTCTTGAGAGGGATCAATGGTATAGTCGTTGATACGGCCAAAAGATTTCGAGATCGCGATATGCTCGATCAAAAGGACAATGACTGAAGCCGGAAGCTCGCTGGCGAAAGTTCGAATGATGTCTGCATTAAAAGTCGGCACAGCGGCGTTTTGAAATCCTCGCGGAACAGTCAACAGGATTGCAAATTTCGGATTCTTCCTGTGATGACGATTGACCAGCCAGCTGATCAGGGTATAGAGCAAGATAACAAAGGCGGTCCGAAGTGTGGAGATAAAGAAGAACGTCTTTTGCCGGTTCTGCAGGCGATTTCCAAGATATCTACAAAGATAACGATAGCTGTAGAGCAAGAACAATGCGGTCAAACCGAGCGCGGCATCAAGTTTGGAGTGATCGAGGTACTTGAGAGTGTTGATGACCACTCTGTAGGTGGAAGCTCTTGTATCAAAGCCCGTGATTCCCATCAAAGTCGGCACTTGGCCAACTGCGATGTTGATCGCCGAGCCTGTCATGAAGGCCGATATTGCGGTCAAAGAGATAAAATCCACAATCCAGCCACAGCGAGCGAGCCCAATGAAGCAAATTATTGCTCCAGCGACGATAGCAAGAGCTGAAGCTACGACATGTCCCGGGATTCCAGGGTTTGTGTGTTGAGCTCGGAGCACGATATTGCCAACTAGAGTGGACATCACTGCCACAGGCCCAATGGTGATGTCTTTCGAAGTCGCAAAGAACCAGTATATGAGAACGCCCATGAATGAAGAGTATAGACCAAACTGGACAGGAAGCGCAGCCAGTTTGGCGTAAGCCATGCTCTGGGGCACTACCACACAGCCGACGGTAATTCCCGCAACAAGGTCGCCAGCCAGCCATTGCACATTATAGCGTGTGATCCAATGGGTGAAAGGGAAGAGGTTGAAGAGGTATCGGAGGAGACCATGCCCGGTTGGGACGACTTCCCTGATCCATTCTAGCGTTGTCGGCTCTTCCTCAACATAGGTGTCGGCAGTATCGACAGAGTAAGTCGATTCCCCTCGAGTGATAGTACTGCTGTTGTAGTATGCTTCTCGTTCGTGGGGCTTGATACCCAAGACCTTGGCCAGCCCATGCGAGAATTTGTTAGAGCTACTAGTAGGCATGGCTGTGTCTGACAGCGCTCGCCGAATTGTCAACCCAGACCTGATGCGATCGTTGAAGCTGTACTTGCCCAAAATGGGCGGCTTGGTCAGCCGATGGCGGCGGTTCGGATGATGGATCAATTGGAGGCCGCCTGAACGATGGCAGCTGTAACGATGACACGGGAAAGTATGTACAAAAGACTGATCCGGAAATAAGGTGTTGAAAGAGAACGATATAAATATACAGCAGGGATGGCTCAGACACAAATGGGTGTGCCCTGGGTTTTAAGAGGCGCGGTACTTGCGAGGGAGGTCCCGACATAGATGGGTCAGCTTTGTGATAGCAAGACGCAGAAGGGAAAGAGGGGTACGGGTAACAATTCGATGATTGGATACCCTTCAGTGCCAACATGTGCAATTCCAAGTCCCAGTACGAAATCCTGTTCAGTGACGGCAGAGTGAATCGAGCACTGTACGGAGTATAGGTTGCTGATGTCGTGCTCAGTCAGCACACGCCGTCCTTGACCCATGACCAATTAGGCTTAATTTCGCTTACTACCTGCTGGCAAGATCCACAATCCGCGCCCGAGCATCTGATCGCCAGAACCTGGTCGATGGGAGATTACACCCGAGCTTTGGCACTTCAAGCGGGACCAATCCCAGGGCTCAGGTAAGGCGCGATTTGGCTCTGGAATCGAATCATTTCTTCCTACTACGCAGCGACTGGTGCGTAAGGGGGTGCTCTCATGCACGTGCTCCGGGCCGAGAACGAAAGGCGAGTCAGCTGAATGCTATTGGTCAATGATCCGTAGGAATGAGGCCCCACCCCCTTGCATTGATGATTTTGATCGAGGCATTCGATTTGTCCGATGCCGCTTCCGCAATCGATGCCACCAGTATTGAGGGCGGACAACCAGCCAGTCCTGCGGAGTCAGTACGGCATAGACATGATCTGAACAACGATCATCTGGGAGATTTGGGCCAGTAGGATAGCAGCTGGAGTTGCTTTTGAGGGCCAGACCTCTGTGGTTTGAGATACAATCGCAACGCGGAAACCTTAGACCGTGGTTGCCCCACGAAGTTGCTTCATGGTGTCCCGGGATCGTCTTCTGAACCAATACCGTGGAAAGGACTTGACCTGAGCTTGCGTAGTTAGGAGAGATGGAACAAATACGGCATGATATTCATAGAATCCCATTTGTCTTGGCACGGCTTGGCAGCTCTGCATCCGCCAATCTGACTCTCTCTGCATCAGAACAACACAGAGCCAGACAGGTCAAGAATTAGAACACTTGTAGTCCAGGTGGCGTCATTTTGCTGTTTGACGAGCTTCTTCACATGCTGTAGGGCTTAGCCTAAATCAACGGCAGGTTCGAGCTGGCGAGGTTGACCTACATATTTAAGCTTGCTCGCCCTTGCAGTGAGACACCCGATACCAACAAACACACTTTCCAATGGGAAGCGACTAATGTGGTAGTCGCAGGGATGGTCCTGGGCATGTCAGGTTTGACGTCCAGAAGTTGAACGCATTGGCGCTTGACAGTCGTCTATGCGAAAGCAAAGCGATATCGTTTGCGCTGGAGACGCCTTTGCGCACGTTCTTCTGGCTCAGGTGTTTGGCGAGTAGTCACAACTTATGATGCGCTCAAGGATACTCCGTGCTCATATCGTATGGCAATGAACAACGGTCTGCGAGTTCAGACCCTTCTCATGGTACACGAACCAACAAAGTAAGGAAGGCTCTTAATCCAGCTAAACGCTTCAAAGACAAAAACAACATCGAATGTATGATTCACTCGGCCCAAAGCCCAGATCTGAATCCTATCGAAGCACTTTGGGAGGTTCTTTTCACTCGTGTACGGAAGCATACATGGAATTCGTTAGAAGAGCTCAAAGCGATTATTGATGCGGAATGGGCGGCCATTGACCAATCAGAAATCAGGAAACGTATTGCGGAGATGTCCATGAGATGTAAAAGGCTCATTTTCACTAATAGGAGCTTTGTAAAGACAGCTTTATGGTAGTAGTAGCATGAAAACACCATAGCATGAGCATACTACCCATAGGGCTGAGCGGCAATCAATTAGTCCCCCCCCTGAAGGCTGGGGAGCCCCTGACAACACCAAAGGTGAACACACCTGAGTTAAGCGATAATATGTACTACTCTGAGCCTCCATAAGTCCATAATTCTTTGCATAGTTGAAAAGCTATCACCACCAACTGCAGAGCTGCAATTCCAACACAGATCGAAATAAGCACCCAGGGAGCCCAAGTAGGTCCCTAGATATTGGATAAGGCCCCAGCTAACCTTCTCCCGTCTAAGCATACCGTTCGTATACGTGGGAGCCTTTTGGATGCACATTCGATTACAGTTCAGAAGAGAGAGAAGAAAGGATCAAGCTTTTGAGGGAAATGAAAAGTTTAGAGGGAAGCATATAAGGGAGGTACTTTTGGTATATTGCATTTGAACTTTCAACCCTTTGCTCTTTGCTATTTCGAAAAGAAGCAGGATTGAGTTCACTCCTACTTTCATTTGATCTGTTATCGTAATACTAACATAAGGTGGACTATATCCCTTGAGAGTACTGCTAAAACTAAATTTATAGTCTACGGGAAGTGATCCGCTAGCCAAATCAGGTCCTTTGAAGACCTCTTGCAGATGGAAGTAGCCCCTTTGGAGATTGAATGCAGAGAGAAGTTGTGATTTGGCCTACGCTCCTTTGCCGTTCCCTCCTTTGCCGTTCCCTCCTTTGCCGTTCCCTCCTATGGCGGGCGTCGCCAACTTTTTCGCGAACAGATTCGACGATCTTGCCAAGACGGCGGAAAGAGACATCCAGATTCAGATGGTGGCTCTACGGCGTCATTGTTGCAAAACGGCTCCTATAAGCGACACGACCAATTCAAAGACAGGAAAGCCAACATTCTTGGGCGCGCTGTGATGTTTGATCCAACTAAAACACCCGGGAACCTCAGGGCCAACGACCCTCTATTTTCTAGCTTTTTTGCCGAGAGCGAGAACATTGGCGATCTCTCTGATTGACCTCAGTACAGAGCTTGAGGGAAATAATAGATAGGAATCTGGAATAGTAGACCCGCCGTAAGAAGTTGGCATATCAACGGTCGCAGAAATAGATACCTGGCTATGTAGAGAGTAAGCATATAGAACGAGCACAACATAATTAAGATTTTAGAGGATATATTATGGATTGATTCGATGATGATAACTTCTAGAGCTACAGCCGATGTAACCCCAAATGCCCTCTTAATTAGACTCTACGGCTACTACAGTCGATTGCAAAGTGTTGCGTACGAGGCGTACGCAGGCCCACTCCCATGGTGTGAGATACTACAATGATCGTGTAATTGATACCGATTGATCTCCGACACGATTCCTATAGTATTCCGATCAAGTAGCTAGAGAAATCTACGAAGAAATATGTATTCCAAAAATAGCTCTTGATCCTTGGAGAAAGGGACAGAGAGCTATCTACTCCTAATTATTTTAGCTTCGGCCAACTATTGAACCGCTTCCTTTCGACGTCTTCCCAACGCAACTCGGACGGGATGCCGATAGCACGAATTGAGCGGAAGAAAACTTAGCGGTGACACTAAGTAATACCACGCACTATCCCTGAATGTGTTACTTTCTTTATCGAGAATTTCGGCCAAGCCACTATCCTCAATAAGAAAAGTAACACGTTCAGTAACACAAGGGATAGAGATCAGTCTGAGGATCGATAGGTCTATGTTTATTTGCCACCAACCTTTAAGATTGTGCTATCCCAGTGTAAAAATTAAAAAATTTGCGATTTACCCGGATCGACGGGTGCTGATCATAAGTAGTTAGCACCAGTAACAATTTCGCAGTCATGTACTTACACTTTCAGATTTCTAGCCGAAGTTGACTTCAGTCTGACCATCTGCACAACGATTAGTCAGATTTTGGAATTTGATATGCCGCCATGGATGACTGTTTAGGCGAAGTGCAGCTCAGTTACTAGCTGTTCATTGAGATCCTTGAGTCGTCAACGCGTCGAGTGAAGACTTTAACAGGCCATTCAGCGACAAGATACTAGTCATCCGAATCGTAATGCGACTTGATATTAGCACCCTATATTACCGTTAGGAGTATCAGACTTTTGGAATAGGTAGGGAAATGGAAGTATGTGGCTTCCTACCGCATCAATCTCAACTACCAACTTTTTGTGGCTGGAAACTGGAACGTGCTCCTCTATCACCTTCTGTAACATAAGCGGCTAATCATTTCACCCAATATTGCTCCAATCGAAGCACTATCATGGTACCCACCAGCTGTTCAGCCTCCGTCAAGACTTGTTTCCTAATCTCAGACACCCACGGCATTGACTTCCTAGTGTATAATCGACCACTGCAGCAAGTCGACTTAGCTATCTACTACGGCGGTTCGACAAAAGAATCCAAACTCTCGGACTTTCAAACTACCATCCAACTCCTCACGACAGTTGACGCAGCCTTTGCACTCATTATCGCCGGCAACCACGACTAGATACTAGACATACCGCCTTCGAGATTTTTTTTTCCAACGCCAGCTCCCCTCTCGACCCCGACCTCGTACGGAAAGCTTACGGTGACTACGACTCAGCTCGCCAAATCCTTTCGGGAGCAAAAGAAGCAAGTATCATCTTCCTAGATGAAAGAACGCACTAATTCATCCTCGAAAACCGCGTGTCATTATCCGTCTACGCTAGTCTCTGGACTCCGAAGTTAGGGGAATAGGGTTTCTGGTATCCCTAACATAAAGACCATAATCCTTCTGTGCCCCAAGGCGTGGACCTAGTAATAACATGCGGACCGCTGAAGGGTGTTTCAGACTACACGTCATCCAAAGAGCGAGCTAGCTGCTCCGATCTCTTCGCAGCTGTCGCCCGCACTCAACCACCGTTGCACTGCTTTAGATATATCTATGAGGGCTAGGACGCGACATTAGTGACGTGGCGCGAGCATATTCGCCAGAGATCGAATCATTTTACAGACACTGATAATGGGAGGAGTGTGGTCGTGGAGAAGTTGTCGGGGTTGAGGGCTTCGGAGCTTGATTCGGAGGACTTGAAGGAGGAGAAGATGAGAAAGTTGGAGGAGCGGAGGAGGGAGAGGTGTTATGTGACGAGCCACTGTGAAGGGGATGAGCATGAGATCGAGAGGGTGAGGCAGACGCTTTTCGTGAATGCGGCGATTCAGGGTACGGAGGAGCTGCCGGTGCAGTTGCCCTGGCTTGTGGACATTGAGCTACTGAGGGCTGGATGATTGGATTTGTTTCATTGCATAATACCCATATTGGCCACGCTTCGAGGCGCTGATTTGGCGTTTTCCAAACTGCAAAGCTTGTCTGTATGGTCATGAACACCGAGGTTATGGGAAACAACGCCAAGATGGGTCGCAAAAGAGGTTATCAGACTTTCATAAGAGCACAGCACAGAGAGTTGGCCCTGTTTTTGGGCATGAGTGCATCATTTTCAAGGTTTGCAGAGGATATCATTGCATACTATATGGTCTCAATGGCTAACTTCGCGCTTAGCGTGCATGATGCTGTGCAGGTTTGGTACTATAAAGGGACACTTCGGAGACATTCCAATTTCACTCACTATTGTCACCTTCCGGGTCTTCACCCTCCATAAGATCCGCATCTGTCGCCGTTGGATTATTGCGGTATGAGTTGGAGGGATCGGACCATAGGATCGACAGGACGAAATTTTGTACTTCGTATTGCTTTACCCTCAGTCTTCGTCACGGCCTGACAATCCTTGCACGGGGCCATTCTTATAACATATCCCGATCCGTTTCTGGCGTACAATGGTGCAGGATCGCGTTGTCGCTTTTTCTTACACCGGACGCATTGAGTAAGGATCAATGGATCGTCTCCAAGTGCCAACACAGGATCGCGTGCAAAGACGTATGTGTTACTGTTCTTGCGCGCGGCTAGGATGTAGGGCATCCAGTGAATGCTCTCCATATGCTGGGTACGCAAGGCTCGAACGCTGTTGTCAATGTATGGGGCCCACGCGGCATCAGGACCTTGATTCAATGACACGCGAAGTCCTTGGTGCAGAGGGTCCTTCTGGTTCAGTCCGATTGAATCTTGTCTGATTGTCTCTTCCGGGAGGTATTGCTTAAGGGTGATTGGAGCCAGCGTCTGGAAGAACAGGCAGAAAAAAAGTTCTCCAATATTAAGGAGTACAGTCTTGGCGGTTTCTTCTAGGCCCTCAATGTTGATCAGTCCAAGCGTGACGTAGCGTACGGACTTATAAACTCAGCGGGTCGTCCTATTCCCTCCGTGCTTAAACAGGGGTGTCAAATGCCTCAATTAGCGCTGTTGATCACTATGAGAGGTCACAAAATGTCAATAAACGTCCATTTTCGGCCAATTGAGGCTGTTCTATCTAGCATTTGACTCCAATTAAGTTATGATACTGTTGCCAGCATGGTCCTTTAACGCAGAGCCAACTATGGCACTCACTGCACTTAGAATGGGTCTTTAATCCGCCAAAAATAGTCTCTTTACGCCATTAATAGCTAGTTCTGTAATATCTATTCTAAATTTGCATTTTGCGGAGCTTGGAAAAGCCTAATTTAGATAGATTAGTATATTGAGAAGCTTCAGCTCAATTTGAGACGTAATTAGCCTTAAAATAAGACAGCTCTGTCGAAATAAGTATAAATGCTTCAGCTGTGCATTCCGGCGCAGCCGCAATCACTATTAAGGTCTGATCAATATTATTTTAATTAATCTTTTCAGAATCAATTCCTCGTCATTTTTACTGCTTATTAGCTTAATAGAGTCGTGAAGATGACTTATCTCTATATCTGAGAGGGATTTGAGTAGCTCTTTGTGGTCATAGCATGATTGGTGGTTGAAATCTCAGACAGAAAAAAAACTGCGGAGAGCTGCGGCGATCAAATGCGGCTCAAAACGCTTGATTTGGCCAAGTACGCTAATTGAGGCATCTTAAGCACGGAGGGGATAACGGTCCTCCAGCGGATACTTCTGATAACACATTATATCAGCCCAAAACGGAGGTAAAGTTAAATATATAAGAATCTAATCTACAACGACGACATGTTCAGTGGCGAATAGACGAATTCATTATTATCAAGAAGACCATATTAACTGGCTAGTTGACGTCTTGTCCGGCTGAAGAAGAGGATTATGATGAAATAGCCACCACTCTCCCTGTATAGGTAGCTACATTGCCCGTAGGGCAGCACACACACACACAACAACCAAATTCTCTTCTCTTTTTCCTGCCTATCAGGGCCTGGCACTAACTTTACCGTATCATAAATGTGGTACAGCAACGTCCTTCCTGATATTCCTTGGCGTTACTGTTATATTACCTATAATAAGTGATACCCTCGTTCCGCCGCAGTATTAGCTGTTGGCGAATATAGGGCCACGGAGTAGAAAGACCCTACTAACATTCAGTGAGACAGTCTAAATTATGCCAAAGCCAGGCTGATGTCAATAGAATCTATGGCCTTACCACGTATACTTTTGGGGAGGGTTCACAGAGTCCATGATCGGCATGCCTGGTCAATCTGGCCCCATCCTCCTACACACGAGGAATTTTCAGGTACGCAGCAGAAAAGCGCAGGCGCGGCAGGCAGGTATTAGCCCCCGATTTAGCAGTATTAGGAGGTGAAATAGACTTTGCAGCCAAAGTATTTCAGCTAGTAATCACACTTTTGAGTTTCTTATAACAGTACTTTTTGATTCCCTCCAAGACTATCAAACTAACTCCATACTGGATGCAAATCCCGTCTGGACGAGATTTTGATCGTTCACGCATGATACAAATACGTTTCACACACTAAATAAGTCTTAAATTGCACGTCAAACTACATCTAATTATGTTTCAGAGCAGCTTTTGAAATGATATATATATATAGATTAAATTGATCGAGCGTAAGATGTGTTGCGCCCGTGATGATCTCTTAATAATAACGATACTGGTGCCTGCAGAAATGCCCCCAGATCATTATGATATATTTCACCTGTCAATTAGTACCTTGACCAGATTTCATTTCGCAGGGAGTTTCATCATGTCGGGATGGAGTTTAATAAGAACGCGATCGGATGTAAGCGTCTTGCCGCTGCACGTGTCCTCGCCTTGCCTTCCTTTTTCGCCAATCATCAATTCACAGCTGTCTACTCCGTACTCTGATGCTAGAATGATAGCCTGGCCGGTGTTTCCAGGCGCTCCTCAAACAGAGCTTGCTAAACGCGCCGACGTGCGTTCATAAAACACATCTCCTGTTCAATAACCACTGTCTGCGCTAGAGCTCCCCCAAAATGGCAGAAACAGTGAATCCCATCCAGTCCCGACAACCACCTCTAAACACCGTACATCCAACATCCACTCCTTCACAACCTCCCCAACTCCCTCAAGCACCGTCCCCCAGTCCGCAAGTCTTCACGCCCTCCAACGCACTACCACATCACCCCGAGCCACCTCAATTGTCGCCTTCCCAATCACCAGCTCCAACCATGCCTCCCTCCGTCCAGTCTCAACCCCAGACGCAGAACAGCATCTCCAACACGACCCTTCCTACCTCCTACCCGTCGCGCGCGCCTCCCGGCGCCCCTGGCCGCAACTACCTCAACACACATCTCGCACCCTACCTTCGCAACGGTATGACCAACATCCTAGATGCCAAGTACGTCCCCTCCAGCCCTCTCCAGTCCTCTCCACTTCTCTCTTCCACCCGTCTAACCCACTTGCTTCACCAGGCCTCAATACCCCCTCCGCTGGCTCGGCGAATACCTCATCTCCCAATCCCTGATCCACGAAGGTGGCACCGACGAAAAAGGCGTAGTGGACCGCTTCATCTACGAGGAACACGGGGTGGCGGTCAAGAGGGTGAGGCCGGAGAGTACGACGGCGTTGGTGCAGGGGGCGGATCGGGATATGGCGGATGGCGGGGGTGTGAACGGGGT